>ERZ1645187.3336-NODE-3336-length-13561-cov-60.973715_pt1 | contig 13561 bp, 15 predicted proteins | sample MGYA00575352_ERZ1645187 | MGnify/ENA primary metagenome ERZ1645187 (study PRJEB40837, sample SAMN11349314) | freshwater sediment metagenome | isolation source: river sediment | host: Sediment | place: India: Wazaribad , New Delhi | collected 2017-02-21 ...
CGTGTTCCGCCATCTGACGCGCCCAGGCGACGGCGTCGAGACCGGTGTTCTTGCGACCGCCGTGGCTGTAGACATCCCAGCCTTCGCCGCGGTCCAGCAGGTCGTCGCCGAAGCGACGTTTGGCGTCGATGGCCACCACGATGCACTGGGCGCCGTATTTGGCCGAGGCGTCGCGGATGACCTGCGGGTTGGCGATCGCCGCCGAATTGAAGCTGGTCTTGTCGGCCCCCGCGTTGAGCAGGCGGCGGACGTCGTCCACCGAGCGCACGCCGCCGCCCACGGTCAGCGGAATGAACACCTGGCTGGCCACGGCTTCGATGATGTGCAGGATCAGGTCGCGCCCGTCACTGGTGGCGGTGATGTCGAGAAAGGTCAGTTCGTCGGCACCCTGGTCGTTGTAGCGCGCCGCGATTTCCACCGGATCGCCGGCGTCGCGCAGTTCGACGAAGTTGACGCCCTTGACCACGCGGCCGCCGGTCACGTCGAGACAGGGAATGATTCGTTTGGCAAGCATGGATCGATTCTAGGCGTGCTTCGCCCCTTGGCGGTTGCTGCGCCGCAGGCCCTTTCTGACCTGCCACCGATCGACCGGCACGAAATGCCCGGCCGGATGCCGACGCCGGTCAGCCGTTGAGTTCGTCGGCGCGACGCTGGCCGGCAGCGAAGTCGAGATCGCCCGAGTAGATCGCGCGCCCGCAGATGACGCCCTCGACACCTTCGGATTGGACCGCGCACAGCGCCTCGATGTCGGCCAGATTGGACAGGCCGCCGGAGGCGATCACCGGAATGCTCAGGGCCTGGGCCAGCCGGACCGTGGCCTCGATGTTGATACCCGAGAGCATGCCGTCGCGGCCGATGTCGGTGTAGATGATCGATTCGACGCCCCAGTCCTCGAACTTGCGCGCCATGTCGACCACCTCGTGCCGGGTGAGCTTGCTCCAGCCATCGGTGGCGACCTTGCCGTCGCGCGCGTCGAGACCGACGATGATGTGGCCTCCGAAGGCGGTGCAGGCGTCCTTCAGGAAGCCCGGGTTCTTGACCGCCGCGGTGCCGATGATCACGTAGCGCAGCCCGCCGTCGATGTATTTCTCGATGGTGTCCAGATCGCGGATGCCGCCGCCGAGCTGCACCGGAATCTCGTCGCCGACGGCCTTGAGGATCGCCTTGATCGCCGCGTAGTTCTGGGGCTTGCCGGCAAACGCGCCGTTCAGATCCACCAGGTGCAGGCGACGCGCGCCCTGCTCCACCCACTTGAGCGCCATCGCGGCAGGGTCTTCACCGAAGACAGTGGACTGGTCCATGTCGCCCTGCTTGAGGCGAACGCAGTGGCCGTCTTTGAGATCAATTGCGGGAATCAAGATCATGTCAGTTGGGCATGATGCCGGGGACAAGCTACGGGGAAACGGGCAATCAGGGGTTCCAGTGCAGGAAGTTCCGGTACAGGGCCAAGCCCTGGGCGGCGCTTTTTTCCGGGTGGAACTGCGTCGCAAAAATATTATCGCGTGCAATCGCGGCGGCAAAGCGGCCGCCGTAATCGGTCTCGCCGGCGGTGTGGCGTGTTTCCGACGGATGGGCGTGGTAGCTGTGCACGAAATAGAACCAGCTGCCGTCCGGCACGCCGGTCCACACCGGGTGGCGCGCGCCACCAGGGGCACTCTGAAACACCTGGTTCCAGCCCATCTGCGGCACCTTGTAGCGGCTGCCATCGGGCTGCGTCCTGCCGGCCAGGTCGAACTTGCGCACGTCGCCCGCAATCAGGCCCAGGCCGGGCGTGTCACCTTCCGCGCTGTGGTCCAGCAGCATCTGCATGCCCACGCAAACGCCGAACAGGGGTTTCTTGGCCGCCGCGTCCATCACCGAGGCCAGCAGGCCGGACTCGCGCAGTTCACGCATGCAGTCGGGCATGGCGCCTTGACCGGGCAGCACGACACAGTGCGCATCCAGAACCTTCTGCGGGCTCGATGTGATGACCACCTCGACGCCGGTGTCGGTGGCCGCATGGATCACCGCCTGCGCCACCGAGCGCAGATTGCCCATGCCATAGTCCACGACAGCGACGCTTTTCACTATCTTTTTCATAGCTGTCCGTGGCCGTCTGACGGTGGGAAAAGCATTGTTTTGTGCCTAAAACAGGCTAGAGCGAGCCTTTGGTGGACGGAATCTGGCCCGCGCTGCGCGGATCCAGCTCCAACGCGGCCCGCAGAGCCCGCGCAAAGGCCTTGAACACGGTTTCGGCCTGGTGGTGGGCGTTTTCGCCACGCAGGTTGTCGATGTGCAGCGTCACGCCCGCGTGGTTGACAAAACCCTGGAAGAACTCGAATGCGAGCTGGCTGTCGAAGGTTCCGATCATGCCGCTCTTGAATGGCACGTGCATCACCAGCCCGGGCCGGCCGGAAAAATCGATCACCACCCGGCTCAGCGCTTCGTCCAGCGGCACGTAGGCGTGGCCGTAGCGGCGGATGCCCTTCTTGTCGCCCACCGCCTTGGCCACCGCCTGGCCCAGCGTGATGCCCACGTCTTCAACCGTGTGGTGGCCGTCGATGTGCAGATCGCCCTCGGCCTGGATGTCGAGGTCGATCAGGCCATGGCGGGCGATCTGGTCCAGCATGTGGTCGAAGAATCCGATGCCGGTGGAGAGCCGGGCCTGCCCGGTGCCATCGAGGTTGACGCGGACGGTGATCCGGGTCTCGGCGGTGTTTCGGGTGACTTCAGCGGTGCGCGCAGGGATGGTCATAGGGAGGCTTTCAGTGCCGCCAGCAGTTGCGCGTTTTCTTCGGGGGTCCCGACGGTCAGGCGCAGGCAGTTGTCCAGCAACGGGTGCATTTTAGAAACGTTCTTGACCAGCACCCGGCGCTCGCGCAGGCCCGAAAAGGCCTTGGCGGCATCGGGCACCCGAACCAGGATCATGTTGGCCTGGCTGGGGAAGGGCCGCACGCCCGGCAGCCCGCCCAGCGCCTCAAGCAGCAGTCCACGCTGTGCGCGCAGTCCGGCCGCCTGCACCGCGAACACGTCGGCATGCTCGAGGGCGAACAACGCGCACTCGTAGTTCAGCACGCTGATGTTGTAGGGTGGGCGCACCTTGTCGATCTCGGCGATCAGCGCCTTCGGGCCCAGCATGTAACCCAGCCGCACACCGGCCAGACCGAACTTGGAGAGCGTGCGCATCAGCAGCACATGGTGATGCCGATGCAGTCGGTCGATGTAGCTCTTGCTGGCGAAAGGCTGGTAGGCCTCGTCCATCACCACCAGCCCGCCCTGCGCGCCCTGCGCTTCGATGATGCGCTCGATCACCGCGTCGTCCCACAGGTTGGCGGTGGGGTTGTTCGGGTAGGCCAGGTAGACGATGGAAGGCCGGTGCGTGGCGATGGCCGCCAGCATGGCGGCTTCATCGAGTTCAAAATCGGCCGTCAGCGGCACCCCGTGGAAGGCCAGTCCCTGCAGCTGCGCGCTCATCGCGTACATCACGAAGCCGGGCACCGGCGCCAGGATGGATGCACCAGGCACGTCGCAGGCCATCGCCAGCAGCGAAATCAGCTCGTCAGAGCCATTGCCGAGCATGATGTCGAAGCCTTTGGGCATGCCGGCGTAGGCAGCCAGCGCGTGGCGCAGGTCGTTCACCCGGCTGTCGGGATAGCGGTTCAGCGCCAGCTTGCCCAGGCGCTGGCCCAGTTCGACCTGCAGCGCATGCGGCAGCGAATAAGGATTCTCCATCGCATCGAGCTTGATCATGCCGACCGAATCCTGGATCGCGTAGGCGTGCATCGACTGCACGTCCTGGCGGATCCGCTTCAGGAGCTGAGGACTGACTTCGCTCATCGGGACACTCTCATGGGCGGGACTTCGGACAGCCTCAGTTCGGCGGCGCGGGCGTGGGCCTGCAGGCCTTCGCCGTAGGCCAGTTCAGCGGCGATGCGGCCCAGTTGCTGCGCGCCCTTTTCACTGACCTCGATCAGGCTGCTGCGTTTCTGGAAGTCGTAGACCCCCAGCGGCGAGCTGAAGCGGGCGGTGCCGCTGGTGGGCAGGACGTGGTTGGGGCCGGCGCAGTAGTCCCCCAGGCTTTCGCTGGTGTAGGCGCCCAGGAAGATCGCGCCGGCATGGCGCAGCAGCGGCTCCCAGCGGTGCGGATCGCGGCTGGACACCTCCAGGTGCTCGGGTGCGATGCGGTTGGAGAGTTCGCAGGCTTCTTCCATGCTGCGGGTGAGGATCAGAGCGCCCCGGTCATTCAGGCTTCGGGCGATGATCTCGCGCCGCGGCATCGCCGGCAGCAGGCGGTCGATGGCGGCCTGAACCGCCTCGATGTAGGCGGCGTCGGGGCACAGCAGGATGCTCTGGGCCAGCTCGTCGTGCTCGGCCTGCGAGAACAGGTCCATCGCCACCCAGTCGGCCGGCGTGCTGCCATCGGCCAGCACCAGGATCTCGCTCGGGCCGGCGATCATGTCGATGCCCACCGTGCCAAACACGCGCTTCTTGGCGCTGGCCACGTAGGCGTTGCCGGGGCCGGTGATCTTGTCGACCTTGGGCACCGTCTCGGTGCCGTAGGCCAGCGCGGCTACGGCCTGCGCACCACCGATGGCGAAGGCGCGGGTCACGCCGGCCACGTGGGCGGCGGCCAGCACCAGTTCGTTGCGTTCGCCCCGGGTGGCGGTGGCGGCGGCACCGCTGCCGCCGGTGGCCACGCTGCCTCGCACCGGGGTCGGCACGACCATGATGATTTCGCCCACACCGGCCACATGGGCAGGAACAGCGTTCATGATCAGGCTGGACGGGTAGGCCGCCTTGCCGCCCGGCACATAGATGCCGACGCGGTCCAGCGGGGTCACTTTCTGGCCCAGCAAGGTGCCGTCTTCGTCACGGTACGTCCAGCTTTCGCCGGAAGCCCTCTTCTGCGCCTCGTGATAGGCGCGAACCCGGCGCGCCGCGCGCTCGAGCGCGTCGCGCTGTACGGCCGGCAGTTGGTCGAAAGCGGCCTTGAAATCGGCCTGCGTCAATTCCAGTTCAGCCATCGAGGCCGCCTGCAAGCCGTCAAAGCGGGCGGTGTAGTCCATGACCGCGGCATCGCCGCGGGCACGCACGTCGGCCAGGATGTCAGCCACGCGCTGCTCGATGGCCACGTCGGCGTCGGCCGACCAGTGCAGTCGCCGCTGAAAATCGGCCTCGAACGACGGATCGGTGGTGGACAGGCGCAGGGGTGCGGCGTTCAGGCTCATGGATCAGGATTCGGACAAGGCGCCGGCGAAGGCGTCGATGATGGCGCGGATCGGCACCTGCTTGACTTTGAGCGAGGCCTGGTTCACCACCAGGCGCGAGCTGATGTCCATGATGCGCTCCACCTCGACCAGCTGGTTGGCCTTGAGTGTGTTGCCGGTGGACACCAGATCGACGATGGCGTCGGCCAGGCCGGTCAACGGCGCCAGCTCCATGCTGCCGTAAAGCTTGATCAGGTCAACGTGCACGCCCTTGGTGGCGAAGAACTCGCGGGCGATGGCGGTGTATTTGGTGGCCACCGTGAGCCGCGAGCCCTGGCGGACGGCGCGGGCGTAGTCGAAATCGTCGCGCACGGCCACGCTCATGCGGCACTTGGCGATCCGCAGATCCAGCGGCTGGTACAGGCCCTGGCCGCCATGTTCCAGCAGCGTGTCCTTGCCGGTCACGCCGAGGTCGGCGCCGCCGTATTCGACATAGGTCGGCACGTCGGTGGCCCGCACCAGCACCACGCGCACGCCGGGCTGGTTGGTCGGCAGGATGAGCTTGCGCGAGGTTTCCGGGTCTTCCAGCACCTCGATGCCAGCCGCTTTCAGCAGCGGCAGGGTCTCGTCGAAGATGCGCCCCTTGGAAAGCGCCAGGGTGATCATGACGCCACCTGCCGATCCGCCTCAAAGGCAGCGCACGCCCCCTCGGGGGACGATGACATACGTGAATCGACGAACGTGGGGGTGATCATTTGATTCTTTCAATGTCGGCACCGATGCCGCGCAGCTTGGCCTCCATCTGGTCGTAGCCACGATCCAGATGGTAGATGCGGTCGACCACGGTTTCGCCCTCGGCCACCAGCCCGGCGATCACGAGGCTGGCCGAGGCGCGCAGGTCGGTCGCCATCACGGTCGCGCCCGACAGCTGGCGGACCCCTTCAACGACGGCCACCTTGCCGTCAATCTGAATGTGCGCGCCCAAGCGTACCAGCTCGTTGACGTGCATGAAGCGGTTTTCGAAGATGGTTTCGGTCACCTTGCTGGTACCCTGTGCGACGCAGTTCAGCGCCATGAACTGCGCCTGCATGTCGGTGGGAAATCCGGGGTATTCGGTGGTGCGAAGGCTCACCGCCTGCAACTGGTCGAACGCCGGCGAATCGGCCTGCACACGCACGCCCCCGGCGCCAAGGTCGGTGATCTTGACCCCGGCCTCGACCAGCTTCTCGATCACGGCGTCCAGGTGGTCGGCGCGCGCCTGACGCAAGATCACGTCACCGCCGGCGGCGGCCACGGCGCACAGGAAGGTCCCGGCCTCGATCCGGTCGGCCACCACGGCGTGTTCGCACCCGTGCAGCGATTCGACGCCCTGGATGCGAATGCGGCGGGTGCCGTGGCCTTCGATCCTCGCGCCCATCTTGATCAGCATCTCCGCCAGGTCGGGAATCTCGGGCTCCTGGGCGGCGTTCTCCAGGATGGTCTCGCCCTCTGCCAGTGTGGCGGCCATCAGAAAATTCTCGGTGCCGGTGACCGTCACCATGTCGGTGGTGATGCGGGCGCCCTTCAGACGCGTGCTCCCCGCCGGTAGCGTGGCGATCATGTAGCCGTGCTCGACCGCGATCTCGGCTCCCATGGCCTGCAGGCCCTTGATGTGCTGATCCACCGGTCGCGAGCCGATGGCGCAGCCACCGGGTAGTGAAACCCGGGCCCGACCGAAGCGCGCCAGCAGCGGCCCCAGCGCCAGCACCGAGGCGCGCATGGTCTTGACCAGTTCGTACGGCGCTTCGGGCCGGATGGGTTCGGCGGCGCAAAGGGTCATGCCGCCGCGTTCGCCATGCGTCTCGGACTTCACGCCCATGTTGTCCAGCAGCCGCCGCATCGTGGCCACGTCCTGAAGGCGCGGGACATTGGTCAGCGTGACGGGGTCAGCCGTCAGCAGGGCTGCGCACAGCTCGGGCAGTGCCGCGTTCTTGGCGCCGGAAATCTGGACTTCGCCATGCAACTGGCGGCCTCCGCGAATGATCAGTCTGTCCATGCAGGTTCCGTGGATGCCGGTTTCAGCGCGGCAGGGCCGCCCATTCGGCGGGGGTGTAGGTTTTCATCGACAACGCGTGCACTTCGTCGGTTTTCAGGCGCGCGCCCAAAGTCGCATAAACCTGCTGGTGGCGGGCAATGGACCGGCGTCCTTCGAAGGCGGACGATACGACAGTGGCGTACCAGTGGCGCCCGTCACCTTCAAGAGTCAGGTGCTCGCAAGGCAGGCCGGCGGCGATGATGGACTTGAGTTCGTCTGCGGTCATGTGGATCAACCCCGAATCTTGTAGCCGGTGCGCAGCAGATGCACGGCCACGGCGCCGACAACGAGCAACGTCGTTCCCACGACACCCAGGCTGAGCCAGGGAGACACGTCGCTGACGCCGAAAAAGCCGAACCGGAAGCCGTCGATCATGTAGAAGAACGGGTTCAGGTGGCTGACGCCCTGCCAGAACGCCGGCAGGGAATGGATCGAATAGAACACGCCGGACAGGAAGGTCATTGGCATGATGACAAAGTTCTGGAATGCCGCCATCTGATCGAACTTGTCGGCCCACAGGCCGGCAATCAGACCCAGGGTGCCCAGCATGGCGGCACCCAGCACCGCGAAGACCACGATCCATCCGGGCGCCACGAAGGTGGGAACGGCAAAAAACAAGGTTGACACGAACACGCCGGCGCCGACCAGCAGGCCACGCACCACCGACGAGCCCACATAGGCGAAAAACCAGTTCCAGTGCGACAACGGCGTCATCAGCAGAAACACGAGGTTGCCCATGATCTTGCTTTGCACCAGGCTGGAGGCGCTGTTGGCAAAAGCGTTCTGCAGCACGCTCATCATCACCAGCCCCGGCACCAGGAAGGCGGTGTAGCTCACCTGACCGTACACCTTGACATGGTCTTCCAGCACATGCCCGAAGATCAGCATGTAGAGCACCGCGGTGAGCACCGGCGCCGCGACCGTCTGGAAACTGACTTTCCAGAACCGCAGCACCTCCTTGTAGAAAAGCGTCCGCCATCCGCTCATCGCGCCACCCCGGCCGCGCGCGCGCCATGCTCGCCGTTCATCACATCGAGAAAGACGTCTTCCAGATCGGCCTTGCGAATCTCCACATCCTGGGCACGCAGGCCGGCCTCGCGGACAGCGGCCAGGTACCGCTCCACCTCGAGCGCATCGTGGGCCGGAAACTGCACGATGCGGCCCGTGATCCGGGCCTTCCCGGCGAGTTCCGGCGGCAATTCGCTGTCGATCTTGAAACGCAGCACATTGCTGGACGCCGCATCCAGCAACGCCGAAGTCCGGGCGAGCGCCACCACGCGCCCCTGCTTGAGCATCGCGATGCGACCGCACAGCGCCTCGGCCTCTTCCAGGTAATGCGTGGTCAGCAAGACCGTATGGCCTTCCCGGTTCAGGCGGGCAATGAATTGCCACAGGGTCTGGCGCAACTCGACATCGACGCCCGCGGTCGGCTCATCAAGCACGATCACCGGCGGCTTGTGCACCAATGCCTGCGCCACCAGCACGCGGCGCTTCATGCCGCCCGAGAGCTGGCGCATGTTGGCCTGGGCCTTGTCCGCCAGGCCCAGACTGACCAGCAACTCGTCGATCCAGTCGTCGTTGTGCCGAATGCCAAAGTAGCCCGACTGGAAACGCAAGGTTTCGCGGACGTTGAAGAACGGGTCGAACACCAGTTCCTGCGGCACGATGCCCAGGCAACGCCGGGCCTGGGCATAGTCGGCCTGCACATCATGCCCCTGCACCCGTACCCGCCCGCTCGTGGCGCGCGACAGCCCGGCCAGGATGCTGATGAGGGTGGTCTTGCCCGCGCCATTGGGGCCCAGCAGGCCGAAGAACTCGCCCTCTTCGATATCGAAGCTGACGTCATCGAGGGCCTTGAGGGGTTCGCCGGTGCCGCCGCGCCCGGCCGCATAGGTCTTGGAGACAGACTGAAAGGAGATCGCGGGCATGAGAGCCGTGTATTTTACGAGGTGCGGCCGCCGCATCGACCGTCGGCATCGCACCCCACCGGTCTGGCGTGTCCGGATCGCGCGATCAGGGCGATTCGCTGATCAGGCCGGCCACGCCATAAACCCTGGCCAACTGACGTAGCCGCGGCGACAGTCCTTGGACCCGAAAGGTCCGGTTGCTCGCCAGGCAAGCCCGGCGGCAATCCAGCAGCACCGCCAGCGCCGACGAGTCGAACTGCTGCAACGCGGTGGCGTCGACGACCACGTCGGGCTGGTTCTGGGCGCGCAAGGCCTGCAGCAGCATCGCCCGACAAGCCGTCGCCTGGTTCAAGGTCAGCACCGACGGCAATACCAGCATGCCGGGCGGTTCAGGTCTTGCGGGCATTGGCCTTGTTGCGTTCGGCCAGGGAAGCGATCAGGCCGTCGATGCCTTTGGCATTGATCTCCTGGGCGAATTGGCCCCGGTAGGTTTCGACCAGCCACACCCCCATGACGTTCAGGTCGTAAATCTTCCACCCGGCACCCTGCCCGGGCGTCTTCTGGAGGCGGTAGTCCAGTTGCACCGGCTCCCCGCGCCCCCGGATTTCGGTTCGGACGACCACTTCTTTGTCTTCCGCCGATGCACGCAGCGGTTTCAGAGCGATCTCCTGGTCACTGACCTGGGACAACGCGCCGGCATAGGTACGCACCAGCAGGATCTTGAATTCGTCCTGAAGGCTTTTCTGCTGCTCCGGCGTGGCCCTGCGCCAGGCGGGCCCCGCTGCAGACGCCGTCATTCGCTGGAAGTCCACGTTGGGCATGATCTTGGCATCCACCAGGGCAACCACCTTGGGCAGGTTCCCCGACTGCAGCGACTTGTCGGCCTTGATGGTGTCAAGGACTTCGGTGGACAAACGCTTGATCCAGACATCGGGCGCCTCGTCGGCGCCTCGCGCCCACGGCGTTGCGGCCAAGGTGAGGACTGCCAGAAAGCTGGCTAGGAGGTGACGGCGATTCATGGTTTCTTCAGTTTCGGGGCAAACGGGTTCGAGCCGGGAAAGACTCGCAGTGGGTAAACGTCGCGGTTCAGGGCCTGGCGCCCGTGTTCTCGGGCTCGGGGGGTTCTTCGTCGTCCGGCGGCGGGACGCCATCGTAGATGTCGTTGCGCCGCTTTTGCAAGAAAGCATCGCGCCGGAAAACGTACTTGTCGAGCGCGGATTCGTCAAGCAACTCGCCGGCCTGCAGGAAATTGGCACGCTTGTCCACCGCGTTCAACACCGCCAGGCTGTTGCGAAGCACGACCGGATTGACCAGCGTGACCGGGTAGCCGAAGGTGTCGGCCGGTGTGGCCAGGGCGTCCCGCACATTGGACGAGCCGAAAAAAGGCAGAACGAGGTAGGGGCCGGTTGGCAGGCCCCAGAGTCCGAGGGTCTGGCCGAAGTCTTCAGGGCGGGGTTCGACGCCGATTTCGGTTGCAATGTCGAAGACGCCGCCCATTCCCCAGACGGTGTTGACGGTGAGACGGAAATAGGTTTCAACCGACCCCTGGAGCTTTCCCTGCAGCACGTTGTTGAAGAGCGACCAGGCATCGCCGAGATTGTTGAAAAAGTTGGTGACGCCAGCGCGAACCAGGCGCGGCGTCACCGTCTTGTAGGCCACGGCGACCGGCTTGAAGGCGACTTCGTCGAACGCCTCGTTGAACGCGAACACCTGCCGGTTCATCGGCTCCCACGGATCGCGCGGGTTGGCACCGGGCCCTGAGGCGCAACCGGCGAGCAACATCAAGGCGCCGCAGGCGGCCACCAGCGAGACGCGCATTCGCGCAGGTTGCAGGCGCCCCACCGTCATTTCTTGCCGCCCGTCCCTTTGGCAACACCACCATTGCCTTCGGCCGCCTTGCTGAACAGGAACTGGCCGATCAGGTTTTCCAGCACCACCGCCGACTGGGTGGCACTGACGGAGTCTCCGGCGGCCAGCACCTTCTCGTCCGCCCCGGCTTCGATGCCGATGTACTGCTCGCCCAGCAAACCGCTGGTCAGCACCTTCAGCGAACTGTCCTTGGGAAACGCGTAGCGGCTTTCCAGCGCCAGCGTCACGCGGGCCTGGTAGGTCTTGTCGTCAAAGGTGATCGATTCCACCCGGCCGACCACCACGCCCGCGCTCTTGACCGCCGCCTTGGGCTTGAGGCCACCGATGTTGTCGAACCGCGCGGTGACCCGGTAGTCGGATTGAAAGTTCAGGCTCAGCAGGTTGGCCGATTTCAGCGCGAGAAACAGCACAGCGGCCAGCCCCACCATCACAAACAGCCCCACCCACACATCATTCCTCGAACGTTGCACCGGTTTCCCCCTAGATACTGAACATCATGACGGTCAGAACGAAGTCCAGACCGAGCACCGACAGCGACGCGACCACCACGGTGCGCGTGGTCGCCTTTGACACCCCTTCGGGGGTGGGTTGGGCCTCGTAGCCCTGCAACAAGGCCGTGAAGGTCACCGCGATGCCGAATACAACGCTCTTGACCACGCCGTTGCCGACATCGCTCCAGACATCGACGCCGCCCTGCATCTGGCTCCAGAAGGCTCCGGCATCGATCCCGATGAGCAGCACCGCCACCACATAGCCACCCAGTATGCCCACGGCGCTGAAAACCGCCGCCAGCAGGGGCATCGCGATGACGCCGCCCCAGAAGCGCGGCGCCAGGATGCGCCGAACCGGGTCAACCGCCATCATCTCCATCGCCGTCAGTTGCTCCCCGGCGCGCATCAGCCCGATCTCGGCCGTCAGCGACGCACCCGCGCGTCCGGCGAACAGCAGGGCCGTGATCACGGGTCCCAGCTCACGCACCAGGCTCAGCGCAACCAGCAGTCCCACCGCCTCGGACGAGCCGTACCGTTGCAGTGTGTAGTAGCCCTGCAGGCCCAGCACAAAGCCCACGAACAGGCCCGACACCGAGATGATGGCCAGCGAATAGTTGCCGAGGAAGAACACCTGATCGCGCACCAGGCCGAAGCGCCGGACACAGGCGCCGAACAGCAACACCAGTCGCAGCAACAGACGGGAGCCATAGCCCCAGTCGGCCAGCGTCCGGCGGGTGGCAAAGCCGACATCGGCAGGCCGGTACCAGGTCATTTCGCCCCCACGCTTGTCGCTTCGCGCAAGACGCTGCCCCCCAAGGGGGCCCTCGCGCCTGGGAGCGGTCCGGCGGCGCTCACCGCACCACCTCGCCGAAGTCCTGGTCCACCGGCTGCGCCGGGTAGTGGAAGCGCACCGGCCCGTCGCTCTGGCCCTGGACGAACTGCATCACCAGGGGATCGGTCGAATCGCGCACTTCCTCGGGCGTGCCCTGGGCGGCAATGCGGCCGTTGGCCAGGATGATGACCTGATCGGAAATGCGAAACGTCTCGGGGATCTCGTGGGACACCACCAGGCTGGTGATGCCCAGCGTGTCGTTGAGCTCACGGATCAGCCGGGCCGCCGTGCCCAGTGCGATCGGATCCAGCCCCGAGAACGGCTCGTCATACAGGATCAGATCGGGGTCGAGCGCGATGGCCCGGGCCAGGGCCACCCGGCGGTTCATCCCACCGGACAGTTCGGACGGCATCAGGTCGCGCGCGCCGCGAAGGCCCACCGCGTCGAGCTTCATCAGCACGATGTCGCGGATCAACGCGTCCGGCAGGTCGGTGTGCTCGCGCAGCGGAAAGGCCACGTTCTCGAACACATCGAGGTCGGTGAACAGGGCACCGAACTGGAACAACATGCCCATGCGACGGCGCATCGCGAAGAGTTTCTCGGGCGTCATGAGGGTGACGTCCTGGCCGTCGAACAACAACTGCCCGCGCTGCGCACGGTTCTGCCCGCCGATGAGACGCAGCGTGGTGGTCTTGCCACCGCCGGAGGCGCCCAACAGCGACGTGACCTTGCCACGTGGCAAGGTCAGCGAGATGTTGTCGAGCACGACGCGTTCCCCGTACCCGAAGGTCAGGTCGCGCAGTTCCACCAGGGCGTCGTCGGAAGGGGGCTTCATGAATGCAAAAGCCGGACGGAGCCCGGCTGTCTGCATGATACGGGATTCAGGTAAACCCTGATGCCCGACGGACCACAGCGCTTTCAGCGCGGCAGGTCGCTGGCGCCCATCAGGAACTCGTCCACCGCACGCGCGGCCTGACGCCCTTCCCGGATCGCCCAAACCACCAGCGACTGGCCGCGGCGCATGTCGCCAGCGGCGAACACCTTGGGCACGTTGGTGGCGTAACCGCCGATGACGTCCGTACCGGCCTTGGCGTTGCCGCGGGCATCCTTCTCGACACCGAACCCCTTGAGGATGGAAGCCACCGGGTTCACGAAGCCCATGGCGAGCAGGACCAGATCGGCCTTGTACTCCTTTTCCGTGC
>ERZ1645187.3337-NODE-3337-length-13559-cov-22.204236_pt1 | contig 13559 bp, 13 predicted proteins | sample MGYA00575352_ERZ1645187 | MGnify/ENA primary metagenome ERZ1645187 (study PRJEB40837, sample SAMN11349314) | freshwater sediment metagenome | isolation source: river sediment | host: Sediment | place: India: Wazaribad , New Delhi | collected 2017-02-21 ...
CGCCGGTGCAGGTGGCGGGCGCGCTGGTGGTGGTGGCCACCGTGGTGTGGCTGGGAATGCGGAAGAGGTGAGGGGATGGGGGCGCTTGGAGTTGAAGGGCCCCGATTTGGACTAGGACGAATGGCTCCGTCAGGCTGGGTACGGTCACCCGAACTTGCCAACTGAAAGGTCGCGATCGACGTAACCGGTCATCCCAAGCACCAGTCAATCTGCAACTGAGCCGGGAAAGACGAGGCAGAAGGTGGTGATGCCGTTACTGGAACTGGCTGTCACGGAGCCGCCATGGGCGGCCATGATCGCCTGGGTGATCGACAGGCCCAGGCCAGCGCCATCGGAGTCCGGGTGGCTGCGCGACTTGTCCACCCGGAAGAAGCGGTCGAACAGCCGAGGCAGAACCTCAGGGGAAATGGTGGGCCCCGTGTTGGTGAGACACAGGGTGGTGGTGGTGCCTTGCTTTTCGATCGTCACCGTCACGTCGGCATCATCCGGTGAGTGCCGCAAGGCGTTGGACAGCAGGTTGCCAATGGCGCGCCGAACCATCAGGCGGTCACCCATGATCACCGCCTGCCCAGCAAGCGAAAGACGAATGCGTTTCTCGTCGGCCACCGCGTCATAGAAGTCGAACAGCGCCCGCGTTTCCTGCTCCAACTCAATCGCCTCCGGGTTGGGCAGTTCGATCCCGTGCTCCGTCTTGGCCAGAAACAGCATGTCAGACACCATGCGGGACAGTCGCTGAAATTCTTCGGCGTTGGAGGCGAGGATGTCCTGGTATGTGCCCGTGTCCCTTTTTTGAGCCAGCGACACCTGGGTCTGGGTCAGCAGGTTGTTGATGGGCGTGCGCAGTTCGTGCGCCAGGTCGCTGGAGAATTCCTGCAGCCGCGCGAAGTCGGATTGCAGGCGTTCGAGCATGGTGTTCAGGCTCTGCGCCAGGTCGGCGAACTCCGCCGGCACCGCGTCCACGGGCATGCGCTGGTCCAGCTTGTGGGCCGTGACCGTCATGGCGCGCTCTTTCATGATTCGAAGCGGCGCCAGGCCCCGGCGGGCGGCCCACCAGCCCAGCAAGCCGCTGGCCAGGATGGCGCCGATCAGGTAGAGCGCCAGCGTCTGCCTGAGCGACTGCATGAAATGGGTGTGGTGCGCCGTGTCCAGCGCGATCAGCAGTTCAAGCGGTTGGCCGTCCGCGGCCTGACCCGTCCATGTGGAGGGCGGACGGATGGCCGCCCTCAGACCGCGCAGCGTGTGATCGCCGGCCGTCCAGTCAAAGGCCTGTTCATCTGTACCGATGGACGGTGGCAGGCGGGAGAACACCGAACCCGCTTCGCCATAGACCTGACCGGCGCTGTTGTGCAGCTCGATGAACAAGCCGTGGTGACTGGTCTGCAGCTCATCCAGCCGGGATGCCAGCATCTCCGATGACGAGGCCTCGCCGACGATGGTCTGCACCAGTTCGATCTTGTCCTTCAGGAAATCCCGGTCGAGTTCGACAAAGTGCCGACCCACCGCGATCGAGACCAGCAGGCCCAGTCCGACGAGCACGCAGGCCGAGACCAGGGTGTACAGCGCGGTCAGGCGCGCCGTCAGCGACAGCCGGCCGAGCATCAGTGGGCGTCCTCGGGTGCTTCGAGCACGTAGCCCATGCCGCGCACGGTCTGGATCAGGCGTGGTTCGAATCCATCGTCCACCTTGGCCCGCAAACGCCGCATGGCCACCTCGATCACATTGGTGTCGCTGTCGAAATTCACATCCCACACCTGGGATGCGATCAGGGAACGCGGCAGCACCTCGCCGTGGCGGCGCATCAGCAATTCCAGCAGGCCGAATTCCTTGGCCGTCAGATCGATGCGTTTGCCGGACCGGGTCACGCGACGGCGCAGCAGGTCGAGCTCCAGATCGGCCACTTTCATCGAGGTGGCTTCCAGACCTGAGCGGCCTCGCCGCAGGATCGTCCGGACCCTGGCCAGCAGCTCGGCAAACGAAAACGGCTTGACCAGGTAGTCGTCGGCCCCCAGCTCAAGTCCCTTGACGCGGTCTTCGACCTGATCACGTGCTGTGAGGAACAGCACGGGCATCTGTCGCCCCTGGCTGCGCAGGTTCTTGAGCACCTGCCACCCGTCCATGCCCGGCAACATGACGTCCAGGATCACCAGATCGTGATCCCCTTCCAGGCCGTGATGCAGTCCGTCTACGCCGTTGGTGACGAGGTCCACGGCAAAGCCCGCCTCGCGCAGGCCTTGCCTGAGGTAGTCACCCGCTTTGGGTTCGTCTTCCACGATCAGAATTTTCACGTTCACATGCTCCTGGCCGCAAGTTTGCCTTCCCCGGAGCGGGTGCGACGGAAGCTGACATTTTTGTAATCTGGCCGACAGGGAAGTGACGCACTCGCGTCGCCAGAATCCGCACCACTTGATCTACATCAAAAGGAGCGATGGCAGTGAGATCTTCGTTTTGCAACCGTGCCGCGGGCCCAGTGCTGGTGGCGGGCCTGCTGGCCCTGCCGCTGGCGCTGTCAGCGCAAACGGCCAGCCCTTCACAAGAAGCCGACTGGCGCCGGGCCAACGACGCGGTGGGAGCGTTCAAGCGCGGCCATGCCGACGTGCTCAAGTGGGAGCAGGCCAACACCGGTGCTTCCACCACGACCCCGGGCAGTCCCTCGGGTATGGCCATCCCCACCGCAGAGGCGGCGGTTCGCATGGCCTGGACGGTCCATCGCGAACTGGCTCGCCCTTTGTCGAAACTGGGTCCCCAGAATGAACAACTGATTGCGCAAGGCCGCTGGACGGACCTCGATCCCAGCCTGCAGCGCCGCGTCGAGGATGCGGGTGAGGTGCTGGAAGTGGCTGCCGCCGGACGCAAAGCGTGGATCGAAGCCGTGGCCGCCCAGCAGGTGCTGAAGCACCAGCGTAACATGCTGGAGGCTGCCCAGGCCGCCTATGAGCTGGGGCAACGCATGGTGACGGTGGGCAACTGGAGCAAGCTGCAGCTGTCTCCCGTTCAACTGGCTGCGTCCAACGCACGCATGAATCTGCGGCGGGCACAGCAAGCCGCCGCCCAGGCCCAGGCCAATCTGGTCAAGACGATGGGGCAAACGGGCCTTCAGGAAGGTTTTGTGCTGCCGGATCAGCTGCCTGCCATTCCGGCGCAACCCATGACAGCAGCGGACTTGAAAAAGCGCGGCGATGCGATTCGCAACCAGTTGCCAAGTGCAGAAAGCCTGCGCAACCGTGCGCTGTCGAAGTCGGCCATGAACGTCTACTGGGCTGCCCATGCCTTGGCACAGGACAGCCAGGGCGACATTCTGAAAACCCGCGAGTTCATTACCGAAGAAACGGTGCTGCACTACAACGGAATGCTCAAGAGCGTGTGGGATCTGCTGGACGCAGTGCGCAACCAGTCCCAGGCCACCGTGGACGCCATCGGTGCGCAACGCGACTTCTGGCTGGCCGAGGCCGATCTGCAGTGGGTCTTGCAAGGTGGAGAGCCCGACAGTTTTGTGAGCCTGGGTGGCGCCGGTGGCGATGCCCCTGCTGCTGCAGCGCATTGAAAGAACCGAACACATGACCCACACCACCCCCAACTCCAGACGACAGTTTTTTGCCGGTGCCGCCGCTTCGGTGGCCGGCCTGGCCGTGGCCCGTTCCGCTTTGGCTGGTTTGCCCGAGCCCGTCATCCAGACTTCGGTAGAGACGGCTCCACCGTTGATCCCGACGACCGGTCGGCCCTACAACCCGGTGGTCACACTCAACGGCTGGACCTTGCCCTGGCGCATGAACAACGGCGTCAAGGAATTCCACCTGGTGGCCGAACCGGTGGTGCGCGAGGTCTCGCCGGGCTTCAAGGTCAACATGTGGGGCTACAACGGCCAGAGCCCGGGCCCGACCATCGAGGTGGTTGAGGGCGATCGGGTGCGCATCTTCGTGACCAACAAGCTGCCCGAGCACACCACCATCCACTGGCACGGTCAGCGCCTGCCCAGCGGCATGGACGGTGTGGGCGGCCTGACCCAGCGCGCCATCCCCGTGGGCAAGACCTTCGTCTACGAGTTCGAGGCGCGACGCCCTGGCACCTTCATGTACCACCCGCATGCGGACGAGATGGTGCAGATGGCCATGGGCATGATGGGCATGTGGGTGACCCATCCCAAAAACAAGCATCCGCACATCAGTGATGTGGACCGCGACTTCTGCTTCCTGCTCAACGCCTTCGATGTGGAGCCCGGCAGCAAGACGCCCAAGGTCAACACCATGACGGACTTCAACATCTGGTGCTGGAACAGCCGGGTGTTCCCGGCCATCGACACGCTCAACGTGCGCCTGAACGACCGCGTGCGCATTCGGGTGGGCAACCTCACCATGACCAACCACCCGATCCACCTGCACGGCCACGAGTTTCTGGTCACGGGTACGGACGGCGGACCGACCCCACCGAGCACCCGCTGGTATGAGGTCACCACCGATGTGGCCGTAGGGCAGATGCGCCAGATCGAGCTGATCGCCGACGAAGAAGGCGACTGGGCCCTGCACTGTCACAAAAGCCACCACACCATGAACGCGATGGGCCACGATGTGCCGACCATGATCGGTGTGGACCACCGAGGTCTGGTCAAGAAGATCCAGAAGGTCGCGCCCGACTACATGCTCATGGGTGAACGCGGCATGGCCGACATGGGCGAGATGCAGATGCAGATTCCCGACAACACGGCGCCCATGATGACCGGCACCGGCCAGTTCGGCCCGCTGGAAATGGGCGGCATGTTCACGGTCTTCAAGGTCCGCAAGGACCAGAAACCAGGCGACTACAAGGACCCGGGTCCGTACAAGTTCCCTGAAGGCACCGTGGCCTACGAATGGAACGGCACGCTCCCGCCAACGCCGCGCCCAGCGGCCAGCAGCGACACGACCCCGGCTGCCGCCACGGCGATCAAACCCACCGCCAAAGGCATGTCCCACTGAAATGGGCCATTGCACGCTTCAACACCGTTTTTCCTCAACCGTTTCCCCAACCAAAACCCCAAGGACAACCATGAAATCCCTCAAGTTCAATTTCGCTTCCCGTTCTGGCTTTGTTTTCGCTGCTGCAGCTTTGGCTGCATCTGCGGTCTTCGCTGGCGGCACCCATGGCGGCGGTCACCACGAAGAGTCCCCCATCGGCAAACCGGGTGTCGCCGCCAAGGTCACGCGCACGATCCAGGTCGACATGAGCAACGGCATGCGCTTCAAGCCGTCGGACATCCGGGTCAAGCGGGGTGAAACCGTCCGCTTCGTCCTGAAGAACACCGACAGCGTCAAGCACGAGTTCAGCCTGGGCACGCCCCAGGAACTGGCGGAGCACTACGAGGTGATGAAGAAGTTCCCCGACATGGAGCACGACGAACCCAACAAGATCTCGCTGGCGCCCGGCAAGCAGGGCGAGATCATCTGGCAGTTCACTAAGGCCGGCACCGTGGATTTCGCTTGCCTGCACGTGGGTCATTTCGACGCCGGCATGAAGGGGCAGGTCAAGGTGGCGGCCAAGTGACCACATTCCTGGCGGCCCCTGCTCAACGAAAGGAATTCACGATGAAGCTGCGAGTGATTTTGAGTGCGGGCGCACTGGCCTTTGCGGCCGTGGCCACCAATCCGGTGTTTGCCCAGATGAACATGGACCACGCCAAGATGGGCATGGCGGCAGCACCCGGCATGACCGAAGGCGAGGTGCGAAAGATCGACAAGGACGCCGGCAAGATCACCATCAAGCACGGTGACATCAAGCACATGGACATGCCACCCATGACCATGGTGTTCGTGGTCAAGGACAAGGCCCTTCTGGACAAAGCCGCGGTCGGCGCCAAGATCCAGTTCATGGCAACGAACGAGAACGGTCAGATGACGGTGACCGACATCCAGCCAGCGAAGTGATTCTTCAGCGCGCAGGTTTCCTCCGTTCAACTGCGGTCGTCCTGGCACTCGCCGGGACGATCGCAGCCTTTCTATGGTGGCGATCTGCGGACCGCTTCCAGCCAGTCCCTGTCCGGATGCTTCGCATGGATGACGCCGCGATGCTCAAACAGGGGGCGCTGATTTATCAGGCCCGCTGCGCGAGTTGCCACGGCGTCCATCTGGAGGGGCAAGCCAACTGGCGCGAAAGAGGCGCCGATGGGCGATTGCCTGCACCTCCCCACGATGCAAGCGGCCACACGTGGCACCACCCGGACGATGTGCTGATTCGCATCACCAAGGAAGGGGTGGCGAAGGCCGTCGGCATGCCCGACTACGCCACCAACATGCCCGCCTTTGGCGATTCGCTCAGCGATGCCGATATTGTGGCCGTGCTGTCCTGGATCAAGTCGCAATGGGCGCCAGAGACACGACGCCACCACGACGACATCAACCGGCAGGCTCAGCAGCAGTCGCCGCGCTGAACCTGACTTTTTTGTCATCTCCGGGTCATCTTGCCGACCTGGGTCGATTAATAGAGTGACCCCATGGCATTTCGCCATGCGTTCTGTCACGAAAGGAAATCGACATGTCCACCTTGATCCGACGCCTTCTTGCCGTGGCCGTCGCTGGTGCGGCGGTCTCCGCCGCGGCGCAGCAAGCCACCGACCACACCCAGCACCACCCGTCCACCTCGGCGACCAGCACCGCAACCCAGCCAGCCACACCCCAGGCAGGCATGCCCATGGGCATGTCGTCAATGCCACAGATGCAGCAGCACATGACCACGATGCAGGCGCTGCGCACCAGGATGGCGGCCGCCAAGACACCGGCCGAACGCGAGGCCCTGATGGCCGAGCACATGAAGGCCATGCAAGAGGGCATGGACATGATGAAAGCCATGAAGCCCATGGGCGGTATGGCTGGCATGTCGGGGATGCAGGTGATGGGTGCCCCGGGCGCGGCCACGCCGGACCTGACACAGCGTCATCAAATGATGGAGATGCGCATGGACATGATGCAGAACATGATGGAAATGATGATGCAGCGCATGCCGCCATCGCCCGCCAAACCCGGCGCTCAGTGACCGCGCCGACGTTCTGATGCTGTTCCTGTTTTCGTATCCAGTTCAGGAGATTGTGTAATGTCGATGTTTTCACGGCGGCAGTTTCTGGGCGGCATGGGCGCGCTGGGGGCAGCAGCAGCCTGCCCGGGCGCCTGGGCCGCCTCAGCCACGCCGTCAGGCCTGTCCACCAACGCGGTCCTTCGCATTGAAGCGCAGGCGACGGGCTTCTCCAACCCCTTGCGCCTGCCGGGCACCAGTGGCCTCTTCGGGGTGCTGCCCGCGACGGACTTCAAGGAAGTCCATGTGGTCCGCAGCGAGATCGAAGTGTTGCCAGGGCAGCGCACACCCATCCTGGCCTACGCCGTGGAATCGGGTGGCAAGAAGTTCCTCAACCCGGCGCTTCTGGCTCGCCGCGGCGACGAGATGCGGGTGAAGCTGATCAATCACATGGATCAACCGACGGTCATTCACTGGCATGGCCTGGGTGTCGACTCTCGCAACGACGGCAATGGCCTCAACGTCGTGGCGCCGGGCCAGCAGATGGACTACGCCTTCACCGTGCAGGACCGGTCGTCGATGTACTGGTACCACCCCCATGCGCACGGCTTCATTCCGCATCAGGCCTACCACGGGCTTGCCAGCCTGCTCTTCGTAGAAGACGAAGATGAAGCCACCCTGCGCAAGGAATTGGCACTGGCGCTGGGCGAATCCGAGATCCCGCTGGTGCTGCAGGACAAGGAATTCGACGCACAGGGACGCCTCCAGTACGCACCCAGCGCCGCCCAGTCTTTCGGCGGCTGGGTCGGCAGCCGGCTGATGGTCAACCTGACCGAGCGTCCGGTGCTCAAGGCGGGTCGACGCATCGTGCGTTTCCGGCTGCTCAACGGGAGCAACGCGCGCAGCTACCGGCTGGCGTTCCTGCAACAAGGCCGGGCCCTGGGCTTCTACCTGGCGGGCACGGATGGGGGATTGTTGGCCCAGCCCGTGCGCATCGATCAGACCTTCCTTTCACCCGGTCAGCGGCTGGATGTGCTGGTGGACTTCCGGGAAGCCGAGGCCGGGCGGCCGGTGACCCTGGCCTCGCTGCCCTTCGACCCGATGCACCAGGAGGGTGGACACGACATGGCCGCGATGGACCACAGCCAGCACGGCGCGGCCCAGGGCGCCGCTGCGTCCGCAACCATGGTCATGGAAGGCGACGCGCTTGCACTGATGCGCATCGACCTGACGGCGTCCGGTTCGCCCTACAACCGGCGCATACCGACCCGGCTGTCCAGCCTCGCCAAACCGGCCGAACCGGTGGACACCCCGCGTCGCATGCAACTGGGCCATGACGGAAAAGGCCATTGGACGATCAACGGCGGGGTGTTCGACCACGCGACCGTTGCGATGACCGTGCAGCGTGGCGCGCGTGAAACCTGGCTGATCGAGAACGCCGAACGCAGCATGCCGCACCCCATGCACCTGCACGGCTTCTCGTTTCGGGTGCTCGAACGCCTGGGCAGCCCGGCCCAGATCCGCCCGCTGGCCGGCGCGCGTGGCCTGCTGCCTCAGGACCAGGGCATGGTCGACACCCTGCAGGTGTGGCCCGGCGAATCCGTGCGGATCGTCATCGACTTTTCGCACCCGCACTTCGGCGATCAGGACTACGTCTTTCACTGCCACACGCTGGAACATGCCGAGGCGGGAATGATGATGCGATACCAGGTCAAGGCCTGAGGAACTCACCATGAACATTCGAACCATCAGCAAACGTCTCGCCGTGATCCCCACCTGTCTCGCCCTGGGCTGGATGTCCGCTGCCCTGGCCGCGTCCAAGGTCTACGTCGCCAATGAAACCGATGGCACGGTCAGCGTGATCGCGACCGACACCCGCCAGACCGTCCGCACCATCACCGTCGGCGCGGGCGCCCACAACGTCCAGGCCACCGCCGACGGCCGGCGGGTTTGGGTGACCAACAACGGAACGCCGCCCGCCGCCGCCCATGGGGCCCACCAGGGAATGCCGGGCGCCGCACACGCCGCCATGACCACTCCTGGGGAGGTCTGGGCCATCGACACCGCCACCGACACGGTGGTGGGCAAGGTGCCGGTCGGCAAGCATCCCGCGCACGTGGTGGTGTCCCCGGACGGCCGCTGGGTCTACGTGACCAACGGTAGTGACAACACCGTCAGCGTGGTGGACGCCGCGGCGATGAAGGAGGTGGCCACCATCGCCACCGGGGCGTTCCCGCATGGCATCCGGCTGAGCCCGGACGGGCGGCAGGCCTATGTGGCCAACCTCAAGGGCGGCACCGTGTCCGTCATCGACACGGCCAGTCGCCAGCAGGTCGCGAGCATTCCCGTGGGCCGGGGGCCGGCCCAGGTGGGGTTCACCGGCGACGGGCGCCTGGCGTTCGTGTCGCTGTCGCAGGAGGACCGGGTGGCCGTCATCGACCCGAAGACCCACGAAGTGGTGCGCAAGGTCCCCGTCGGAGACGGTCCCATCCAGCTGTTTGCGACCCCGGCCAACCAACGCCTGCTGGTGGCGAACCAGGGCAGCCGCAAGAACCCCGGGCGGACGGTGAGCGTGATCGACTTGACCTCCTTCAAGGTCACCGCCAGCATCCGCACTGGACGGGGTGCGCACGGGGTCGTGGTCGATGCGGACGGTCGGCAAGCCTACGTGAGCAACCTCTACGACAACACGGTCACCGTGATCGACCTGGTCGCGCACAAGCCGGTCGCCACCGTGCCGGTGGGTGCCGGCCCCAACGGCATCAGCGTGACCCCATAGGAGCAGGCCCATGCATGCGCCGCACCACCACCACCCGGTCGCCGATTCGCACGCAGCGGCGCCTGCGGCGCCCCTGCCAGCGGGCACGGTCTACACCTGCCCCATGCATCCCGAGATCCGCCAGCCGCACCCGGGCAACTGCCCCAAGTGCGGCATGACGCTGGAACCGGTGATGCCGGAGGCCGAGGAACAGGACAACCCGGAACTCGCGGATTTCCAGCGCCGGTTCTGGGCCACCCTGCCGCTCACGGTGGTGGTCACGGTGCTGGCGATGGCCGGGCACCGGCTGGGCTGGTTCGACATGGCGGTGCAGAGCTGGGTCGAGCTGGTGCTGAGCGCGCCGATCGTCCTGTGGGCGGGCTGGCCCTTCTTCGTGAGGGGGTGGCAGTCGGTGGTGCACCGCAGCCCCAACATGTGGACCCTGATCGGCCTGGGCACGGGGGCCGCGTTCGTCTACAGCGTCGCGGCCACGGTCGCGCCGCAGGCCTTTCCCGCCTCGTTCCAGTCCATGGGGCGGGTGGCGGTGTACTTCGAGGCCGCGGCGGTGATCATCTCGCTCACGCTGCTGGGTCAGGTGCTGGAGCTCAAGGCTCGCTCCCAGACCTCGGCCGCCATCCGTTCCCTGCTTGGGCTGGCGCCCAAGACGGCGCGGCGGATCGGCTCCGACGGGAGGGAAGAGGACGTTCCGCTGGCGCATGTGCACGTCGGCGACCTGCTGCGGGTTCGCCCAGGCGAGAAGGTGCCGGTGGACGGCGTGGTGGTGGAGGGCCAGAGCGCGGTGGACGAATCCATGCTCACCGGCGAGCCGCTGCCGGTCAGCAAACAGGTGGGCTCCCCGCTGATCGGCGCCACGCTCAACACCAGCGGGGCGCTCGTGATGCGTTCGGAACGCGTGGGATCGGCCACCGTGCTGTCCCAGATCGTGCAGATGGTGGCCCTGGCCCAGCGTTCCAGGGCGCCGATGCAGCGCATGGCCGACCAGGTGGCGGGCACTTTCGTGCTGGCCGTGGTGGGCATCGCGGTGCTCACCTTCCTGGGCTGGGGCTGGCTGGGACCGGAGCCCAGTTGGGTCTATGCTCTGATCAATGCGGTCGCGGTGCTCATCATCGCCTGTCCCTGTGCGCTGGGCCTGGCCACGCCCATGTCGATCATGGTGGCCACCGGCCGCGGCGCCGGCCACGGCGTGCTGTTCCGCGACGCCGCCGCCATCGAGAACCTGCGCAAGGTCGACACCCTGATCGTGGACAAGACCGGCACCCTCACGGAAGGACGCCCCACATTCGAGCGCGCCCTTGGCGTGGCGGGCCACACCGACGCGGAGGTGCTGCGGCTGGCGGCCAGCCTGGACCAGGGCAGCGAACATCCACTGGCGGCCGCCATCGTCGCTGCGGCCAGGCAGCAGGGGCTGGTGCTTGAAGCACCCAGTCAGTTCGACTCGGCGTCGGGCATCGGCGTGCACGGCATGGTGAGCGAACGGGCGCTGGCCTTGGGCAACACGGCCCTCATGGACCAGCTGGGTGTGGACACCTCGGTGGTGACGACAGAGGCCGAGTCGCTGCGCGGCCAGGGCGCCAGTGTCATGTACCTTGCAGTGGACCAACAACTGGCTGGCCTGCTGGCGGTGTCGGACCCGATCAAGCCGACCACCGCCGAGGCCCTGGCCTCGCTGCGCAAAGCGGGTATCCGCGTCGTGATGGCCACGGGCGACGGCCTGACCACGGCGCACGCTGTGGGCCAGCGCCTGGGCATCGACGAGGTGCACGGCGAAGTGCAGCCCGCCGACAAGCTCTGGCTCGTGGAACGGTTGCAGGCCGAGGGCCGCGTGGTGGCCATGGCGGGGGACGGCATCAACGACGCCCCGGCACTGGCGCGCGCCGATGTGGGCATCGCAATGGGCACCGGCACCGATGTCGCCATGAACAGCGCGCAGCTCACCTTGGTGAAGGGCGACTTGCGTGGCATCGCCACCGCGCGCGAACTCTCGGTGGCCACCGTGGCCAACATGAAGCAGAACCTGGGCTTCGCCTTCGTCTACAACGCGCTGGGCATTCCGCTGGCCGCCGGACTGCTGTATCCGATCACGGGCTGGCTGTTGTCGCCGATGATCGCCGCGCTGGCCATGAGCCTGAGCTCGGTGTCCGTCATCGGCAATGCTCTGCGCCTGCGCAACCGATAACGGACAGATTTACTGGACAGGAGGGCCAGCGCCATGGACATCCTTGCGCACGGAATGTGGGTGGGCCTGGGCGCCGCGGCCTGGCATCAGCGCCGGCCGCTGGATCGCCGCACCGTCGGGTTGGCGGTGGGCCTGGCGGTGCTGCCTGATCTGGCCCAGCTCGCGCCGCTGGTCGCGCTGGCGTTGTCGTCGTCGGAGGGCTGGCGTGTGCTGCTGGCCTACGCCAATGCGCTGCCCGGGTACGAGCCCACGATGTCGCCGCTGCTCGCCGGCCTGACACACCACCTGCATTGCGTGATGCACAGCGCGCTGGTGGCGGGGGCCGTCACAGGGTCACTCTGGCTTTGGCTGGGCCGCTTCTGGTTGCCGCTGTGGGGCTGGTGGTCCCATGTGCTGATCGACGTGTTCACGCACTCGGCCGATTTCTATCCATCACCGGTTTTCTATCCGGTGACCTACTGGGGTCTTGATGGCGTCGCGTGGAACACCCCGTGGTTCATGGTCACCAACTACCTCGCCATCGCCCTCGCAGCCGTGGTTGTTTTCCATCGGTGGTCCCGGGCGAGATAAGCCACCCTCAAAGTCATCCGCCGCTCTGGCTTGATTTCGTGTCCAGCGTGCAGCGGTGACGGACTTCAGCACGCGGCGAGTCTGCAAGACTGGTACGCATGGAAAAAGAAACCCGGTCCAACCCGATCGCCTTTTGCACGTCTTGAGGTCGACGCCCAGCGCCCGTGGCCGTGATGCCATCGACGCCAGCGTCAGACTTCTGTCTGTTCGGATATTTCAAGGGCGTCATCGACTTCGATACCCAGATACCTCACGGTGGACTCCAGCTTGGCGTGTCCAAGCAGCAATTGCACAGCTCGAAGGTTCTTGGTGCGCCGATAGATCAGCGTCACCTTGGTTCTTCGCATGGAGTGCGTCCCATAGTCGGCTCGGTCGAGTCCCAGTTCGTCAACCCAGTGCCCCAGAATTCGTGCGTACTGCCGCGTGCCCAAATGGGGAGATTCATGAAGCCTGCTGGGAAACAGGAAGTCATCTGATTTCAATGACGCCTGCTTGATCCACTTCTGCAGGGCATCGCGGGTGCCCGCCGTGATTTCGAACTGCACCGGTCGTTGTGTTTTGTGTTGCATCACGATGGCTCGGGCGGCCATCTGATCGCCGTGGCACACGTCACGGACCTTCAGCGCGACCAAGTCGCAGCCACGCAACTTGCTGTCAATACCGAGGTTAAAGAGTGCCAGCTCGCGAATCCTGCCTTCAAGCTGAAGGCGCACACGCAACGCCCAGATATCTTTCAACTTGAAGGGTGCCTTCTGGCCAACGATCTTGCCCTTGTTCCACGGTGCATGGTGAACAGCGGTGCCTGAGGTTTCCATGATGGACTCCCATCAAGTTGAGGGCCACACAGCATGCTCCGGCTCAAGTTCAGGGTGTTGCGTTAGGTCAAGTTCGAACTAGTCTGTCCACTCATGGTTCTGGGACTGTGTACGCCATTTGTGTCGGAGTGAATGACTGTTCTACAGGCAACAGCGGGTATTCGGATCAGTGCAGCGAGGGACAGCAATCGCTGCATTGCGGTCATCCGCGCCGGCCACATAGCAGATACCGTTGCACGTCCAG
>ERZ1645187.3338-NODE-3338-length-13559-cov-14.930169_pt1 | contig 13559 bp, 9 predicted proteins | sample MGYA00575352_ERZ1645187 | MGnify/ENA primary metagenome ERZ1645187 (study PRJEB40837, sample SAMN11349314) | freshwater sediment metagenome | isolation source: river sediment | host: Sediment | place: India: Wazaribad , New Delhi | collected 2017-02-21 ...
TGCCGCGCCACGCCGCAGGACGCCTTGCCCTGCTTCAGAAAACCTGTCTCGTCGACGACAAGGGCGCGTCATCGTCGGCCAGGGCTTCCAGCGCATAATCGCGCACGATGTCGCGCAACGCATCCGCATCCCAATGACCGCGGCCCAAAATCGCCTGCTGTCGCCATGGCCCCGGATCGCCGGCGGCTTCCGCTCGCATCCATCGTGGCGGCCAGCGCCACTTTGGCCTTGAACGCCGGCGAATGCGCCCGGCGGCTCCTCTTCGTTATCATCGCTCCTGATCCGCGGCCCCATCCTGGCCGCTGTCAGGCAGGAGCCAGCTCTGCCTCCAAGTCGCACGCGCAGCGGAACGCGGCCCTACAGGCGCTCGAACAAAACTTCGACGAGCGTCAGCTCGCCTTCAATCGCCCCTTCGTTCAGCACGACGCGTGTCTGTAGCGGGGGAAAGGCGTCGTTACTTTCGAATTCGAAGGAGAAGGTGTAGCCGCCGAAGGCCGGCAGCGGCGCGCTGACGCCGCCGAGGGAGACGTCGCCGAGGAGAAAGTCGACCTCCAGCTCGTTGCCCGACAGATTGTCGGCGACGCGGAGCTGGACGACGGCCCGCCAGCGCCCCGCCGGCAGATGCAGCGAATGCCCGGCGGTGAGCAGGCGGCGCGGGCCGGTCAGGTCGATCGGGCCGCCGAGATACCGCCCCGGCCGATCCCAGTCCGGCATCAGGTCGCACGGCAGCGCGACGCGCTCGACCCGAAGCCCCTGCGTCAGCGGCGCGTAACAGTCGAGCACGCTGTGCGCCAGCTCCAGCCCGGCGGCGTCGAGCCGCATCCGAATGTCCTTCTTCGCCAGCGGGATGTGGCGCGCGATATTGGCCCGCACGGTCTCCTCGCCTGCTTCACCGCCCGGCCCGATCAGGCGCGCGCACAACCGTTCGAGTCCCGGTTCCGACAGCGCGATATGATAATGGTCGGCGATCTCGGGCAGGAAATGGCGCAGCCGCTGCGAGAAGGCGCGCGGCCCGAGCCGCGCCGCCCGCGCCGAGGTGAAGACGCTCTCAAGCGTTGCGTAGCTTTGCGACAGAAACCGGATGCCCTGGCGCAGATCGATGTCGCGCGAGGCCATCGCGTAATAGAGCGCGTTCTGCATCTCATCATGGGCGATCACGGTCGGGACGCCGGCGGTGGCGGCGACCTGCGACAGCTTCGCCTCGGGAATGTCCGAGAAGATCAGAACCGGCCGGCCGTCGCGGTCGGCCCAGCTCTTGCGGAGATCCTCGAGAGAGACGATCGGCGCGACATGCACCGCGCCATGCGTCTCCTCGATCAGGTTGGCCACGACGTGCAGAAGCCATTGGGTGAAGGCGGCAGGCAGGCCGAAAAGGCAGTAAATCACCGGTGTCCCCCCGCCGCGTCCGCCAGATCGTCTCCCAGGCAGCCCGGTGCCCGGCGTCCCACCTCCCGAGCGCCGGCGCCACCGCCACCCGCGCCTCCGGATAGGCGACCACCCGATCGGCCAGCGCGGCGGCCGTCTCGCGCGTCGTGTCGAACGTCAGTTCGGGCGCGACCGGCGCCTCGTAGGGCTGGTCGACGCCGGTGAAGTTCTTGATCTTGCCGGCGAGCGCCTTCTTGTAGAGGCCCTTCGGGTCGCGTTCGATCGCCACGTCGATCGGCGCATGCACATGCACCTCGACGAATTCGCCCGGCGCCAGCAGCTCGCGCACCATGCGGCGGTCGGCGGCGAACGGCGAGATGAACGAGCACAGCACGATCAGCCCGGCCTCGGTCATCAGCTTGGCCACCTCGCCGACGCGGCGGATGCTCTCGATGCGGTCGTCCTCGGTGAAACCGAGATCGCGGTTGAGGCCGTGGCGGACATTGTCGCCGTCCAGAATCATCGAATGGGCGCCGCGCATATGCAGCCGCGCATCGACGAGATTGGCGATGGTCGACTTGCCCGCGCCCGACAGCCCGGTGAACCACACCACCTTCGGGGTCTGGCGCCTCTGCGCGGCGCGCTCGTCCTTGGAGACAGCGTGCTGCTGGAAATGCACGTTCTCCGAGCGGCGCAGATGATACGCGATCACCCCGGCGGCGACCGTCGCGTTGGTCGCGCGGTCGATCACGATGAAGCCGCCGATGGCGTGGTTGGTCGTGTAGGGGTCGAAGGCGATCTGATGGCTGGCGGCGAGCTCGCACAACGCGACTTCGTTGAGGCCGAGCGACTTCGCCGCCAGTTTTTCGAGCGTGGCGACGTTGAGGCGATGGTGCAGCTCGACGAAGACCACCGGCGCCGGCGTCGGGCCGATCTTCAACTGATTGGAGCGGCCCGGATGCATCGGCTCCTCGCCCATCCAGATCACGCTGGCGGCGAATTGCTCGCCGATCGCCGGCGGCGCGTCGGGGCGGCACAGCACGTCGTCTCGGGCGATGTCGATCTCGTCGGCCAGCGTCAACAGGCCCTTGCGCGCGTCGACCAGCAGGATGGCGAGATCGGCGTTGGAGGCGCCCGTCACCATGTTGCGGGTGTATTGCTCGTGACCGGGCGTGTCGGCGACGATGAAACTGCGGCGCGGCGTCGAGAAGTAGCGATAGGCGACGTCGATGGTGATGCCCTGCTCGCGCTCGGCCTCAAGCCCGTCGACCAGCAGCGCGAAATCGATGTCCTCGCCGGTCGTGCCGTGCTTGAGCGAATCCTTCGCCAGCGCCGACAGCTGATCCTCGAAAATCTGGTTCTGCTCGTGCAGCAGGCGGCCGATCAGCGTCGACTTGCCGTCGTCGACCGAGCCGCAGGTGAGAAACCGCAGCGTCGGCAGGGAGGCGGGCGCGTTCATCAGAAATACCCCTCGCGCTTCTTCTTCTCCATCGATCCGGCCTCGTCATGGTCGATCAGGCGACCCTGGCGCTCGGAGGTGCGGGAGGCGCGCATTTCGGCGATGATGTCGTCGAGGCTCGCGGCGTCCGACTCGATGGCTCCCGTCAGCGGATAGCAGCCGAGCGTGCGGAAGCGCACACGGCGCATCTCGATGCGTTCGCCGGCCTCAAGCTCCAGCCGCTCGTCCTCCCGCATGATCCAGGCGCCCTGCCGGCGCACCACCGGACGTTCCTTGGCGAAATAAGGCGGCACGACGGGAATGTTCCCGGCCCGGATATAGTCGCACACGTCGAGTTCCGTCCAGTTCGACAACGGAAACACCCGCATCGATCCGCCTACGCGGATGCGCGTGTTGAACACGCGCCACAGTTCCGGGCGCTGGTTGCGCGCATCCAAGCCGTGCTGGGCGGTGCGATGGGAGAAGATGCGCTCCTTGGCGCGGCTTTTCTCCTCGTCGCGGCGGGCGCCGCCGATGGCCGCGTCGAAACCCCATTTGTCGAGCGCCTGCCGCAGCGCCTCGGTCTTCATCACCAATGTATGGGTTTTCGACCCCGACGCGACCGGCGAGACGCCGCGGCGCACCCGTCCTCGTTGACATGGACAAGCAAGTCGAGGCCCAGCCGATGCGCCTTTTCGTCGCGAAACGAGATCATCTCGCGGAACGTCCAAGTCGAGTCGACATGCAGCACGGCATCGGCGGCTTGGCGGGATGAAACGCCTTCATCGCCAGATGCAGCCGGACGCTCGAATCCTTGCCGATCGAATAGAAGAGGCGGGATTTCGGAATTCGGCGGCCAGTTCGCGGAAGATATGGATCGTTTCGGCTTCAAGTGCGCGAAGATGGGCGGATGAGGGCATGTCGGTTCCATACATGAGGGCGCCGGACGTGAAGCGCCGGCGCGTTCCGTCCTTGTCGCCGCGACCCCGCCCGCGTGGCCGGGAGCGTCATCGCTCCCGAATGAAGACGTGCCGGAGACGGACGATGCGTCGAACAAATCGCTAGGCCGGTTTTCCGATCCTTGGCGGATCGGAAAACGCTTTAGTGGGGCAATGTGCTGACCGCGCTCGAAATGCTCGCGCCCTGCGCCACAGGCTGAACCACGAGGTTGAACAGCTGCATGAACTTCTGCGCCTCGCTCAGCGGCGCGTTGGAGACATAGATCAGATCGCGGTGGAAGATCCGCATCTGTTGCGAGGTGAACAGGGCGTTCGGATCGCGCAGATTAAGGTGATAGACGACCTTGTAGCGGTCGCCGAACCGCGCCGCCGGCGCGTCCGCCCCGAGCGCGCGGGCGACCGCGGCGGTCTCCAGCCGGAACACGAACACACCCTGCGGATCGGCGCGGTGATCGAGCAGGCCGCCGGCCTTGGTGAGCGCCTGCGCCAGCATCATGCCGTCGCCGTCGAAGGGGATTCCGGCGGTGCGGCCGGTCGCCCCATAGGCGAGGAAATACAGCGGATCGCGGATGACGGTGATCACATCGCCGGGGCGCACATAGATGTTTTCGCGACTGTCGGCGACGACGCGCGTCATGGCGACGCGGGCCGTGCGCGCGCCGCGGGTGACCTGGATGAACGTGTCGGTGGCGGGCGAGCGCGCGCCGCCGGCGGCGGCGATGACGTCGAGGACCCGGTCCCCCTTGGGCGACAGATTGACGCGCCCTCCCGAGGTCGCCTCGCCGATCACGGTGACGGAGTTGCTGACCGGCCGCGCGACGGTGACCAGCACCTGCGGCTGAACGGCCTTGCCTTCGAGCGAGCGCTCGATCTGGCGCTGGATGTCATAGGTCGTGCGCCCGGCCGCGCGCACTCGCCCGGCATAGGGCACCGTGATCATGCCGTCCCGCCCGACGATCTGATCGGGAATGGTCGCCGCGCGCGAGCCCGCCGTCGCGCCGGCGGCCGGTCCGATGGCGATGGTCGAGAAAAGCCCGCTGGCGCCGGCCTCCCATATCGTCAGGGCGACGGCGTCGCCGACGCCGACGCGCACGTCGCTCGCCCCGCCGCGATAACCGCCGAAGCTCGCCAAAGTCGAATCCTGCGGGCGCTTGCGCAGCGCCGCGACGACACGCTCGTCCACCTCGACGACGCTGTAGCGCGCTTCGGCGGTCTGCTCCTTTTCCTTTTCGTCAAGGACGGCGGCCGTCGTCGGCCCGGAGGTCGGCAACGCCGAACACCCGCCGAGCGCGACGCAGAGGAGGGCCCCCGCAAGAAGCCGAGTTCGCATGCCACCTTCCTTTCGATGAAGCGTGTATATGCTCGGTGGGTCGAAATCCAGCATGAAGCGTGCGTGTAAACAGAGGACCACCAAAGCTGTTGACGATTCGCTATGGTTAACGGTCGGTTGCACCGAGGCCGGCCGGGCCCGCGCCACGCGCCGCCGCGCAAGATCCTGGAAAATCCGGCCAATCGCCCGGCCCGGCCGGCCGCGCCGCCGCGAGACCGGACGGCGTTGCGTCGCTACGGTTCTTGCCCTAGAAAGCCGGACTTCCCTGGTCGAACTGCGGTATGGTCACGTGATTCCTCTCGTCGGCGCAACGCCTGAAGCGGTTCCCTTCCTGGACCCGGCGGCCTTCGCGCCCACCATCGAGCTGATGGTCAAGGACTACATCCATCCCGGTCGCGTCCACGAGCCCGATTTCCTCTATTTCAGACATGCCGGCGAGGAGACGGTGTTCTGCGACGTCGGCGCCAATCTGGGCGCCAGCGTGCTGTCCTACGCCGCCGCCGGCGGCAAGGGTGAGATCCACAGCTTCGAGATCAACCCGGCGCTCTACCCTACCCTGCGCGAGACGGCGGCGAAGGTCGACAACCGCTGGACGCTGCACGAATTCGGCCTCGGCGAGCGCGCGGGACGCCATTCGCTCTTCATCGTGCGCGCCGGCGAGCTTTACGTTCTCGGGGAAGGGACGCTGCGCCTCGATTTTTTGCAACGTTCGGACTCGTTGCAACGATTGCAAAGTTACGCTCCGGGACACGACCTCTTGGTCGGTCGGCTGGGCGTGAACGTCTTACCTTTTGATGATTTCGGGATTGCACCGACGCATATCAAAATCGACGCGGAGGGCGCCGAAATTCTTGTGTTGCGCGGAATGAGAAACACAATAGCCGTTCATCGGCCCATTGTTATGGTCGAATCCGGCTCGGTCATTGCATGTGACGAGGAAATGGCGGTTCACGGATACAAGCCATATTATTTTGACGTCAACTCCCTCGTTTTACGGCTCCGTACGTACCCCGTTCAGAACGTATTTTATGTGCCAGACGAAAAGGGTCCATGATGCAAAACTCCCATACAAACGCCAATTTTCGCCGCCCCGTTCGGAGCGAGAAGAAGCGTATCACCCGGACCTTGTTTGTATGCGGATGTCCGCGATCAGGAACGAGCGCATTTTGGAATTTACTGCATCTTCACAAGAACATCATCCTCGGAAACGAACGGTTTAACAGGCTAGTTGGAACTGAAAAATTAAATCAATCGCTATTTGAATTCAACCGGTTTTTTACGTTTGAGGCGGGTGATACGTTCTACACAAGAGATAGCTCCCCAGCATATGAAAGAATGTATGAATTTATGGAGACTAAGCAGTCGGAATGCGAAGTAATCGGAGACAAGACGCCGCAATTTTACGAAGATTATGACGTCATCTTCGAGCGATTCGCCGATCCTTATGTTATTTTCTTGGCGAGGAATCTGATAGATGTCGCTAATTCCTATCAGCAGCGTTCGTTAAGAAACGACCCTACATGGAGCCGTGATCGCGATTGGCAACTGGCACTCAGACAGTGGAACTCGTCCATGAGCGCCACTGTAAAATTACTCGATAGTGAGAATCGCGGCAAATTACTTATAGTGCCATATGAGGATTTTTATTCGTCGCCGAAATATGTTGAAAGAATCTTACGTTTTATAGGGTTGGATTCTGACGATTCTTTTGCCGCGTCCTCGTCAAGTGTATTCACTGAATCAGAGGAACTGAACAAAGATCGACGTTACGCTCTCACGTCTCATATGATGCGCGCGCTGATCAATAATGCCGATATTCCATCATACAAGAAACTTATTAAGTCGGACAGATCAATTATAGTTGATTAGCGCAGGCCTGATACATCGCCGTCAGCGTCTCCTCGAAGCTCTGCTCGGCCACCGGGCCGAGATGGGCTTCGAGTCGCGCCTTCGAGCCGATGAAGCGCAACGGCTCGCCGGCGCGCACGAAGGCGGGGTTGGTCTCGACCTCGATGCGGTAGCCGGCGATCGCCTCCATCCAGCCGATCACGTCGCGCAGGAAGATCGTTCGCCCCGAACACAGGTTGAAGGTGCGTCCCGGCGCCGGGCGCGCGATCAATCGCTCGTAGACGCCGACGATCGTCTCAAGGCTTGAGAAGTCGCGATAGAGATCGAGATTGCCGAGTTCGATCCGCCGCGCCCCACGCGCGAAATGATCGACGATCTTGGGGACCAGGAATTTCGACGTCTGTCCGGGGCCGGTGTAGTTGAACGGCCGCGTCACGGTGATCGGCAGCTTGTCGCCGAACAGCCGCGCCACGTGCTCGACCGCCATTTTGCTCGCGCCGTAATGATTGATCGGCGTCTGCGTCTGATCCTCTTCGATCGCCGCGCCGTCGTCGCGCGGCTGGTAGACGGTCGCGCTCGACGACACGATGACATGCGCGGGCGACCCCTCCAGCGCCGCGACGGCGCCGAGCAGATTGGCGGCGCCCACGACATTGGCGTCGTAGACCTCGGCGACGTCGCCATGCTGGGCGAAGGTGATGCCGGCCAGATGCACGATCGTCGCCGGCCGCACCTGGCGCAGCAGCGCGTCGAGCGAGGCGCGGTCGGCGAGATCGCCGGCGACGTCGGTCGGGCGTTGCGGGCGCCGCGTCAGGCCGAACGCCGCTCGTCCGTCCTTGCGCAAGCGGTCGAGAAGGCGCGCTCCGGTGAAGCCGGACGCGCCGGTGATCAGAATCGTGTCGGTCATGGAGCACCCATGGAAAGGCGGAACGCCGGAGCCGGGGCGACCTTACGCCGCCCCAGTCTCGGCCTCCTACTTCTTGGCGCCGATCTTCTTGCACACCAGCGTCAGACGCGGGCCCGCGCCGACGCGCTCGGCAGCGCCGAAGCCGAGCGTGCGCAACGCCGCCAGCGCGCGCTTCTCCTCGTCCTCGGGCACCGTCACCAGCAGCGTCGGGGAGGTCTTGCGCAGATGGCCCATGAGGCCGCGCAGCACCGCCGCCGTCGCCGCGCCGATGTCGATGCGGATGACGTCGAAATTCTCCGCCGGCGCGATCGCGTCCGAACGGCACATCTCGATGTCGCCCTTCTCCGCCGCGGTGATCGAACCGGCGGAGATGTAGTCGGGATGGGGCAAGGTCACGGCGGCGCGTCCGGTCTGATCGGAAACCGCCTTGCCGAGGCTCGACGTGTCGATCGCCTCGGCGCCGTTGAGCCGCTTGTTCAGGCGAATGACCTCGCACGCCACCGGATGCGCCTCGACCACGACGACCTTCCGGGCCTCGCAGGTCTTGGCGAAATACAGCGCGTGCTCGCCCAGGCTCGAACCGATGTCGAGCACCGTCGCGCCGGCCGGGACATGCGCCTTCAACGCCTCAAGCTCGGTCGCGTAATGATAGCGGCCTTGATAATGCGACGCCTGCACCGGATCGCGCGGCGAGGCGACGAAGAAGCACGCCTCCGCCCCCGCCATGCCGCCGCGCGCCACCGAGCCCGTCATGTGCGACACCGGCGGGGGCAGAACCTTGGTCTCGACCTCGCGCACCGTCAGCCGGCGCAGAACGCCGTTGAACATGCGGAAATCGACCATGCCGGGCGACACCGCGGCGATCTCCTGCTGCCAGCGCGTTCCCTTGTGATGGAACTTGATTTCGAGATGATACTGGTCCTTCAGCGTCGCCCGGCCTTTCAGCGTGACGACGCCGGGGCCCTTGAAGTCGGTCTCGATCTTCTCGCCATATTGCAGATACATCTCGATGCCCGCGCCGGCGCGCGCTTCGGTCAGCAACGGCTCGAACTCGACTTCGACCTCGAAGACGCCGCTGGTCTTGTCGCGGAACGGCAGCCAGATCAGCGACAGCGGCCCCTCGGTCGCCGGCATCCCCTCTTTCGGCGTGAAGCCGCGCACCAAATAGGGATTGGGGAAGACGTTGGAGCCGTTGAACGACCAGTTCAGCGGCATGTCGAGCGGCGGCCCCCAGAACGGGTTGGGCAGCGGGTAGCGTTGCAAGTTGTACCGCTGCTCCCACCAGCCGTCGCCGGTTGGATCGAAGGTGCGATTGCCCGAGCGGCGCAGGAAGGCCGTCGACATCACCACGGAGTCCAGATAGAACATGTCGTCTTCGCAAAGAAGACGAAACATGTTGTCGATCGACGGAATGTTGATGTCGTCGATGATCAGCACGCCATTCGGTTTCAGCAGAGGATAGAAGAAGAAATACTCCAGATCTGGAAACGGATAGCCGTGCGGGCCATCGATCAATACAACGTCCAGCTTCTCTTTGAGCGCGTTATGCGGCAGCGTCTTCTGCGTCGGGCCGAAATTCCAGACCACGCGGTCGTTGCGGAAGCCGGGGAACGACTGCGCGAAATGCACGCTCGACTTCTCGAACTCGCGATCGTCGTAGGTATAGGCGTAATGGCGCTGCGCGTAATGCTGGAACAGGATCGTAGAGGCCCCGCAGCCCGTCTCCGCCGTCACCAGCTCCTGATCGGGAAAGTATTTCGCAAGCACGGTCTCGATCTTGTCGAGCGGACCGGGGTGAAACGTCCCGGCGCGGTGCGCGCCGCCCAGGCCGACGCGATGCGCGTTGATTTTTTCAGACAGGCTCATAGGCGGTTCTCCGAAGTCTTAAAGTCATGCGAGGCGAATGGATGTCACTTGTGTCGGTGCCGGCCGCAAACGACTGGCGCAACCACACGCGGCGATCGGCCAGAAGATGGACGCACGTCATGCGGGCTCGCGAACGGCGAGGCGAATCGCCGCGAGCTTGCGAAGCTTCCTCTCCCGCCGCGATGCGACGGTTGGTCGCGCGATCCCGTCGCAGGGCGCGTCCGGCGGCGGCTCCGCCGGCGCCCGACGCAGAAATAAGGCGTCCCGTGCGCGTCACGCAGGCTCCAGACCTTGCTCGGCCCCTCGCCCCGCCCGCTGCGAGTTCGCCTCGGGAACGTTGAGGAGCGTGACGCGCCCGACCGGCGCCTCGGAGACGCTGGCGATGTCCTGCACCATCGAGACCAGGTTCATCTCGCCTTCCGACATCTTGTAAAGGTAATGGGCGAGCCCGGCCGGATCGGCCTCCTTCAGGAGAATCTCCCGATAGGCCTTGCGGATCTGGTCGTCCGGCGACAGATCGACATAGCCGGCGAGATCGACTTCGTATTTGCGCGGCTCCGTGGACAGCTCGTCGAGATCGTCGACGAGAATGCCGGCGTCCAGAACCTGCATCGAGGTCGCCAACTGCAACGCCGCCTCATGATGGCTCCAGATGCCCGACTTGACGTTTTGCACGAGCGTCCAGCGCATGCTCTCGTCCCGCTCGCCCGGGATCAGCTTGTCGAGCAGCGCGTCCACGAACTCGTCGTCGGGCAAATGGTCGAACTCTTTCAGCGTGACGTGACGCTCGACCACCGGCTCGGCGACCTTGGGCTGCGGCCGCGGCGGCGCGACCGGGGCCGGCGGTTCCAGGGCGTCGCGAGCCGGCCGCGAAATCCGCTTCGTAGGCGCGGAGGTCGGGCGGATATTCATGTCGAGATCGCTCAACACCCGATCCCAGCGCTCGTTATAGATCTCGGGGCTGAAATTCGCCCGGTAAAGCTGTTTGGACAGCTGCGCCCGGTCCGACATGGCGCGCGGATTATGGAGCAATTCGGCGATGTCGGCGCGCAACTCCTCCGCGCTGGTCGCCGGCCGATAGCCGGTGCCGCTCAGATCGACGCCGCGCATCGCGAAATCGGTGGCCGCGAACGGCCGGCCGAGGGCCAGCGTCTCAAGCGTCTTGATCGACATGCCGGTGCCGCGCTGATCGGGCAGCACGAGGACTCGGGCGCGGGCGAAGCAGTCGTCGAGGGAATCGAGAAAGCCGCCGTAATAGAAGCCGGCGCGACTGCCGAAGGTGTTGTACATCAACCCGCCGACGCGCCCGACGATGGCTATCGGCAGGCCTCCGAAATGCGGCGTCGCGACCTCGCGCAGGAACCATTGCGTGGATTCGATGTTGGCGGGGTGCAGATCGCCCCACAGCATCATGTCGAAACGGTCGACGTTGAGAAAGGATTCATGCAGCCCGTTCGCAGAGACGAACTGTCGCCACGAGCGTTGCACGGACAGGGATCGCGGAACGATATAGGGCCGGATGTAATAGCTCTTCTTGGCGTGGCGGCCGATGAAGACGTTCTCGTCTTCCGAAAGATTGACGCAGGTGTCGAACTCGCGCCACACCTTGGCCTCGTCGCCGAGCCAGTCCTGCAGGCGCTCGGGCTTTTTCGTGACCTTGTTGGTTTCGCCGCGAATGCCGAATTGAACGGCCTGAACGTCCTGCGTTTCGAGAACCTTCCTGGCCTTGCGGAAGTTCTGGGCGATCTTGCCGTGAAACGAGTGGTTGACGACGGCGAGATCCGACTTTTGGTAGGCGAACCGGATCAACGCTTCATTGTCGTGCTCGCTCGCCCCGAGGAGTTCGTTCTGCTGGCCGAAGGCGCTGAGCGTGGCGAAATGCGACTGGGCGCGCGCCCGCCGTTCGCTCGCGCGCGTCAACGACATCAGCGCGAAGGCGTGCGGCTTCACGCGGGTCGCGTTTTCTTCGACCAGATCATAGACGATCTTGGCGTGCTCAAGCCCGACCTCCCACTGCGCCACCAACAGCCGGATGACGAAGAAGCCGCGCGACAGCAGATATTCGTTTTCCGAATCGAACACCGTCGAACTGCCGCAGCGGCCCCAGGCCGGCTGCACGATGGTCGCGATCGGCCCGAATTCGGCGATCTCGACGCTGGGTGCGTCGGCCGCGCCCGTTAATTCCGCCACCACGTCGCGCTCGGCGATCGCGCGCACGGACTGCGCGACGTCCCGCCGCAGCTTCGTCAGCGCCGCTGACCGCGCCGAGCCGACCGCCAGATCGAGCGCGGAGGCTATCATCGCTTCGCTGTAATAGGTGAACACCAGCGGCGAATAGGGCAGCGCCATCGTCGTGCCTTCGGCGACGACGACCGCAACGCCGCGGGACGTGCAATCGAAGAAAACCCCGCTGACGCGGCGCCCGTAATGGGCCTCGCGATAAGGCAGCAGCAGCACGTCGAGAGAATCGATCGCCCGAAAATACTCCTCGCGCGATTGCGTCGTGAGCACCGAAGCGACGCAGCGTAGCGACATCAGCGAAAGCGCCGTCGTGCTGGACGGCAGGTCGCTCGACGCCAGCACATGGATGCGCACGTCGGGATGGCGCGCCGCGATCTGGGTCAGGCAGGCCGAGATCACCGCCAGATTGTCGTCCGTGACGTCGGCGGCGCGGACGCCGACGTCGACGCCCGTCTTTTCATTATCAATGGTCGAGCGATCCGCCAGCTCGCTTCCAGGATCGACGATGTGATGAAAACTTTCGACGCGCGCGCCGAGCATCTTGGTCAGTTGCTGGCGCAGCGGCTCGTTCGTGGCCCTGAACCGCAAGCGCCGGAACGGCGAGCCTGTCGTCAGCCGCTGACGCAGCCAGCGCGGTTCGGACACCTGATAATACCGATTGAACCAGTATTCCGTCCCCGAGTCGGTCGGCGAATGATGAAAAATGCAATGGCAATCGACGTCGATCGGCGCGTCAAGACCCATGGTGATGCGAAGCATCGGCAGACTTTCCAGCATGCCGAACGTCGTCGTATGAATGATCAGAACATCGCCGCTCGAAACGCCGATGGATTTGAGCGCGCCGCCCAGTTGATCCGCGAACAAATCATACAGGATTGGCTTGCCGCGCCCGTATTTGGAGAGCGCTTTCTTGTTCAGGCGCGCGACATAACGCTTGGCGAGCAGATTACGGGCGCGTCGCGCATAATGGGCGACGATGTCCGCATCGGCGGCGTGGGCGGCGAGCGGCGGCGTCTCCGTCAAAGCTTTCGCGCGCGCGCGCAGCGCCAGAGCTTTCTCTTCACTGGCCGCGTCGCGCCAGATGTCCCGCGCCTTCCAGTGTTCATAGATCGTATGAGTAAAAATACGCCGAATATCGGCTTTCGCGGCGTCATGTGCCGCTACGTCACTTTGATTGGCGAGCAAATAAACGTGCATACCTTGCGCATGTCCTTGATCGACGAGCATACGATTATAGCCATAATTATGGCCAGCTTCGTTCGTCTGTGAAGGATCAATGATGATCAGTTTACGCTTGGCGTCACGCATGTCTTGCTTGGGGTGCGGATTTCTTCGTAAGGCGAAATTCGCTAGTAGCACCGGAGGGTTCCGCTGTCAGTACCTTTCTAGAAGAATTGCGAAGACGCTGCGGATCTCCATCGCCGCGGGGCGCGTGAACAACGCTCCGCGAATCGGCCGGCGCGACGGCGGGAGATCGGCCAACCCGCCCCGCCAGGGCAATCGCTTGAAGATCATCTCCATGGCTGGGTGAGGGCGTCCGCGAGATAGCACTACGGTTGCGATTTAAGATGAGCCCGTTTGGCATGGGCTTGATGAGCTCTTCGC
>ERZ1645187.3339-NODE-3339-length-13558-cov-15.383841_pt1 | contig 13558 bp, 11 predicted proteins | sample MGYA00575352_ERZ1645187 | MGnify/ENA primary metagenome ERZ1645187 (study PRJEB40837, sample SAMN11349314) | freshwater sediment metagenome | isolation source: river sediment | host: Sediment | place: India: Wazaribad , New Delhi | collected 2017-02-21 ...
GGTCCGCTACTTCGCCCGTCTGTTCCGCTACCTCGCCCGACCGTTCCGATACCTCGCCCGACCGTTCCGATACCTCGCCCGACCGTTCCGCAAACACCGGCATAGCGATAACCTTAAAAAAAAACAATCCTGCCCCTACAAAGCCATTTTGTCGAGCTGATCTATGGCATAAGCATAAGCCCCGATGGCCACTGCCGAAGAGGTGCCAAGCTTGCTGATTCCGACACCGGTTTTTTTGGAAGGATCATACCACAGCCACACTTCGCGTCCCGTTTTTGGCACCTTTATCATCGTACCTGTTTTCTCGGTAAAGGCAACGAGATCGGCCGGATTTTGAAGATTAAAGGTTTTAATCTCCATCCTGTCAACATTTTTGCCCTGCAAATCCGTAAAAGAGGCATTCATATAATTGACTAAGGGCTCCATGAAAACCGGCCATGCGCCTGATAGTCCGCCACCTATCACAACCAATCCATCAACAAGCGTCACGGCATTGGCAATGCTATCGGCCAACACGCGTGCCAGTTCGTCCCAGGCCTTGAGTGCAGCGCTTTTGTCACCGTCTTTCCGGCCCATGGCAATCTCGTAGATACCAAATGGATCGGGACTGGCAGCAATATCTATTCCGGCTTCGCGCGCAAACACGCGTTTCACCGCCCTGATCGAGATGCTGTCTTCGGCACTCGTGGCGGGATACAGGAAATTGCGCATACGGTTTATTTCGCCACCGGCCGAATTATCGCCGCGCAAAAGTGTTCCATCCAGCACGATACCGCCGCCAAAACCGGTTCCAAGCGTGACACCGATCAGGTTTTTGTAGCGTTTCGGGTTTCCCTGCTGTTCGAGCAGGTAATTGACTTCGGGCAACAAACCCGAAAGGGCCTCGCCATAAGCAAACAAGTCGCCATCATTGTTGATGAACACCGGACACTGAAAATGATCTTCCAGCATCGCCTTCAGGGCCACCCCTCCCCTGAAATGCGGCAGGTTTTCGAGATCGCCGATGATGCCGTTTTCATAGTCGGCCGGCCCCGGAAAACAGAAACTGATGGCAGCCGGCTTAACCGACGTTTGGAGGAGTATTGCCGAGAACCCGTCAATCATCTTCTGCAAAACATCGTCAAGGGTTTTTCCCGCTGCAGCTATCGTGAATGGCTCAATGATTTCTTTGCCTTCCCTGACAGCCGAAAATTTGAAACCCGTTCCTCCGGCATCCAAAACATAGATCGTCTTTGCTTCGCGCATTGCTTTAAAATTTGGTCTGTAAAATTAAGTTTTCCGCCTCAACTGACCAACCTTTTCGCAAATTAATGATCAAAGAAGGCGGTGGCGTTCAATTTCTGCATGATTACTTTTCGTTTTGCAGCAAAAAGAAAGGCTGTTGACAGTAGCACCAAAGCAGCAAAGGTGAAGGTGGGTGCTGCACCAATACGTTCGGAGAGCAAGCCCAGAAGCAGACTCCCAACCGGTGTGAAACCCATGAACGACATGCTGTAGAACGACAACACCCTGCCCCGTTTATCCTCATCAACAACAGACTGCAACAGGGTGTTCGTGGCCGAAAACTGTGTTATCAGACCAAAACCGCTGAAATACAATATGAGCACCGAGAGCCATATCACCTTTGAAAGGCTGAAGATGAGCAAGCCAACAGCGAAGGTGAAGGCCGAAAGACGAATGATAAAAGGCAGTTTGTTGATGCTTTCTCTTGTGGCTAAGTAAAAAGCACCGGTGAGCGCTCCCGCACCCACAGCACCTGTCAGAAAACCGAGCAGCTGCGAGTCGCCTCCCAGGATGTCGCGGGCAAAAACAGGCAGAAACGATTGAAACGACAAGCCAAACGCGCTCGTAAAAATCACAAGTAAGATCATGTAGCGGGCCGGCAGGAACGACCAGGTGTATCGAAAACCCGATTTGAGGTCATGGAGCACTGAGCGGTCAATCTTTTTCCGCACAAACGAAGGCACCTTCATGAGCAGCAGCGCCACCACCATTGCCAGGAACGACAAGCCGTTGATGAAAAAACAAACTGCCTCGCCATACAGCGCTACAAGTATGCCGCCTATCCCCGGCCCCAGAAACCTGGCCGTATTCACCAGGGTGGAGTTGAGAGCTACAGCGTTAGATATCAACCGCTTGTCGCCAATCATTTCCAGCAGGAAGGCATGACGAAATGGTGTATCAAACGAAAGTGCAAACCCGTTGATCACCACAATCACGATGACGATTCCAATGCTTATCTGATCGAAAAAAACCAGCGCCGACAACACAAATGCCAGTACCATCGGTATGGCCTGGGTAATGAGCAAAATCTTTCTGCGATTAAGCCTGTCGGCATATACGCCGGCCACAGGTGCAAGAAAAAGTCCGGGAATCTGCCCTGCAAAACCTACTAATCCAAGGTAAAAAGCCGAGTCGGTAAGGCGGTAAACCAACCAACCCAGGGCTAAGTTCTGAATCCAGGTGCCCATCAGGGAAACCAGGCCGGCATAAAAGAAAAGTCGAAAATTGCGGCTTCCAAGCGCCCTGAACGCAAAACCAATGCGTTCGCGCAGATGACCAAAACCCACAACTTTCATCATTTCTCAATTTCGCTGCAAAGATACATCATGCGCGCCAGCCGTCAGATGCTGCAACAGCTTTGATTAAAAAAAAAGACCCGGCATCGCTGCCAGGCCCTTACACATCAATCAAGCAATGTTTTTGCTGATTTGGGACTGCTGAAAAACCATTAAGTGAATAAATATCAATAAATTAAACCTGCATTTTGTATTATTTGTGCACGCATTTGAATCTGTTTACTTCAAAAAGCTTGCATCCCGATCATAATTCGAAGCTCGGATTGAATGAAAAGACTTCGATAGTGTTCTTTTTTTTAACCGCAGAGACCACGAAGAGGGCGCAGAGAACGCAGAGAAATATCGCTACGTCCGCTACATCGCTTAGTTCGCTTAAGGCGCTCAGTTCGCTCAGTTCGCTCAGTTCGCTTCATTCGCTCAGTTCGCTTCATTCGCTCAGTTCGCTTCGTTCGCTTAAGTCGCTTCGTTCGCTTAAGTCCCTACGTTCGCTCAGTTCGCTCAGTTCGCTTCGTTCGCTCAGTTCGCTCAGTTCGCTTCATTCGCTCAGTTCGCTCAGTTCGCTCAGTTCGCTTCATTCGCTCAGTTCGCTTCGTTCGCTTAAGTCGCTACGTTCGCTTAAGTCGCTCAGTTCGCTCAGTTCGCTTCGTTCGCTCAGTTCGCTTCGTTCGCTTCGTTCTTATAACAAGTAACAATACGCCAACTCTTCGCGAATGAAAGTCAAGACTTTACGAATGTAAATGACTGAAATTAAAGACGCACATAAAAAAGCCATCAGCTCTTAAAGTCACATGCAAACTACAAATTCTGCGGATGGTCTTTGTGGTTTTTGTCTTTCCACACAATGGCACTCACAAAACTCTGGTCCACCATTTCATCGGTGACCTCGGTACCGTCAGCAAATTTTGTGTCGAGGACATACATGATATTGCTTCCATCGGCATAAAAGAACACCTGTCCTTTATGTGCCATGTGTTTCATCTCGCGCCGCAGCTTTCTGACTTCTCTGGCACTCATGCCGGCATGCACATTGTAGTAATCTTTGTGGTGATGCTTGTTGTCGAAAATAATATGGTCAATCTCTCCGTTTCCGTTGCTCACAACAAGCGCGGCACCCTCAAATTTCCCTTTCTCGGTATAGGCCGTAACAGTTTGCGTCTCATCGAGCGGAATGGCAAGCTCCGTAACTTCGGTAACCGGCACCGGCACCAATTCTTCCGACTCTTTAACGGCCAGATGGAGTTCCTCAGCGGCTTTGACTGAATAGTCCAGTTGTCCGGCAGGCTCTGCTTCTATTCTGTTAATCACCTTGGGCGCTTCCTTTTTAACCCTTGGCTTGGCAGCAGGATGATTTGTAACCGGTATTTCGTTGATGTGATGCTCATCAACAACCCACACATGCTCAGTCACAACAACTTCTTCAACGACGGGAGCGGTTTGGCTTTGTTCGACCTTGGTTTGACTTTGCTGGCAGGATGCCAAAAACAACAATGCTCCTGAAAACAGGATTGGGAGTGTTTTTTTGTTCATAAATATTACAATTAGTTAGGCCGCGAAAATAGCCAAACATCATGCGACATTGCAAGTCAAAAGAGCGAAAAGCCGGGTTACAAAAAGCTTACAGCGACTAAATGCTTCTATAAAACATATGTTGCCAGCACTTTATGAACTTCATACACATCCACCGACCGGTTAAACTGTTTCACGATGCCCGGTGTTTGCTCGCTCGAAACCCAGATTTTCAGCTCAGCTTCCAAATCAAATGGCCCTGCTGTTTCAATACTAAAACGCGAAATACTCTTATACGAGACAGAGAAATAATCAATCTTTGAGCCCGTGATTCCTTGCTTTTCGATAAGAATCAAACGTTTATTTGTGAAGATAAATACATCTCTGATGAGTTTAAAACCCAGCTCAATTTCTTCATGTTCAATAAGAAGTTTCCCATATTCCTTGATGAGTGTTTCGGGGTTAATATGGCCTGCATTGCCAAGAAGCGCTGAAAAAAGTCCCATTTCAGTTGTGTTTTTTTAATATTAATAAAACAATCCCACTATTTGCTCCAACAATTCAACCGCTTGATATCAAAGCAAACTGAACGCTAAAATAACAATTGTTTCTGCCTTTTTGACCAAAAAATGAAGCTGTCGCTAAATTATAAAATCGCTTTGCACCGACGCCGGGATGTTTGAAATTGTTTGAGCAGAATTTTAATCTTGCAGTGCCATCATCAGCCCGTTCAGTTTATCTCAGGCTGGCAGCAATACTACAGCGCAGCAGCAATTTCATCAAAATTCATTCGGCATGATTGTATTTCATCGCGGCCAGCCTTATATTTGTGGTTTCTAAAACGTGAATTGAATATGCAAAATAGTTTCAAAGTAAGCGGTCAGATAGTTGATCTAATCAGTGAGTCCGTTTTTCCGGGTACCCTATATATTGAAGACGGGAAGATTGTTTCAGTCGTTAAGGAAGAGGTTCAAGAACAGCACTTTATATTGCCGGGGCTAATTGATGCCCACATCCACATTGAAAGTTCAATGCTCACGCCGGCAGCTTTTGCGCATATGGCTGTGGTGCACGGAACGGTTGCAACTGTTTCCGATCCGCACGAGATTGCCAATGTGTTGGGAATTGAAGGTGTGGAGTTTATGATCGACAACGGCAACAAAGTCCCTTTCAAATTTTTCTTTGGCGCGCCCAGCTGTGTGCCGGCCACCGGCTTTGAGAGCTCAGGAGCAGTTTTGGATTCGGGCGCGGTTGAATCACTGCTTGCGAAGCCCGAAATTCCCTATCTGGCCGAGATGATGAACTATCCGGGCGTCTTGTTTCGCGACAGTGAGGTGATGGCAAAACTTGCCGCTGCAAAAAAATTCAACAAGCCTGTGGATGGTCATGCTCCGGGCCTGATGGGGGAAGATGCGAAAAAATATATCGCTGCCGGCATCACCACCGATCATGAATGTTTCACAATGGAAGAAGCCTTGGAAAAGATTCGTTATGGCATGAAGATTCAGATAAGGGAAGGAAGTGCGGCGAAAAATTTCGATGCCCTGATTGACTTATTGCAGGACCATCCGGAGAGCGTGCTGTTTTGCAGCGACGACAAACACCCCGATGATCTTGCCTGCGGACACATCAATCTGCTCGTGAAGCGGGCCGTTGCCAAAGGATATGACCCGCTGCGCGTGCTGAAATCGTGTATCGTTAATCCGGTCGAACATTACAAGATCAATATCGGACTACTGCAGCCTGGTGATGATGCTGATTTTATTATCACAAATAACCTTATTGATTTTCAAGTACTTTCAACCTACATCCGTGGGATCAAGGTAGCAGAAGATGGTAAAAGCCTGATCAAACTACCTGTGGCCGAAACACCCAATAAGTTTAATGTTGAAGAAGTTCGGCCGGAAGACTTCCGGATTGCTGATCCGGGCGGAAAAATCAGGATTATCGAAGCTATTGAGGGACAATTGATTACAAACACTGTGGTAGATTCACCCAAAGTCAGCAGTAGTTATCTGGTGAGTGATACCGAACGTGATTACCTCAAGATTGTGGTACTAAACAGATACGAAGCATCGAAACCGGCCATCGCTTTCATCAAAAACATTGGATTGAAACAAGGAGCTTTGGCTTCGACCGTTGCGCATGATTCGCACAACATCATTGCAACAGGTGCTGACGACGAGAGCATAGCTCAAGCTATAAACCTCATTATAAGTACTAAAGGAGGTATCGCAGTCGTTTGCGGAAATGAGTCGGTATTGCTTCCATTGCCCGTTGCAGGACTCATGTCGCCCGCCGACGGAAACGAGGTAGCCAACAGCTATGAAATGGCAAATCGTCTGGCCAAGAAAGCAGGAACAAAGCTACATGCTCCATTTATGACCCTGTCATTCATGGCATTACTGGTTATTCCACAACTAAAGTTAAGTGATAAAGGACTTTTTGACGGATCGAAATTTGCGTTCACCAGTTTGGCAACAGCCGAATAAAACAGCTGTAAATCCGCCCTCATTTTAAACTTTTTTAAGCAAAATTTAGCCCCTAATTTAGAATTACTCTATATTATCGGTAGATGCAGATATTTGAATATGTTACTGTTAATAAATAAACAGTAAATACTTATTTTTGCGGAAATTAGTTAGAAATGGAAACGATCACACTAAGTGCGCTGAAACTCGAACAAATGGCAGCCAAGCTCAAGGCCATTGCACATCCAACAAGGATTGCCATTATTGAGATGCTTTCAGGTGAAAAATACCTGAGTGTTACCGAGATATATCTTCTGTTGGACATTGAGCAGGCAGCAGCATCGCATCACCTGAACATCATGAAAAACAAAGGCATTTTAAGCTCGCGGCGTGATGGTAAGAAGATTTTCTACTCACTTCAAAACGAGGCGCTTGCCGATGTTATGCGTTGCGTGAACAAATGCAAGGACTGCGGCTGATCCGTGACGGTTTATTCAAAAAGCCCCACAAATACTGATGCTTTCAGTAATGAAGAACACTAACATCCCCCGGAGGACAGTTAGTTTTTTTTTTTTGCAAAAACATCAATCACCGGCGACCCCTGTCAGTTTGAAGCAGTAGTTTAATCGTTGAAATGTAAAGGCTGAAGCATAAACGCAATGCTCAGAAAGAAACTCAAAACGCACACATAAACACAAACAGTTCACAATCAATAAACAATGTCCGTTGCTAAATTGAAACGCAGGCATTTTCATCCACTCTACCAAACCCACATCCTGAATCAAAATCGCCCCATCGTTTCGTTCGCTAAAGTCACTTCGTTCGCTAAGTTCTCCCAGTTCGCCCAGTTCGCTCAGCTCGCTAAAGTCGCTTCGTTCGCTAAGTTCGCCTCGTTCGCTAAGTTCGCCTTGTTCGCTAAAGTCGCTTCGTTCGCTCAGTTCGCTCAGCTCGCTAAAGTCGCTTCGTTCGCTTCGTTCACTCAGTTCGCTAAAGTCGCCTATTTCGTTGCATTCTTCACCGGGAACTCTTCTTCAAGGTCCCAGTTTGCCCTGATTTCTATCTCTTTTTCAAGATAATAGACCGGCTCGGCTTGTTTTTTTCCAAGCAAATCACCGGTATCCCATCTTCCGTTTCCGTTGAGGTCGGCAATTGCTTTAACAACATACTTAGCAGGTTTCATTTTTTCATAAACAACTCTCGACGAACCATTTATAACATTTTGTATAAAAACATCCCCTTTTGGGAGCAACAATTGAATGATCAGGCCCACCTCCGCTTCGGGTTTCACATCAAGGTAAAGGTTTCCGTATTCGCTCAGTGCCGGAACTTTGAATACGAGATCAACAGTGTCGTTTGTTTTGCCGCTGAGGCTAAAGAAAACCGAATCAGGAAAACGCAGATGATACTCTTTTTCGGGCTCAAACAGATTATAATCAAACTTGTATTGTAATCCGGCTTCGTCAAGTTTAACAAAGTTCACCTGATTGTACACTGTATCACCGGCGGCAATAAACCGCGAGCTATCGCGCATCTGAAACCTCACAACAGGTTCGGGGAAGCTGAAAACCAGGGACTTGTCAACATCAAGTTTCCTGCCAGAGACCGGGGTAAAGAACGCCAGCGCATTCTCCGATTCTTTCTTTCGTGCGTTGCGACGCGCGGTGCCGGAGGATTTTGGATAGCTCATGAGTTTGAGCGTGTCATTGAACAGGGTGTCGAGTCTCACCACAATTTGTAATGTATCCATGATACTATCACGGTAATACCATGTGAGTGTATCTTTTTTCGGGCTGTAGTTTCGCAGCAAACCGAAATTATCGGGAAGTGTATCGAGTGGTTCAACGGTGACATTTCCGGCAGGATAGCGAAAAGCAAAGCGCAATTGCCCATTTTTTACCACCTCGGCACGCAATAATTTCTGGGTTGAATCAACCTCATAGAACAGCTTGAGGTTGTTCGGACTAAGTTTGGCAAAACGGAGTGAATCATCAAAAACCTTGCGCGCATAGGCGATGCTGTCTAAAATACGTTTTTCGGTCGCTGCCGTTGGCAGATGCGCATGGTTGTGGTCATGATCAGGGTCGGTCGGGTGTAAAAGACTATCGGCCACAATAGTGTCGGCATCAAGCTCTTTCAGCACGGCTTTATTGGCAAGAAATTGCGGAAAAACCGAATCAGCCACAAAAGCAATGGCTTCGCCACCTTTGTCATAAAGGAAATTCGTGTTTTTATCGTCCAGGGCGTACATTCGGTATGGCTCATTGCGCAAATTGCTAAACCTGAAATTTCCTTTTTTGTCGGTCCGGGCAACATAATACGGTTTTTTCAAAAAAGGCAGTGAATCGGGTGGTATCGTATCATCCTCAAAACGATAGAGAAAAACATAGGCTCCCTCGGCCGCTTTGAGGTCAAAAGCATACGAAACATTTCCACGCAGGGCCATTGAATCAAGCACAGGGCCGGTTGAGAAAACAAAAGTAAAGCCAGACAGGGGATTACTTTCGGTGAGATCAACGATGGCATCGCCAAAAAAAAGAGTGTAAGTGGTTTCGGGCTTCAAATCTTCGGCAAAGCGCACCTGCAGGCTTTTGCCCTTGATGCGGTATTCAGGATTGGTTTGCGGTGGTGGCGAGATAAGCGCCTGTTGATTGATCTTGTTGAGTTTAATATACTCATTGAAAGTGATCACTACCGTTCGTGATGAAAAGTTGACTGCATAGTTTGCCGGTGAAGACGAAACGATTTGCGGAGGCAGCGTATCTTTTGCGCCACCCAAGGGCATCACAGGATTGGCACATCTGATAAGAAATACCGAAGCAGCTGCAAGCAAGAAAAGAAAAACCGGTTTAAACTTCATTGCATTAATATTCATTTTGCAAAGATGCAAAAAAACCAAAAGCCGCTCCGTCGCCCCTACGCTTCGTTCGCTAAGTTCGCTCAGTTCGCTCAGTTCGCTTCGTTCGCTCAGTTCGCTTCGTTCGCTTCGTTCGCTCAGTTCGCTCAGTTCGCCAAGTTCTCTCAGTTCGCCTTAATGAATCAGTTCAATGCAAAGTATAACGGCCTTTTGTATAATTTTGCGCTATCAAATTTCAGCTGTGATTTATCCAACATCTTTCGAAGAAAAAACAGGTTTCACCTCCATACGCCGAATGCTCGGCAAAAACTGTATCAGCCAGATGGGTTTTGAAAAAGCATCACAGATTGCTTTTTCGGCTGATCTGTCTCTCATACAAATCAGTCTGGAACAAACCGAATCAATGCTTCGGCTTTTCGACACAGGCATGCCGTTCGCGGTAAGCGATTTTCCTGATTTGCGCGAAGAGTTGCACCGGCTGCGCATCGAGGGGACTGTGATTGAGCAAGACGCTTTGTTTGCGTTCAAGCTGGGTTTGAAAGCCGTTGACAACATCCTGTCGTTTTTAAAAAGCGAGAATTCCAGGGCTTTTCAGCCATTGCGCGAGCTGGCAACTACAGTTTTTTTGGAAAAGATTTTAGTTAAAGAAACCGACCGAATCATTGACGACCGTGGTGAAATCCCTGACAAAGCCTCCGAAACACTCGCGTCAATCAGACAGGATATCCGCAGAAAACAGGGCACCATTGAGCGAAAAATACGGCAGATTCTTGGCGAAGCAAAAAGTTCAGGCTGGGCCGACAGCGATGTTGAGGTTACGATTCGCAATGGCAGAATGGTGATCCCGGTGCGGGCGGCCGACAAGCGAAAGCTGAAAGGTTTTGTGCATGATGAATCGTCAACCGGACAAACCGTTTACATTGAGCCAACAGAAGTTTTTGACACCAACAACGAAATCAGGGAGTTGGAATATGCCGAAAAACGAGAGATACAACGCATTCTGGCAGCTTTCAGCAGTCTGCTCCGCCCGATGCTACCCGTCATGCACGAAGCCTGGGACATGCTCGGCAACATAGATTTTGTACATGCCAAGGCCCTTTTGGCGAAAAAAATCAATGCCACAAAGCCAATAATCAGCAACAAACCCCTGATAAACTGGCAAGTGGCCATTCATCCGCTGCTTGAGATCTCGCTCCGCGAACAAAAGAAAACCGTTGTTCCGCTCAACCTTCATCTTGATGAAGAAGAAAGGATTTTGGTTATCTCCGGACCCAATGCGGGAGGCAAATCCGTTTGTTTAAAAACCACCGGCTTGCTGCAATATATGTTGCAGTGCGGATTGATGGTGCCCATGTACCCTGATTCGGAATGCGGCATTTTTTCTGACATCTTCATTGATATCGGAGATGAGCAATCGCTCGAAAATGACCTCAGCACCTATAGTTCGCATCTTTTGCATATGGCTCATTTTTTGAACCATGCAGGCCCGTCCAGTTTGTTTCTGATTGATGAGTTTGGCACCGGAACAGAGCCTCAGTCTGGCGGAGCCATTGCCGAAGCTGTGTTGGAATCGCTCAACGAAAAGAAAGCTATCGGGTTGATAACCACGCACTATGCCAACCTGAAACTCTTAGCCGACAAACACCAGGGCATTATCAACGGAGCAATGTTGTTCGACACCAAAAAACTTCAACCGCTTTATCAGCTACAAACAGGCAAACCGGGCAGCAGTTTTGCCTTTGAAATTGCCCGAAAAACCGGAATCCCTGCCAGTGTACTCGACAAAGCAGCCGAAATCACCGGCTATTCTCAATTGAACTTTGAACAGCAATTGCAACAGCTCGAAATTGAGAAACGCGAGGTAGCAAAAAAACAAGCAGAGCTGCGGGTGGCCGATTCGCTGCTGAACGAGGTGATTGAAAAATACAAGCGCCTGCTGAAACAATTGGAAGATCGAAAAAAATCAATGTTACAGGATGCAGGCCGCGAAGCCCATGCGCTGATTGATAAGGCCAACAGACAGATAGAGTTGACTATCAAAGAAATACGCGAACAGCAAGCTGAGAAAGAAAAAACAAAAAACCTAAGGGAACAGCTTCAAAACTTCAAACCGCTGCTCGAAAAAGAGGCAGGGCAGGCTGCGGCAGCCATCCGCATCGAAGAAGAAGAAATTCAGGAGCCATCAACCGAGCTGAAACCAGGAATGTTTGTGCGCATCGAAGAGATGGACATCACCGGCGAGCTGATCTCGATCAACGCACATGAAGCAGTGGTTGTTTTCAACAGCGTGAAACTACGTACTTCGCCTGAGAAGCTCAGCCCCTTAAGCCGCAAAGAGCAACGCAAAGAAGAACGACATCAGACCAAACGGCAAGGCAACAGCATTGCAGATGAGCTTAACGAAAAGGCAACACAGTTTAAACTCACAATAGATATCCGTGGCAAAAGAGCCGACGAAGCCCTGGAAATTATCGGAAAGTATATTGACGAAGCTATGCTGCTTAGCATCAAAGAGATAAGCATACTTCACGGCAAGGGAAACGGCATTTTGCGGCGGGTTGTGCGCGAGTTTCTGAGCAAAACCAAAGAAGTAAGCAAATACGAAGATGCGAGCCTCGAAACAGGAGGCCACGGCATCACAAGGGTTAAACTTAAATAGTTTTTTCTGCACCGGAAGGCACAATTCGCCGGAAAAATACTGTCCCGGAAAAGTCTTGTGTCAAGCGCTATTCGATTCCGCTAAAATGCTTCATAAACTGCACCCTTTCATAAGCAGCAGGATTTTCGGCTTCTTTCACACTCATTTTTCCGGTGAACTGATCCAGACTTTTGTAGTTGTGACGCTTCATCCAGTCGGTGATTTCGTCGAGCATCAGTGGGATTTCCTTAAATCCTTTCTTGTAAAGCACCGATGCAATCTGCACTGCTTTGGCACCCGCCAGCAATTGTTTGATCACGGCTTTTCCGTCATGAATGCCCGTTGACGCGGCTATATCGCAATGCACCTTCGACGAAAGCATAGCCACCCAGCGCAGTGAGGTTGAAAGCTCGGTACTTAAGCTGAACACATTCGTTGCCTTGATCTCGAAACGCTCGATATCAATATCGGGTGAGAAGAAGCGGTTAAACATCACCAGCCCTGAAATACCCGTCCAGGAAAGCTTCACGATCATGCTGGCCAAACCGGAGAAGTAATAGCTTATTTTGGCGCTGACCGGAATTTTCACCGTATTAAGAATCTTTTCCAATATTTCGAAATAGATGGCTTCGTTGAGCTCGCCCTTGTTCAAGGGGTTCGAGGGCAACACAAAAATATTGAGCTCGATGGCGTCAGCGCCGGCTTCTTCGATGCGCCGTGCAAAATCAATCCACTCATTCGCCGACACGCAGTTAATACTCGCGATGATCGGTATATCCACAGCCTTTTTGCAATCGCTGATAAGTTTCAGGTAGTTGTCAAGGTCGTTGGACCGGGTGTAGTTGCGAATATAATCCTCCGCTTCGGGATAAAAGCCTGTTGAATCACCCTGTGAAAGTGTGTAGTTTGCATGATGCGTGATCTGCTCTTCAAAAAGTGATTTCAAAACAACAGCTGCCGCCCCGTTTGCAGCTGCTTCTCTGATATTTTCGAGTGAGTTGGTAAGCCCTGAGCTGCCAACAATGATCGGGTTTTTAAGTTTCAAACCCATATAAGTAGTACCCAAATTAACCATGGCTTTTTTGTTTTGGATTGAATCTGTAAAATTAGGATAATTTCGTTCAGGCGCTTTTGAGACAGAATAATATAGAGCGATTCTAAATTGTTTGTCACGGACGGTTTTATTTGGTGCAAACCATCCTAAAAAATGAGAAAAAATGACCGTATCAAACCAACAAAGCCAGCCTCCGGTGGTCTAAAGTTTTTAACAATAAGATGTTAGCAAAATAATGCGTGTTTGTACCTACTACCCTTCAAAGTTCGTAATTTTGAAGCCAATTACTTCCTCAACCAATTGTGTCTCTTCAAACAGATCAGGTGTATAAATTAAACTTGAAGCACAAAGTATGTGTGAAAGACCATCGTAAATAAAAGAAATGGTTTCAGTGCATACGATCAATTGATAAGAATGAAAGTAAACGAACCTTTGCGATTCGTATTTTTGGTTTTG
>ERZ1645187.3340-NODE-3340-length-13557-cov-9.145830_pt1 | contig 13557 bp, 13 predicted proteins | sample MGYA00575352_ERZ1645187 | MGnify/ENA primary metagenome ERZ1645187 (study PRJEB40837, sample SAMN11349314) | freshwater sediment metagenome | isolation source: river sediment | host: Sediment | place: India: Wazaribad , New Delhi | collected 2017-02-21 ...
TCGGCCGCGGGCGCCGATGCCGGCGCGGCCTGCGCCTCCGGGCGCGGGGTCTCGTCGGGAGCCGGGTAAATGCGTATCTCGGTATAGGCCTCGTCCTGCCGCACCAGTATCTTGCGCTGCTTTATCAGCTCAAGCATGGCCATGAAGCAGGTGATGATGCCGCGCGGCGTCGTCTCCGTGGCGAACACCTCGTCGAGGAGCAGCCACTGCCGGCCCTCCAGCATCCGCTGCACCTTCTCCACGCGGGAATCTATCGGGCAGGGGTCCGCGTCCACGGCGCCTATCTTCTCCACGCGCTTGAAAGCGCGCTGCACCGCGTCCATCAGCGCGAACATGTCCAGGTCCAGGTACTTGTCCTCGTTGGAGAACACCGGCGAGCCGCGGTAGAAAGCGTCCTTGAACTTGGCGAAACGGCCGTTGAGGTCCTTGGAGGCCTCCTTGTAGCGCTGGTATTCCTCCAGCATGCTCACCAGCTGGCCGCGCGGGTCGGGGCCGTTCTCGCCCTCGGCCACTTCGGGCGCCGGCAGCAGCATCTTGGCCTTCACCTGCATCAGCGTGGCGGCCATCACCAGGAACTCGCCGGCTATCTCCAGGTTCAGGCTCTTCATCACGTCGAGGTACTGCAGGTACTCGCCGGTGATCTGGGCTATCGGTATGTCGTAGATGTCCAGGTTGTTCTTCTTGATGAGGTGCATCAAGAGGTCAAGCGGGCCCTCGAAGTTCTCGAGGTGTATGTCTATCGCCGTCGCGGTGTTGGTTTCCATGTCAGATCAGCCCCGCGGCGCGCGAAGCGGCGGCCGCTTTCCTGTCGGCTACGGCGCGGGCGCGGGCGGCGCCCTCGGCCAGCACACCCTCCACGTCCACGGTGGCGGCCAGCTCGGCGCGGCGCGTCCTGAGCGCGCCGATCTCCTTCTCCATAAGCTCTATGAGCTGCTTCTTGCAGGCGCCGCAGCCAACCTTGCCCTCGCGGCACTCGGTCTCGCGGGCCTTCCAGTCCGGGTTGTAAAGTTTGTGGAAGGCGCACACCACGCAGCCCTCGGGGTGGCCCTTGTCGTCGAGCTTTATCTTGAGCGGGTCGGTGTACATCTTCTTCACCTTGGCCTCAAGGGACTTCGCGTCCTCGAAAATGCCTATGGTGTTGCCGTAGGACTTGCTCATCTTGCGGCCGTCCACGCCGGGCACCACCGGGATATTGGTGAACAGCGGCTCGGGCTCGCGCAGCAGGTCCGTGTGGAACATGTGGTTGAACCGGCGGGCCATGTCGCGGGTCAGCTCCAGGTGCGGCAGCTGGTCCTTGCCTATCGGCACCTTGGCGGAATCGTAAAGCAGTATGTCCGCGGCCATCAGCACGGGGTAGCCGAGGAAGCCGTAAACGGCCATGTCGGAATGCAGCGCGGTGGTCTCGGCGTCCTCGCCGGCGGCCTCGGCCAGCTGCTTCGTCACGCCCTCGGCCTTCTTCATCTTGTCTTCCTGGCCCTTGTACTTCTGCTTGTAGAGCTCCTGCAGCTGGTCCTTGAAAGTGGGATTGCGGAGCAGCCAGCTTATGGGCGTCACCATGCCCAGGAGCAGCGCCAGTTCGGCGTGCGCCTTAACGTCGCTCTGCCTGAAGAAAACGCTCTTCTGCGGGTCCAGGCCCAGGGCCATCCAGTCCAGCACCATCTCGCGGGTGTTCTCCACTATCGTCGAGCTCTTGTCGGCGCCGGTGGTCAGCGCGTGCCAGTCCGCCACGAAAAAATAGCAGTCGTACTTGTCCTGCATGTCCACCCAGTTCTTAAGGGTGCCCCAGTAATTGCCCAGGTGCAGCCGGCCCGTGGGCCTGGCGCCGGAAACTATGACGTTCTTTTTGTTGTTGTCCATATCAGCCTATGTTAACTCCCATCAGGAATGAAAGCAGCGACAGCGCCAGCACCAGCGGCGGCAGCATTATGTACTTCACCAGGCCGGTCACCATCAGGCCCAGCAGTATGTACATGCCGTAGGGCAGGTGCTTCTCGTACATCTCGAGGGCGCGGCCCTTAAGCAGGCCCAGCAGTATATTGCTGCCGTCGAGCGGGAAAACCGGGATAAGGTTGAACATCGCCAGCGCCAGGTTTATCAGCACGGCGAAGCCGAACACCTTCATCAGCGTGAAGGCGAGATCGCCGGTGACGAAGCTGGTGACGGTGATGAGCTTGAAACAGAGCGCCGCGGCTATGGCCAGCAGGATGTTGGAAAGCGGTCCGCAGAAAGCCACCATCGCCATGTCCCGGCGCGGGTTGTGCATGCGGTACGGGTTCACCGGCACCGGCTTCGCCCAGCCTATGGCCGGAAAGTTCATCATCAGGCAGATGGCGGGCAGTATTATGGTGCCAATAGGGTCTATATGGGGGATGGGGTTCAGCGAAAGGCGGCCGGAAAGGAAAGCGGTGTCGTCGCCGCGGCGAAAAGCCGCATAGCCATGGGCGAACTCATGGAAAATAATAGAAAAAAACAGCACCGGGACCTGAAGGATCCATTCCATAGCCTCTAATTATATTAAATATATAACCTCCTACTAAAGATTTGCGCGGGTGGCGGCGTGCCGGGTTAGCAAAACCTTCGTGAGGGCCCGGCTTGCGTAAGCGCCGGGCCCGAATGAGGAGCGAGCCCACGGTGTGGGCGAGCGTGTTTTGCGTTCCGGCACGCTGCCAGGCCCCGCGCCCTCACGTGGCGCTCGCAACGGGCGGGGTTATTTGTATAATTCTATTGAGAATTTCTACGGGGATAATAATGGCCAATATCGAGAAACTTATAGAGAGCAGGAAGGCGAAGGTCGGCATAGTGGGACTGGGCTACGTAGGCCTGCCGCTGGCCGTGGAATTCGCCCAGGGCGGCTTCGCGGTCACCGGCTTCGAAGTGGACGCCCAGAAAGTGCGCGACATAAAGGACGGCGAATCCTACATCCCCGACGTACCCTGCGACACCATCTCCTCCCTGGTAAAGAAAGGCCTCCTCTCCGCCACGCTCGACTTCGCCGGCCTAAAAAAAATGGACGCCGTCATCATCTGCGTCCCCACCCCCCTCCGCAAGAGCAAGGACCCCGACGTTTCCTACATAGTCTCGTCGGTAAAAGAGACCCGCAAGTACCTGCGCCGCGGCCAGCTCATAATGCTGGAAAGCACCACCTATCCCGGCACCACCAGGGAACTGGTGAAACCCATGCTGGAGGCTTCCGGCCTCAAGGCCGGCAAGGATTTCCACCTCGCCTTCTCGCCAGAGCGCGTTGACCCCGGCAACAAGAAGTACGGCGTAAAGAACACCCCCAAGGTGGTGGGCGGCCTTACCCCCGCCTGCACCGCGCACGCGGCCGCGCTCTACGGCGCCGTCATAAACACCGTGCTCCCCGTCTCCAACACCGAGACCGCCGAGCTGGTAAAGCTCCTCGAGAACACCTTCCGCGCCGTCAACATAGCCATGATCAACGAGATGGCGCTGATGTGCCACAAGCTCAAGCTCGACGTGTGGGAAGTGGTAGGCGCCGCCGCGTCCAAGCCCTTCGGCTTCATGCCTTTCTATCCCGGCCCCGGCATAGGCGGCCACTGCATACCGCTGGACCCGCATTACCTCGGCTGGAAGATGAAGACCCTCAACTTCGAGCCGCGCTTCATAGAGCTCGCCGGCGCCATAAATTCCAGCATGCCCGAACACGTCGTGGCCCGCCTCGGCGAGATCCTGAACGAGAAGGGCAAGGCCCTGAGCCGCTCCAAGGTGCTGATGATAGGCATGGCCTACAAGCCCGACATCTCGGACCCGCGCGAAAGCCCCGCCCGCGACGTGCTGACGCTGCTGGAGCATACCGGCGCGAAGGCCGATTTCTACGACCCGTACGTCTCCGAGACCGACGTGGAAGGCGAGGTGCGCCGTTCCAGGAAGGACGCGCTGAAGCGGATAAAGGAATACGACTGCGTGCTGGTGATAACCCCGCACTCGTGCATAGATTACAAGGCGCTGGTGAAGAAGGCCAGGCTGGTCTTCGACACGCGCAACGCCACCAAGGGCATAAAGGACCCGAAGATATTCAAGTTATGACGGAACCGCAGGAACAGAAACTTCTCTGGCTGAATTTCCTCAAGGCCTTCACCCGGGCCCTGGTGCAGATAAACCTCTACAAGCCCGACCACCCGCAGGTGCGCCAGGCGCTGGACGAGGGACAGCGCGTGCTCGCCCAGCTGGCCGAGGCCGGCACCGGCGACCTTTCGGTGACGCTGGACAACGACAAGCTGCTGATCAACGGCACCCCGCTGCTCTCCGCCGACAAGCTGCCCAACTCGCTCAAGAACCTTTACGCCCGCTTCCGCATACAGACCATCACCTTCGCCGCCGGCGCCACCGGCGACGACATGCTGGCCATCTGCCAGATGCAGGCCCACAAGGGCGACGGCAAGGCCTTCCTCAAGGAGCGCGGCATAGACCGCATCACCCTCAACGAGGCCATCTACGCCAAGGTCAACGCCGACGCCCCCGCCGGCGGGCCCGCCGTGGTGAACCCGTCCTCATCCGGCCGCTCCGCCGCCGCGGCCGCGCCCGCCGCCGAGGCGCCCAAGGTGGCCGAGAAGATAAACTCCCAGGCCTTCCAGGACGCCATGACCACCGTGGTCAGCCGCGTCACCGCCGACCCGGCCGAGCAGCGCCGCGTGATGGAGATACTCACCTCCAAGTTCCAGGAGGAGATCGAGGCCGCCGTGAACCGCGCGCTCGACGGCATACGCCGCGAGAAGAAGAAGGTGGAGAACGACATGGTGCGCGCCGAGTCCGTGATGAGCAGCCTCGCGGACGGCGTCGTCGTCGTGGACAACGACGGCAAGATATTGATGATGAACCCGCAGGCCGAGGCCATCTCGGGCAAGCCGCTGGCGCAGCTGTCCGGCCAGAAGATAGTGGACCTGGCGCAGATAGCGGACCAGGTGGTGTCGCTCGCCAAGGAGATAAAGTCCAGCGACAAGGAGGACATCTCCAAGGAAGTGTCCAAGGCCGGCCCCGCCGACGTGGCCGAGACGGTCAAGAAGGCCACCGCCATCATACAGAACCAGGACGGCAAGATAGTCGGTACCGTGTCCGTCCCCACCGACACCGTGAAGATGAAGCAGGTGGAGCAGCTGCAGCAGGACTTCATAGCGACGATGACGCACGAGCTGCGCTCGCCGCTCACGTCGATAAAGGCCGCGCTGGAGATCATGAGCCGCGAGGCCCCGGAGGACCAGGGCGCGCGCGGCATACTTAACACCGCCATCCGCAACACCGAGCGCCTCAACTCCATCATCACCGACATACTGGATTTCTCCAAGCTGCAGAGCGGCAAGCTGGTCTTCCACCAGGAGGACAACGCCGCCGGCGACATAGCCAAGGAGGCCGCCGAGGCCATGAAGGCCTGGGCCAGCTCCAAGGGCCTCACCATCGCCGTACGCACCGCGCCCGAGCTGCCGCGCATATACGCCGACCGCCGCCGCACCGTGCAGGTGCTCATCAACCTCATCTCCAACGCCATAAAGTTCACGCCGCAGGGCGGCACCATAACCGTGGCCGCCGACGCCGGGCGCGACGCGCTGGCCAACTTCGTCTTCTTCTCCGTCACCGACACCGGCTGCGGCATAAAGAAAGAGGACCAGGGCAAGATCTTCGAGAAGTTCGTGCAGGTGGCCGCCGGCGAGAAGGTGGGCGGCACCGGCCTGGGCCTGGCCATCACCAAGGCGATGGTCGTCATGCAGGGCGGCCGCATCACCGTCGAGAGCGAGTACGGCCGCGGCGCCACGTTCCGCGTGGGCATGCCGCTGTTCAAGGGTCAGGGCGAACAGCCCGTCTTCGAGCAGCTGCCCGAGGTGAAGCAGGAAGAGAAGCCGTGGTGGAAGAAGCTGCTGGGGTTCTGAGCGCGCGGGTATTGTTAAGCCGCCCGTAAATTTATAGAATATACTTTCAGTCGCGGTTATTTAAGCGCTCGTATCTCAACGGATAGAGTCCCGCCCTGCGAAGGCGGTTATACAGGTTCGATTCCTGTCGAGCGCACCAGATTCGAAACAAACAAAGGCAACAAGGACGTAAGGTTAACTTACAACCGGTTGCCTTCTTCTTTAGAGGGCATATGACCGAGAAGAACGAGCAGAAACCCGCCGAAAGCAAGACCGGCCGCTACGTCTACGACAAGAAACTGGGCAAGCTGGTGAAGATCTCCGACGACGTCCCCGGCCTCAACAAGGGCGGCGGGCAGCAGGCCGGCGGCTGTCCCTACAACCCCGGCGGCCACCAGTGCGGCGGCGGCTGCGGCTGCCACGGTTAAGACCCGCTAAAGGACGCCCCCTCAGGCGTCCTTCTTATTTGCTACTATTCATTAATCGGGGGACGTTTTTCCTAACTCAAACCGGAGGACAACAATGAACACCATATTCCAGGTACCCAAGCCCGTCAACGAGCCCATACTCGGCTACGCGCCCGGCTCGCCCGAGCGCAAAGAGCTCAAGGCCAGGCTGGAAGAGCTGCGGGGCCAGGTGATAGAGATACCGCTCGTCATAGGCGGCAGGGAAATACGCACCGGCCGCACCGTGGACATCGTCATCCCCCACGAGACCAAGAAGATCATAGGCCGCTACCATAAGGCCGGCCCCAAGGAAGTGCAGATGGCCATAGAAGCCGCGGCGGCCGCCCGCGCCACCTGGGGCAAGATGCCCTGGCATGCCCGCGCCAGCATATTCCTTAAAGCCGGCGATCTCTTAGGCAGCACCTGGCGCGCGCAGCTCAACGCCGCCACCATGCTGGGCCAGTCCAAGAACGCCTTCCAGGCCGAAATAGACTCCGCCTGCGAGCTGGCCGACTTCTTCCGCTTCAACACCTATTACGCCGAGCAGATCTACGCGCAGCAGCCGATCTCCCCGCGCGGCAACTGGAACTACGTGGACTACAGGCCGCTCGAGGGCTTCGTCTTCGCGGTGACCCCGTTCAACTTCACGTCCATAGCCGGCAACCTCCCCAGCGCGCCGGCCATCATGGGCAACACCGTGGTGTGGAAGCCCGCCTCCAGCGCCGTGTACTCGGCCTGGCAGGTGATGCGCCTGCTGAAAGCCGCCGGCCTGCCCGACGGCGTCATCAACATGGTGCCCGGCTCCGGCGGCGAGGTGGGCAACCCTGTGATAGACAGCCCCGACTTCATGGGCCTGCACTTCACCGGATCTACCGCCGTGTTCAACGGCATGTGGAACGCCATCGTGAAGAACTTCGACAAGTACCGGAGCTACCCGCGCATAGTGGGCGAGACCGGCGGCAAGGACTTCATCTTCGCCCACGAGAGCTGCGACCGCGAGGCGCTGAAGGTGGCCATAGTGCGCGGCGCCTTCGAGTTCCAGGGCCAGAAATGCTCCGCCGCCAGCCGCACCTACGTGCCGCGCTCCGTGTGGAACGCCATAAAGGACGACCTCGTGTCCCAGACCAAGGCCATAAAGATGGGCCCGGCCGAGGACTTCACCAACCTGGTGAACGCCGTTATAGACAAGAGCGCCTTCGACAACATAAAGAGCTACATAGAGTACGCGAAGAAAGCCCCCGACGCCAAGATACTGGCCGGCGGCGTCTGCGACGACTCCGAGGGCTACTTCATACAGCCCACGCTCATAGAGACCGCCAACCCGCAGTTCAAGACCATAGTCGAGGAGATCTTCGGGCCCGTCATGACGGTGTTCGTCTACGAGGACGGCAAGTACGAGGAGACCCTGCGCCTGTGCGACGGCACCTCCAACTACGCCCTCACCGGCGCCATCTTCGCGCAGGACCGCGCGGCCATACTTAAGGCCGCCGACCTGCTTGAACACGCGGCCGGCAACTTCTATATCAACGACAAGCCCACCGGCGCCGTGGTGGGCCAGCAGCCTTTCGGCGGCGCCCGCGGCTCGGGCACCAACGACAAGGCCGGCTCGCTCCTGAACATGATCAGGTGGACCTCGCCGCGCGCCGTGAAGGAGAACTTCGTCCCCCCTCACACCGTCGACTACCCCTTCATGTCCGAAAAGTAACCCAACTCAGAACTTGGGGACTCAAAACTGGGGACAGTATACCTATTTCGATATAAGTATACTGTCCCCAGTTCTTTTATTTGAGGAAGAGGGCGGGGAGGCCGAGGCGGTCGCGCAGGAACATGAAGAGAAGGATGGCGGCGGCCAGCAGCACGGCGGCGGCGAAGGCGGTGTCGCCTTTGCGGCTGCCGGGCGGCGGGGGCGGCAGCATAAGGTTCTCGCCCTGCGCGTGCACGTAGTCCGCGTATATGTCGCACGACGAGATTATGTAAATTGGCCGCAGGAAAAGCACCACTATACCCACAGCGCTCAGCATGGGCACGGCCACCCAGAAATAGAACTTGTAGATCTGGCTCTCCACCGGCGCCGCCCAGTTCACCAGGTCCGGGAAGGACCTGAAGAAAAAGATGGTCCCTATATAGGCGCCTATGCCAACTATCCAGCACAGCGCGGAATAGCCAGCCCGCAGCAGTATAACGTCCTGCAGGCGGTTGCGCACCACGCCTATGGAGCGCTTGCCAGCGTCCACCAGGCCGCGGCCGGTAACCAGCCCCGGCAGTATGCCGATGGTAGCTATCTTCCAGGCATAATAAACCGCCTCGCTCAGCGCCCGCTGCGCCGCGCTGGTGTGGCTGTTCTTCTTGGGCAGGCGGTCCAAAATGCGCATCACCGTCCACCAGCCGTCTATCCAGTGGAAGATCCACAGCGGCCAGGCCCGCGGCATAACCATCTTAAGACATTCCACTATGGTGGATTCCTTGCCCTGCCGGTTGAGGAAATGCACCGCGCCCATGCAGGCGCTAAGTATGCCAAGCGGGAAAGCCACCAGCCCCACCACCACGAAGGACCACGCGAAAAGTATAAGGTCGCCCGGCGTGGCCCCGCGCGAATGGGCCGCCTGCCGCCAGGCCTCCTCAGGTATCCAGCCCAGCATCTGTATCCACAGATAATAGCCGGCCGCTATGCACAGCCACTGCAGCACCGCGAAGGTGATAAGCTCCTTCTCAAGGAAGATCAGCTTAACGCTGAACACCGTGCGCCGCCAGAAGGCGGCCATGGACTCGCCGAAACCCGGCTGCATGGCCGCGTCGCGCGTGGCGTCGTACATCTGCGCGCGCACGGCGCGCATTTCGGTGTAGTAGTTCTTCAGCCCCATCAAAGCCAGCCCTTGGACACGAAGTAGCGGTACTCGCCGTCCCAGGCTTCCTTGCGCAGCTTTATCACGTCGGCGAAATAATGCCGGCGCTTGTCTATCTCGGCCTGCTGCTCCGGGTAGGCGCGCTTTTCCTTTATGTCGCCAGCCAGTTTCTCGCCCAGGTCGAAAGCCGCCTTCAGCTCCTCGGGCTTCGGCGCCGCCCCGCAGGAAACGCCGCCAGACGACAGCGCCCCGCACAGCCGCCCGTAATAGGCGATGTAGTCCGTAACCGGGTGGTTCAGGCCGCTGCCGCTCGACACCACGCCCGCCGTGTACTTGCCCAGGAGCCGCTGGCAGTGTATAAGGTTCGACGTGCGGTCGAACAGCGCCTTCATGGGCGCCGCCACCTGGTTTATATAGTTCGGCGTGGCGAACACTATGCCGTCGGCGTTAAGCATCTTAAGGATCACCAGATGCGCGTCGTCCTTAAGCGGGCAGGTCATATTGCCCTTGTGGCAGATCTCGCAGCCGTGGCAGAAGCCCAGCTTCTTGCCGGCCAGATGCACCGTCTCTATCTCGGCGCCCAGCGACTGGGCGCCTTTGGCTACTTCCGCGGCCAGGGCGTACGTAACGCCCTTCTCGCCGCGCGGGCTGGAGGAGATGAGTAGTATCTTCATGCCGATAGGTTATAAAAAACCCACCGATATGTCCACGCCCCCGGCCCGCGCGGCAAACCTTAGAAGGGCGCCGCGTCGGCCACCGCCTCCGCGGGTTTGCGGCCGCGCTTCCTGGCCGGGGCCTCGCCGGCCGCCGGCTCATGCGCCTCGCCAGCCTTCCCCTCGCCGGGGCCGCCTTCCTTGCCGTGCCCGCCGCCAAGGAACTCCAGCCCGTCCACGTACACCACCGTGCGGCTGTGCTTCTTGCCGTCCTCCTTGCCGGTCCACTCCTCCAGCGCCAGGTGGCCCTCCACGTACACCAGCCGCCCGGTGTGCAGGTTATTGGCCGCCAGGTCCGCCAGCTGGCGCCCGTTCTGGTGGTTGAACGCCTTGAGATGCAGCCAAACCGGCACGTCCTCCCACTCGCCGCTCTCCTTGTTGCGGCGGCGGTTGTTAACGGCGAAGCCCAGCTCCGCCACCTTGCCGCCGTTGTCGAACTCCTTCACGTCGGGCTCCCGCGTAAGGCGCCCTATCAGCATTACCTTGTTCAAGTTGGCCATATTCCCCCCTTTGTGTATCCCGCAATAAAGCATAGCAGGCGAACCCGACAAGGGCCTGTCGGGTTTTCTATAATGCCTTATGCGCAAAAAGCTGGACCTCATACTGCTGGCCGTCTCGCTGGCCGGCGCTATAACGATGTTCGCCCTGCAGAGGGAACAGCTGCGCGCCGCCGCCCGCGCCATAAGGCAGAAGTATTTCCCCTGCTCCGCGCCCATCACCTACACCATAACCGCCGTGGACCCGCGCTACAATATCTCCACCGCCGCTTTCGCCGGCGCCATGCTGGACGCCGAGGCCGTCTGGGAAAAGCCCGCCGGGCGCAACCTCTTCGCCGCCGTGCCCGCCGGCGGGGACATCTCCGTAAAGCTCATCTACGACGAGCGCCAGGCCGCCATAGACAAGCTCAAGGCGCTGGGCATGCAGACCGACCAGAGCCTTACCACGTACAAATCGCTTAAAACGGCGTACGACACCCTGGCCGGCACCGTGCTGTCGGCCAGCGAGGAACTGCGGAAACTGGGGAACACTTACAAAGCCCGCGAGGAGCGCTACAACGCGCAGGTGCGCCTGTGGAACGCCGGCCGCAACATGACCCGCGCCCAGTACCAGCGCCTGCGCACGGAGAAGAAACTGCTGGCCGCGCAGTACAAGATATTAAAGGAAGCCGAGACCGCCGTTAACAACAACATCGACACGCTTAACGCCTTCGCCACCGCGCTGAACCAGCTGATAGTGCGGCTGAACCTCGACGTGCAGCAGTACAACCGCGCCGGTTCGCAGCTGGGCTCCTACGAGGAAGGCGAATACATGGCCAACGGCGCCGGCCGCGCCATAGAGATATACAGCAACTCCGGCGAAACCCAGTTCCGCCGCCTGCTCGCGCACGAGCTTGGCCACGCGCTGGGCCTGGAGCACGTGCTGGACAGCGCCGCGCTGATGTATAAAATAAACAACGGCCAGGACGGCGGCCTTACCCAGGCCGACCTGGACGAACTCAACTCCGTCTGCCGGAAATAATTATTTGCCCTGCGGCGCCGAAGCGTAATTGGCCGCCGCGAAATCCCAGTTGACCAGGCTGTTCATGGCCGCCTCTATATAATCCGCCCGCGCGTTGCGGCGGTCGATATAGTAGGCGTGCTCCCACACGTCCAGCACCAGCAACCCCCACTGGCCGTGCTTCATGGGCAGGTCCGCGTTGGCGTACTGCTCTATCTTCAGCTTACCGTTATCCGCCACCAGCCACGCCCAGCCCGAGCCGAACAGCCCCTGCGCCGCCTGCGTGAAAGCCGCGCGGAAAGCCTCGTAAGAACCGAAGTCCCGCTCTATGGCCGCCGCCAGCGCGCCAACGGGCCGCCCGCCGCCGCCCGGCCTGAGGCAGTTGAAAAAGAAAACGTGGTTCCAGGCCTGCGCCGCGTTGTTGAACACCGGCCCCGGCTGCGCCGTCATTATAACCTGCTCAAGGCTCATCTTCGCCTCGGGCCGGCCGGCCGTAAGCCGGTTAAGCGCCGCAACGTAACCCTTATAATGTTTGCCGTAATGGAACTGCAGCGTCTCCGCGCTCATATAAGGCGCCAGCGCGTCCTCGGCGTAAGGCAGCGGCGCAGCGGCGAAAGCCGCCGGCGGCTGGGCAGCCGCCGCAGGCTCCGGCGCCGCGGCCGGCTTAAGCGCCGCCGCCCCGCTAAAAGCCGACGCGCCGAAGAACAGGCCAAAGGCCAGCACAGAACAGGAATATTTTTTCATGATCCCCCCTACACGGATTATATTAAAGCCCGGCCGCTTTTTGAACAGCCGCCACCACCGGGATGTCGGCGCTGGAGAAGTCGTAGGAGGAAAGTTCGGCCGGCGGGACCCACTTTATGGCGTCGTGGTCGTTAAGGCGGAACTCGCCCGAAACATGCGCGGCGCGGTAAGCCAGCAGCTCTATGTGGGCGTGCTTGTACTCAAAACGGCTGGCGCAGATGAAGGCGCCTATCTTCGCTTCAATCTGGAACTCCTCGCGCAGCTCGCGCGCCAGGCACTGCTCGGGCGTCTCGCCCGGCTCCAGTTTGCCGCCCGGGAACTCCCACTTGCCGCCCAGCGCGTCGCCAGCGCGCCGCTGCGCTATAAGTATCTTCCCGTCCTTCTCTATAACCGCCGCCGTTACTTGCTTCATACACTTATTGTAGAACTTCCCCGCCCCGAATAAAAAGCGCGGCCGCCATTGCGGACCGCGCCCCAACAAGATAAACTATACGGGATGATAAAACTTCCCAAGATCCGCTGTCCCCAGTGCGGCAAGTACATGACCGAGGCCAAGGCCCGCGAAATACCGCCGGCCATCACCTACCGCGACTGCCTGCGCCGCTGCCCCGCCTGCCGGATAGGCGCCAGCAACGCCAAGAACCCGGCCAAGATAAAGTTCATCCACGCCCAGCCCAAGGACCAGACCCCGCCCGCTCCCCCCGCGCCGCCCGAACAGCCCGCGCAGTAATTACACCCAGATACCGAAATCGCCGAAGCTGAACTTGCCGGCGCCGTGGCGCAGTTTGCCCTCGGCGTCCAGCCGGCGGAAAGCCGCCAGCATGCGCGGCAGTATCTCCGGCTTTATATCCAGCGAGTGATGCCCCGGGAAAACGCGCTTCACCGGCAGCGCGGCTATACGCTCCATGGAACGCAGGTAAGCCCGCGGGTCCGTGGACGGGAAATAAGCGAACAGCATGTCCTTGTACACCAGGTCCCCGGTGAACAAATAGCCGCGCGCCTCCTCGAAAAAACACATGTGCCCCGGCGAATGGCCCGGCGTATGCAGCACGCGCAGCGCGCGCCCGCCAAGATCTATGATCTCCCCGTCGCGCAGCAGCCGCGCCGGCTTGCCCTGGAAGAATTCGTAGCCGTTCACGTCGTAACCGGCCGGCAGGTCGCAGCGGTCCGCCACCATGGCGCGTATGGTCTGTATGCTAAGCGGGAATTCACCGTTCAGCCAGTTGAGCTCCGCCTCGTGGGCGCAGAAATCCGGGTAGTAGCGGTGCCCGCCGATATGGTCCCAATGTATATGCGTGGCCGCCGCCGTCACCGGCCGGGCCGTAAGTTTTTTAACCTCGGCCGAAATATCGCAGATGCCCAGCCCGGTATCTATAAGCAGGCTGCGCTCCCCGCCGTTAAGCAGGTAGCAGTGCGTCTCTTCCCAATGCCGGTACTCGCTGATAATATGCGT
>ERZ1645187.3341-NODE-3341-length-13542-cov-14.405502_pt1 | contig 13542 bp, 11 predicted proteins | sample MGYA00575352_ERZ1645187 | MGnify/ENA primary metagenome ERZ1645187 (study PRJEB40837, sample SAMN11349314) | freshwater sediment metagenome | isolation source: river sediment | host: Sediment | place: India: Wazaribad , New Delhi | collected 2017-02-21 ...
AGCACGGCCAGGCGAAACAGGCGATTTTTCAGGAAGACGAACATGGCGGCTGACTTGGAAGGTTGAAATAGCTGGCTTTATTCACGCTTTCTTGAAACCAAATCATAGCGAAAATATAATGGAAAAATCTGACCACTACTAAAACCCGAGGAATAACCGATGGCTCCGCTAAAAACCGACCACGACAACCGCGACTTCCCTCGGCTTCCCAAGGAAGTATCCGTCACGATCACCAAACTCGAATATCCTTTCTCTACCGAGGCCGACGAGTCTGGTGTTCTAAAAAATATCGCAAAAGGTGGGCTTTGCCTGGCCGTCGCCAACCCTTATGAATCTGGATCACGGCTGAGCCTGAAAATAAACCTGAAAGGATGGCGGCGCTATCTCAAAAGCGTCACTGCGATCGTGGATGACTCGGCGGGAACTGTCGCCACCACGCCCCTGACCGCGATTGCCGAAGTGGTCTGGATGAGTCCATCGCCCGATGGCGGCTATGAAATCGGCGTGAAATTCCTCGACATCTACGCGGATGAATACCACGCCCTCAAAAAATATCTGGAAAACATGGCGGACTACCTGACCCGATAACCTGTGTTATTTCAACCCGGGCGGTTGGAGGATGCTCTGCACATCGGTCACTCGATCCAGATTCGCCACTTTGGCAAACCGGTCTTCCACCAGACCGGTAATATCGTTACCGGTCAGCAGCCCAAAATGAACCATCAGATCAGCCATCCGCTGCATCTCCTCCTGTTTGGGAATAAACTGATCGTAGCGAATCCGGTTGGGTGGAGTTGAAAGCGCGTACTCCACCAGATCAGGGGGCTGGTTCCAGTATTGCGCGGCAATTTTGGCGGCCGCCGCTGAATTCCGCGCCGCCCAGACTCCCGAACGGGCGGCTCCCTCAACCAGCAGTTTCACAACGGCTGGTTCTTTCTGAATCAGCTTTTGCTTGACTACGGTCAGATTGCAAATGAAATCCGGCCATACCGTCTCAGCATAATAAACCACGCTGGCGTCGCCGCTTTTCACGGTTTTGGCCGCGAATGGCTCGCCTACGTAGTAGGCGTCCAGGGAACCGGCGGCCAGGGATGCCGCCATGTCGGGCGGATTCATTTCCACCACCTTGATTTTATCAGCCAGCCCCCGTTCCTCCAGCAATTGCCGGATGCTGAGATTGTGCCCCGAATACCGCAGGGGAACGGCGACCGTTTTGCCGACCAGATCATTGAGCGTGGTCGCCTGCAAATCCTTCCTGGCGACCAACGTGCTTTCGTGACGGTTGCCGATATAAACCAGTTTGACATCTTCCCCCTGCTGCCGGAGCACAATCGCCAGAGGCGCGATCATAAAGGCCGCATCAATCTGGTCGTTGCGCAAGGCTTCTCCCAGTTCCGCGAAAGAAGAGAACTTCAGCGCCTGAAATCGCACCGCGCCCTGATTCTGGCTGGCGTAATCGAGCAAGGGCGCCGCCAGATTGCTGATCACGGGCATATAACCCAGCCGTACTACTCTTTTATAGCCGCGCTCGGCGTTCAGCCCATAGTGCAGGGCGGAAATCAGGATCAGCCAGCCAACGGCAACCAGGGCAATACGCCAAACCAGAGGCAAACGCCGCCAGAGGCGGCTCCACTCATACGGCATAGCTGACTCCCAGCATCAGGAATAATTCATCCCGCAAATCGCTCAGGGCAGCATTCTTCTTGGGGTCGCGCGGATGCGGAAAATCGAGCTGGCGATTCAACTTGACCTGCGTGGGTTTGTTGCCCATCACCACAATGCGATCTCCCATCAACAGGGCGTCGTCAATATCATGCGTGACTACCAGCGTAGTCTTGCGCAACAGTTCGTGCATATTGACGATTTCCTCGCGAATCTTCATGTGGCTGAGAAAATCAAGGCCGTTAAAAGGCTCGTCCATGATGAGCACATCCGGATTAGCGGCCAATGCCCGCGCCAGTTCCGCGCGGCGCTGCATCCCGCCCGACAACTGGTGGGGATAGTGCTGCTCAAAATCGGTCAGCTCGACCAGGTCAATATTTTCCTGGATTTTTTCCCGCCTGGTCTGAATATCCTTTACGTTGCGCACGCCGAGTTCGACATTTTGCCAGACCGTCATCCAGGGCAGCAGGCCGCTATGCTGAAAGACAAAGATATGATTCGGACTGGGGCCAACCACTTTTTTGCCGTCAATGATGACTTCACCGGAAAGCGGTCTATCAAAGCCCGCAATAATGCGCAGCAATGTGGATTTGCCACAGCCGGAAGGCCCCAGCAGGCACACCATTTCGCCTTCAAGAAATTCGAGATGGATGTGATCCAAAACCTGCATCATCTGGCCAGGCAGGTACGGATCACGCGGCCCGCGCCGCTCCAGTCGCCGGTTCGGATACGACTTGCACACGTCTTGAATCAGGATATGCCCCACAGCGTTGCCTGCTGCCCTTGTTCGCTTTTTGGAGAAGCCAAACCGATCCAGGCGATGCTGGATGAATGGCGACAGTTTTCGTTATTGAGTCCTTAACAGCGATGGATGCAGGTGCGCCAACTGCTGCATCAGATAATCGAGCACAATTCCAATCAGCCCGATCATCATCATGCCCACCATCACGTAATCCATCCGCAGGGCGTTTCTGGAATCCAGAATCAGATACCCCAGACCGGAGCGGACCGCGAGCATTTCCGCGGCCACGACGACCAGCCAGCCAATTCCCACCGTGAGGCGCAAGGCGGTCAGCACGTTCAGCATGATGGCGGGAAGGATAATCCTGGTAATGGTTTCCCAACGGTTGAATTTAAAATTGGCGGCGACCTGGAAAAAAATCGGATTGATGCTGCGGGCCGCGATGGCGGTGGCGACCACAAGGGGAAAGAAACAGGCCAGAAAAATCAGAAAAACGGCAGGTTTATCGCCGATCCCAAACCACAGCACCGCCAATGGAATCCACGCCAGCGGCGATATGGGGCGCAGAAACTGGATGACCGGATTCAGCATCAGGCTGAATGTCTCCACCCGCCCCAATAAGATACCGAGTGGTATGGCGAAAATGACCGCCAAATAGAATCCCGCTGTAACCCGAAACAGGCTGGCTATCGAATGCTGCAACAATGCGCCACTGGCGATCAATTCGCTCATGCCGCGCATCACCTTCGAGGGGCTTGGAAAAACCTGCTCGCTCCAACCGCTATGGCGGGCCGTCAACTCCCAAATCAGGAGGACTACGGTAAGAGCGAGCAGCGGCAACACCATACGCCGCTTTCCACGATACCACCCTGTCAGATTCAACGTGCGGTCCCTCATCGCGTATTGGCAATAGACCGCAGGCCTGTTAATACGCCCGACCCTTGAGTTTCACACTTCGACATGGGCGGCGCTTTCCATCAATGCGGCTATCGTAGCGGGCAGGTTATTTTCATTGACTACAAAATCCACCACTTTCCGTTCAATGGCGCACTGAATCAGATTGGGATAGACGCAAGTCTCTACTTCCTGGGCGATGGTGGCGCCGGATTTCCGCTTGATTCTGGCAAATCCTTCCGCACCATCATCCCCGATTCCCGTCAGCAGCAGGCCAATGGCATGGCGCTCGAAGACATCGGCGGCGGATGCGAACATGGCGTCCAGCGGCTTGTCCGACGGTCCCCCGACCTGCAAACAGATTTCGCGGTTGGCATTGGCTTGAAAAGTAATCGTATTCTCATAGGAACTGATATAGCAGACGCCCTGCTCCAGCACTGCGCCGTCCCGCGCCGCTTCCACTTTCCAGGGGACATATTCATCGAACTTCTGAACAAAGGCGGGCAGGATCTTGGGAGAAATCTCCTGAACCACGACGGCGGCGGCGGGCAATTTCGGCGACAGGCTGGAAAACAGGCGCAAGGACGTATTCGGCCCGCCCAGCGTGGTGCCTATCGCCAGCAGGTAATCCAGCGATTGAAATCCATACCGCTCAGCCAATAGATCCCGACTGTCCCAGCGATTCAACTTGACCCGGCGAATATTTTGCAAATTCACCACCGCCGCCAGTTTGACGCGATCAATGAGCTGTTGTTTGGCGCGATGAATATCGCGGGAAATGGCGCCGGACGGCTTGGGTAAAAAATCCACTACACCCAGCCGCAACGCCTCGAAGGTAATGCTGCCATCGCTGAACAGGGAACTCAGCACCACGATGGGAACCGGCGCTTCGATCATGATATGGCGAATGGTCGTCACGCCGTCCATGACCGGCATGTCCATGTCCAGCGTGATCACATCGGGACGCAACGCCTTGATTTTTTCCAAACCCTCCAAGCCGTTCCTGGCGTTACCAACGATTTTGATGCCTGGATCGGATTCCAGCAGTTCGCTGACAGCCTTGACCATGAAAGCGGCATCGTCCACCACCAGGACTTTTATTTTCTCCACCATGAGCGGGACTCTCTACCAGTTGGGAGCAAAGCAGGCCAGACATCAATGCAGAATGATCCAGCCAGCCGGCTGGATCACAGTCCGTTTAACTGAGTTTGCCTGCCGCCGGATAACCGGTTTTCTCATTGACGGCTTTTCGTCTGCCGAGGCTCAATTCCTGATAGCGGGCAATCTGCCGGTTCATGGCGATATTCGCCAGTTCATACACATCCAGGATCAGCGAAACCCGGCCGTCGCCAATAATCGTCGCGCCGGACAACCCACTCTTTTCCTGCAAATAATCCACCAGCGGCTTGATCACCACTTCTTCCTGGCCCAGCAATTCATCCACCACCAGCCCAATCTTTCGCAGCCCCGCATTGACGATGACCACGAAAAATTTGTCGGTATCCTGCGGGTCTGATGGAATATCAAACAGGGCGGACAGTCGGAAAATCGGCGTGGTCTTGCCGCGCAGATGAATGACCTCCGCGCCTTCCACCGTCGTGATGTCCTTGGCGAAAATCCGCAGCGTTTCTTCCACATTAGCCAATGGCACGGTAAACAGATTATCGCCCACCCGCACCATCAGCGCCGCGATAATCGCCAGCGTCAGCGGAATCTTCAGGCGGATTCTGGTCTGAAGACCGACGGTGGATTCAATATCAATCGTGCCATTCAGCTTTTCGATATTCTTCTTCACCACATCCATGCCGACGCCACGCCCGGAAGTATTGGTCACTTCCGCCGCCGTGGAAAAACCGGGCATCATGATCAACCGCAACAATTCCCGGCCCACCATCCGTTCCAGTTCCTCCCTGGAAAACAGGCCTTTTTCCAGCGCCTTGGCCTTGATCAGTTCCGGATTCATGCCGCGCCCATCGTCAGTCACTTCGATGACGATGTGGTTGCTCTCATGGTAGGCCTCCAACAGCAGTGAACCGGTCGAGGGCTTGCCCAGGCGTTTGCGCTCCGCCACGGTCTCGAAGCCATGATCCACGGCATTGCGGATCAGGTGAATCAGCGGGTCGGAAATTTCTTCAATAATCATCCGGTCCAGTTCCGTTTCCTCGCCCCGGATTTCCAGTTGCACCTGTTTGGTGGTGCCGTGGGTGAGATCGTGGATCAAACGCGGATAACGATTGAAAAGCTGGGCGATGGGCAGCATCCGCACCTTCATCACCCCTTCCTGGAGTTCGTTGGAAGTCCGGCTCAGGGAAACGATGGCCTCGCCCAGACGGTAGGTAAAGGCCCGGATCAGCTTCATATCTTTTGGATCGAGGCCGGCATTGACCTTCAGATACTGCTGAAGATTGCGCATCTCATTGAACAACTGAAAGAAATAAGAACGGTCAACAATCAGTTCCCCAACCTGATTCATCAGAACGTCAATCTTCTGCGCATCCACCCGCACACTTTTCTTCACAACCCGCTCGCCGGCGCCTTGGGACGACTCCGGTTTCTGGCGCTCGCCCTCGCCTTCCCAAGTCGGCTCCGCCGCTGGCGCAGCCTCCTGGCGCGGCGTGACTGGCGCCGGCTCGGCCGGAGCTGCCTTCGCTGGCGCGGCGGCAACCGGGGTCTCGCGGGCTGGCGCGAGCGCCGGTTCGCGTTCCCGCCGATCTTCCCGCGCCGGTTCTCTGGCGATTTCCGGGGCGGTGGGCGGCGCTGGCTCGGCCCCTTGCAGTAACTGTTCGCCGTACTGCGGGAAGAGCTTAATCACCCGGCCGATATAGGTCTCCATGAAATCCATGGAAACCTCCTGATCCAATGCCGTCGCCTGCTGGGCCGCAAGAACCTCATCACACCACTGTTCATAGAGCAGCGCGAGCGCCCGGTACCCCATGTAATTGGCGGAGGAGACGAGACTTTTAATGCTGTCGAGACACTGCTCCAACACCTCGAACTTGTCAGGTGCGGTGAAGAACCGCCCGGCTTGCCCGCTCAGGAAGGTCAGCTTTTCCTGCAATTGCTGGATGAAGATGGTGAACAGTTCCTTGTCGTATTCTTCTTCATAAGTTTCCATTTCCGGCGCGGGCGCTGCCGGGGCGGGCGGTTCCGGCGTGGTGGCGGCGCTAGCTGCCGTTTCCACGGCTTCCACGGCTTCCACGGCTTCCGCAGGTTCCATGGCCTCCATGGCCTCTTCTCGCCCCGCGATGATCTGTTCGAGCCGGGCGATCAGATCATCAACCGGGGTTTCCTCGGTCTGGGAACCGGCCAGATCCGCCACCAGCATGGCGATGCGGTCCTGCGCGATGATCAGGGTCTCCACAATGCCCGGGCTGGAAGGTTTTTTCCCTTGGCGGAGCAGGTCCAGCAGGTCTTCCAGCTTGTGGGAGAGCGCCGCAATCCGGGCCAGCCCCATGAATTGCGAAGCGCCCTTGATGGTGTGAACCGGCCTGAAAATGGCGTTCAACAATTCCCGATTAGCCGGATCCCCCGCCAGTCGCAGCAGGGTCGCTTCCATTTCTTCAAGGTGCTCGCCAGCTTCGGCAACAAAATCATTAATCAGCGATGGATCAAGCTCGATCATGGGATGCTCTTCGGTCAAAAGCAGTGTGCGGATCGGAGTCGGATGGCCCGGCTAGCCCTCGGGTTCAGCTTTTTCGGTTTTTTCCAGGCTTGCAATCAGTTTGAGCACTTCCTCCGACTTATGCTTGTTGATGAAGCCAATGGCCCGCAACTGTTCGACATCGCCCCGGTATTTCTCCTCATCCAGATTGGACAGGAACAGAATACGGGCGGCGCTGTCGTAGCGCAGGATTTCGCGGGCGGCGCTCAGACCGTCCATCCCATCCATGGTAATGTCCATGGTCACCAAATCGGGTTGCAGCGCCTTGTAGAGTTCCAGGGCTTCGAGGCCGTTTTTGGCTTCACCAACAATCTGATGGCCCGGCGGCTTCAAAACCTTCCCCAGCAGTTTCCTCATCATCGAGGAGTCATCAACAACCAGAATTCGTATGCCCATGACGCTGCCCCACAATGGATTCCTGATAGGCCCGCAAAGCCCTGAGCCGTTCGGCTAGCCCGCCGCACTGCTCAACCGCGCTCCGCCGATACTGGCGTCCTTGAGCCGCTTGATTTCCTCGACCAGCAGAATGCGGTTGAAATCGAGCAGAATCAGCAACCGTTCGCCAATATCGCAAACGCCCTGAACATATTGGCTCTCCAGCCCCGCCACAACAATGTCCGGCGGTGGCTCGATGGCGTTCCGCTCGATCTTGAGGACTTCGGTCACGGCATCCACGATAAAGCCGGTAACCCGGCCAGCGATGTCGAGAATCAACACCCAGTTTTTACCTGGGCCTTGCCGGTCGGTCGGCAAATTAAGCCGCTTGCGCAGATCAATCACCGGAATGATGTTGCCGCGCAAGTTAGTGACCCCCTCAACAAAGGCCGGCGCATTCGGCACAGCGGTAATTGGCGCACCGCGAATGATTTCCTGCACCATCAGAATATCCACGCCGAACATTTCCTTGCCGTTCATAAAGCCCACCAACTGCATGAGGTGGTCTTTTTCCTCGGCCTCATCCATGCGCCTGGTTGTCGTATATACATCAGCCATTTTCGCGCTCCTTTAGGTCCGCGCCCCGGATCGGAGGGCCAGCCGGCGATCCTTGAAGACCCGCCGACTGGCCGCAACCCGGATCAGGACCACATCAACCGGCATGCCACTGCGAAGACGCCGCCGGCGCGACCGAACTTTCGCCTCTGACGATCCTGAACTGCCGCACCTGCTCGGTGAGCTGGCGGGAGCCGTCCTGCAACTCCTGGCTGAGGTTGACCACGCCGCCGGCGCGTTCCACCGTTTGGCGCGCGCCTTCGGCCGAGTTTTGCGCGATTTCCATGACCTTCTTCGAGCGTTGCGCTTGCAGGCCGGTCAGACTGGTCATATGCGCGGTGCGCTCCACGATGCCCTTCATTTCGGCGCCGATGGCGCTGGCGCCCTGGTTGGCCTCGGTCACCAGTTGGCCGATGCGTTGCGACTGTTCCAGCAGCGCCGCCAGCGCTTTCTGCGCGGCTTCGCGGCGGGAACCCTGTTCGCCGGCCATGCCGCCGATCTGTTGCGCCAGGGTGTTGAGTTCGCTCACCAGATTGCGCACCTGCTGGGTGTTGGCGACCAGCAGGCCGGCGGTTCTGGCGATACCCTCAATCGCCTGCATGTTGATTTTGCCGCTTTCGTCAATCTTCACCAGCGCCTGCTGGGCCTCATCGCTCAGCTTGGTGCCTTCGTTGACGCGGGCGGTGGAGTCCTTGATCAGGCGGGTGATTTCCTTGGCGGCCTCCGAGGCCCGCTGCGCCAGCTTGCCGACTTCGTCGGCCACCACTGCGAACCCGCGCCCGTGTGCGCCGGCGCGGGCAGCCTCGATGGCGGCGTTCAGCGCCAGCAGGTTGGTCTGTTCAGCGATTTCCGTGATCACGCCGATGATCTCGGAAATCTGTTCCGAGGACTCGGCGATAGAGCGCATGCCGCTCACGGTGGAGGCTACCGACCGGCTGCCGGCTTCGGCGGCCTGCGCCACCGACCGACCAAACTCGGTGGCCTGCGCCACCGCCTTGTTCATTTCCTCCACCGCCTGGGCGATTTGATTGACGGACCGGGTCACGTCCACCACTTTCTCGCCCTGCTGCCGCGCGGTTTCCACCACTTTGGCGCCGGTCTGGCCCATGTCGCCGACGCGCTCCATGGTGGTGTTCACTTCCTGGTTCTGCGCGGTGGCGGACACCGCCACATCCTGCATGGCCTTCAGCAGTGAGACGATGGTGGTATTGGAGCGATCCGCCGCTTCCTTCTGGGCGACCGACGCCTGCGACACTTCGCCGGCGGTGGCGCCCATCTCCGAAATGATCTTGGCGGCGGTTTCGGACTGTTCCGCCTCGACCTTGGCGCGGTCGCGATTGGCGAGCGCGCGTTTGGCCACTTCGCTGGCGTTGGCATCTACAGTAGCCGCCGTGTTGCTTACCACGGCAAAGGTGTTGCGGATGACCTGCATCATCTGATTGAACGCGGCGGACATGCGGCCGATTTCGTCCTTATTCGCCACCGGCACGGTCAGCGTGAGGTCGCGGCTGGTGGCGATCTGGTTGATGGTGTTCGCCATGTTGAGGATCGGCCGGGCGAGCAGGCCGGCGATCACCAGCGCCAGGAGCACGATGGCGATGGCGATTATGACGGCCATCACAAGCATGGCGTTCCGCAATGCCGCCACCGGCTCGAAAGCTTCAGTCAGGTCCTGCTTAACGAACAAAATCCATTTCGAGCCGAGCGCATCGATGGCCGTGAAAGCGCCCACCACGTCGTGGCCCCGGTAATCCTTATAAAATTCGATGGCGTCGCCCGATTTACCCCCCACGATGGCTTCCACGGTGGCGTTGACGATGCGATGCTTGTTCGGATCGGCGAACGAATCCTTGACGTTGCGCGTGGAGTCCTGGAGGGAGTCGGAATGCGCCAGCTTGTCGAACCCGATCAGGTAGGAATCGCCGGATTTGCCCAAGCCTGAGCGATCCGCCATCAGCTTGTTGGTCTCCGCCGGGGATACATGCTCGATCATCACCATCAGCAACTCGCCCTGCGCGATGATCGGGACAGCAACAAACCCGCGCGGCTCGTTATTCCAAGGTGCGTAGGTCTCGAAAGCAGCGAAGCCGATCTGCTTGGAATCGCGCACCTTGCGGAACAGCTTGGAGACATGGGTATCGCTGTACGGCCCGTTGATCAGGTTGGTCTGATAATCGGCGCGGTGCGCCACTGAATAGAACACCTGACCATCCGGCGCGACCAGCAACAGATCCGAGATATTAAAGCGTTTGGTATAGTCCTGGAAATAATCCGTCTTGGCGTCCTCGATACTGGCGGGCGCCGCCTGTTGTTCCGCCGTGCCAACGGTGATGATGCCCCATTGCAACCCGGGAATTTGCAAGGGCGCGTACAGGGTCAACTTGTACATTTTGTCAAATTCACCGACTTTCATTTCGGCCCCAGACTTGCCCGCCATGATCGCATCAATGTCGGTGCCGGTCTTGGCATCGCCGATCTTGCCCTTGCTGACTACACGGTTATTGCGCAACGTCACCTTGTCGCCCAACTTCCCCACCAGATAACTCTCGAAGGTCTCGCCCATGCCCGTGCGATCCTGCATGATGCCGTCAATAAAATCCGTGGGAATCTCGAACGCCAACATACCCAGATATTGGCCGTTGCCGTCAACAATAGGACCACCGATAAACGCCGTCAGCGCGTTGTCTGCCCCTTCATAGGCGCTGTAATCCTCGATCCCGGCCCGGTCGCGAGTTTTGTCGAAGAGGCGAGCCAAGCCGGAACCCTTCAGAGAACCCGTTTTTACATTGCCACCCAAGTCTTCCTTGCCGGCGGAGGCAAACACCGCATTGCCCACCGCATCAAGCAGCATGACTTCGCTGCCGCCCGTAAGATTGGCCACAGCGGCGACATTCTTTTGCGCAAGGGCATTGGCCTGCTTGTATTCGGGGCTTTCCAGCCCCTTGGCGAAAGCGGCAGTCAGACGTTTCAGATCTTCCACTGTGGTGGGGTCTTGGCGGAGGTCGTCCACCGCTTTATAGAAATTAACGAAATACTGCTCGATCCGCTGTTTCTTAACATCGTGCAAGGCCTGCTGCTTGACTTGGCCCTCCGCCCAAAAGCCCTTGAGGGTCTCGGCCAGCGAGACGGCACTGACCGTCCGATTATTGAGGAAGTTTAACACACTCAGCTTTCGGGCATCGCGCACGCTTTCCGCCGCCTGAACAACCTGGGCTTCCAGCACCTGGCTGGCTTGATTCAAGGAATAATAAACAGCAATGCCAAAGGGTATGAGACCAATAATCAGGAACAACGTGATTAACTTAAATCTGAGACTCTGGTTCTTGAACCATATCCACAACTTATTCATTATTTACCTCCAGACGGATTTGAACTGGGACGCTTGACTAAGGAAAAACCAACAAACAGAGCGGTCATGGTGGTCTCATGGCAGGCCATTAACGACGGTGGCGATTTTGACATCGGAAAGCACAAAATCGGGTTGACAGCGGGCCAGCGCGGCTTGCGCCATGCCCTTGTGCAGACAGCTTTGCGGGTTTTGCACGATGGCGACGCCGTCCATGCGGTGAATTTCCTCCAGGCCCTCGCTGCCATCCTCGCCGGAGCCGGACAGGATGACGCCCGCCGCCCGTTCTTTCATCGCTTCGGCAACGGAAAACAGCAGCCGGTCAATGGAGCCGCGCCGCGAGGCGAACGGTGCGCGGTGAACGTGCAAGACCAGCCGGCCGTCACGGGCGGCGACGGTGAGGTATTCCACACCGGCACCGAGGTAACAGACGCCGCCTTCGATCGGTTCACCGGCCACCGCCCGCTTGACCCGCACGCCGCTGTACTCGTCCAGGTAGCGGGCGAACGCTTCGACATGCGGCGGCGCAACGTACAGGACGGCCAGATAGGCGACTGGCAAATCCGGACGCAACTGCGGGATGATTTTCAACAGGGCACCGTAGCCGCCCTCGGCCGCCCCGAACGCCACCACCCGGTCGCAAAACCCCGGTCTGAAAGAAGCGGCGTTCTTGTCCTGTCGAGCGGCGCGGATATAGCGCACTGATTCCAGCGCCACGGCGGCAGCCAGATTGACCTTGGTAACAATGTCCTGGGCTTGCGCTTCCAATTCGCCGCCATCCAGTTGGGTCGGTTTGGTGATGAAATCAACCGCCCCATAGCGCAGGGCATCGAACGTAGTCTTTTCGCCTTCGCGGGTCAGGGTGCTGAGCATCACGGTGGGCTTGGGACTGCGAATCATCAGATGCTTAAGCGTGGTCAGCCCATCCATGCCCGGCATGTTGATATCCAGCGTAATCACATCGGGATCGAGCCGGGACACGTGGGCCAACGCATCGAGACCATCGGTGGCCTCGCCAACGACCTGAATCTTGTCGTCCGCATCGAAAAGACCGGTAATGAGCCGGCGCATGATTTTTGAATCATCCACGACCAGCAGTTTGCAAGGACCGTTCATTAAGGCGTCCTACCGGTTTGATAAATGCTTGCCAATTTTTTCCAGCAACTGTTCGGGCGTAAAAGGTTTGGTCAGATACTCATCGGAACCGCTCATTTTGCCTCGCAACTTGTCGAGCAAACCATCCCTGGAGGTCAACATGATGATGGGCAGGTCCTTAAAGGTGCCGTGCTTTCTGACCATGGACAGGACCTTGTAGCCATCAATGCCCGGCATGACAATATCCAGGAGCATCAAGTCCGGGTGTTCCTCATTCAACCGGGCAAAAGCGGCCAGACCATTCTCGGCTTCCACCACAGCATATCCGCCATCCACCAGGAATTTTGCGATCATCTTTCGAGTAACAGCGCTGTCTTCCACCACCAGAATTTTTTTGGCGGGCTTTCTGGAAACACTGCCCACCGGTTCAGGGATGGGTGTAGTCGCCGCCGGTGGAGCCGCCGTTTCCAAACGAATCGGGGCGCGCGACACCTGCGGAATGGCAAACGTTTCCGGGTTCACCCCAAGTTGCCGGAAAATCTCCGCTGTGCTGGGCAGCGGCCCCGCGCTCGATTCCGCATAGGATTGAAAAACGCGATTGCCGGCGAAGGTATAGGTTCCACCGGTTATGTTCCTAACCAGCGGTAGGGCGGCAAGCCCATGCTTGGTCCGGTAGGTGATGCCGGTAATCGCCCCGTCCCTGAGCACAAACCGGACGGCATGGTTCTCCTCAGTGGTAATAAATAGTGTGCCGCTATGCTTTTCCTCGCACAGCCGCCGCAGTTCCTGCATGATTTCATTAAAACCCACATTAGGCATTGGTGGATAACTCAATTAATTTTTGGCATGTATTTTGCTTAAATCACGTATCGGGGATGCGGGTGGCGCTCAAGGAACTATAGTCAAAAATTGAATTTTTATAGTTTTATGGACAGGAGAATTTTTAAGGGGTGGTGGCGCTATAATCAGCACGAGAAAGGGTACATTATCATCATAAAAATTTCAAATGTATTTTAAATAAACACACAAAAATTGTCCCCAAGGTAATGAACTACCGCCTTCCCTCACCACCGGCCCGGCGTAGCACGGCATCCAGTGCGCGGGTCGGCAGCAACCGTCGCAACGCCGCGAACAGCCAGGTCGGCACGGTCA
>ERZ1645187.3342-NODE-3342-length-13538-cov-7.615590_pt1 | contig 13538 bp, 10 predicted proteins | sample MGYA00575352_ERZ1645187 | MGnify/ENA primary metagenome ERZ1645187 (study PRJEB40837, sample SAMN11349314) | freshwater sediment metagenome | isolation source: river sediment | host: Sediment | place: India: Wazaribad , New Delhi | collected 2017-02-21 ...
AGGGAACCGGATGCGGCACGGCGGCCGGATCGGGCGCGGCCTCGGCCGGGCGGTGCGGGTTGGGCAGCGGGCGCGGGCTCGTGGTGGGCGGCTCGGCCTGCGCCACCCCGGCCATCACGAGGAGCGCGGCCAGCACCGCCCGGGCGCGCATCAGCGGCTCTCACCCCCGGGCGCGCCGCGGCCGAAATCGGGCGCCGCGGTATCCTGGCCGGCCTCGATGATGCCGCGCCGGATCGCGCGGGTGCGGGTGAAATAGTCGTGCAGCATCTGCCCGTCGCCCATCCGGATCGCGCGTTGGAGCATGAACAGCTCCTCGGTGAAGCGGCCCAGAATATCGAGCGTCGCCTCCTTGTTGGTCAGGAAGACATCGCGCCACATGGTCGGGTCGGAGGCCGCGATCCGGGTGAAATCACGAAAGCCAGAGGCCGAATATTTGATGACTTCCTCGTGGGTTACGCGGCGCAGGTGGTCCGCCACGCCGACCATCGTATAGGCGATGAGGTGGGGCGTGTGCGACACCACGGCGAGCACGAGGTCATGGCGCGCGACCTCCATCTCGTCGACATTCGCGCCGATGCCGGTGAGGCAGGCTTTCAGCCGCGCGAGCGCGCCCGCGTCGGTCCCCTCGAGCGGCGTGAGCAGCCACCAGCGGTTGCTGAAGAGCGCCGCGAACCCCGCGCGGGGGCCGGAATGTTCGGTCCCGGCGAGCGGGTGGCCGGGGATGAAATGGACATGCTTGGGCAGATGCGGGCCCACCGCCTCGACCACCGCCGCCTTCACCGAGCCGACATCGGTCACCGTGCAGCCGACCGCGAGATGGGGGGCGATTTCCGCCGCGATCGCGCCCATCGCGCCCACCGGCACGCAGAGCACGACGAGATCGGCGCCGCGCACCGCCTCGGCCGCCGTCTCGAAGACCTGGTCGCAGATCCCGATCTCGAGCGCCGCGGCGCGGGTTTCCTCCGAGCGCGCATGGCCCCAGATCTCGCCCGCGAGCCCCGCCTTGCGCAGCGCATGCGCCATCGAGGAGGCGATCAGCCCGAGCCCGATCAGCGCGACCCGGTTGTAGCCCGTCATGCGGTCGCACCCGCCTTGAAGAGCCCGATCATATGCGCGACGCGGCGGCAGGAGGGTTCGTCGCCCACCGTGATCCGCAGGCAATGGGGCAGCCCATAGCTCGCCACGCGGCGCACGATCAGCCCGTCGCGCTTGAGGAATTCATCGCAGGCCACCGCCTCTTCCTCGGAGCCGAAGCGCGCGAGGATGAAATTCGCCGTCGAGGTATCGGAGGGCACGCCCTTTTCGGCGAGCGCCTCGGCAAGCCAGCCGCGCAGCCGGGCGTTGTCGTCGCGGCAGCGGTTGATCCAATCCTGATCGCGCACCGCGGCCTCGGCGGTCTCGAGCTGCGCGGTCGAGAGGTTGAACGGGTCGCGGATCCGGGCGAGCACGTCGATGATGTGTTTGGGGCCATAGCCCCAGCCGATGCGCAGCCCGCCAAGCCCGTAGATCTTGGAAAAAGTGCGCGTCATGAACACGTTGGGCAGCCGCGTGGCGAGCTCGGCGCCGCCGTCATAGCCCTCGACATATTCGGCATAGGCCCCGTCGATCACCAGGATCGCCTGTTTGGGCAGGCCGTTCGCCAGCCGTTCGAGCTCGGCCAGGCCGATCATCGTGCCGGTCGGGTTGTTCGGGTTGGCGATGAAGACGAGCTTGGTCTTCTTGCCGCAGGCCTTCAGGATCGCGTCGACATCGGTGGTGCGCTCGCGCTCGGGCACCGCGACCGGGGTCGCCCCCGCGCCGAGCGCGGCGATCTTGTACATCAGGAAGCCGTGTTCGGTGAACACGACCTCATCCTTCGGGCCGGCATAGGCGTTGACCAGCATGCGGATGATCTCGTCCGAGCCGACGCCGCAGATGATCTGGGCGGGGTCGAGCTTGTAGACATCGCCGATCGCCTGGCGCAGGCTGGCGTGGTCGGTCGAGGGGTAGCGGTGCAGCTTGTGGGCCGCGCGCGTGAACGCTTCCTTGGCTTTGTCCGAGGGCCCGAACGGGTTCTCGTTCGAGCTCAGCTTCACCGCATCGGTGACCCCCGCCACATGCGAGGCCCCGCCCTCATAGAGAGCGATCTCCATGATGCCGGGTTGCGGGCGAATGTGATCGTTCATGGTCTTTTCCCCAAGTGTCGCGGGCTTTCTAGCGGGCGGCGGGGCGCAAAGCCAGCGCGATCTTGCCGGGCGTGCAACGAAAAAGGGCCGGGAAACCCCGGCCCTTTCGCAAGATCGTTTGATCTGAAAGATCAGTTCTTCGCGTAGAATTCGACGACGAGGTTCGGTTCCATGACGACCGGATAGGGCACGTCCGAGAGGCCCGGGGTGCGCACGAAGGTCGCGGTCATCTTGCCGTGGTCAACCTCGAGGTAGTCCGGCACGTCGCGCTCGCCCGATTGCGAGGCTTCGATCACCAGCGCGAGCTGACGCGATTTCTCGCGGATGGCGATCACGTCGCCTTCTTTCACGCGGTAGGACGCGATGTTGACGCGCTTGCCGTTGACGGTGACGTGGCCGTGGTTGACGAACTGACGCGCCGCGAAGACGGTCGGGACGAATTTCGCACGGTAGATCACGGCGTCGAGGCGGCGCTCGAGCAGGCCGACGAGGTTCTCACCGGTGTCGCCCTTGACGCGTTCGGCTTCGCCGTAGATGCGGCGGAATTGCTTTTCGGTCAGGTCGCCGTAGTAGCCCTTGAGCTTTTGCTTGGCGCGCAGCTGGGTGCCGAAGTCCGACAGCTTGCCCTTGCGGCGCTGGCCGTGTTGGCCCGGGCCGTATTCGCGCTTGTTCAGCGGCGACTTGGCGCGGCCCCAGATGTTCTCGCCCATGCGGCGGTCGATTTTGTACTTGGCAGACGTGCGTTTGGTCACGGCTGATCTCCTTCTGACGTTTCGAAGGGCGTTGTCCTCCTCCCTCGGCCTCATCCGCGAGGCTTCGGGCGACAGGTTTCCCCTTGCGGGGTCCACCAACACCAATGATACCGCCGGCACGAGGGTGCCGTCGGGATGGCGGGCTTATACAGGGCCGGGCGGGGCTGTCAAGCGGGATGGGGCCTGCGGAGATGGGGGCGCCGCCCCCTGTGCAACTGGCAGGGGGGGGGCTCTGCCCCCGGGCCGTGCGGCCCCCCCCATGGAACCCGCCGCCCCGGGGGGGCCGTGGGGAGGGCGGGCTTATCCCGGCCCGGGGGGGGCGGTCACGCGGGCGGGGGCGCGGCCCCGGGGCTGGCGGGAGGGGGGCTCCGCCCCCGGGCCTCGCGGCCCTCCCCCGGGATATTTCGGCATCGTTGAAGGGAGGGGGCCTCAGGCGGCCAGATCGTGGCGCAGGATTGCGGCTTCGGGGGCGGTGAGCATGCGCCGCGCGAAGCCGCCGTAGGACATCGGGTCTTGCGCGAGACCGGGCAGGAGCGCGAGCAGGCCGGCGCGCTGATCCTCGGGCACGAGGCTGAGCGCGGTGGCGCCGGGGTGGAAGCTCTCGGTCTCCATGCCGTTGGCCCAGAGCACCTGTTGGCGGCCGAGGAGAATATGGATATAGCGCAGCCGCGCCAGGCCCTGCTCGATGCGCACCGCGCGGCCATCGACCAGATCGCAGGCGCGCACGAGCACCTCGTCTTCGTTGAAGAGCGCGCGGGCTTGCGCGCCGCGCAGGAGCATCCGGTGTTGGGGCGAGACGAGGAGATCGCCCTCGGGGCGGCCGATGCCGAAGGCGCCGGCGCGGATCCGCACCGGGCGCAGCTCGGGCATCGCGTAGAGCCGCGCGCCGGTCATCGCGCGCCCGCCCGTCCACAGGATCTGTTGCGCGCCGTCATCGCGGGTGGTGACCCAATCGCCGGGCGCGAGCGCCTCGACGGGGCGCTTGCCCTCGGGGGTGTCGATCAGCGTGCCGGGGGTGAAGCAGATCACGCCCGGCGCCTCGGCGCGGCTCAGCGCGGGGCGCAGGTCGAGCCCGCAATCGACGATCCAGAGCTCGGCGCCGGCGGGCGGCACATGGCCGGAGAACATCAAAAGCCGCGCCGCGCTGTCGGGAAGCTCGACCAGCGTCACCACCCAGGCGCGCAGCCCGTCGGTCACGGTGAAGCTCTGCTCGGGCGCGGGGTCTTCGCCGAGATCGGGCGCCGCCGGCCCCTCGAGCGCCGCGCCCATCAGCCGGCGCACCATCCGCGCCGCGCGGGCGCGCAGCTCCGCCTCGCCCTCGGCGCCGGTGAGGATGAGAAGATCGCGCGGGCCATCGACGCGCACCGCCTCGCCGCGCCAGCTCCAGCCGGCGCCGACCCGCACCGACGAGAGCGGGGCGGGCGAAAGCCCGTCAATTTCCGTTTGCGTCCACGAGATGACAAACGTGCCCTGATAGCCCGTTTTCATTGCCTGTATGATCCACTGCCGCACTGCTTTGGGTCTTGTGACCCTTGATTATTCGACCACGCTAACATGGGCGAATCGGCTTGTGAATCCCCTAATCGAATCGCTTCGAAGAAATTTTCGCGGGCGGCGAATCGGCTAGGTTCAGAAGTTCACGCGCAGCCGCAGCGAGCCCAGAACCTGCCCCTCGGGCTGGCCTTCGAACTCCTCCGAGAGCCAGGTGACGCCGTAAAACACCCCCATCATGCCGAGCCGCGCATCGACGCCGGCGCGCAGCCGGGCGCGCGTTTTCTCGGCCTCGACCCCATCGGCGGCGGGGAAATAGCCGCTGTCGAACACCCGCGCGACATCGGCGCCGAGCGTGAAGGCCGGGCGCGGATCGCTCTCGCCGGAGATGCCGACATAGCGCTGGCCGGTGGTCTCGTCGCGCAGCCACAGCGCGCCGATCTCGCGCGCGCCAAAGCTCAGATCGACGCCGGCGCGCAGCAGATCCTCATCGCCCAGCCGCGCCTCGGCGAAGGGGCGCAGCTCGGCCCGGCCGAGCGCGAGCGGGCGCCCGATCTCGCCCGAGAGCACCGGGTAGAGATGGTTGGGGAGCTGATTGGCCGCGACCACGGGGCGGGGCGAGCTGAAGATCCGGTGCAGATCCTCATGGAGGCCCGAGACCCCGGTATCGGGGCCCACCGCGACGAGCCCGGCGCCGAGACGCGTCTCCAAGCCCTTGAAATCAAAGTAGGTATTCGCGCCGAGGTGCAGCCGCCCGGCATAGCGCCGGTCGCCCGGCGGCGGGCTGCGCAGATCCGAGGGCGCGATGATCGAGGAGCCGATGCGATATTCGATCACCTCGAGCGGCGCGGCGGGCATCGCCACCTCCCAGCCGGTGCCGCGCACCACCGAGATGGTGTAGGAGCCCGTCTGCCAGCGGTCATCGCCGTCGCCCAGATGGTCGTTGTTGAACAGCCGGCCATAGCCAAGTGTTTGATATCCCTGCCCGAAAGGCTCCGCCACCGCCGGCGCACAAAGGCACATCAGGGCCAGCGCCCCGGAAAGGATCTGTTTCAACATCGACCTGCTCGTCTTTCTTTGCTTGGCCGGGCAGCCCTGGGGCCGCTCCGACGGGCGATTCTTGGCCCCAGCCGGGGCATGGGGTCAATATCGCGACGAAATCGGGCCAGATTTTGACCGCGCCGCGCCAGAGTTTGTCACCCGGCGCGGCGTTTTTGCCACAAGCGCTCAGCGCGCGGCGCGCGCAAACCACCCCGCGACCGGCGCCGCGACGCCCGTCGGCTGATCCTCCTCGAGCACGCGCCACACGCTCCCCTCCATCGGCGCGAGCACCGCGTCGCGGCCCTTGCTGAAGCTCTGCTCGCGCACCACCTCGCGATAGGCCACATCGAGCGCGCGCGCCCGGCCCGCATCGGGCAGGATCAGCGCCGCAAGCCCCGCGCCCCCGGCCCCGACCGCCTGCGCCGCCGCCGGCGCGAGCGCGTTATCGGCGAGCCACTGCGCGACCTCGGCCCGCGTCGCGCCCAGATCATCGGCCCCGCCATTGGCGCGCAGGTAATGCGCGGCCTCCGAGGTGCCATCGGCCCGGATCAGATCGGCGCCGCCGTCAAAGCCCTTCTGGCTCCAATGATACCACCCCGCGCGGAACGCCTCCGCCCCGAGCTTGCGCGGGAAGGCGAAGGTATCGTCATCGGTCGCGCCGATCCCGCCATGGCAGCCCATGCAAAACACCGTCTCCTCGAAACTTTGCGGCCGCAGATCGCCCGCCGCATCCTCGATGAAGCCCTGCAACCGCCAGCCGGTGCCGTTCGAGATCCCCGCCTCGGCCGAGCCGAAGAACTGCGCCAGCCGGTCGGGGAAATCGCGCCGCTCCTTGGCATCGGCATGGGCGGCATCCTCGCGGTCGTAATAGCTCTGCCAGCGGGTCTTGCGCATGTAGCGCAGCTCCTTCATCCGCGGCGCCATCTGGCCGGGCGCTTCGGCGCTCAGATAGCGCACCGAATGGAGAAACTCGGTGCCGAGCGGGTAGAGCCCCGCCGCGATCGGCGCCTCGGCGGCAGGCAGCGTGCCCGCCTGCCCCACCCAGCGCATCTCGCGCCCGGCGAGCGGATCCCAGTCGAAGGCCACCTTCTCGGCCCGCCCAAGCCGCCCGTCGCGGTCGAGATCGAGCCCGAGCGGCGCCTCCTCGGTGGGCGCAATGGCGATATCCGCGCGTTTGATCAGCGCCTCGGTGATCGCGAGGTTGAGCTTGTAGATCGCGCGCGAGGGGGTGCCGTCGGCGGCCCGGCGATAGGCCTCGGGCAGGCGGATCATCACGTCATCGGTCGAGCCGCTCATCGGCCAGAAGCTGCCCGGCAGCGGATGATAGGCGAAGGCGCGCCAGCCGCTCTCGCGGCCATCGGGGCTGCGGTCGAACCCCTCTTCGTCGAAATCGAACCAGATATCCGGCACATAGCCCGCCCATTTGCCATCGCCGTCGCTATCCCAATCGGCGGGCAGCGCGGCGAGTTTCTCGGCCAGCGCGATCTTGCCCGACGGGCTGCGGTAATTGTCCTGCGCGACCCAGGCGTCGATCTCGGCCGCCGGCGTGGTGGCGATCGCGGCGCGGCGGTCGGCGAAGAGGTTCGTCCAGGGGTTCACCCGCGCCGGCGCCGGGAAGGCATAGACCGTCTGCAAATCGGCATCGGCGGTGTAATTGGGCGCGCGCGGCAGGACGTGGCAGGTCTGGCAGGGGTTGTGCACCGCGCCCGCGGCATCGGTCGTCTTGGTATAGCATTGCGGCGGGATATGCGCCGAGCGGTTGGAGAGCGTGGTCGCCCCCAGATCGAGCGCCTGCGCGCCCGAAGCGGCGGTCAGCGTGGCGAAAAGCAGGGCTAGTCGGGTCATGGCGTCTCTCCGGGATGGAAAAGGGGGCCCCGGGCGGGGCCCCCTCGCAAGGCTCTGCGCTTACTTCGCCAGCGCCGGGAACGGGCCGATATAGCCGACATAGGCCTGCGCATCGGCGGCATCTTGCAGCTTGTCCTCATCGGATTCGCCGTAGGGGTGCTGCACGACCGCCATCAGATAGCCATGGCCGTTCACATCCGGGTACCAGTAGGGCGAGGTGGTTTCCGAGCCGTAGGGCGTCGAGAACACCCGCGTCAGCGCGGCGGTCTCGAGGTTCATCGACCAGATCGCGTCGTTCTGGTGGCCCTCGCCGGTATCCTCGCCGATGATCAGCGTGTTGTAGCCGGGGATATAGGTCAGGTTGTCGGGGTTCGCGATGCCGTCGATATCGCATTCATTGCCGGCATATTCCGAGCCTTCCGGGTAGGTCAGCGGCTTGCCCGCGACGATCGCCTTGGCCGAGGTCGCCTGGAAATTCTCCGCCAGATCAAGCTGGTAGACCGCGCCGCACGCGTTCTTGGCGAGGCGGATGTCGTTGCGCCCGCCCTTGTCCTGCTTGGAGCCGTCCTCCATGCCCTTGGCGATTTCCGACATCGCCAGATAGACCTTGTTGTGATCGCCGTCATAGGCGATGCCTTCCATCTTGCGGAACTCGGTCGTGGCGCCGAGCATCGAGGCATAGCGGCGCGTCTCGAGCCGCGAGGCAAGCATCTCCATGCCCGGCTTGACCTTCAGGCACTCGGCCTGACCCTCGGCATTGGCGGAGGCAAAGCCCTCCGGGCAGGAGCCGTCTTCGCCGATCTCGGCGGTCTCGAAGAGGTCGGAGAACTTGATCCCCTCCTCGACGGCCTTGGTGACGGTGGCGTCATCGGCATGGCCGAGGTCGATCCAGCTCAGATCGGCCGCGCCCGCGCCCTCATCCGAGGTCTGGGTCCATTTCGCGGCGTAAAGCTGGCCGGCCGAGAGATCGCCTTCCTTGTCGGCCACGAACATGAACAGGCCCACATTGGTGCCGTCATCCGAGATATAGGCGGTTTTCTGGTCGGGCATGACCTTGGCGAGCTCGACCGCGACGCGGCCCATCGCATGGTGGCGCACCGGGGTGGCGGTGCCGTCTTCGGTCACGGTGACCTCGACGGGCGCGCCGTAGCGATAGGGCTTGTAGGCCGCGCGGAACGCCTCGAGATCCATCTTCGCGGGCTCGACGCCCTCGTAGCGGACCATGGTGAAGGGGTAATCATCGAGCTGGTCGAGCGCGGTCGCCTCTTCGATGGCGCGCGCATCGGCGGGGTATTCCTCCGAGCCGAGATGGGTTTCCCAAGGCGTGACCGAGCCCGCGCAGGGCACCCAAAGGCCGTTGAGCGCCGAGAAATCGACCGGCTTCGAGGAGACGACCGAGAGCTTGCCCTCGGCGTCCTGCGCCAGCTCGCTCAGATACATCGCGCCGGGGCGCGATTCGAAGTGGGTGAGCGAGAAGAGCTTCGCGCCGACCTTCAGCAGCGAGGTGAAATCGGCGCTGTTGGAGATGATCTCGCTGCCGTCTTCGGCCTTGAGCACCGCGCCGTCGCGCCCGGTCAGCGCCCCGAAGGCGGTCTGGCCGAATTTCTCGCCCGAGCGGGCAAAGGCGGTGTAGCCGATCGGATAGGTCTTGCCGTCGATGGTCACTTCGCTCGAGGCGAGAACGGCGCGCTTGGCGGCGTCGTCGGCGGCGAAGGGCACCGGCGCGAAGGCGAGCTCGCCCGCTTGCGCGGCGAGCGGCAGGAGCATGAGCGCGGTGGCGGAGAGCAGATGGCTGCGCAGCTTCATGGGAGGGTCCTCAAAGGTTGTTGGCTGGCCCCCCTTTGCCAAAGCGATGCGTCACACCCGTGACAATTTGCGAAAAGTGATCCGCCTGCCGTTGCGTCAGCCCGGCCGCCCCTCGCGCTGCGCGCCGAACCGGTCCCGCTCCGCGCCGAACAGGAACTCGGAGAGATCGCCGGGCGGCAAGGGCTTGTGCAAGACCGTCACCCCCGCCGCCGCCGCGCGCCGCAACAGCGCCTCGGAGCGGTCGGCGGTGACGAGCCGCGCGGCAAAGGGCCCGACCATCTCGGCCAGCCGCCCGAGCGTCTCGATCCCGTCGAGCCGCCCCTCGCCGAGCTGAAAATCGACAAGCGCCCGGTCGGGCACCAGCCCCGTCGCCTCGATCAGCTCGAGCGCCTCCTCGCCCGAGGCCACATCGAGCACGCTCGCCCCCCAGGTCTCGAGCAGCTGCACCATCGCCTGCCGCAGCCCCGGGTCGTTCTCGACCAAAAGCACGACGATCTCGCCCGCCTCCGGGTCGCGCGGGCCGGCATCGGGGGCGACCTTGTCGAGCCCGGGCGCGGCGGCGGGCGCAAGGCGCAGCCCGAGCGTGAAGGTGGTGCCCCGCCCCGGCGCCGAGCGCAGCCCGAGCGGATGGCCCAAAAGCGCAGCCGCGCGCTCGACGATGGCAAGGCCGAGCCCCATGCCGACCGCCGCCGAGGAGGCCTGATGGAGGCGCTGAAACTCGCGGAAGATGATCTCCTGATCGGCCTCGGCGATGCCCGGGCCGCTGTCGCGCACCTCAACGACAAGCTGCCCGCCCCGGCGCCGACAAAGCACCGCCACGCGCCCGCGCAGCGTGTAGCGCACCGCGTTCGAGATCAGGTTTTGCAAGATCCGGCGCAGATAGGCGCGGTCGGAGATCACCACCGCCTCGACCGGCCGGATCACCAGCTCGATCCCCTTGAGCGCGGCGCTTGGCGCGAATTCATCGGCGAGCGCGCGCAGAAGCGGCCCGAGCGCCAAGGGCCCCGGCTCGACCGCCGCCCGCCCCGCCTCGAGGCGCGAGATATCGAGCAGCGCGCCGAGGATCGCCTCGACCGAGCCGAGCGCGTTTTGCGCCTTCTCGAGCGTGGCGCGCGCCGCGGGCGCGATCGCATCATCGCCCATCGAGGCGAGATAGAGCCGCGCGGCCGAGAGCGGCTGCAGCAGATCATGGCTCGCCGCCGCGACAAAGCGCGAGCGCGAGGCATTCGCCCGCTCGGCGCGCCCGAGCGCATCCTCGAGCTCGAGCGTGCGCTCCATCACCCGCGCCTCGAGCGTCTCATTGGCCTGCGCCAGCGCCTGCAACGCGCCGCGCTCGGCGGTGACATCGGCCAGCGACATCACGAAGCCGCCGTCGGGCAGCTCCTGCGCGAAAAGCTCGTAAACCTGCCCGCCCTCGCGGCTGAGCTCCATGCGCAGATGATCGCGCAGGCGCGCGCGGCGCACCCAATCCGAGAGCCGATAGGCGCTCAGCCCGCTCGGGAAGAGGAACTGATCGCGCACCTGCTCGAGAAGCGTGTCGAAATGGATCCCCGCCCGCAGCCGCCGCCGCGGCAGCGTGAGCAGATCGGCCAGCCGCTCGTTCCAGCCCAGAAGCTGGAGCCGCGCATCGAAGATGCACACGCCAAGCGGCAGATGTTCGAGCGTGGCGCGCAGGATCCTGGCCTGATCGTCGAGCATCCGCCCGCGCTCGCGCCGCTCGGCGCGGATCAGATCGGTGACCTCGGTCTGCAAGATCACCGTGCCGCCCTCCTGGGTGCGGTGCTCGGAAACCTGCACCCAGCGGTCGTCGCCCATCTGCTGGGTCAGGATGAAATGATGGCTCTCATGGCGGCGCGCGCGCATCTCGATCCAGTCGGGCGGGCTCATGCCGGCGGGCATGCCGAGGAAGGCCGAGCCCGCGACGATGCGCAGGTAATCCGAGAAATGCAGCCCCGGGACCATCTGCGGGCGGATATCGGCCAACAAGATGTTGTAGCGCGAGTTGCACATCACCAAGATGTCGTTGGCGTCAAAAAGCGCGAACCCCTCCTGGATCGTCTCGAGCGCGGCGGCGAGGTTGGCGCGCGCGGCCTCGATCTCGCGGTTGGCCTCGGCCAGACGCGCGTTCGAGGCGTTGAGCAGATCGAGCGCGCGCTCGAGATCGCGGGTGCGCTCGCGGACCTGCTCCTCGAGCACGGCGGCGCGCTGGAACTGCGCATAGCCCGCGCCGCGATCCTCGGTGATCTCCTCGGCATGGCGCATCAGGGCCCCCGCGATCACCCGCAGCTTCTCGTTTTGCCGCGCGAGGCTGTCGGCAGGGTCGACGAGCGAACGCGCCATGGTGGCGAAATCCGGGGCGGTCATCGGCGCGCCTCGGTGGGGTAAAAGGCAAAGCCGGTCAGCGTCTGGTTGACATGCATCGCCCCGATCTGCTCGCCATAGGTGGAAAAGCCGGTGACCCGGTGGCGCGCGAGGATCTCGGAGACCGCCCGCGCGCGCTGGCGCCCGGTGGCCTCGATGCGCCGGAAGATGCAGTCGAAGCCGAGGATCGCCGAGGGCGCGCCGCCCGCGGCCAGATCGGCCAGCGCCGCGTCGAGATGGGCCGCGATATCGCCCGGTTCGGCCAGCGTCAGCACCAACCCCTCGGCGATCGCGGCGAAGAAGATCAGCGCGCCGCTCGCATCCACCCCCTGGATCGCGCGGACATGGTGGCGCCCGCCCGCCCGCGCCAAAACCGGATGCGCGGCAAAGACATAGGGCGAGAGCGCCTCGACCGGCAGGCCGAGCAGGCGCGCATATTCGGCCGCGGCGGGCTCGTCGTTGATCCGCGCCACAGCCCGGCGCGCGGGGTCGGCGGCGGTGACCACCATCCGCGCCTCGGTCGGGCGCATGTGGTCGATCGAGAAGGGCCGCACCTCGCAGCGCCCGCGCACGAGGCTGAGCGCGGCGGCGTTTTCCCAAAGCCGCCCCCCCGCCCAGATCAGCGAGCGGCGAAACAGCCCCCCGTCGCCCGCCGAGCCGCCGATCAGCGGCACCGCGCCGAGCGCGCCTGAGAGCGCGCCGACGAGCTCATCCTCGCGCCCCGAGAGCCCGTCGACCAGCAGCACGGCGAATTCGCTCGCCAGATCGGCGGCGCGCAGCCCGAGCCCCTGACGCGCGCGCAGCACCTCCGCGATCAGCCGCCGCGTGTCGAGCCGGTCGAGCTCGGGCACGACGATCATCTCGACATCGAACCCCGCCCGCGGCAGCGCGAAGGCGAGGATCTGGCCCTCGGCATAGCCCGCCTCGGTGATCTCGCCGGCCGTGGTGCAGCCGACCACCACCGCGCGCGGATATTGCGCCGCCGCCGCCCGGCACAGCGCCTCGAGATCGGCCTCGGGGCTCGCAAAGATCGAGATCTGCGCGAAGGGCCCGGGCCCGAGCCCCGCCGCGAGCGTGGCAAAGGCGCCCGGGTCGGCAGCGCGCGCCGAAGCGGTGACCGGACAGGCCTGCGCGGGGCAATTGGCCGCACGCGCCGCCCCTGCGTGAGGGTCGCTGATCGTCTCCATGATGTCCTCCCGGGCAGGAGCTTAGCGCGCGCCCCAGTCCCCCGGCAATGCCCCCGTCGATTGCGCCTCGCGCGCGAGCAACACCGCCTGGGTGCGGCTGTAGACGCCGAGCTTGCGCATGATCGCGGTGACATGGGCCTTCACCGTGGTCTCGGCGATCGACAGATCAAAGGCGATCTGCTTGTTCATCTTGCCCGCGCAGATCTGCTCGAGGATGTTGGCCTGCTGACGGGTGAGCTGGCTCAGCCGCCGGATCGCCTCCTCCTGCGCGCCCTCGGGGGCCGCGGCCTCGAGCGCGGCGCCCGCGCTTTCGGGCACGAAGACCTCGCCCCGCGCGATCGCGGCAAAGGCCGCGCGAAAGAGCTCGCGGCGCGAATGTTTGGGCACGAAGCCCGCCGCCCCCGCCGCCAGCGCGGCGCGGATCACCCGCGGCTCGTCGAGCGAGGAGACCACGATCACCGGCCGCTCCGGCGCGGCCTTGCGCAGGCTCATCAACCCCTCGAGCCCGTTCACATCGGGCAGGTTGAGATCGAGCACGATCACATCGGGCGCCGCGCCGCCCTCGATCAGCGCCAGCGCATCGGCGAGGCATTCGGCCTGCTCGAGTTCCTCGATCCCCGCCACCGCACGCAAGGTCATGCCCAGCGCATCGCAAAACAGCGGATGGTCATCCACGATGAGCGCGCGCCGCAGCTCGCCGCAAGCAAGCGGACCGGCGGGCGGCGCGATCGGGGCGGGGTCGGTCTGTTGCATGGGCTCGTCCTGTCTGTCTCGCCGATTGTGCGGGGCTCCCCTCACTCTAGCAACCCCCTTTGCGGCGCCATACTGTGCTAAAGTCTAGGGTCAGGACCCATTGATTTCCTAGGGATGGCATGATTCACGGTTCGAAA
>ERZ1645187.3343-NODE-3343-length-13538-cov-6.127865_pt1 | contig 13538 bp, 18 predicted proteins | sample MGYA00575352_ERZ1645187 | MGnify/ENA primary metagenome ERZ1645187 (study PRJEB40837, sample SAMN11349314) | freshwater sediment metagenome | isolation source: river sediment | host: Sediment | place: India: Wazaribad , New Delhi | collected 2017-02-21 ...
GCGCCTTCGACGAGATCCTTGGCTTCCTTGAGGCCCAGGCCGGTGATGGCGCGGACTTCCTTGATGACTTCGATCTTCTTGTCGCCGGCGGCGGCGAGAACAACGGTGAACTCGGTCTGCTCTTCCACCGGAGCGGCAGCGGCGCCGGCCGGAGCAGCGGCAACGGCCACGGCGGCGGCGGCGGAAACGCCCCACTTCTCTTCGAGCATCTTGGCAAGCTCGGCGGCTTCCAGAACGGTCAGCTTGGACAGATCGTCAACGATCTTGGCGAGGTCGGTCATGGGTTTGATCCTTGATATAGGGTCGAAAGGTTTGGTTTGTCAGGGTGTCAAGCGGCACTCAGGCCGCTTCGTCTCGCTTGGCATAGGCCCCGAACACGCGGGCCAGCTTGGCAGCCGGCGCGGTCTGGAGCTGCGCGATCTTCGTCGCCGGGGCCTGGATGAGGCCGACGAGCTTGGCGCGCAGTTCGTCCAGCGACGGCATGGTGGCAAGCGCCTTCACACCGTCAGCCTTCAGGGCGGTCGTACCCATCGCGCCGCCGAGGATCACGAGCTTGTCGTGGGCCTTGGCGAAATCGACGGCGACCTTCGGAGCGGCAACCGGATCCTTCGCGTAAGCGAGGATGGTCGGCCCCTTCATCAGGGAGCCGATGGACGCCACGTCCGTGCCTTCGAGAGCGATCTTGACGAGGCGGTTCTTCGCGACCTTCACGGTGGCGCCCTGCTTCTTCATCTCGCGACGAAGCTTCTGCATCTGGGCGACGGTGAGGCCGGAATAATGCGCAACGACGATGGATCCGGTGTCCTTGAACGCCGTATTCAGCGTCGAGACGAGCTCTTTTTTACCAGCTCTGTCCACGTGCTCTCTCCGGGTTGGCAGGCTCGTTTGATCGAGACGCTGCCGGTTGCAACTGCCGCCCGACAATCGGTTCCGCGAACGGAACGTCCCGAGGGGCAGCGACGTAAGAGGCCCGGGGTGACTGTTCCCGGACCCTTTCGGGCTTTCGGCGCTTTCCGAATGCCCTTTCGGGCTTTCGGCTCCGCCTCCAAGCCCTGCCGGGCAACAAAGCGAAGCGCCTGAACCCGAGGGCTGCCGGCCGAAGCCTGCGAGCCCTGAGTTGCCTGTCCCCCCGGATGCGGCGTGGAACGCCAGACCCAAGGACCAATAGGTTCAAACCAAACACCCTCCCGTTGCCGGGAGGAAAACAGTATCCGGTCTCCCCCGTCTCTTGCAGACGCCACACAAAGCCAGATCGCTCCTGGCGGTTCCTGAGGAGTTGCCCCCTTGGGATCCCTTGGCATTAAGCCGGCTTGGCGGATCGCTCCGACAGCCCGACGCATCTGCAGTCTCGGACAGGACGAGGCCGGGAAAGGCGAACAGGTCTCCCCGCCGCCTCCCGGCCCTTCCTCCACTCAACGATGCCGCAAGGCCCCGCCGGTGGTATTTCGTGTGATGCGGCAAAAGCCGTGCCGCGCGGACAGCATGGTGCTGATCATGACGCGGTCTATAGCGGCCCTTGGCCCGAGTCGCAAGGGGCGTTCGCGACAATTTAACGACAGTCCGTCCATGCGCTTGGCAGAGCGCACGAACCTTGTCACAGTCCCCCGGCCTTTGCGGCCACGCGATGGATGTATCATGGCCCCAGTTCACAAACCCGTCAACAGCCCCGGCCCGGCCTATCATGCCGTGCCGCCGGGATGGTCGGCGGAGGAAATCGCGGCGCGCCACCGGGCGCTGGGCGGCGTCTTTCCGCTGGAGCCACAGCCGGCGGCGGCACAGGCCCACCCGCCGTATCTGACCGATCGCCCCCGCTGGCTGCGCTATATCGCCACCCTGCGCGCACTGGTGGGCGGTATCCGCGCAGGCGATGCCGCTGCGGTGCATCTCGCCGTCGAATACATCTGCCTCAACTATCACGGCTCGTATGCGGGCTTTCTGCGCGCCCGCCTCGCCCGCGCGCTGAAATCCGCCGCGCTGACGGAGGCGCAGAAGCAGGCGCTGGACGCGCACTTCCTCGCGCTGGTGGAGACCCGGAATTACGCCGAGGAGTTCCGCATCTACCGCAAGCTCTGGGCTGGCCTCATCAGCGAGGAAACCGTGGAAAAGCTGCGGCGACACGCCCGCACGACAGCCCCTGACACCCCGCATGCCCGCTGGCTGGCCGACCTGGACGCGACCGCTCGCACCCGCCGGCTCAACGCCTGAGGCCCATCTCCTCAAAGCCGCGCGCGGCAAGGCGCACCGGCTCGGCAAGCGCCGGCATCGCGGCCGGAACCGGCGCCACCTGTGCGGCAAGCGCAGGCGCCGGCTTCTCCGGCCGGGCGGCATTCTCCGCGGTCAGCACGATCAGCTTCTGCCGGGTGCGCGCCATCACAACCTGAAAGGTCTTGGTCTGCGGCTCTTCCAGCCGGGCGAGCGCCACTTCCGTCTCGCGCCGGTCCGTCGTGACATGCACGACGCGGTAGCCCTTGTCCTTCAGCGCACGCAACAGATCGGGCAGCATCGCCACGGTGCGGGCCTGAATGTCGTGCATCAGCACGATGCCTTTGCCGCGCGCCTCGATGCGCGCCATCGTCCGCTCCAGCACCTGCTGCGGCGTCTGCTTTGTCCAGTCGCGGCTGTCGATGTCGACCGACATCGAGATGAGGCCGTTGTCGGCCACGAAGCGGTCCAGCTCCGCGTTGCGGCCGAGGCCGGGGAAGCGGAACAGCGGCGAGAGCGCGGCCCGCCGCTCCTCCCCCAGCACGATGTTGGCGGCCTGCAACCCGCCGGCGATCTGCGGCCCGCGCTGCCCCCTCGCCCGCTTGCGGGTGAGATAGGCATGGTTCCAGGTGTGGGTGCCGATGGTGTGGCCGGCATCCGCTGTCTGTTGCAGGATGTCCGGGTTGGCTGCCACCATCGAGCCGACGACGAAGAACGTCGCCTTGACGCATTCCTCGGCCAGCGCCTTCAGCACCGCCGGTGTGCGCCGGGCCATCGGCCCGTCATCGAAGGTCAGGACGATTTCCTTGTCGTCAAGATCGAGCGTGCGCTTGTAGTTGAACCGCCCCACCGGCCCGTCGGCGGCGGAAATGGTCAGCGTCCGGTGTGTGCCCAGGGCATCGGACCGGCACTCCGCCGCCTGCGCGACAGAACCACTCAACGCGACCGCAACGGCGGCCCCACGCAACACGTAACGCAACGCTTGCCCCCCGGGAGAAACACCAACCCGGCGAGGGTGCCATCGTATGGTTGACAAAACCCTGACGCAGGTGCCCTCCCCGGGGCCTCGGCAATGGCGGTCTGCCCCCGGCGATAACAGGCGCCGGATGCTCAGCCTTCCAGCAGCTTCACCATCGCCGCATAGCCGCGCTGACGCGCCAGATCGAGCGGGGTTTTCCCTTCCCGGTCGGCAAGATCGCGCCGCGCTCCGGCGCCGACGAGCAGCCGCACACATTCGACATGGCGCGGCCCGCCATCGCCCAGCACCACTGCCTCGATCAGCGCGGTCCAGTGGAGGTTGTTGACATGATCAAGCGGCGCGCCGGTGCGGATCAGCTCCTTCACCACCCCGTCATGACCAAGGTGCGCGGCCGCGATCAGCGCCGTGCCGATATACGGGCTGGTGATCTCCTTCGGGCTGCCGCCGATCTCGATGGCCACCTTCATCGTCTCAAGGTCATCGGCCACCGCCGCAATGGTGATCGCATCGTAGGCGCGGTTTTCCAGCGCACGGGGGTTGGCCCCGCCCCTGGCCAGCGCGCGCATCACCTCCCGCTGGCGGGCGAAGGCCGCGACATGCAGCGGCGTGCGCCCCGCCCCGTCCTTCGCATTCGGGTCCGCCTTGGCGGCCAGCAGGCGGTTCACCTCGGCCACATCGCCCTTCTGTGCGGCGGCATGCAGCCCGGAGTAGGCCGCGATCTCGGAGGCGGAAGGCGGCGTCTGCGCCAGCGCGGGCGCGAAGACCGCAAGCAGCGCGGCGAGAAATCCGATGAGAAATGCGGAGGGTCGAATCATGCTGGCACCTTAGAGAATGCCATACGCTACTCCCCCCGCCTCTCACCCGCAGGACAACCGTTCGTGATCGCTCCCGTGATCACGCGCCACAAAAAAGCCCCGGAAAACCGGGGCTTTTCATCATTCAGTGCGGTTGGTCTCACGCATTCAGCGTGGAAAGATCGACCTTCACGCCCGGGCCCATCGACGAGGTGATGGAGGCGCGCAGCAGATACTGGCCCTTGGCGCCGGTCGGCTTGGCCTTGATCACCGCGTCAGCGAAGGCGCGGATGTTCTGCTCGAGCTTCTCGGCATCGAACGACACCTTGCCGACGCCGCCGTGGACGATACCGGCCTTCTCGGCGCGGAACTCGACCGAGCCGCCCTTGGCACCCTTGACCGCACCGGTGACGTCCATCGTCACGGTGCCGACGCGCGGGTTCGGCATCAGGCCGCGCGGGCCCAGCACCTTGCCGAGGCGGCCGACGAGGCCCATCATGTCCGGCGTGGCGATGCAGCGATCGAACTCGATCGTGCCGCCGTTGACCTTCTCGAACAGCTCCTCGGCGCCGACGATATCCGCACCGGCGGCCTTGGCCTCATCGGCCTTCGGCCCGCGGGCGAACACCGCGACGCGGACGGTACGGCCCGAGCCATTCGGCAGGGCGCAGACGCCGCGCACCACCTGATCGGCGTGACGCGGATCGACGCCGAGGTTGAGGGCAACCTCGACCGTCTCGTCGAACTTGGCGGAGGAGCGCTCCTTGATCATCTTCACCGCCTCGGAGAGCGGATAAAGCTTGATGCGATCGATGCCCTCGCGGGACTTTGCAACGCGCTTGGCAACCATGACTTACCCCACAACCTCAAGACCCATGGACCGGGCGGAGCCGGCGATCATCGCCGAGGCCGATTCGACCGTATCGCAGTTCAGATCGACCATCTTCTTCTCGGCGATCTCGTTGATCTGCGCCATCGTGATCTTGCCGACGAAGCCGCGGCCCGGCGTCTTCGAGCCGGACTTCAGGTTGATCGCCTTCTTGATGAAGAACGACACCGGCGGCTGCTTCATCTCGAAGGTGAAGGAGCGGTCCTGATACGCGGTGATGATCACCGGGATCGGGGTGCCCTTTTCCATCTGCGCGGTCTTGGCGTTGAATGCCTTGCAGAATTCCATGATGTTCAGGCCGCGCTGACCCAGCGCAGGGCCGATCGGCGGCGACGGGTTCGCGGCACCCGCCGGAACCTGAAGCTTGATGAAGCCAACAATTTTCTTGGCCATAGCTCTCTTCCAAAATAGCCACTCGCCGGCGCCCCGCCCCTTGTGAGGGAAAGGCCCGGCTGCGGCGGTTGCAGGATCGTGGTCGGGCTTTTGTCAACCGGGGCGAGAAACCCCGGCGAACCGCCTGCCACGCATGGTCCCTCCCGCGCGGGAAGCGCGGAAGTGATGGCGGGGCTATAACGGACGATGTCGAGGGAAGCAAGGGGGCGCGATGGCCGGATCAGCCGGGCACGCCCTGGAACCTCTCACACCGCCCCTTCCGCCTTCAGCACCTCGTGCGCGGCCTTGAACGCCTCCAGCCCGGCGGGGATGCCGGCATAGACCGTGGCGTGCAGCAGCACCTCCTTGATCTCGTCCACCGTCACGCCGTTGGCGAGCGCGCCCTTGACGTGCAGCTTGATCTCCTGCGGGGCCTTCAGCGCGGTCAGCATGGCAAGGTTGAGCAGCGAGCGGGTGCGCCTGTCGAGGCCGGGGCGCGTCCACGCATAGCCCCAGCACCATTCGGTGGTGATCTCCTGAAACGCCATCATGAAATCGTCGGCTTTCGCGAGCGAGCCGTCGACATACTCCGCCCCCAGCACCTCGCGCCGCACCTTCAGCCCCTTGTCGAACTGCGCCTTGTCGCTCATCGCGCCCTCCTGACCATGAAAAAACCCGGCCACCATACGGGGGCCGGGTCGATTCGTCTTGTCCGGGGAGGAAGCGATGTGCCCCTTGGATGGCGCGGGGCCTCCGGCTGTCACAATCGATTAACCGGATCGATGTCCGGCCGCTGTGCGGCATCAATCAAGAAGTGATTTGAACCGCCCTCGCCCCTCGCAGTGCTCGGGGCCTTCGGATGTTGAAATCGATTCACCGGATCGATTTCCGGCCGCTGTGCGGCCACCCCGTCCTCAGTCCTTGGCGCGCTCGACATAGGCGCCGTCGGCGGTCTGCACCACCACGCGGGTGCCGGCGGTGATGTGCGGCGGCACGAGGACGCGCGCGCCGTTCGACAGGATCGCCGGCTTGTAGGAGGACGAGGCCGTCTGCCCCTTGGTCACCGGCTCGGTCTCGACGATTTCCAGCGTCACGCGCGCCGGCAGTTCGATCGCCACGGCCTTGCCCTCGAACATCGAGAGAATGCAGACCATGTTCTCCTGCAGGAACTTCGACTGGTCGCCGATCACGTCTTCCGACACGATGACCTGCTCGTAGTTCTCCTGGTTCATGAAGATGTAGCCGTCGGCGTCCTGATAGAGGAACGTGTGGTCCTTGTCCTCGACGAAGGCGCGCTCGACCTGCTCGGTCGTCTTGTAGCGCAGCGAGATCTTCACGCCGTCCGAGATGCGGCGCATGTCGATCTGCGTCGTCGGGGTGCCCTTGCCGGGGAAGAAGCTCTCGGCGGTGATGACGGCGTAGAGCTGGCCCTCGTGCTCGAGGATGTTGCCCTTGCGGACGTTGGAGGCGATGATTCTCACGGGGGTCGGTCCTTGTCGTTCTGTTGGGCGCTCCTTTGCACTATGGGAAGCGTTTTGGAAAGGGGGCGGCGCCGCTCCCGCTCGCAATGACGGTCTCTCCCGTGATAGGAGCCGCGCATGTCCCATGCTCCCTCCCCCTGGTGGACGCCCGCGCGCCATCAGGATCGCCGCCCCTTCCTTCTCGGCCGCAACCGGATCACGGCCGCCGTCCGCAGCCATTTCGAGGCGCGGGGCTTCATCGAGGTCGAGCCAGGCGCCCTTGTCGTCTCCCCCGGCAACGAGACGCATCTGCATGCCTTCCGCACCGACCGGCTCGATGCCGGCGGTGTCGCCGTGCCCCGCTATCTCCACACCTCGCCGGAGTTTGCCTGCAAGAAGCTGCTGGCGGCGGGCGAGACGGCGATGTTCACCCTCGCCCGCGTCTGGCGCAACCGCGAGGGCGGGCCGCTGCACGCGCCCGAGTTCACGATGCTGGAATGGTATCGCGCCGGCGCCCGCTACGAGGAGATCATGGCCGATGCGCTGGCCCTGTTGCGCCTTGCGGCGGTGACCGCCGGCTGCAACAGCATGACGTGGAAAGGCCGGACCTGCGATCCCTTCGCCGAGGCGGAAAAACTGACGCTGGAAGCGGCCTTCTGGCGCCACTGCAATCTCGATGTCCTCGCTGCAACGCGCGACGATCTCGCGCGCGCCGCCCGCTCCTACGGCCTGCATGTGGCGGAGGACGATACCTGGTCCGATCTGTTCTCCCGCCTGCTGGCAGACAGGATCGAGCCGCATCTCGGCATGAAGCGCCCGACGATCCTGTGCGAATACCCCGCCTCGGAAGCGGCACTGGCACGGAAGAAGCCCGCCGATCCGCGCGTGGCCGAGCGGTTCGAGCTTTATGTCGCAGGCGTCGAACTCGCCAACTGCTTCGGCGAACTGACCGACGCCGCCGAACAGCGTGCACGGTTCGAGGCCGACATGGCGGAGAAGCAGCGCATCTATGGCGAGCGTTATCCCATCGACGAGGATTTTCTCGCGGCGCTGGCAGTCATGCCCGAGGCTTCGGGCGGCGCGCTGGGGTTCGACCGGCTGGCGCTGCTGGCGACCGGCGCGACCGACATTGCGCAGGTGCTGTGGACGCCGGCAGGTTGACGGGGCTTGCGCCCGCCCGCGCCGCGTGCTTTGCGCCTGCCGGATGATCACCCGCACCCTGCGCACCACGGATGACCTGATTGCCGCCGGATTGGCGACAGAACAGGCGCGCGCCACGCTGGAACAGGTCGGCGCCCGCTATGCCGTGGCCATCACCCCGGCGATGACGGCGCTGATCGCGCCCGGCGATGCGGCAGACCCGGTGGCCCGGCAGTTCGTGCCGGATGCGGCGGAACTGGAAACAAGCCCGGAGGAGCGGGCGGACCCGATCGGCGATGCCGCCCGTTCCCCCCTGCCCGGCGTGGTCCATCGTTATCCCGACCGGGTGCTGATCAAGCTGACACACACCTGCCCGGTCTACTGCCGCTTCTGCTTCCGCCGCGAGATGGTGGGGCCAAAGGGGCATGGCGCGATGACCCCGGCGGACATCGCCGCCGCCGTGGCCTATGTCGCCGCCCGCCCGGCGATCCGCGAGGTGATCGTCACCGGCGGCGATCCGTTGATCCTTTCGGCCCGCCGCCTCCGCGAGGTCACGCGCGCTTTCGGCGCGGTGCCGCATGTCGATGTACTGCGCTGGCATAGCCGCGTGCCGGTGGTCCTGCCCGCGGCGGTGACACCGGCGCTGGTGAATGCGCTGAAGGCCGGTGGCAAGGCGGTGTTTGTCGCCCTCCACGCCAACCACGCGCGGGAATTCACGGAGGAAGCGCGCGCCGCCCTTGCCCGGCTGGCGGCCAGCGGCATCGGGCTCATCAGCCAGTCGGTGCTGCTGCGCGGCGTCAACGATACGCTCGAGGCGCTGGAGGCGCTGATGCGCGCCTTCCTCGCCGCACGGGTGAAGCCCTATTATCTCCACCATGGCGATCTGGCGCCCGGCACCGGGCATTTCCGCGTGCCGCTCGCCGAGGGCAAGGCGCTGGTGGCGAGCTTGCGCAGCCGCCTCTCCGGCCTCGGCCAGCCGGCCTATGTCATCGATATTCCCGGCGGCTTCGGCAAGGTACCGGTGGAGCGGTGCGAGGAGACGGCGGACGGCTGGCTCATCCACGCCGCCGACGGCCGCCTCCACCGCTATCCGCCGGTCAGTTGATCGGCTTGACGCTGTTCATGATGCCGTCGATCGCCTTGGCGTTGGCGGTCCGCTCTTCCTGCGATCCCCACAGCGTCAGCATGATCATGGTGTTCTTGCCGCCGGAGAGCAGCACGAAATCGACAATGGTCGGGCCGTTCTCATCGGTGGTGACATAGCGCAGCACCTCGCCCTCGGCGCCGTTGAAATCCATCGTGCGCTTTTCCGGCTTCACGTTGGCGTTGATCTTGTTCTCTTTCATCCACTTGGAATTGTTGTCGAGCAGCGCGTCGATCTTGTTGGCGCGGGCATATTCGACAGAAAAGAACACGTCCTCATCGGCCGAGCGCGCCGAATAGCCGAATTCGATCTCCTCGGTCTTCCAGTCATCCGGCACGGTGATGGTAATGGCAGGGTTCCTGGCCGGCACGGCAAAGTTGCGCGCCAGAACGGGCATGGCAAGGCAAGCGGCGAGCGCAAGCCCCAGTACGATTTTCTTCACGGGGTGTGGTTCCTTGAACTGTCACGGCGCCCCCTCGGCGCCAGCAGCGCACCGAACGGCACCGCCGGCCATCCGTCAACCCGTGATTGTGCAATTCCGCCTTGCCTGAATGCGCACCGGCCGCAGCAGAACGGACAACGGGCAGCCCCTCCCCAAGGGCTGCCCGCTCCGGCTCCTGTCACGCCGCCCGGCAGGGGGCGGCACGCCTGATCAATGCAGGTTCAGCCACTCGCGGGCCGCGCGCTGGGCCGAGCTGACCTCGTCCGCGCTCATCAGCGCGGCCAGTTCGCTCCGCCGCGCCGCTGCCTCCCGGTCGCCGCGCGAGGCGGCGATGTTGAACCAGCAGTGCGCTGCCACCAGATCGTATTCGCATTCCCGCCCCGTCGAATACATCAGCCCCATATCGAAGAAGCTTTTGCCTTCCGGCAGCAAGATCGCCTTGATCGCATCAACCGTCATGTCATTCCCCTGACATCTCGATAAATCTTTGAACTTTGCCCTGTTTATTCATCGGCGATTGCTTGTTTCTGCTCGCCTTTATTGAGGATCATCCTGCGCTTCAGATTTGAATCACGGCTTAAGCGAGAGCGTTACCAAGCGGCTACCGATTTCTTTGCAATTGATTGCAGCGGCTGGTCATTAACCCCGAGGAGCCGGAAACCGCTTGTTTTTCAAGGGGATGAATCGAGGCCATCAAGAATAATGGAAGGTTTTCATTACAACCGATTCACCACGCTTTTGATCGGTTCTTGTATGAACTATATTAACCATATCGGCCGCGGCACAGCGGCGAGGAGGGAGGAGACGATGAACAACAGGATCAGGATCGCGCTGCTGCTCGGCAGCATGGCGCTGGCGGCCCCGGCGGCAGCGCAGGAGGTGACAGGCAGCTGGAGCACCGGCAAGGCCCGGGTGCGCATCGCCGATTGCGGCGGCGCGCTCTGCGCCACCGTGACCGCGCTGAACGAGCCGAACGACGCCGACGGCAAGCCGAAGCTCGACAGGAACAATGCCGATGCCTCCAAGCGCACGCGCCGCATCGTCGGCATCTCCATCCTCTCGGGCATGAAGCCGGCGGGCGACGGCACCTGGAAGGGCAACATCTACAACCCCGAGGACGGCAAGACCTATTCCGCCTCGATGACGTTGCAGGGCGCAAGCCTGAAGGTGCAGGGCTGTGCGCTGAGCATTATCTGCAAGACGCAGATGTGGAGCCGCTGACGCTGCTTGGACGGCGCACGGGACCAGCCCACTGAATAAACGATGGTGGACGATCAGCGCCCCGGACAGCGCTGATCGCCCCCGCCCTCACCCCTTGGGCTTGTTGCCGAACAGAACGGCCTGCACCTTGGGGTCTTTCGGATTGGTGGCGCCGCGCTGCTCGGCGCTCACTGCCAGCCCGCGCTGCACGGCGGGGCGCGCCAGCATCATCTCCAGCCAGCGTTTGACGTTGGGGAAGGCCGCAATATCCTGCCCCTGCCGCTCCCACAGCTTTGCCCAGCCGACGATCGCCATGTCGGCGATGGAATAGGCTCCGGCGACGAACTCCCGCCCCTCCAGCTGCCGGTCGAGCACGCCATAGAGCCGCCGCGTCTCGTTGACATAGCGGTCGATCGCATAGGGGATTTTCTCGGGTGCGTAGTGGTTGAAGTGGTGGTTCTGCCCCAGCATCGGGCCAAAACCGCCCATCTGCCACATCAGCCATTGCTCCACCTCCACCCGGGCGCGCTCGTCGGCGGGGTAGAACCGCCCGGTCTTGCGCCCGAGGTATTGCAGGATGGCCCCCGATTCGAACACGGAGATCGGCTGCCCGCCCGGCCCGTCGTGATCGACAATCGCCGGCATCTTGTTGTTGGGCGAAATCCTGAGGAATTCGGGCGCGAACTGCTCCCCCTTCGAGATATTGATGAGGTGCGTGGTGTACGGCAGGCCCATCTCTTCGAGCGCGATGGTGATTTTCCAGCCGTTCGGCGTGGGCCAGTAATAGAGGTCGATCGGTTGCATGCGGCGGTCCCTTGTCCAGTCCGGCGCAAGGTGCAGGGCCGGCGTGCGGCACGCAAGTCACATTTGCTCGGGTCAGAGCCGCTTGGCGAACGCCCGGTAGCGCTCGATATAGCCCGCCGCGCGATAGAACCGGTGCGCATCCTCACGCGGCAGGGCCGAGGTGAGGCGCAGCGAGCGGGCCCCGCGCGCCCGCGCAGCCTCTTCCGCTGCCGCCAGCATCGCCGTGCCGATGCCCCTGCCCCGGCAATCGGCGGCAACGCCCACCGCATGCAGCGTGCAGCTCCGCCCGCCGATACCCACCAGCGTTTCGTAAAAATGCAGCAGGAAGGTGCCGACCACCCGGCCATCAAGCCGCGCAGTATAGAGCGCGTAATCGGGGTTGGCATCGAGCCGGGCAAATACGGCGCGATAGCGCGGCGCGGTGGCCTCGCTCCAGCCGTCGCCGTGCCCGCCCGCCGCATCGTCCGCATAGATGGCGATGATGGCTTCAAGATCATCCGCACCGGCGCGCGCGATCGTCAGGGAGCCGGGAAAGGAACCGTCGGTCATGAAATCCACCCGCAAGGGCTTTCCTTTTGCCGCCGGCGATGCCACCACGCAAGCCGAAAGGCAAAACAGCACCCCATGGATCTTTCCGGTTTTTTCTCGCCCATCGTCGAGTTTGTCCGCGCCAACCAGAGTTGGGCGGTTCCGGTGGTGTTCCTGCTGGCGTTTTTCGAATCGCTGGCCTTCCTGTCGCTGCTGGTCCCGGCGACGGCGATTCTCGTGTCGATCAGTGCGATCATCGGCGCGGCGGGCATCGGCTTCTGGCCACTGTGGCTGGCCGGCGGCATCGGCGGCGCGCTGGGCTATTCGATTTCCTATTCGGCCGGCGTCTATTTCGGCGAGCGCGCCTTCGATGTCTGGCCCTTCCGCCAGCGGCCGGAACTGGTGGTCAGCTCACGCAATTTCTTCGCCAAATACGGGGTGATGGCGGTGTTCATCGGCCATTTCTTCGGCCCCGTGCGGGCGATCATCCCGGTGGTGGCCGGCGTCTATGCCGTGCCGCGCGCCAAATTCGAACTGGCCAATTTTGCGGCAGCCTTCATCTGGATCACCACTGTTCTTGCCCCCGGCTTCATGGCGGGCGGATCAGACATTGCCGGGCGGATGCTGAACATCGCAAAATGAGCCGGCATGTCCTATATGGGGTGGGGGCTGGCGATGATGGAGGATGCCATGAACCGTCTTGCGATGCTGGCCTGTCTCGTTGCCCTTGCGCCCGCCGTTGCAGACGCACGGCCGATGTCAAGCCGCATGACCTGCGCCGCCGTGCAGCAGCTGGTCGCCCGCTCCGGCGCCGTGGTGATGAACTTCACGCCCACGACCTATGACCGCGTGGTGCGCGACCGGCGCTGGTGCCTGCCGACCGAGGGGCTGGTCAACCTCCATGTGCCGACGCGCGACAATCCCCAGTGCTTCGCCGGCTATACCTGCCGCGAAGGCGAGCGGTGGGACAACTGGTAATCAAGCTGGTTACGGGTGCCGCAATGGGCCCAGCGCCCGCGCCGCCAGCCCTGCGAATGCCAGTTCAAAACTCAGAACACCCAGATACAGCGGCACGGGCACACCATCCACCACGAGGCTGAACAGCCGCCCGGCAGCGAAGCCGGCAAACAGCACCATGACCGCGACCAGGGAAAAGTGCTGATAGGCCGGCCGCAGCAGACCGAGAAGAAACAGCGCGGCGATGCCGAGATAGGCGCCGCCGTAGGCCGCACGGATGACATGCCGGTGATTGACGGTGGCGAGATCAATTCCGGGCGTTGCCATCATCATCTGTGGCGCGACGAGGTGCAATGCGCCGACCACCAGCATCATCAGCCCGGCGCCGGCCAGCGTGATCCGCGGAAGGCTCATGGCCGTCTCTCCTTCACTCGATGCCCAGCTTGGCTTTCAGCAACTCGTTGACCGCGCCGGGGTTGGCCTTGCCGCCGGAGGATTTCATCACCTGCCCGACAAACCAGCCCAGCAGCGTCGGCTTGGCTTTCGCCTGCTCGACCTTCTCCGGGTTGGCAGCGATGATCTCGTCGACGACCTTCTCGATCGCGCCGGTGTCGGTCACCTGCTTCA
>ERZ1645187.3347-NODE-3347-length-13530-cov-6.557699_pt1 | contig 13530 bp, 8 predicted proteins | sample MGYA00575352_ERZ1645187 | MGnify/ENA primary metagenome ERZ1645187 (study PRJEB40837, sample SAMN11349314) | freshwater sediment metagenome | isolation source: river sediment | host: Sediment | place: India: Wazaribad , New Delhi | collected 2017-02-21 ...
TGGCCCGGGCCAAACTTCGGATAAGCAAACTCTTCGATGAGAGACGTTTCTACGGTACGTTTGCTTGCGGGCAGCATGCGCCCAAGAATGTTTTTCAACAGCGCAAGGATCGAAAGCCCCTTCACCCGCTGCGCACCCCAATCGGCGGAGATGACGCTTGGATGTCTCCCCCAAAGCTTCTCGGTATAGCTTTCGAAAAACATGCCATAGAGCACTTTGCCGAAGCGGTTGATATAAAAGTTTTCCAGCGATGTCTCCGGCAGCTTATGCACGCAGGCAAAAAGATAGGAAAACCCCGCCCGAAGCGTGGTAATGAATCCCATATTGCGGATTGTGGGCCAGTTTAAGCTGATTGGATAATCATAAAAATTGCCGTCGAAATAGATGCGCGAGACGCGCTGGCGGTTGAGCATCACGCGGTCTTCCGTCTCCGGGTCGGGCCCGCCGGGCGTCAGCCGCGCCGCGCGAGAGAGCAAGCGCTCGTCAAACGCGGGGTGCCCTTGCATCGGCAGCATGTTTTCCCACCAGGCGGTAACGCGGTCGTCCTTGGAGAAAAAGCGATGCCCGCCGATGTCGATCCGGTTCCCGCCGTGGGCAACGGTTTTCGAGATGCCGCCGATGCGCGTGTCTTCCTCCAGGATGGTGACGCGATAGGCTTCCGGTTGCCGGAGCAGTTCATACGCTGCCGTAAGCCCGGCCGGGCCCGCGCCGATGATGACCACATGCGTTTGTTTCATAGTGTATGGCGTTTCTCCTTATTCGCGGCGGTTACGGGGAGAGATTGAACGAAATGAATGGTTTTTTGCTCGCACCATTCTATCATTTTTTTCGCATAAATAAAAGGCGGCAAGCAAAACGGAAAGAGGACAAAGTTTGATGAAGCAGTGGCGCAAAGCAAAGCAAAACAAGCCCGCGCGACAGGAGGCGGAGGCGTTGGCCATCTCAAAAGAAAACAAGAGCACGCACGCGATATTGATTGCGTTGATCTTTCTGCCGTGTTTGATTCTCACGCTGCATCTGGACAACGACCTGTGGTTTCTGCTGAACAGCGGGCGCTATGTGTTGCAGCACGGAATCCCGGCCATGGAGCCGTTCTCGATGCATCAGGGCTTTCATTTTGTCATGCAACAGTGGCTTTCTGCAACGATTTTTTGGAGCATCTACGCAAAATGCGGCGCAATTGGCATCCTTGCGCTCGTGTTTGTGGTGTATTTTGCGACGGTTTTCGTGCTCTATAAGCTGATTTCGCTGCTAGCAGGGGGAAACGAGATTGCAACGTTTGTTACGGCGATGATCGCTTCCGCCGCGCTCAAACCCGCGATGATCTCTCGCCCGATGATTTTTACAATGCTGATTCTGGTGTGCGAGCTGTATTGCACGGAACAGTTCATCCACACAAAAAAGCCGTTGTGGTTGCTGCCTCTGCCCATTCTGTCCGTATTGCAGATCAACCTGCACGCGGCGATGTGGCCGATGCAGTTTATCATCCTTTTGCCGTATTGCGTCGATGCGTTCCGGTTTCGTTTCCACGTTCTGGAAGGAGAAGGGTATCCCAAACGGTTCTTTTTCCCCGCGCTCGGGCTGATGTTCCTCGCCGGATTTCTCAACCCCTATGGTTGGAGCGCAATGAGCTACGTCTTCCGCTCCTATGGGTATCAGGAAATCGGCATGGTGCAGGAAATGCAGCCGGTGGACATCAACCAAGTCTCCGGCATGCTGATCTTCGGGCTGTTTGCGCTGTTGCTGGCGTTCTATCTTTTCAAGAAGGAGCGCAAAACGCGCCTGCGGTATGTGCTTCTCTCGCTGGGCACGGCGGTGCTGACGCTCTCCTCGCTGCGGAGTTATTCGCTGTTTGCCGCGTGCGGCATCTTCCCGCTTGCGTATTTGCTGCGGGATGTGTCTCTCCCCAAGAGCAAGATTCAAACGCAAAAAGGCGTGCTTCGCCTCCGCGCGGTGCTCATGGCGTTGGTCGCCGTCGTGGTTGGCGTGCTCGTCATCAGCCGTGTGAGCGAGTTTGACGAGCAAAAAGAAACGCCAAAGGCCGCAAAAGCGGTGGACTACCTGCTGGAACACGAGAACACGGAAGATATGATTCTCTACACCGGCTATAACGACGGCGGATATGTGGAATATCGCGGGTTAAAGCCCTACATCGACCCCAGAGCCGAAGTGTTTGTGAAGAAAAACAACCAGGTCAAGGATGTCATGAAGGAGTACTACGAGCTGGAAGCAGGCAAAACGTACTACAAAGATTTTCTGAATACTTACGGCTTTACGCATTTGCTGCTCACGCACGACGAGGTGCTGTATGTGGCGCTTCCGCACGACCCGGACTATGAACTGATTTACGAGGACGACGCGTTTTTGATCTATCGACTCCAGTAATTTTTTCGCATGCGGGGTTCTCACATTGTTGGCTGCGGCAAGCAAGAGCGCTCCGAAAAGCCGAGAAAATCCGGCGGTTTTTCGCGCTTGTTACGTCAGAACGGTTGACTTTTTGCGTTGATCGAATATACTGACATTAACTTGGGTTACGATAGGATATCCGCGTGAACGGCGGAGAAAACGATACGATCATTGTGCAATCCCGCGCGTGTGCGCGCCTGCGCTGCCGGAGGGCAGCCGAAGAGCTTGGAGGAGATTTTATGCGATCCATCAAACAATGGCTCAAACGCGAGGCCGGGCAATCGGTCGTGCTCGTCGCGCTTTCTATCGCGATGCTGTGCGGCGTTGCGGCGCTGGTCGTGGATGTCGGCATGGTGTCCGTTCGGGAAGGCCAGCTGCAAAACGCGGCGGATGCCGCCGCGCTTGCCGCCGCGCGCGATTTGCCTTCCGCCTCCACCGCAAAGAGCACGGCGGTGAAATACGCGGGCTATAACGGCGTCGCCGCCACGGATACCGTCGTGACAACGCCATACAACGGCAACCCAAACCGCGTTGAAGTCGTCTGCAACAAAACGGTGCAGTATACATTTGCGAAGATCTTTGGCGCAAAGAGCATCGTCGTCTCCGCCCGTGCCGTTGCGGAAAAAGCCGCCGGCGCTTCCGGCCCGTTTGGCTACGCGGTGTTCTCCGGCGGCGACACCTTGCTTCTGGGTATGCACTCAAGCAGCTTGAACATACAGGGGAGCGTACATTCCAACTACTCACTCCTAATTACGGGATCGACACAAACCATCAGCGGCAATGTGGAAGCGGTGAATTCGCTGAGTTGCTATGTCTCGTCTCTCACGATTGGCGGGCTTGCACAAGGCGCGTCGATCGATATTCAAGGTAGCAGCATCAATGTACCAAACAGGCTGACGAAGCCGTCTACGGTGATTTCCATGCCGGATTTTTCGGCTGAGATCAAAGCGGCTTCCGATGCAGCGGGAACAACGATCAGCGGCAACAAAAATTTCTGGGGCACCAACTTGAGCGTTTCTAAGCCGATCTATGTGGATGGGGACGTTGAGGTTTCCGGCAGCACCTTTTCTGGCGCGGGTACGATTTGTGCAACCGGAAGCATCAAAATGAGTGGAAGCATGCTCGAAGCCGCGTCGAGCACCGCTGTTTGCTTGTATGCTATTAACGGAGACATCAATCTCTCCACGTCTAACCTGGAGATCTATAGCACGCTTTATGCGCCAAATGGCTCTATTAATATTCACGCCAGCAATATCAACATCTACGGCAGAGTGATTGCAGAGAAAATCTTAATCACCGGCAGCAATGTCAATATCATTACCGACTCTAGCGACCTTGGCTTCCTCTCCGGCGGCACGATCGCGCTGGTCGAGTAGCGCGGCGAAATTTCAGATGCAAACAAACAGAGAGGGTGCAAAACGCATCCTCTCTTTTTTGACGGTTCGGTTGACGTTGCGTTATGTTCGATCCAACATGCGGCGTAAGAACGGCACCTTCACCTGAATTGCCCGCTCCGGGCAGAGCTCCTGACAGCAATAGCAGCGGATGCAGCGCTCATAGCGATAGCTTGGCGGGTTTTGCTTGTTTCCGTCGTGCCAGTCTACCGCCTTTGGCGTGACGGGGCACATCTTCACGCAGATGCCGCAGCGCACGCAGCGATCCGAAAGAATATAGGGACGCGGCGTGATTGCCTGCTTGATGAAATTCGGTTGTTGCTTTTTCGGCGCATCCGATTCAGGCTTGCGGTTGACGTTGTAGTCGGTTGCTACAAACTGCTCCAGCGGATCGCCCAGCAGACGAATCTCCTCTGCCGCATAGGCGCCAGCTCCCATCTCGGCGCCCACGCGATTGGTCAAAACCAGCGCGGGGTCGAGATTCATAATCCGGCACATGGTCGCGTCCATCGCGATGGGATCTCTGGAGAAGAGCAACACGTTCATCTGCCGCGGGTCGCCGCCGCGCGGGCCGTTACCCTCCATCGCCATGATGCCATCCATCACGTAAAGCCTTGGGTGGACAAACGAGTTGAGGTCGATCAACATCCGCGCAAAATCGGTTGCGTCGGGTACTTTTACGTGGAATTCGCCCTTGAGCGCGCCGGGAATGCAGCCAAACTGGTTTTTCACCGCGCCGGTCACGCGCTGGAACGCGTGGGTTTTCATCTTGGGCAGGCTGACCACGCCGTCACTATCCAGCACCGCGTTTGCGATGACAAACTTCTTGTTTTGCTTGCCTTCGGGATAGTGCGCCTCCCGGCCTGCGCGAAAATCGGCAAGCGGGATGTTCATCTGCTCCGCAACCTCGGCGCAGCCCGTCTTTTTTGCGGCGGTGTCTGGGGACTGAAACCCCGGCGAATCGCCATAGGCGAGCTTCGCGCCCGCGCGCTGTAGCACGCTTGCCACCGCGCGAAACACGGCGGGGTGCGTGGTTACGCATTTCTCCGGCGCGTCTCCGGTGAGCCAGTTGAGCTTGAGCAGGATGTTTTCATCCGGCTTGACGAACTGCTCCGCGCCGCCAAGCAGCGTTAGCCCGCGCTCGACAGCGGCGAGAACTTCGCTTTCGTCATAACTCTTGCAAGAGATGATTGCGACTTGTGACATATCAGATTCCTTCTCGAAACTGGGTTTCGTTCGAATTTTGGACGTAGGGTGCGATTCGATCTAGGAGTAGTGTAGCGCGGAAACAGTAGGGAATCAAATAAAATTCGGCGTACCTGTGAGTAACGAGCGAAACAAAAGATGCCGCCTTGCTTTGGCAGCATCTTTGAACGAACGATAAGGATTGGCTCAATGCTTCTCCTGCCCATAATAGGCGTTTTTGCCGTGCTTGCGCAGATAGTGCTTGTCCATCAAATCGGGGTTAAGGTGCGCATCCGGCTTAAGCGCGAGCGTGTGCCATGCCATCATCGCCGCCTCTTCCAGCACCGCCGCGTGATAGACCGCTTCGGCGGCATCCTTGCCCCAGGCGAACGGGCCGTGCTCCTGGACAAGAATCGCGGGCATGGCGACGGGGTCGACGCCCTGCATCGTCTCGACGATCACGTTGCCGGTCTCCAGCTCATATTCGCCTTCGATTTCGCGTTTGCTTAGGGGTCGCGTGACGGGGACATCGCCGTAAAAATAGTCCGCGTGCGTGGTGCCCAGCGCGGGGATTGCGCGCCCTGCTTGCGCAAAGATCGTCGCCCAGCGGGAGTGCGTGTGCACCACGCCGCCGATGGCGGGAAACGCGCGATAGAGCGCCAGATGCGTCGGCGTATCGGACGACGGGCGAAGATCGCCCTCGACCACCTTGCCGGTGACAAGATCGACGCAGACCATCTGTTCGGCTTTCATCGCCTCATAGGTGACGCCGGAAGGCTTGATGACCATGATGCCGCTTGCGCGGTCGATTGCGCTGACGTTGCCCCATGTGAAGGCGACGAGGTTGAGCTTTGGCAATTGCAGGTTTGCTTCCAGTACCTGCTGTTTGAGTGATTCTAACATAACAGGATTCCCTTTCCGGTTAAAACCGAATCAATATACTTCAACAGCCGCGCGTTCCACCACGAGGCTTTGTTTGTAAGCGTCCATAAACGCGGCAAATCCAGCCGCTTCCGCGTCGGTTGCGGATAACGTTACGCTTGTCGCGCAATGGAAGACCCTTGTGCTGAGATAGTCCGAGAGTGTTTCGCCGGCCGCTTTTCTCTGGAGAAATGCCGCAAGAACGGCCATACCCCAAGCCCCGCCTTCGGCAGCCGTCGCCATGACGGTCACGGGGGTGCCGAGCGCGGCGGACATGATTTTTTGGCCGATGGCTTCCGCTTTGAAGAAGCCGCCGTGGCCCGTCATCGCGTCCAGCTCGACATGCTCCGCCGCGAGGATGTCCATGCCGATGCGCAGCGACGCGCATGCGGAGGTCAGGTGCGCACGCATCACATTTGCCAGCGTGAACGCAGCGTCAGGTTTGCGGAAGAGCAGCGGACGGCCTTCATCCAGATTGGTCACGGGTTCGCCGGAGAGATAGTTAAACGTCAGGATGCCCCCGCAGTCCGGCGCGCCTTCCAGCGCTTTTTTGTACATCGTCTGGTAGAGCGTGCGCTCGTCATATTCCGCGCCAAGCGCCGTCGCCGCCTCGCCAAAGAGGCGAATCCACGCGTCGATGTCGCTCGTGCAGTTGTTGCAATGCACCATTGCGACCGGATCGCCCGCCGGGGTTGTCACCATGTCCACCTCGGTATAGTAGCGAGAGAGTGATTTTTCCAACACCAGCATGGCAAACACGCTCGTACCCGCGCTGACGTTGCCCGTGCGTTGGCGCACGGCGTTGGTCGCGACCATACCCGTTCCCGCGTCGCCTTCCGGCGGGCAGAAGGGAACGCCTGCAATCAGCATGCCGCTAGGATCAATCAGCTTTGCGCCATCTAGCGTGAGCACGCCTGCCGCCGCACCTGCGGGAAGAAGTTTCGGCAGCACGGCGGAGATGTTCCAGCCGTAGCCTTGCTCGTTCACGAGTTGCTGGAAGGAGTCCAGCATCGCGCCGTCGTAAGAAAGCTTGGTAGAATCGATCGGGAACATGCCGGAGCCATCGCCGATGCCAATCACCTTTTCACCCGTCAGGCGATAGTGGATGTAGCCCGCCAGCGTGGTGAGAAACGCGACGGAATCGACGTGATCCTCTTGGTTGAGCATCGCTTGATACAGGTGCGCAATGCTCCAGCGTTGGGGTACGTTAAAGCCGAAGCGCTTGGAGAGCGCATCCGCCGCCTGACCCGTCGTCGTGTTGCGCCAGGTGCGAAACGGAGCCAACAGAGTGTCTTTCTCGTCAAACGCAAGATAACCATGCATCATCGCGGAGACGCCCATCGCACCCACGCGGGTCAGCGGCACGCCGTATTGATCGAGCACGTGCGCCGCGAGCTTGGCGTATGCATCCTGAAGCCCCGTAAACACGTCTTCCATGGTGTACGTCCAGAATCCGCCTTCCAGACGGTTTTCCCAGTTGTGCCCGCCGGAGGCAAGCACGGCGTGTTCGCCGTCAATCAGCACCGCCTTGATGCGTGTGGAGCCAAATTCGATGCCGAGATACGTTTCACCGTCGTTGATCTTGGCGGCAATGGTTTTTTCCTGCGTCATAACATGCCTCGATTCTTATATTTGATGCCTATTTGTAAAAAAGTTTGCTCTTGTGAACGATGGCTTTTGCAATCAAACTCTGCTTTTTTCTTGGATGGCTATTGGTGAAAACAAAATCAATTCTTATGGATGAAGGCGATCGGCGATCATACTCTGTTCTTTTATTTGCTGCTGTCTTTTTCGATCAGCGTCCAGCGAAGCGTTTGAGACTGGGCCGGTTGCCCCGCGATGCGGCGCAGCAGCGTCTGAGCCGCAACCTGACCGATATTCTGCGTGCCATAGGAAAGAGAGGTGATCTTGACAGGGCTCAGTTCACTCAGGGAACTATTGTCAAAACTTACAATCGCGACGTCCTGCGGTACGCGGATGCCATAGGAGAGCAGCAGCGGAACCAGCCGGAAGGCAATCTCGTCGTTATAGCACACGACGGCGGTGCATTCGGCAATCTTCTTTGCGGTTTCTTCGGAGAAAAGCTCGTCCCGGCTTTCGGTTGTATACCAAAACACCGAGCTGTCCGGAATCATACGCCCCGCGTCGCGCAGCGCGGTGATAAAGCCGGAATACCGTTCGTGACCTTGAATGTCGTCGCTCTTGAAAATACCCGCAATCGATGTATGCCCTTTTTCCAGCAGATATTGAACCAGCGCGTAACCGCCGCCAAAGTTGTCTGCATAAACGCTGACGCAATCCGCCAAATCCGCATAAAAACCGTTGAAAAACACGATTGGGATGTTTCGCTCGGAGAGCTTTTGATACAGGTCGAGGTTCGGGTTTGGAAGCGCGGTCTTTGTGCCCTCAACGAGAATGCCGTCGATGGGCTTGTTGAGCAAATCTTCCAGTATTTGCCGCTCGTGGTAGACGCTGTTTCGCGTTGCGGAAAGAACCGCGGAATACTGGTTTGCGGCAAACACGCTCTGCGCCTCGCGCAGGATGCCGGGGAAGATATAGTCGCTGATGTAGGTCGCAATCACCGCGATATTGCCGCTTTTGGGCGCGCTTGCCTGTGCGCGCACGCGCGAGCCGCTGCCACGTTGTTTTGTGATCAGCCCCGCGTCCACGAGAAGCGAAAGCGCCTGCCGGATGGTCTGTCGGCTGGCGGAAAAGCGCTGGGTCAACTGCTCCTCGGTTGGCAGCATTTGCCCGGCTGAGAGTTTTCCATTTTTGATTTCATCTTGAAGTTCGGAAGCGATGCGCTGATATTTTGGCATAAGTCCTCGCTGTCGTGTTGATCCCGCGCGATATAAAAAATCATAGCGTGATTGAAGGGGTGCGTCAATACAAATATGGTATAAGTTGGTTGAAGTTATTACGATGAATGCGTAAAAAACAGCGTAACAGACAAATTCAATAGAGACAGTATCATAAAAATCTGGAAAGTTCAATACAACTTTTGAAAAAAAGCAGCACAAAATAGGACAAATCGTAAAAAAATACACAACAAAATAAAACAAATCACCCGAAAGGAGAAGCTATCGTTATTGACAGCGGCTTTTTTGAGTGTTACGCTATCAACAATAAGACAAAACAAATACAAATCGGCGCATGATCGAACGAAACCTGTGTACATCATCATACAATTTGAATAAGGAGTGTAAACATGAGCCTCAAGACGAAAGAAATCTGGTTTATTGTCGGTTCGCAGTTTCTCTATGGCCCGAAGGTGCTACAAACCGTTGCCGTGCGTGGGCAGGAGATGGCGGACTTTATCGATGCGCAGCCGCAGATTCCCTGCCGCTTCGTTTACAAAGGCACCGTCAAGACGGCGGACGAGTTTGAACAGCTTGCCAAGGAAGCGAACTATTCGGATGCCTGCTGCGGCATCGTGACTTGGATGCATACCTTTAGCCCGAGCAAGATGTGGATCAACGGCCTCAACCTGCTGCAAAAGCCGTATTGCCATTTTGCGACGCAGTACAACCGCGAGATTCCGGATCAGGAAATCGACATGGATTTCATGAACCTCAATCAGGCGGCGCATGGCGACCGCGAGCACGGCTTTATCGCCACGCGGATGCGCCTGCCGCGCAAAGTCATCGCGGGATTCTGGCAGGACAAGCCCGTGCTGGATGAGCTCGGCGCATGGATGCGTAGCGCGGTCGGCTATTATGAAAGCAAGCACCTGCGCCTCGTTCGCTTTGGCGACAACATGCGTGAAGTCGCCGTCACCGAAGGCGACAAAGTGGAAGCGCAGATCAAGCTTGGCTGGCAGGTAAACACCTGGCCGGTGGGCGAGCTGGTCGCAGAGATGAACGCGGTGAGCGAGGCGGAAATCGACGCGCTCGTGGCGGAATATCTTGCCGAATATGACCTCGCGACCGATCAGATGGATTCCGTGCGCTATCAGGCGCGCGAAGAGATCGCGATGGAAAAAATGTTCCAACGTGTCGGCGCAATGGCGTTTTCCAACACGTTTCAGGATCTCGTCGGCATGCGGCAGTTGCCGGGCCTTGCCAGCCAGCACCTGATGGAAAAGGGCTATGGCTACGGCGGCGAGGGAGACTGGAAAGTCTCCGCCATGACGCGCATCGTCAAGGCGATGACGGAGGGCATGGAAGGCGGCACCGCATTTATGGAGGACTACACCTACCATCTGGCCAAGGATGGCGCCTATTCCCTCGGCGCGCACATGCTGGAGGTTTGCCCGTCAATCGCCGCGACAAAACCGCGCATCGAGGTGCACCCGCTTGGCATTGGAGATCGCGAACCACCCGCGCGCTTGGTGTTTGAAGGCGCGGCAGGCCCCGCCGTGGTCGCGTCGTTGATCGATATGGGCGGAAGACTCCGCCTCATCGCACAGGATGTCGAGGCGATCAAGCCCATCATGCAGATGCCGAATCTGCCGGTGGCCCGCGTCATGTGGCGCGCAATGCCGGATCTCAACACGGGCCTCAAGCTCTGGTTGATGGCGGGCGGCGCGCACCACACGGTGATGAGCTATGCCGCCGACGCGCAGATGCTGGCCGACTGGGCGGAGATGATGCAGATCGAGTTCGTCCACATCACCAAAGATACCACGGTGGAATCGTTCAAGCAGGAGCTGTTCCTCGCCGATCTGGCTTGGAAGATGAAATCCTGATCTCCCGCATTGCGGGAATTCAAACGCATTCTTCAAAGCATCGGTCTTTTTCATTCGGGTTCTTTCCTCTTTCCGCCAAGAGGGGCGGGTGGATAAGGACAACCACCCGCCCTGCAAAGCGGCACATATTTCGCAGAGACGAAGAGAGCATGTTTTTGCGTTCCATAATCGTCAATCGAACCCGACTTTGGTGCGCTGAAGCCGGGTTTTTGCATCCGGCAAAACAACAAGATTGCCGGTTGAGTTCGACCAAACATGCGAAACAATGCAAAATGATGAGCAAAAACACCCATACCGGAAATAATCAAACCTTTCTCACGAAATTATCTATTGGCGCATCGCAAAATATGGTGAATAATATAGGGGGCAATATATACATTTCCATCTAGCACATGTTAACCCATTCACAACATTCTCCAGAAGGGAAGATCCAATGTTCAAGGTCTTTCTTGTCGAAGATGAAATCGTAGTACGCGAAGGGATTCGCAAAAACATCCAATGGGAGCAGTATGGCTTTTCGTATGCGGGCGACGCGCCGGACGGAGAGCTTGCGCTTCCTTTGATTCGTCAAATTCAACCCGATTTACTCATCACCGATATCAAGATGCCATTCATGGACGGGCTTGCGCTCAGCGAACTCGTCCGTAAGGAACTGCCGCGCACAAAAATCGTCATCATCAGCGGATATGACGACTTTACCTATGCGCAGCAGGCCATTCGCATGGGCGTGGAGCAATATCTGCTCAAGCCCGTCATCAAGGAAAAAATGGTAGACCTGCTCATCTCGCTCCAGAAAAAGATGGAAGCCGAGCAGCAGCAGAGGGACTATCTTTCGATGTTTCAGCGTGAGGCGCAGGAATATGAGGCGTTTTCGCGCAGACGGTTTTTTGAGCAGATCGTCACCGGCGGCCTGAGCGTGAGCGAAATCTCCGAGACCGCGAAGTCGATGGACATCGACCTCAACGCGCCGGGCTATAACATACTGCTTTTTTCGCTCAGCAGCGCACAGTATGACGCAAGCGCGCCGGAAGGATATACGGACGCGCTGGCGCAGCTGCAAGACCGCGTGACAAACTATTTTCTCTCCCGCGCGGAACTGATTCTGTTTCGCTGGAACATCACCACCCATGCGGTGCTGATCAAAGGCGGCACGGACGAGATTATGTCCCGCACGGCGGAGTGCGTTTGGGGCATTCAGGCGCTTTGCGAGGCGGCGGGGCACGAGATCAACTGGCACATCGCCTGCGGTTCTCCCGTCGCACGGCTGAGCGCACTGCCCGCGTGCTTTTCGGAAGCGAGCCGGATTCTATCGTACCGCTATCTTTGCCCCGAGGAGCACGTGCTCTCGGAAGAGAGCATTCAGGGCGGACAAAAGACGCGCGCCATCACGCTTGAACCCAATAAGCCGGAGGTCGATCAGGAGCGTATTCGCTGCTTCTTTAGCAGCGGAAACGTGGATGAGATCGAATCGTTTATCGATCAACTCCTGCGCAGCGCGGGCAGGGAGGGCGTTCCGCAAGCGATGTTCTGCCGTTATCTGACCATGACGGCGTACTTTGCGGCGGCGGCGTATCTCGACTCTATCGGTTGCCACGCGGAGAGCTACTGGCCGCCGGAGCTGCGACCCAAGGACAACATCTCGACGCCCGGCGAAGCGCGGGATTATATGCGCCAGATCCTGTTGCATACCATCCACCTTCGCGATCGCGAAAGCAGGAAGCAGCAGCGCGATCTGTTGAGCAAGGCCATCGGATTTATCGACGAGCACTATCCGGAGGAGACGATCTCCCTCGACAAAGTCGCGCAAAAGGTGAACATCAGCCCGAATTATTTTTCCGCGATGTTCAGCCAGGAGGTCGGGCAAACCTTTGTGGAATACCTGACCGGCAAGCGCATCAACGAGGCAAAGCGCATGCTCCGCCAAACCGATCTGCGCTCGAGCGAAATCGCTTATGCGGTCGGTTTCCGCGACTCGCACTATTTCAGCTTTGTATTCAAAAAAGTTTCGGGTTGCACGCCCAGCGAATACCGCAGAGGGGACAAACGGTGATCGAAAACATTGGTTGGACGGGGAAATCCACGAAGACGACCATGCAGAAAAAAATCTGGAAAATGATCCTCATCGTCACGATTCCGTTGATGTTGATCATCATCCTCGTCGTAGGCATTGGCATTGGGTACGGGTTGCAATACAACTCCATCCTCAACAACGTGACCACCGCGTCCGATTTCAACCGCGACTTCACGGACAACATCAAGACCAAGATGTACTATTACGTCATCGACAGCCAGTATTCCGAAGGGATGCCGCTTGAGGAGGTCAAGTCCGCCGAAGCGATTGCAAGCAAGCTCATCGAAACCACATCGGAAAAAGACAGTCTGCGCGCCATCAACAGCGTGCTCAACCTTTGCCACAACCTCGAAGACAAAATGCAGGAAATTGCGGTCACGCAAGGGTATGATTCCCGCATGAGCCAGCTCAATGACAATATTTATGTCATGGCCGATCTCATTCAGGAATATATGTATACCTATTTGTATTATGAAGCGGTGCATCTGGACGCCCTTCAGTCTACCATGATTACCAACATGGTGGTGCTGATGGGCGTTGTTGTCGTGCTCGCGCTGGCGCTTCTGTTCTTCCTGCTGAGTTATTCGCGCAAGCTCAGCCGCCGGATCGTCGATCCCATCGATATGCTGTGTGACCGTCTCGTCGCCATCGGGCGCGGGGGCTTGCTCGTCATGGAGCCGATTCAGGCGGATGTGGAGGAGGTGCAGCTGCTCTCGGATGGCATCGAGAGCATGGTCGGCCACCTCAAACGCTTGATTGAGCGCAACACCGAACAGGAGAAGCAGCGCAGAAAGACGGAGCTTGCGCTGTTGCAGGCGCAGATCAACCCGCATTTTCTCTATAACACGCTGGATACCATCATCTGG
>ERZ1645187.3348-NODE-3348-length-13526-cov-6.043130_pt1 | contig 13526 bp, 9 predicted proteins | sample MGYA00575352_ERZ1645187 | MGnify/ENA primary metagenome ERZ1645187 (study PRJEB40837, sample SAMN11349314) | freshwater sediment metagenome | isolation source: river sediment | host: Sediment | place: India: Wazaribad , New Delhi | collected 2017-02-21 ...
AGTATTGGCCTCCGAAGCCAAGGGTCGTGGGTTCGATCCCCGCCAGCCGCGCCAAGGCAACATAAGTCCTTGATTTAGAGGGATTTTTCACTTCGCCAGCACCTGCTACATCGCCTTGCTACAAAGGCGGTGATTTATGACGGGGCTTTTCCGTCGCGGCGGAGTGTGGTGGGCACGCATGGTTGTGCCCGAACGGCTGCGTGACCGGGCTGGTCGGCGCGAGTTCGTACAATCCACCGGGACTCATGAGTACAGCGTCGGCAAACTCGTTGCAGCCGTGTTGTTGGCTGGGTGGCGCCGCGTCTTATATGAATTGGAGCGCGGCAGGGTGGACAGCGAGAAGCTACTACGACTGATTGAAGGCAGCCCCATACTCGGTCAGCCAGGCTACCTGACAATCAAGCGTGCTGTCGATGAAACCGGCTTGGATCGGGACACATTTCTGCAGGCGGTGTCCAGCGGGCGAATCGGCCTTTACTATCAGGTCGGTGCGCTGGCTGACGGTCATGTGATCCCGGCGCATCTGCTCGCCCCGATCGACCCGGAACTAGGGCGCAGTGGCGGCGTCGTGATTCCCGATGCTGACCAAATGCCAGATGGCGCTGCGGAAGCGCGTTTTCCTGGCCAGACGCTCCGCATTCCTGACGGTCGAGACGTGGCTGGGGTGGCGCTGACCGAATCCAAAGACTGCATCACACTGGTGGCCCTCGATGCACCGTCCCCGGCAGGGTGGCTTTTTGCCCCAAACCAGGCGATCGATGTACTGGTCGATGACCTTGCGCTACTCACCAACGAGGTCGATGCACTGAGGATCGCCATGGCAGCCCGGGTGGCGCCCGATCGCGTAGAACACGCCAGGGCAGAGCGCAAGGCCGGGCTGGCGACGCAAGTGCTCCGTGAAAGAGCTGCCCTGCACACGCAGACCAAGGCCACCTCGTTGATCGCGGGCAAGTGGGCGCACAAGCTGTTTTCATGGGCGGTGGATCAATACTGCACCCTACCTAATGGTCTTCGCGAGACTCTTGGAAGTGACCATGAGGTCAGGCAGCGCCGCGCCGGGATTCTTGTTTTTGCTGAGTTCATGGGTGACTTGCCGCTGGCCCAGATCGATGCGGAGACGCTGCGCGAGTTTCGGGACGGGCCATTGAAGACGTTTCCAGCACATGCAAACCGACTTCCAGGATCGCTGAGGTGCGCGACCATGAAGGGCACCATTGAGGCGCTGAAGGCGGACGGCCGTGACTGGCCCCTAATGAGTACCGACATGCAGGCCGAGCGCATGACATGGCTGTATCGGTTCTTTCGGTGGCTTTTCCGTTCCGAAGGTAAATACATGGGCCAGGATGTCAGCGAGGGACTGGCGACCGCACCTGCAGTGGCGCGGAAGGACAGGAAGGAAGCCAGTCGCGTCGCGAGCAAGGAGGGCGACGACGAGGAAGGGCGCCGACCGTTCACGGACGATGAGTTGGTGCTGATCTTTAGCCAACCGCACTTCAAGACCGGAAATGGTCGGCATATAACAAAGGGCAACGAAGTTTGGTATCCCTTTGAGTATTGGCTGCCGCTTCTCGGCTTGTATTGCGGCATCAGGATGTCGGAGGCGACGCAGTTGCACCTATCTGATGTGGTTCAAGCCGGTGAGGTGTGGCTCTTGGACATTAACGAGAAGACCGCAGACAAGAGTCTTAAGACTGAAGTGGCCAGTTGTCGCCGCATTCCTTTGCACCCGGAGGTTATTCGTCTGGGTTTTGTTGATTGGTGCGCCCAGCTGCGCCTGGAGGGCTACCGGCGGGTATTTCCCGAGTTGAGCTACACGTCCCCGGCGCGCTATTCAAAAGCAGCGATCCGCGTAATGTCCTTGATGCTCAAGGTCACGCTTGATGCGGCTCGGGATGGAACAGTCGTCTTTCACAATCTACGTAAGAACGCGAACAATGCGATTGCTCGTGCGCCGGTGGAAGGCATTGCCGATCCGGGGCTTCTGCAGTTCATCAGGTATAGCGTCATCGGTCACAAACTGCCAAAGGACGTGAACACCGAGCATTACACTTCGACCACGGTCGAGGAGATGGCGCGGTTGGTGAACAAGGTTCAACATCCGTTCCTCCCCAAAATTGCGAGATTTGATATAGAGGACGGGATGCGGTGGGTTCGACTTGCACCGAACAAGAAATTGGGTTGGCGCAGGGGGTTGAAGGAAGACATGGGGCCGTTGAACGACGCCTGAAGCACCGAGCAGCCGCCCCTGAGTGTGGATACAGGCAGGGGCGTCAACTACCACGCACCCAGGTCCCGAGAAGGGCGGGGTGAATCGGGTCGTACATGTCCACCCCCTCCAGCAGCTCGTACTTTCGGCTGTTGGGCCGCATGAGCTTTCGCTCGCGATCCCGGAACTGCGCCCCGCCGGTCCTGAAGTGACCCGCTTCGAGGTTGTAGCCGAAGCGTTCGTCATGCGCCTGGAGCTGGATGGTCCACCACAACTCGACCAGGTTCGCCGCAACCGGAATCCCGGGATCGGGCAATCTGACTGGCGGCAAGGCGAAGAAGAATGGGTCGAACCCATGCAACACAAGGTCTCTCCGCATCAGCATGTTCGCTGGCCTACCTTCACGCAGCTCACTGCGATGTATGACGCACCGCCGATGGACGTTCCTGGCCTGACCCACGTACCGCCTGCCCGTTATCCGGTTCAGGATGCAATACACCGCAGAGCTCCGCGGGAGCTGTTCGACTCCGTCCGCCATGTTCAGGCGAAAGAACCTGTGTTGATGGTTCTGCATGCAGACCTTCCTCATTGGTAACTCGCCGGTCAGACCGATGACCGATACGGCATCGATGCAGCCACCTTTCGCGACACAACCGACCGGGCGATCGGCCGCAGCTTCAACACTCGGGATCATCCAGACCTGCGCTCGATCGCAGCCTGTGCCAGCGAGCCCGCACGATTGGAGGCGACCTTCAGGTGGTGGGACAGTGCTTCAGCGAATGCAGGCGTCTGGAGCAGGTCCACGTCATGCCCACCGAGCCCCTCGCGGACGAAATGGATCAGCTTCATCTCGTTGTCCGTGACCAGTTCGTTGCCCAGCAGTGCCAAGATCACACGCCAGAGCTCGGGATCTTTCTCGGCGATCACCTTGCCGAGCAGGAAGACCGGATCGACTTCGAGCAGCCGGGCGGAGTCGATCACCTTGTTGGCAGGCAGCTGCATGCTCCCGCCCTTCATCATCGCAATCACATTGGACTTCGGGTAGCCCAGCGTGCGCTGCAGCTCAACGTTCTTGATGTCCAGCTCCTTCATGCGAATCTTCAGCAGATCCTTGACAGGAAGGGCCGAGTACCGCGGCAGGTCGTCGCCACGCTGTGCAGTGGCACCCCGGGGCTGCCGATTGTTGGAGGGAGCCGCTGCATCGGCCGGATTGACAGTTTGCGGGTCGTTGGGGTCGTCGCCCGGGCTGATAAGGTCTACGACCACGTTATCCGCTGTGGGCTGCAGATGCAGCGCAGAGGCGCCTTCATCGCCACCGATCGCCGCGGGGGGCTGGTTGGTATCGTTGGTGATTTGCATGGGGCTGATCAGCTCCTCGTTCATATTCGCCCCCGTTCTCAGGCCATCACCAACATCAAGACCGACTCACCATCGAGCGGCAGCGGGATCGGGTCGCGGCCCATCGCTGCCTTGCGGACCGCCTGCAGCAGCTTGATCTCTGCAGGGCTCATCGTGACCGGCCCCAGAACCCGTTCGATCGTTGCAAGCAGGGCGGCGTCGTACTCGGCCAGCACCATCTTCAGCAGGTCGGCCGCATCGACATCCAACACGCCAGCGAGCTCTACGATCAGGTTCAGGGGCACTTTCATCGCGCCCCGCTTGATCAGCATGATGACCTTGTCGAAGTCATCGCCAAGCGCCAGGGCGACTTCATGATCGGTCTTGCCCAGTTCGCTCTGGCGGGCTTCGATGAACTCGGCGACAGTGGCGTAGGTGGTGTTGAAAGGCTGCGTCTTCATTCGTTTGTTCCCAGGTTTGCAGTCAGCGAATGCGTGACCGTCCCGCTTATTTATAGTCAGCGAAAAGTGACCGTCGAGAGGCAATGTGGATGGCAATGTGGGGGTGGTGATCACCCTGATCAGGAGCAAAGCCTCGTACCTGGCCCTATAAGCAGGGGCGTGGCCAAGCCAGGAAAAACGGCGCCATGGCCTGCCTACCCTGCGAGTGCCGCGCAGGGGGTGCAAGGTCAGGTACGGTAGTCACGCGGTTCAGCCGAATCACGCAACACGCAGCATGAGAACTTGCCGCGGCATTGGGTTTCGAGGGGCAGTGCAATACAGGTCCGGCCAAGGTGACCGGGAGACACTGTAGGGGTCGCAGCAGGTTCTTCATCGGATTCTTCCGGCATCGCGAGCAACGACATGCCGCCCGCTTTCAGCCATTCTTCAACCCCAAAGTCGGCTCTGCCACAGAGCAAACAGCAATGGCAAATTGCCGGATAGACTTGATACATCGAGCCGTATGCTGCCGGCTAAGTCATTGATGACTAACCAACGAACCCGTCGCCGGGTTCGGCTCTGAAAACAGTCATGCGTGGCGATCGATCACGTCGCGCATCCCCGCAGCATCGCCCACCACCACATCCCAGGCCCAGGTGCCGAATCCCCCGTGCGCGTTGACGGCATCGACCCATTGCGCCAGCGCGGCTCGCTTCGCCTGATCCTGCGGTGAGTCTTCACCCTTGATCTCAAGCCCCAGTGTCTTGCCGGAGGCGTAGCGGACCAGGAAATCGGGAATGTACTTACGCTTCGACCCATTCCACAGGTACAGGATGCTGAAGCCCAGGTGGTCGTTCTTGGCCCAGGCTGCCACCTTGGGGTGGGCTTCGACCACATTGGCCGCGTATTTCTCCCAGCCGCTGTCCACGACGATGTGGCTGATCTGCGAACGCTGCGTCTTCTCGGCGATGCGGGTCGTGTACCAGGTCCGCATGTCCCGGGTCGAGCCGATGGGCCGCTCGCCGTCGAACACGGGCTCCAGTCGCGCCGTGTTCTGCTCGATCACGTACTGCATCAGGTGCTGGGTGATGCGGTCGATGTGCAAAGAGAACAGGATACGCTTTCGTAGGGGGTCCTGGTGAAACAGCGAGGGGATGCTGATCTTGTTCGACGCGAGAAACTGCTCGACCAGCCGAACAAGCTGGAACAGCAGGTATTCGCGCTGCCCCTTGAACTGCTCTTGCAGTGCCTCGAACGCCCGCTGTGCGGCCTTGAACACAAGCCGCTGCAGCCGAAACTCTTCGGGCAACAGCTCCAGGTCGATGGTCTTTACCTGGCTCCAGTCAGCAGCCCCGCCCAGTGCGGGTGCGATGTCGGCATGCAGTGCGACCGTTGACGGATTGATCTCAAGAACCGCCACCTTGCTCCACTCGACCACGAGCTGCGGGCGCACAACATGGTCCACGCGCAGGATGTTGGGCCACTTGATCTCGTAGACGTTGCGTGCGCTCAATGACTCGATCTGAGTGCTGGGCTTGGGCGGTGGCGGGCTTGCACCGCCCTCCCCGGGCTGCAGCGCGATAGACAGGGGGACACCGAATACATTCACGAACTCGGGCACGTACAGCCCCTGGTCGTCCATGTCGTAGGACACTCGGCGCAGGCCGCGGCCAATCACTTGCTCGCACAACAGCTGGCTGGTGAATGCACGCAGCCCCATGATGTGCGTCACGTTCTTCGCGTCCCAACCCTCGGACAGCATGGCCACGGAGACCACGTTCTGCAGGTCCTGACCCGCCTGGTCGCGCTTGCCGACCGTGTCAACCAGCTCACGCAGAAGCTCTTCCTTCTTCATGCCGCGCAAGGCTTCTTTGCGGTCATCGGGAATGCGTGCCGAATCCACGATCTGACGCAGCCGAAGCTCATAGTCCTTGTCAGCCGTGGCAGTCTCCCCGATCTCGGCTTTCTCAAGCACCCTCGAATCGACCCGGAAAGTTCTGTCGGCTGCATGCAGCTCGGGCCAGTGGGCGTTCCCCTTGATGAAATAGTGCTCGACGCGAGCGGCCGTCTCGGTGCGGTTGCACACGGTCAGCATCACGGGCGGTGACTGGTGGCCGGCTTCTCTCCACTCCCGGGCTGTCTCGCGCCAGTCAGCGCCCAGTAGCGTGTACGCCTGCTGCACCAGCTCGGGCAGGGGTTCGTGGGGCTCTGCGCCGCGGCGGTTCAGGTCTTCGGCGCCTTCAGGCTCGCGGTGCAGGTGATACAGCTTGGGTCGCAAAGTCTGGGCGTTGGGCATCGCGTCATCCCGCACCACGACGCGAGGGGTCTTGACCAGCCCAGCCTCGATCGCGTCGTTCAGCCCGAAATCTGACACCACCCAGCTGAACAGCCCGGCTTCGGTGTTGGTGCGCCCGGTGGGCGCGAAGGGCGTCGCCGACAGGTCGAAGCAGCGGGCAATGCGCCGTGTCTTGTGAATGCGGTCCAGCCCCTCGACCCAGCGCGTGGCCTCGTTCAGGTCCAGCCCCAGGGCATCGGCTTCCGCCTTGCTGATCTTCAAGCCGACCGGGGTGCGGTAGGCATGGTGGGCCTCATCGTTGATGACCAGCAGGTCTTTGTGGACGGCCAGCTTGCCCAGCACCCGCTTGGTGAAGGCTTCGTCGCTCTCGGCCCCCTTTTTCACGACTGAGCGGTCTTGCGCCTTCAAGGTCATCAGGGTTTGCCAGTTCTCGATGAGCACGTCCGCGCGGTTCAGCTTTTGCCGCATCGCCTCAGACGGGCACAGCATGAAGCTGTCGTAATAGTTGGCGGTGTGGCCCGGCATCAAGACCTGCAGCCGATCTTTGACGGTGAGGCCGGGTGCGACCAGAAGCACCGCGCTGGAATACTTGCGTGGTGACCTCGGGTAGGTCAGCGCATTGAGCACCTGCCAGGTGATGATCATAGCCATCACCGTGGTCTTGCCCGCCCCCGTCGCCATCTTGTTGCACAGCCGCTCGAACCCGCCGCCGTCGCCCTGCACGTTGATGCCCTGGCGGTACTCGGCCTGCGCCTCGGTGTACCAGATCAGGGTTTCAATCGCTTCAAGCTGACAGAAGTAGAAGGGGTACTGCCGCCCCGACACGCGCTCGGTGTCCCACCAGTGGTCGAGCAGTTCGCGGGTGATTGCGGTCACGCCTGGCCAGCCGTCCGTCCGCCACTGGGCCACCCGCTGCCGAATGTCGTCAATAAGTGGAATCGGCACCTGTCTGCGCGTGTTCTCGCGGGTGTCGATGATTTCGTAGCCGGCCGGGCGCCGCTTCGGCTCCAGGCGCAGGGTGCGGTCGTTGTTTTCGGCCCAGTGCTGCGTGGGCTCGACAAACGGCGAGTTGATGATCAACGAGGTGGGGGCTGCCATGGTGCGCCCCTCAGAATGCGGCGGTGGACGCCACCAGCTTCATCACCTTCAGCGACTCGATGCCTCGGTCGTCCACGATCTTGACCGCGATCGTGTTGTTCGCGCCCGCCTCGAACGGCAGCGACACAGTGCCCACGAAGTGTTTCAGCAGGTCTTCGTCCAGCTCAGCGCGGATGTCCTTCTTCAGTTTCATCCAGCCCTCGTCTTTGCCCGCCATAGGGAAGAAGAACTGGTGCGGGAACAGGCTGCGCCCGTCATAGTCGGTGTCGAGCGACCAGGCCGCGATCTTGCCCTTGCCACCCGAGACCAGCTCGCCCTTCGCGGTGTCGAAGTAATCGAACCCATTCACCTCGACCTGCCACAGCCCCGCCTTGGTCTGCGACAACTGCACGTCGGGCTGCCCCATGAGCCAGAAGCTCTGGTTGCTACTCCGGGCTTTCTTCAGGTCATCGGTCAGCATGTCCGTGTTCATCTGCGCCTTCAGGGCGGTGATGCCTTTCACCGCGTCCACGTCCTTGGCGGCCTCGGGGTCGAACGCAAACGCGCAGAACACGATCATCTTGGGCAACGGGAACAGCTCGCCCGCCTCGCGCAGGGCGTGCTCAACCTGCCGCTGCTCCAGGGCGCCGTGCTCGGGGCCGAAGCTGATGACCACGCGCTCGCCGGAATCGAGGTGGCCGGTGGCGTGCAGGCAGGCCATGCTGGGCAGAACCTCTAGCTCGGCGAACTTCAGCATCTGCCCACCCTTGCCGCGGATGCCGGCTTTCAGCAGCTCGTCGCGCCAGGTGTGCTGGCGGCTGGTGGCGCCGCTGCGGGCAACGGCCAGATCAGCCTCCTGCGCCGTAGGAGAGGCAGTGGAGTGCTCTTCAAGCGACAGCACCGTGGGGAAGGGCACCGCCTCCACCGTGAACGGACCGGTAATTCGCAGCTTGTTCTTGGCCTTTTCGGGCTGGTCGTACAGGGTCTCGTTCTCTGCCTGCGCGGCGATCGAACGGTCCATCTCGGCTTGCATGCGCTGCCGCTCGTTGTGAAACGCCATGAACCACGGCCGCGCCTCGGGTGGCCAGCCTGCGGGGTAGTCGAAGGGCATTTCCCACTCCAGCAGCGCCGCGCCCTTCTTGCCCAAGGCCAGCTTCTGACCCTTGCGGACGCCCTCGGTCACGGTCCAGGGCTCGGCTGGCGGCTCTGTGGTCAAGCAGGCATTGAAATCGGCGAGCGCCGCTTCAATAGCCGGATGCATGCGCTCGTAGATTCTGTCGATGTCGGCGTTGTTGGCGATGCTCTTCAGTGTGACGTGCGGCACGGTCTTGTAGATGAAACCACCCTTAAGACCCTCGTGCGGGTAGCGCAGCTCGTAGTAATCGTAGCTGGCGGTCATCAGTCGCTGCTTGGCCAGGGTGACCGCCACGCGCGAGGTATCGCAGGTGATCCAGCGACGGCCCCATTTTTCGGCGACATAAGCGGTAGTACCGCTGCCACAAGTAGGGTCGAGGACAAGGTCGCCGGGGTCGGTGGTCATGAGCACGCATCGTTCAATTACCTTGTTGGTAGTTTGAACGACATACACTTTCTCAGAGTTGAACCCGCCCGACTGAGTGTCAAGCCAGATGTTGTTTAGGGGCTTTGCAGGGTTGAAGTCCCAGAACAGTTTGAATGCAACGTCATTACCAATTTGAAATACATGGCCAGACCTTGCAACTCGGGGCAAATCATTCTCTGCATCGACAGTCCAGTGTCGGTTTGGATTGCAGGCAAACCTGACACCTTGAAATTCAAAGGATTTTTGTGAGCTAGATGGACCATCAGAGTTCAATGGGCCATGACGAAAAATCCGTCCGAGTTGGCCAGTAATCGACGGGTCTTCCGATTCGGCTGCGTCCAAGTATCTCCAGTCGCCATTTGGTAGTTTTAGTCGTCGGTAGTATTTATCGCCCGCATCTGGAAAGGACGTGTGACTTCGTAGATCGCGATACTTGACCTTGGAACTGTCTTTTGCATACCAAACAACGTAGTCTTCGATTAGCGAGAGCGTCTTCTTTGTGAAGCCGCCTGTTTTTTGGATAACGATCTGTCCAAGAAAATTGTCAAGGCCAAAAGTCTCATCAAGCAGCTCTCGCACATGATGTAGGTTCTCATCGGAGATCTGAACAAACACGCTACCCGTCTCACTCAACAAGTCTTTCGCCAGCAACAACCGATCGCGCAGGTAGGTCAGGTACGAGTGGATGCCCAGCTCCCAGGTGTCCCGGACCGCCTTGATCATCTCGGGCTCTTGGGTCAGGTCGGCATCGCTGCGGTCCTTCACATCGCGCTTGTTGGTGAAGGGCTGGAAGTTGCTGCCGTACTTGATGCCGTAGGGTGGGTCGATGTAGATCATCTGCACCTGCCCGGCCATGCTCTCTTTCTGCAGCAGGCTGTTCATCACCAGCAGGCTGTCGCCCGCGATCAGGCGGTTGGCCCAGCCCCGATCGTGCTTGTAGAAGTCCACCGCTGAGCGCAGGGGCAGGCTCTCGAAAGGAGCCTCGAACAGGCCGGGCTGGATGCCCCCTGTTGGCGCCTTGTCATTCTTCTTGCCCTGGCGCTTGCTGACCGCCGACAGGATGCTCATTGCGTCGATGCGCTCATGCACATGCAGGCTGACGGTGTCCACCTCAAAGCTGGTGCGCTCAGCCTTGCCGGTCCATTGCAGGTAGGGGCTGCTCATGCGGCGCAGCTCTTCGAGCGCGTGACGCATCGCGGCGGGGTCGTCACCCGCCAGCGCGTCTTCGATGAGCTTCTCGCCCCGGGCGCGTGCCGAGTCGAACTGCAGCGCAGGGTCCAGATGCGGGTCGTAGGCGTAGACGGTCTTGGGCTGCTCGGGGTCGCTGGCTTCGTTCACCAGGCCCACCTCGGGGTTGTTCTTGCGACGGTCGGGGTGACGGTAGCTCAACACCTGCGGATCGCCCGGCGCTGCGACCTGGGGCTTTGCAGCCGTCTTGCGGGGCTTCTGGGCGGGCTGTGGTGCCAGCATGTCGGGCGTGACCGCCTCATGCTTCAGGTCGAAATCGGGCCGGGATTCCCCGGTCGCGCGTGCAGTGGACCCACCGCGTCCCTTCCCTTTGACGGCCCGACCACTCGCGACCAGCGCCTCCCGGGCGGCTTGGAAGTCAGCTTCGGTGGCACCAGAGAATGCCTCCCTGAACTGAGTCAACAGGGCCTGGTTGCCCACGGTGGTGCAGTCCTTCGGTAGAAGCTCCAACAGCTTCTCGCGGTACTGGTGCTGCAATGATGCCATCTGGCGCCCCCTATGAAATTCTCCGGCGAGCGTACCAGAGCGAAACCGGGTCAGAGCGATGGTTTTCCCGTCTTCACCGCCGCCCGTGCGACGAAGATTTGAAGCCGCAAGATTTTGCGGAAATCTTGCGCTGTGCTGGCCTAACGTATTGCGCCATTTGGGCCAACAATTTGCGCTTCTGGCAAGCTGTCTGACGCACCCGGGTGTTGCCAGGCAACAGAGCAGGCTGATTTACCCCTTCTGGCCGTGAGAGTGGACGGCCGAATGTGGGTGATGCCCCGTACGGCGAAAAGTCGATGTGTTTGATCTCACCAAGCGGATCACTTACCGGGAATGCTTATATGTGAGGACAGGTGTACGGGGCACCTACCCCAGGGCCGCATGCGTCACTGCGAAAGCGCTGACCCGTTATCTTTCAAGATCGCTGTCGCCCGCATGATCGGGTTGGAAAGCAGGGAAATTCCCACAAGGTATATAGAGATGGGTGAAGACAGGAAAAAGTGGTTAGTCAACAATGACTTACTACCTGGTGACCGCTCAGGTACTGCACGAATTTCTTGACACGCTCACCTAGCCTTCATGCGCCGCTGCAGCCCAGTGAGCGCGGTGCCGATTTTTGCATTGGCACGCTGATCACGCAACAGCTTGAACTGCCCAACAGGCAGTTGGGCGCGGGCACGTGACCGGATCTTCGCGACGGCGGCTTCAATGATGTCTGCCCTGGGTCGTTCTTCGACAGGGAATTTTCCAACGCCTGCAGTCTGCCATGCACGGACCATGCGTTTCGTCCGCTTTTCGATCTCTGGGGCCTTGAGCCCGCGAACGAGGCGTACCTCGGGCCGCTCGATGATGCGGAACTGGGTAGTGAACATGGCACGGTAGTTGTAGCCGAACAGGTCGTTCGCGTTCGACAGGCCGAACTGCATGCACGCCCAACGCTTCAGGGTGACCTCCATGCGAACCCGTTGCTCGGGCAAAGGCAGTATCACACCCTGGTCCAGGGTCTTGAGATATAGCTTTGCCTGCATGAAGTCACCCCGGCGGCCGTAGAGCACTTCTTCATCGGGGCGTGGGAATCGTCGTTCCAAGGGCTTCGGCTTCTGTCCACGTCCACTGACCGCACCTCGAAGACCGTAGTCCCACAGCGCCTTGTCCTCTGGCCTGAATCGGGCGGCCACCGCCGCGAACGTTGTTTCGAGCAGTCGCGCGTGGTTGACGGGGTCCAACATAGTTTTGGGCGCCAGGTCGATCGCCAACTCAAAGGCCATAACCATGGGATTTTCGTAGGCGGTCGCGATCGCACGGAGATCGGCTGCGGTGGGGTCGTGGATGGTCAGATTCCAATTTGAACTGCCTTTTTCGCGGTTCCACTCCGTTGAGCCGGTCAAGTCCGGGAGGTCGATCTTGATGCCCCCGTTGGTGAACGTGACGTAGTCAATCTTGGCACTGAATTTCAGCTCGTCCACGGGGAGCGGTGGCGGTAGGGTAGCGGTCATACGCCGTGATTGTCACTGACACTTGCTCGACCGCTTCCTCGCACAGTGCTCACTGCACCTTGGAGGATTTTCGATGCCAACCGACTTAGCTTCTTCCAAGCGAGAGAATGCATCATTTTTCTGTTTTTGTGGCACACTCTTTCACCAGAAAGAAAAGGAGATTCAATTTGAACACCCAACCTGTAGCCAAGGTGGACTCTGGCTTTGTGCTCGCCAAGGCCACTGCGCGTGCATCTGAACTGTTGGGGCTGTCGGGTGCTGCACTGTCGCGCATCATCGGGTTGAGCGAGGCCACTGTCTCCCGCATCCTCCAGGGGGACAAGGCGATAGACCCGACCAAGAAGGAAGGCGAGTTGGCGCTACTGCTGGTGCGCGTCTATCGATCGCTTGACGCGCTCGTGGGCACCGACGATCAGAAGCGCATCGCATGGATGAAGGGACACAACAAAGCGTTGGGCGGCGTTCCCATGCAGCTCATTGAACGTGCCGATGGTCTCGTCGCTACGCTGAACTACCTTGATGGGATGCGGGCACCGGCATGAGTGACGCCGCATGGAGCACCGACTGGTTTGATGGGGGGGTTGCCAGCAAGTCGATGTCGGCCTGGCGCGGTGTTGAAGCCCAGCACGTGGTCTCGACCATGCGGCTGGTTGATACCGCCGACGAGCAAGACGAGTTGGAGCGGCTTCTGGAGCGCAGCAAGCCGCCGGCGCCGACGATGACAGCACCGAAGCACTACCTGCTCTACACGCCGTTTCGCTACCGTCCACCGCACCCGAGCCGATTTCGTCGTGCCGGTACGCTCGGTGTCTGGTACGGCGCCGAGGACCTTCACGCAGCCTGTGCAGAGGTTGCCTATTGGCGTCACCGCTTCATCCTGGACAGCATGGCGCTCGTGAAAACCGACTTGCTGACCGAGCACACCTTCTTTCAGGCCCAGGTTACGGGTAGCGCCATTGACTTGACGAGCGCCCCGTGGGTTGCTGCTTCAGCGGCGTGGACTCATGGCAGCGATTACACCGAGACCCACGCGGTGGCCGACGCGGCGCGTGACAGGGGTGTGCAGTGGATCTGTTATGAATCCGTGCGAGACCCAGGCAAAAGGTGCGCGGCGGTGCTGGATGTTGAGGCGCTCGAAATGGTCGCGCTGGACACGACGAAGCAGACCTGGCACTGCAAGGCGTCCCGAGAGTCGGTCATGTTGGTCAACGGCCCTGAGCGATACGTCTGGACCTTCTAGCTAGGCGTGCCGGCACGTCACAGTGCGTGCTACAAAAATCTGCTACAAATGGGGTTTTGAACTGGCTATGTAGAGGGTGCTGAGTCGTGGGTTCGATCCCCGCCAGCCGCGCCATCCCGGCGCCTCCCCAGTCCCCTA
>ERZ1645187.3349-NODE-3349-length-13521-cov-7.357716_pt1 | contig 13521 bp, 13 predicted proteins | sample MGYA00575352_ERZ1645187 | MGnify/ENA primary metagenome ERZ1645187 (study PRJEB40837, sample SAMN11349314) | freshwater sediment metagenome | isolation source: river sediment | host: Sediment | place: India: Wazaribad , New Delhi | collected 2017-02-21 ...
GATGCGGTTGCCGATGTCGATGCCGAACACCTGCCCGACGTTGGAGGCCGGATCGGTGCTGACCAGCAGCACCTGTTTGCCCGCGTCGGCCAGTTGCACGGCGGCGGCGCAGGCGATGGAGGTCTTGCCGACGCCGCCCTTGCCGGTGAAGAACAGGAAGCGCGGGGGTTGCTGAAGGAAGTTCATGGTCGGGCGCGGTGAAGACTGAAAGCTATCGAATCAGCAGCACTTGCCGCTTGTCGGCTGGGCGCTGGCGGCCGATTCGGCCTTGGGCGCGCAGCAGCCTGCAGCGGCCGGCGTCGCGCTCGGCCCGCAGCAGCCCGCGGCCTGCGGCGCATCCAGCTTCAGCCCCGCCCAGCGCGCCAGTTCGGCCCGCTGCGGGTAACGGCCGGCCAGCGCCACTTCGCCATCCACCAGCACCAGCGGCAGGGCCTCGGCGCCCGAACGCTGCAGAAAGCCTTTCACCGTGGCGTTGTTCGCGAACTCCAGCGGCTGCTGCGACAGGTTGAAGCGCGTGATCTGCGCGCCTTGCCCGGTGGCCCAGGCGGCGTCGGCGGCAAAGCTCACCAGCGCCTGGTCCACATCAGTGCCGCACACGCCGCTGGCGCAGCACAGGGCGGGGTCGAAGATCTGGATGGCTGCGGTCATTTTGATACTCCAATACAAGTTGAAATGAATGCGCAAAAAAAGTCATGCTTCCGTCGCATCGGCCAGCGCGGCGCGCCGGGCGGGCGCGCACGACGAGGCCGTTGGCAGGTCGCCGCACAGTTCGGGGTGCCCGGCGCAGCACTCTTCGGTGAGGTAGGCGATGAGGTCGAGCATCAGCGGCATGTTGGCGCGGTAGCGCTGATAGCGGCCTTCCTGCTCGACCGACAGCAATCCGGATTGCGTGAGCGCCTTGAGGTGGAAGGACAGGTTGCTGGGCGCCAGCTCCAGCGCCGTGGCGATCTCGCCCGCCACCAGGCCCTCCGGCCCCTGGCGCACCAGCAGGCGGAAGATGTCGAGCCGGATGCCCGAAGACAGCGATTCGAGCGTGAGCAGGGCGGCCGCGCGTTCCATGGGTTGATATTACAACCACTCTTGAAATGATGCAATGCGGCGCCAACCCGCTGCGCGTGCCGCGCCGGTCGTCACCAGCGCCCCAGCACCGCCAGCGCCAACGGCAGGCTGGCCACGCCCAGCGCGGTGGACAGCGTGACCAGCCCCGCCACATACGGCCCGTTGTAGCCCATGCGCGCGGCCAGCACGTAGCAGCTCGATGCTGTGGGCAGCGCGGCGAAGGTGAGCAGGATGGTGGTCTCGGCCGCGCCCAGGCGGAAGGCGCGCGCCAGCAGCCAGGCGATGACGGGCGACAGCAGGTGCCGGATGGTCAGCACGCTTGCGCCCAGCAGCTTGCCGCGCGCCAGGCTCTGGAACTGCATGCCCGCGCCGGCGGCCATCAGCCCCAGCGCGATCGAGGCCGCGCCGATGCGCGTGACCGTGGGCGCCAGGAATTCGGGGATCGAAAAGCCCAGCAGATTGGCCACCAGCCCCGACGCGGTGGCGATGATGAGCGGGTTGCGCACGATCTCGCCCATGAAGCCGCGCTGCGCGTGCCGCGTCATCGGCCACACGGCGCCCACGTTGAACAGTGGCACGCACACGCCGATCAGCACCGCGATCAGCTGCAGGCCTTGCGCGCCCAGCAGCCGCTCGGCCAGCGCCAGGCCGATGAAGGAGTTGAAGCGGAAGGCGACCTGCGCGCTGGCCGCGTGGTCGCGCCGGTCGATCCAGCGGCCCAGCAGCGGCACATGGGGCAGCGCATACGCCAGCGCGATGCCGGTGATGCCCAGCGCCAGGCCGGCGCCCATCAGGCCCGAGGCGGCCTGCAGATCCAGCGGCGTGCGCACGATGGACTGGAACAGCAGCACCGGGAACAGGAAGTAATACACCAGCCCCTCCACCGCCTGCCACACCGGCCGGTTGAGCGCCGTGTGCCGGCACAGCAGGTAGCCGATGACGATCAGCGAGAAATCGGGGAAGAGAAGCTGGGCGTAGTACACGCGGGTGACGGGCTGGCTGGGCCGCGGGTGCGGCGAGGAAAGGCGCGCTGCGCCCGGGCGCGGCGATTATGGGGGATGGCGCGGTTTGGCGCGGGCGCGGGCGGGGGCGGGCCGTCGGGCGCGGTTTCCTACGGGTTTGGCGTTCAAGGCAAAGACCAATGACCGCGCCTGGCGCCGCATGACGAATGACCAAGGCGCCATTTGTCATTGAAGCGCAGCGAAGTCATTCGTCATTCGTCATTTCTTGAAAGCGGGTTCGTATCAACGCCCCGGCCGGCCAAAACAGGCGATAGCCATTTGGCGCCACACGGCAGTTTGAAAAAAATAGCTGCTTACGCCCGTTATTCAGGCGCTGAAGGCGTTTTTGACCATGCAAAAAACAGGCAAGGTCCCCCCTTTATCTTGCTTGAACCCGCACCGGGGCCGCCCGCGGGCGCCCCGTGCCGCGCCGCTCAGCCGCCCACGGGCGTGTTCAGGTAGATCGGGCCGCCGGGGCCGACCGGCCAGCCGAGCCAGAACCACACCAGCAGGAAGATCGTCCAGCACACGCCGATGGCGATGGAGTAGGGCAGCAGCGCGGCGATCAGCGTGCCGATGCCCATCTTCCTGTCGTACTTCTGCGCCAGCCCCAGCACCAGCGGAAAGTACGGCAGCATCGGCGTGATGGGGTTGGTGATGGAATCGCCCACGCGGTAGATCATCTGCGTGAACGCCGGGTGAAAGCCCAGCAGCATCATCATGGGCACGAAGATCGGCGCCAGGATGGCCCACTTGGCCGAGGCGCTGCCGATGAAGATGTTGACGATGGACGACAGGATGACCACGCCGACGATCAGCACCATGCCGTGCTGGTTCTGCAGCAGTTCGGCGCCCTTCACCGCGATGATGGTGCCCAGGTTGCTCCAGTTGAAGAAGGCCAGCATCTGCGCGGCGAAGAACACGATGACGATGAAGCCGCCCATCGACGCCATCGAACTGGTCATCATCCCCGCCAGGTCGCCGCCGCTCCTGATCTTGCCGGCCACCAGGCCGTACACCAGCCCCGGCACGAAGAAGAACAGCGTGATGATCAGGCCGATGCCGTTCATCAGTGGCGAATCCTGGATCAGGCTGCCGGTGGTGGCGTTGCGCAGCAGGCCGTTGGACGGAGTGCTGAGCGCCAGCAGCACGCCCACCACCGCCAGCAGCGACCAGTTGGCCGCGCGCAGCGCCTTGATCTCCTGCGGCGTCAGCGCGGCCTGCTCTTGCGACACGAACTCGGGGTTGTCGTAACGCCCCAGGCGCGGGATGCCCACTCGCGTGGCCACCACCCACACCACGGCCGTCAGCATGAAGGTGGAGGCGGCGACGAAGTAGTAGTTCATCGCCGTGTTGGTCTCCACCGTCGGATCGACCAGCGCCGCCGCCGGTGCGGTGAAGGCCAGCACCAGCGCGTCCGACATGCCCAGGATCAGGTTGGCCGCAAAGCCCCCCAGCGCCGCCGCATAGGCCATGGCCACGCCGGCCACCGGGTGCAGCCCCAGCCGCAGGAACACCATGGCGGCGATCGGCGGCAGCACGATGGGCGCGGCGTCGCCGGCCACGTTGCCCAGGATGGCCACGAAGATGATCACCGGAATGATGAAAGCCTGCGGCGCGCGTTCGATCACACGGCGCATGGCCACTTCGAAGTAGCCCGTCTTCTCGGCCACGCCGATGCCCAGCATCACCACCAGCACCAGGCCCAGCGCCGGGAAGGCGCCGAAGTTCTTCACCGCCTCCGACAGGATGCGGCGCAGCCCGTCGGCGCTGAGCAGGTTGACCGCAGCCACCGTCTTGCCCGTGGCCGGGTTGGTGACCGACACGCCCGCCGCCGCCGCCAGCCACGAGGCGATCAATACCAGCGCGCAGATGGCGATGAAGATCATCACCGGATCGGGCAGCTTGTTGCCGATCTTCTCGACGCCGTCGAGAAAGCGGTCCACCAGGGTGCGGCGCGGTGCCGGGGCGGTTGGAGTGGTCATGAAAGCTCTCTTCTTGTTGATTCGATGGCCCACGCGGGCTAGGGAAATCCCCGTCGCTCCAGGTCGTGAACCGACGTTGGATGTGTGTATTCTTGTTGATTCCCCGCCTCAGCCGCATTGCACGGAATCAAGAGGTTCATTCAATTTCTCAGGAGTTTTGCCCTTATGCAACGTCGCCACGTGATCGCATTGGCTGCCGCCGTCGCCAGCATGACAGCCGGCACCGCCTTTGCCCAGGCCTATCCCAACAAGCCGATTCGCCTGATCGTGCCCTTTGCTGCCGGCGGCACCACCGACATCATCGCGCGCGTGATCTCCGAGCCGCTGGGCAAGGCCCTGGGCCAGCCCGTGGTGGTCGACAACAAGGGCGGCGCCGGCGGCGTCATCGGTGCGCAGGAGGCCGCGCGCGCCGCGCCGGACGGCTACACCATCAGCATGGCCACGGTGTCCACCACCGCGGCCAACCCGGCCATCAACCCCAAGACCGGCTACGACCCGGTGGCCGACTTCGTGCCCATCATCAACATCGCCGCCACGCCCAACCTGATCGCGGTGCACCCCAGCTTTGCCGCCAAGGACCACAAGGCCCTGGTCGAGCTGCTGAAAAGCCAGCCGGGCAAGTTCAGCTACGCCTCGTCGGGCACCGGCGGCATCGGCCACCTGCAGACCGAGCTGTGGAAAAGCCTGACCGGCGTGTTCGTCACCCACATCCCGTACCGCGGCGCCGGCCCGGCGCTGAACGACGTGGTGGCCGGCCAGGTGCCGATCATCTTCGACAACGTGCCCTCGTCGCTGCCCTTCATCAAGAGCGGCAAGCTGGTGCCCGTGGTGGTGGCCGCGCCCGAGCGCCTGAAGGACCTGCCCAACACCCCCACCTTCAAGGAGGTGGGCCTGGAGCCGGTGAACCGCATGGCCTACTACGGCCTGCTGGCCTCCAAGGGCACGCCCAAGGAGATCGTCGACCGGCTCAACGCCGCCACCCGCAAGGTGCTGGAAGACCCGGCGGTGAAGAAGCGCATCGAGGACACCGGCTCCTTCGTCATCGCCAACACGCCCGAGCAGTTCGCCCAGCAGATCAAGGACGAACTGGCCGTGTACAAGCAGGTCGTGACCAAGCAGAAGCTCACGCTGCAATAAGCCAACCCGGTTGACCACCATCACCCGCCGCGGGCCATGCCCCGGCGGGTTTTTTTGTGCTTGCTATGAACAGAGGAGCTGTCAGCGCTTGCCAGCCGGGCGCTGGCGGCTGATCGGGGCCTTGTGGGAGCGGGCTTGCCCGCGATGGCAACGCCGCCGATGTTCACAGCCCCCATCGCGGGCAAGCCCGCTCCCACAGTGCCGTACGTGCCTTTGGTATCGTCCCCCGCGTGACCGCCCCTCCGCCCGCCGCCGACCCGACCATCGACGCCTTCACCGACGCCCTGTGGCTGGAGGACGGCCTGTCGAAGAACACGCTGGAGGCCTACCGGCGAGACCTGCGGCTGTACGCCGAATGGCTGGCCGCCGAGCACGGCGCCACGCTGCCGCAGACGCGCGAGCAGCACCTGAACGGCTACATGGCCGCCCGCGCGCGTGGCAAGGCCACATCGGCCAACCGGCGCCTGACCGTGTTCAAGCGCTACTTCCGCTGGGCGCTGCGCGAGCGCCTGATCGACGCCGACCCGACGCTGAAACTGCTGACCGCCAAACAACCCTTGCGCGTGCCCAAGACGCTGAGCGAGGCGCAGGTCGAGGCGCTGCTGAACGCGCCCGACACCGACACGCCCCTGGGCCTGCGCGACCGCACCATGCTGGAGCTGATGTACGCCAGCGGCCTGCGTGTGAGCGAGCTGACCACGCTCAAGACCTTCAACGTCGCCTTCAACGAAGGCGTGCTGCGCGTGATGGGCAAAGGCAGCAAGGAGCGCCTGGTGCCCTTCGGCGAAGAGGCGGGCGACTGGCTGCAGCGCTATGTTTCTGAAAGCCGACCGGCCCTGCTGGGCCCGCGCCAGACCGATGATCTGTTCGTCACCAGCGCCGGCCGCACGCCCGGCACGGCGATGTCGCGCGTGATGTTCTGGGGCCTCGTCAAGCGCTACGCGCTGCAGGCCGGCGTGACCGCGCCGCTGTCGCCCCACACGCTGCGTCACGCCTTCGCCACGCACCTGCTCAACCACGGCGCCGACCTGCGCGCCGTGCAGATGCTGCTGGGCCACGCCGACATCAGCACCACCACCATCTACACCCACATCGCGCGCGAGCGGCTGAAGGATTTGCACGCGCAGCACCATCCGCGCGGTTGAGAGTCTTTTTGGGCTGCAGGCCCTTGTGCAGCAAGCGCTGACAGCTATCGATATCGAAGTATCCACGGGCTTGTGGGAGCGGCCGTGGCCGCGATGGCTGAGCCGGATCAAGCGACGCGCTGCCATCGCGGCCAAGGCCGCTCCCACAAAGGCCGGCATAGCGTCGACGGCTGAGATTTCACGATCATGGATGCAAAAAATAGGGAGTATGTGATATTGAATCCCGTGAATAGGGCGCTAGTGGATTGCTTTATGGGGAGTATGTGGCCCATGCCCTGATGCGGGCGCGGGCTTGCCCGCGATGACCGCTGCCCGTGGCCGACGCGCGCCACGCGGCCCAGGCTTCCCCCAGCCCCCGGCATCCGGCCGCCCACCGCCGGGCCGCGCCACCCGCTGTCGCACAATCGCCGCCATGAACTCCACCACCTTCATCGCCAACCGCCGCGCGGCCTTGGCCACCCTCGCCGCGCTCGCCGCATCACCCGCCGCCTTCGCCCAGCCCTGGCCCGCCAAACCCGTCAAGATCACCGTCGCCTACCCGCCGGGCGGCGTGGCCGACAGCGTGGCCCGCCTGCTGGCCGACCGCCTGGCGCCCGTGCTGGGCCAGAGCGTGGTGGTCGACAACAAGGCCGGCGCCAGCGGCAGCATCGGCATGGACGCCGTGGCCAAGGCCGCGCCCGATGGCCACAGCCTGGGCTTTGCGGCCATCAGCCCGCTGGTGCTCAACCCGCACCTGGGCAAGTCGCCGTTCGACCCGGTCAAGGACATCGTGCCGGTGGTCAGCGTCATCGCCTCGCCCGTGCTGCTGCTGGGCACCTCGGCGCTGGCGGCCAGGTATTTCAAGGCGCTGATCTACGCCGCCAAGGCCAAGCCCGGCGCCGTGCGCTGGGCGACGTCCGGCCCCGCCTCGCTCGGCCACATCGTGCTGGAGCAGGTGAGGGCCGGCACCGGCGCCGACATCACCCACATCCCCTACAAGGGCGGCGGCCAGCAGATCAACGATGCGCTGGGCGGCCAGTTCGAGGTGCTGAGCGTGAACGCCGGCCCGGCCGTGATGGGCCACATCAAGGCCGGCAAGCTCACGTCGCTGGCCGTGGGCTCGCCCGCGCGGCTGGAGCAGTTGCCGAACGTGCCCACGCTGGCCGAGCTGGGCCTGCCGGCGGCCAACGTGGCCTCGGTGTTCGGCCTGTTCGCGCCTGCCGGCACGCCGGTTGCCGTGATAGAGCGCCTCAACGCCGAGGTCAACAAACTGCTGAAGGACAAGGACGTGCTGGCCAAGATCGACGCCGCCGACAACCTGCCCACCGGCGGCAGCGCGGCCGACTTCGGCAAGTTCATCGCCAACGAATCGGCCAACAACGCGCGCATCATCAAGGCGGCGGGCATCACGGCGGGTTGAGTTTGATTTCATATTGATAGCTGGTGGCGCTTACCCATAAAGTGCTGCAGCCCGATTTGACCTAGAAAAAGGCATTCATGAACGGCACCGGCCTGCTCTCCCAACCCGCCCTGCAGGCCGCGCTGCTGGCCGCCGCAGGCGCGTTGGCGTATTGGCTGAAGGACGTGCCGGGCCTGGTCGTCAGTTGGGCCAGGCGCTTCTTCATCAGCACGCTCACCGTCGATTCGCGCGACGAGTTCCTGTTCAGCGCGCTGGTCGAGTACATGGACACGCACCCCAGGCTGCGCGGCGTCAACCAGTTCACCGCGCGCAGCGTGCGGCGCGGCACGGCCTACCAGAGCCTGGACGACGACCTGCGCAACGGCCAGCCGCCGCGCGCCTACCTGTCGCCCGGCGAGGGCCTGCACATCCTGCGGCTGGATGGGCGCTGGTTGTGGATCCGGCGCGACGTGCAGGTGGCGCAGGCCGTGTTCGAGAAGATCAGCCTGTCTCAGTTCGGCCGCTCGCCCGCGCGCCTGCAGGCCTTTCTGCAGGCCGCGATCGACACCCGCGCCGCGCGCGAGACCGACACGCTCTCGGTCTACATCCCCAACCCGTTCCACGGTGGCGACTGGATGCGCGCGCGCCTCGGCTCGCGGCGGCCGCTGGCGTCGGTGGTGCTGAAAGCCGGGCAGGGCGAGGCGCTGCTGGCCGACCTGGAACGCTTCTTCGACAGCCGCGAGCGCTATGCGCAACTGGGCATTCCGTGGCGGCGCGGCTACCTGCTGTACGGCCCGCCCGGCACCGGCAAGACCTCGCTGGTCACCGCGCTGGCGAGCGAGCTGCACCTGAACGTGTGCACCCTCAGCCTGGCCAGCCCCATCGTCACCGACGAGAAGATCCACACGCTGCTGGCCTCGGTGCCGCAGCGCTCGCTGCTGCTGATCGAGGACGTCGACGCCTTCTTCCGCGAACGCGACGCCGCGCACGCGCAGGTCAAGCTGTCGTTCAGCGGCTTCCTCAACGCGCTCGACGGCGTGGCCACGCAGGAGGGCACGGTGCTGTTCATGACGACCAACCACGTCGAGCGGCTCGACCCGGCGCTCATTCGCGCCGGCCGCATCGACGAGCGGGTGGAACTGGGCTATGCGGACGAAGAGCAGTTGCGGCGGCTGTACCGCAAGTTCCACGACGACGCGGCGGCGGCGGAAGCCTTCGCGCGCGAGAAGGCGGGGCAGAACCTGGCGCCGGCGGCGGTGCAGGGCGAGTTGATGCGGCGGTTCGGGGCCACGCCCCCGTGAGCCCGTGCCAGTGCGCCGTGGTTGTGCATACTCCCTTCAATGCAGTCCGATAGCGCCTTGTATTCAAGCCATCGAGATATATACCCCCTCATTTTGAGAAAATGAGGTCCAGAAAAAAGCCGCCGCATGGCCCGTGCTGCGGCGGCTTCTGCTCAGGCGTGAAGGGCTGGCTTACCCGTGCCTGTCCGGCCGCGTCTGCGGCGGCTGCACCGACCAAGCTGGCGGCTCGTCGCCACCGCTTTCCTCGTCCTTCTCGGCATCGTCGAACGTGCCATGCACCTTGCCCGCGGCGTGGTGCACCGGCGCATAGATGGCGTACAGGCGCAGCGGCTCGCTGCCGGTGTTGACGACGTCGTGCCAGGTGCCGGCGGGCACGGTGATGCACCAGCCGTCTTCCACGGCCTGCTCGAAATTCAGCTGGTCCTTGGCCGGGCCCATCTTGCACACGCCCCGGCCGGCGTCGATGCGCAGGAACTGGTCGGTGTCGGGGTGCGTCTCGAGGCCGATCGACTGGCCGGGCTCGATGGACATCAGCGTGACCTGCAGGTACTTGCCGCTCCAGGCCACGGTGCGGTAGTTGGCGTTGTCCTTGGTGGCGTTTTCGATGTCGAAGGCGTTCGGCTTGGGGCCGATGTCAGTGACGACGGGTTTCTGGCTCATGCGGGGCTCCGTTGGCGGGGTGAGAAGAATGCCGGTGCAGGGCACCGGCGGCCAGCGGTCATCGTAGCCGCTGGTGGCGCTGGTCGGGCATGAGGGTGGTCAAGAGGCCGCGGGTTCGGTCAGCGCGGCGAGTTCTTCAGCGCTGAAGCCCGCCTGCTGCCGCGCCGCGGTGTTGAACGGCCCCTTGAGCCGCGGCGCGCCGTACTGCCGCACCAGCGCGCGGTAGTGCGCCACCGGCTCCAGGCTCTGCCGTTCGCACAGCCAGCCGTACCAGCGGTTGCCGATGGCCACGTGGCCGATCTCGTCGCGCAGGATGACGTCGAGGATGTCGCAGGCGGCCAGCGCGTCGGGCGTGCCGACGGCGCGCAGCTTGTTCTGGATGAGCGGCGTGGCGTCGAGGCCGCGCGCCTCCAGCGTGCGGGGCACCAGCGCCATGCGGGCGGTGATGTCATCCTTCGTCTTTTCGCACATGGCCCACAGGCCGTCGTGCGCGGGGAAGTCGCCATACGCGTGGCCCAGCTGCATGCGCAGGTGCTCGTGCAGCAGCTTGAAGTGATACGCCTCTTCGATGGCCACGCGCAGCCAGTCGCGGTAGAAATCCTCGGGCATGTCGGCAAAGCGCCAGATCGCGTCGAGCGCCAGGTTGATGGCGTTGAACTCGATGTGGCAGATGGCGTGGATGAGCGCCGCGCGGCCTTCGGGCGTGTGCACGCTGCGCTGGGGCACCTTGGCGGGGTCGATCAGTGCGGGCCGGGCGGGGCGGCCGGGCAGGGCGGCAGGCTCTGGCAGCAGCGACTCGGGAGCTATCGAAAGCGCAGCTGCCTGCGCTTTGAGGGCGGCGACTTGGGCCAGTTTCTGTTCAAGATCGGCTTCGCAAAGGGCTTGAAGGGCAAGGGGGCGCAGGTCCATTCGTAGAATTCTATGAACCCCAACCCGAACAACCCAGGAGACGAAGCGATGGCGGTGTATGAAGTGGACGGCATGACGCCGCAGGTGGACGCGACGGCGTGGATTGCCGATTCGGCCCAGGTGATGGGCAACGTGACGATCGGCCCCGATGCCAGCGTGTGGTTCGGCTGCGTGCTGCGCGGCGACACCGAGAGCATGTCGATCGGCGAGGGCAGCAACATCCAGGACCTGACGGTGATGCACGCCGACCTCGGCCTGCCGCTGACCATCGGCAAGCACGTGACGGTGGGGCACAAGGTGATGCTGCACGGTTGCACCATCGGCGACGAGTCGCTGATCGGCATCGGCGCGGTGGTGCTGAACGGCGCCAGGATCGGCAAGAACTGCCTGGTGGGCGCGGGCTCGCTGGTGACGGAGGGCAAGGAGTTCCCGGACGGCAGCATGATCATGGGCACACCGGCCAAGGTGGTGCGCCAGCTCACGCCCGAGCAGATCGAGGGCCTGCGCCAGAGCGCGCAGCACTACATCGACAACGCGCGCAAGTTCCGCGCGACGCTGAAGAAGCTGTAAATCGGCTGGTAGTCCCGTTTTTTGGTGTGGGAGCGGGCTTGCCCGCGATGGGGCGCCAGCCCAACGCGAGGCGCTGTCATCGCGGGCAAGCCCGCTCCCACAGCTTGCACGCCCGGTTGACAAACCCGGGCCTGCCCCAAAATACCCCGGATGTCCGAACTGCACAAATTCATCTTCGACGGCCTGCCGGTGCGCGGCCAACTGGTGCGCCTGACCGACGCCTGGCAAGAGGTGCTGCGCCGCCGCGCCGCCAACACCCAGACCGGCGCCTACCCGCCGCCGGTGGCCGAGATGCTGGGCGAGATGACCGCCGCCGCGGTGCTGATGCAGAGCAACATCAAGTTCGACGGCGCGCTGATCATGCAGATCTTCGGCGACGGCCCGGTGAAGGTGGCCGTGGCCGAGGTGCAGCCCGACATGCGGCTGCGTGCCACGGCCTCCATCGTCGGCGCCGTGCCGCCCGGCGCGCGCCTGCCGGAGATGGTGAACGCGCACGGCCAGGGCCGCTGCGCCATCACGCTCGACCCCAAGAACCGCCAGGATGGCCAGCAGCCCTACCAGGGCGTGGTGCCGCTGGCCGACGAAGGCGGCGCGCCGCTGATGGACCTGGCCGCCGTGGTGGAGCACTACATGCGCCAGTCCGAGCAGCTCGACACCACGCTGGTGCTGGCCGCCGACGAGCAGGTGGCCGCCGGCCTGTTGATCCAGCGGCTGCCGGTGCAGGGGCAGGACAACCTGTCGCAAAGCAGCGTGGCGCGCGAAGACGATGCCGGCGAAGCGGCCGAGGACGACTACCAGCGCATCGCCATCCTGGCCAAGAGCCTGAAGCGCGAGGAACTGCTGGGCCTGGACGCCGACACCATCTTGCGCCGCCTGTTCTGGGAAGAGAACCTGATGCGCTTCGAGCCGCAGGCCGGCGCCAGCGGGCCGCGCTTTGCCTGCTCGTGCAGCCGCGAGCGCGTGGCCGCCATGCTGAAGGGGCTGGGCCAGCAAGAGGCCGACTCGATCATTGCCGAGCAGGGCCAGATCGAGGTGAGCTGCGACTTCTGCGGCCAGCAGGAGCGCTTCGACGCGGTGGACGTGGGGCGCCTGTTCACGCCCGCCGCGCAGCAATCGCCTCAGCCGGGATCGGTTCAATAGAGGGGGAGTATATGGTCTCAGCGCTTTCTGATCGGGCGCTGGCGGCCATATGTAGGGGGAGTATGTGATAAACAGCCCTGAATCCAAGAGCACGCCAGCGGCGCCCGCGCGCGCGCCGCTGCGCTTCGACGTGCTGACGCTGTTCCCCGAGCTGTTCGCACCCTTCGTCGAGGCCGGCATCACCCGCCGCGCCTATGCCAGCGGCCAGATCGTGCTGAAGCTGTGGAACCCGCGCGACTACGCGGAAGGCAATTACCGCCGCGTCGACGACCGCCCCTTCGGCGGCGGCCCCGGCATGGTGATGCTGGCCGAGCCGCTGGCGCGTTGCCTGGCGGCGGTGCAGGCCGACCGCGCTGACAACGACCCGGGGCCGGTGGTGCTGTTCTCGCCCATCGGCCAGCCGCTGAACCACGCCGCCGTCGAACACTGGTCGGCGGGGCAGGGCGCCATCCTGATCTGCGGCCGCTATGAGGGCATCGACCAGCGCTTCATCGATGCCCACGTCACGCACCAGATCAGCCTGGGCGATTTCGTGCTCTCGGGCGGCGAGATCGCTGCGCTGGCGCTGCTGGATGCCGTGGCGCGCCTGCAGCCCGGCGTGCTGAACGACGAGGGCAGCCACCTTGAAGACAGCTTCAACCCCGCCGTCGACGGCCTGCTGGACTGCCCGCACTTCACCCGCCCGGAAGAGTGGCAGGGCCAGCGCGTGCCGGCCGCCCTGCTGAGCGGCCACCACGCGCAGATCGCGCGCGGGCGCCGCGACCAGCGCCTGGCGCTGACGGCGCGCCACCGCCCCGAGCTGATCGCCGCCGCCCGCGCCGCCGGGCGCCTGAACCGCGCCGACGAGGCCGTGCTGGCCAAGGCTGGCGCCGCCGGGCTATAATCAAAGGCTTTTCGATCCTCTGCCGGCCGCGGCCCAGAACAAGGTCTTGAACGGGTTTCAAGGCTGCCGCCCCTAGCGTAGCGCGCGCATGATCGAGAGATGAGGAAACCATGAACCTGATCGAACAGCTCGAAAAAGAAGAAATCGAGCGCCTGGGCAAGAACGTGCCCGAATTCGCCCCTGGCGACACCGTCATCGTCAGCGTCAACGTCGTCGAAGGCAGCCGCAAGCGCGTGCAGGCCTATGAAGGCGTGGTGATCGCCAAGCGCAACCGTGGCCTGAACAGCGGCTTCACCGTGCGCAAGATCTCCAGCGGCGAAGGCGTGGAGCGCACCTTCCAGACCTACAGCCCG
>ERZ1645187.3350-NODE-3350-length-13521-cov-5.198574_pt1 | contig 13521 bp, 12 predicted proteins | sample MGYA00575352_ERZ1645187 | MGnify/ENA primary metagenome ERZ1645187 (study PRJEB40837, sample SAMN11349314) | freshwater sediment metagenome | isolation source: river sediment | host: Sediment | place: India: Wazaribad , New Delhi | collected 2017-02-21 ...
CTGGTGCCCTTTCTCGACGGTGCGCCGCGCATCCGCAAACCCCCATTGCTGTATTGGATCGGGCGGCTGAGCTACGAAACCTTCGGTATCTCATTAGTGAGCGCCCGCTTCGTCGCCGTGCTTTTTGCTGGCTTGCTGGTGATGTCTACCGCCGCCATCGCCCGCCGCCTTTCCGGCCGCCCGGAAACCGGCCTGGTCGCCGGCGCGGTACTCCTGGGCTGCCTCGGCCTGGCCACCGAGGGCCGTCGTTTCATGCTCGACATCCCGGTCGCGGCGCTCTCCACCACGGCCTTTGCCTGCCTGCTGCTCTGGATGGATTTGGGCAAAAAATGGGCGTTGACCGCGACAACCGTGCTTTTGGCCGCAGCATTCCTGACCAAAGGCCCGATTGCCGCGCTGGTCTGCGGCGGTGGCGTTCTGGCCGTACTCGCCAGCGGGCGTTGGCACTGGCGCGAGGCCTGGCGCCAATGGCTGCCGCTGCTCGCCCATGCCCTGCTTTTCGCGCTGCTCGCCTTGCCGTGGTTTTTCCTGGTCCGCCACCTTTACCCGGAAGCTGCACAACTGGTCTTCGCGGACGAAATCGAATCGCGCCAACTGCTCAGTTTTTCGCCCGGCATTCTCCTCGGCTTGCTCAATATCGCCCTGCCCTGGGTTATCGTTTTTGCCCTCGCCGCCTGGCGTGCCCGCCGTGGCGATCTCCCGGCACGGACCGCGCTTCTGTGGTTTCTGGCCACCTTCCTGCCCTTTGCCTTTCTGCGCAGCTTTGACCGTTACCTGATCGGCTCGCTGGTTCCGCTGGCCATCCTCGTCGCCCTCGCCTTGCCCACGCTGCGCGTCCGCTGGCCTTTCCGGAGCGGATTGATTCTGGCGCTGCTGCTCGGCGCCGCCGTTGCCGGGCTGGCCTTCTGCTTCCATCTGGGCGGCTGGTACTGGGCACTGCTGCCGGCCATTTATTTCTGCTGGGCCTGGTGGCAACCGCGCGCAACGGTTCATCTGCTGGCCGCCCCGGCGATTTACTGGACGGCACTGCTGGCCGGCGTCTTCCCGGCGCTCGGCGTCAACGCTTTGCCGGAAAGCGTTCAAGCGCTCGGCAAAACGCGAGAAATCGCGCTCTTCGACGGACCGCAACCGGCCATGCTGCCCATCGCCAGCCAGCGCGCCCTGCGCCACTACGGGCAATTCGACCGTTACGATCTGGCCGAACTCCAGGCCTTGAACGCCCTGATCTTCCTTGAGGAACGCGACCTGCCGCGCTTGCAGCAAGCGGCAGCGGCGGCTGGCCTGCAACTGCGCGAAGCCGGGCGCTACAGCACACTGGCCTCGCACGGCTCCGGCCTGCGCTTCGCCCGCGTCGGCGCCACCGCGGACGACTGGCGACGCGCCTTGGCCACGCGCGATCTCGCGCCGCTGAAGACGAGCGTGCTGTGGTTTGAACTGGAGCCCCAGTGAAACCGCGTAGCCTGTTGCCGCTGGCAATTTTTGCCCTGGCCTTGACCGCCGCGGCCTGGCGCATCCCCAACCCTGCACCAGCGGCATTCGTAGCGCCGCCACCGCCCGCGGCCGCCACGGCACCCGCCGAATTTGCCAGCACCCTGCTTCCAGTCGCTGCGCCATCCGCCCATGCCGCGGCACTTGCCGAGCTGCCCGACGGCCGACTGGCCGCCGCCTGGTTTGCAGGCAGCCGCGAAGGCGCGGCCGATGTGGCCGTCTGGTTATCGCTACGCGACGGGGAGCACTGGACTACGCCACACCCCATCGCCACGCGCGAGGCAACCGCCCAAGCCACCCTGGCTTACACGCGCAAGGTCGGCAACCCGGTGCTGTTCGTCGAAGGCCAGCGGCTGCACCTGTGGTTTGTCAGCGTTTCCTGGGGCGGCTGGGCCGGCAGTTCGCTCAACCACGCCCATTCCGACGATGCCGGTGCGACCTGGTCCTCACCGCGCAAGTTGCAGACGTCCCCCTTCTTCAACATCAGCACACTGGGACGCGCCCCACCGGTCCACCTCGCCGATGGCGGGATCGGTTTGCCGGTCTATCACGAATTTATTGCCAAGCACGGTGAGTGGTTGCGTCTGGACGCCAGCGGCGCGCTCGTCGGCAAAACCCGTATGCCGCAACCGGTGCGCACCCTGCAACCGGCGGTCGTGGCGCTGGACGGACAACGCGCCTTTGCCGCCTTGCGCGATGCCGGCCCCGGCCCGGGGCGCGTGCGCGTCGCCGTTACCGACGATGCGGGACAGCACTGGCAGCGCAGCGCGCCCCTGCCGCTCCCCAATCCCAATGCCTCTGTCGCCCTGCTTCGCCTAGCCAGCGGCCATCTGCTCCTGGCCGGCAATGGCGAAGGCAATCGCAATCGATTGCTGCTGTGGCTTTCCGCCGACGAAGGCCGCACCTGGAGTGCCCCGCGCGCCATCGAGGACGACCCTGAAATCAGTGCGGAATATTCCTATCCCGCTTTGCTGCTCGCTCGCGATGGCCGCATCCACCTTGCCTACACCTGGCAGCGCAAGGGCATTCGCCATGCGGTATTCACCGAAGCCTGGCTAAACACGCTACCAGGAGCGCAACCATGAGCGCCAGCGCCCTTTACGGCTGGCTGGCCCAAGCCATCGTTTTCGGCGCAGCCATCGCACTGCTGCCGCTTGGCCGCTGGCAGCGGCCCGCCGCGCTGGGCGCCATCGCTGTCGCATCGGTTTCGGGGCTGGCCGCGGCTTTGCACGGTTTTCTTGGCGCCCCATCCGCCACACTCCTCGGGCTGGCGCTTTGGCGACTGCTGAATGGCGGCGCGTCGCCGCTCACGCGAAAAGCGGCGTGGGTGGTTGTGGGTGCAGGTGCGGTGTTTTATCCGCTAGCGCTTGGCCTGGGACCTTTCGACCCCTACGGCTTGGGCTATCAGCCCTGGCCGCTCCTTGGCGGGCTGGCCTTAGCCGCCCTGGTGCTGTGGCGTGTCGGCGCAGGCGCGTGGTTGTTGCTGCTCGCCGGAGCCCTCGCCGCTTACCCCCTCGGGCTATTTGCCAATCTCTGGGATGCGCTGATCGATCCGCTGTTGGTCGCCGTCGCAATCGGCACCCTGCTCAAACGTCCCCACAAGAAAAAGGCGCCGAGACCTTAAGGCCTGGCGCCCTGCGCATCGCCGCGCCGGGGTTCCGGCGCGCGCTCCAGCAATCAGAAACGGCCGACGAAGGTCAGGCCAAACATCGGTGCGGGATCGAAATTCTCTTCGCGAACGAGATTGCCCGAGGAATTCTCCACGCGCAGCTTGCCGCCGGCCACCACGCCACCGTAGAAGTGCAAGGCCATGGCGCTGCCCATGCTGCGCGTCACCCGCACAAAGACGGGAACGTCGCTTTCCTCGCCGATACCGTTGCGCACCGGCCCGCTATCGCTCAGGCGGAAGCGCAGGCTGCGATACGCTGCACCGACCCCGGCCGTCCAGTTGCCGTCGATCTGGTAATCGAGTTCCAACCCGGCCGGGCCGGTCGGGCCGCTGGGCAGCGGGTTAACCAAGCGCCAACGGTCGCTCAGGCGCCAATCGACCAACAGGAAGGGAAATACGCTGGTTTCTTCAAGGCGGGAATACACACCGACTCCGAGCCCCAAGCGATTGCCTTCGGCGAACTGCTTGACGCCGGTGAACGATGCGCCCCAGATCAGCGAATCGCCCGTATCGGCGCCATTCTCCCGATACCAGTCGGCGGACGGGGTGAAGCCGAGACTCCAGCCATCGCCCACACCCAGCGACAGCGGCACGGAAACACCATAACGCTGCACCACGTTCCAAGGCTTGGCCGCGCCAAAGGCGCTGGTATTCGAGAACGAATAATCCATGTAATCGTAGTTCAGCGTGATGCCTGCGCGACTGCCGTTGCCGTAGTTGTACGACGTGCCGCCGCGAAGAATCAGGCCGGTCATGCTGTAATCGCCGCCACCGTCGATATCCGCGCCGCCTTGATAGACCGGCGTCACCGAGGCGAAGGATTGCCACGGACTGGGCTCTGCCGCCTGTGCCGTGGCGCCGATCAGCGCCAGCGCGCTTGCGGCGCAACCCGCCAGCCCGCTTCGCAATTGCTTGTTCATGAAAGCTCCCTGTGCTGTGTTATTGGAAGCGGAAATACTAGCACTGCAAAGGCTACCGGCCTGCCCAAATTCAGGCAGGCCTTCAGGCAATTACGCCGCCTGCAAACGCGCGGTGATCGCGGCGATGCGCTCCCCGTAACGGCGCGCCGTATCGAGATCGCCAGCGGGGATCTCATCGACGCCGGCATCGGACGGCGAACGCACCAGCAGACCGACCGAACCGCCGAGGTGGTTGGTGTCCGCATGCGTGGCCGCCTTGGTGTTTGCCGGCAGCAGTCCGAGGCTGACCCAGATGCCGCCGTGCTGCGATGCCAGGGTTTGCAAGGCAATCATCGTCGCGCCCTTGTCGCCCACCGGGCTGGCGCTGTTGGTGAAGCCACCGAACACCTTGTCCTGCCAGGCCCGCGTGTACCAGGCCTTGGAGGTGGCATCGGCAAACTTCTTGAACTGCCAGCTCGGGCCGCCCATGTAGGTCGGCGTGCCGAAAATGATGGCATCGGCGGCGGCCAGTTGCTCCCAGCCGCCTTCCGGCAGGTTGCCTTCGGCGTCGATGGCCAGCAGTTCGGCACCGGCGCCTTCTGCGACGACTTCGGCAACGCGGCGGGTATGGCCGTAGCCGGAATGGTAGACGACGATAATTTTGCTCATGCGGTTCTCCTGATTGAGTTTTGAAGTTAAGCGGTTTGCGGCGGCAGATCGAAAAGCAGGATTTCGCTTTCCTCGTCTGCCATGAATTCAAGACGGGTTTCGTCGGCAATCTTGGCGCCGTCGCCGGTTGCCAGGGCCTGGCCGTTGAGGCGCAACGCGCCCTTCACGACATGCACATAGGCCAGCCGACCTGCCGCCAGGGTGTAATCGGCACCAGCCTGTGCGCCAATCAGCGTCGCCCAAAGGCGCGCATCCTGACCGATGGTCGCGCTACCTTGTGCGCCGTCAGGCGAGGCCACGAGGCGCCACCCCTGGCGCAACGCCTCCTCCGGCAAGGCCTGTTGCTCATAGCTGGCCGAACCGCCGCGCTGGGCCGGCTCAATCCAGATCTGCAACAAGTGCGTCGCCTCGTCGGGCGAAGGATTGAATTCGCTGTGCAGAATCCCCTTGCCGGCGCTCATGCGCTGGATTTCGCCGCGGCGGATCACGCCGCCGTGGCCGAGGCTGTCCTTGTGCTCCAGGGCGCCATCCAGAATGTAGGTGACAATTTCCATGTCGCGATGCCCGTGCATGCCAAAACCTGAGCCCGGGGCCACGCGGTCCTCGTTGATGACACGCAAGGCACCCCAACCCATTTCCCGGGGATCGTAATATTCGGCAAAGGAAAAGCTATGCCGCGCCTCCAGCCAACCGTGATGCGCGTAACCGCGCTCGTCGGATCGTCTCGGGATAATCATGGCCACTCCTTGTGAATGAATCGTACGTCTTAGTCACCATGTTAAAGCTTGAGTTCTTGGCAAAATAGCGAATAATTTAGAGCAAATCATTCAATTTTTTTCACATGAAGATCTCGCTCGATTTCCTCATCGTTCTCGATGCCATCGACCGCCACGGCAGCTTCAGTGCTGCCGCCAGCGCCCTGCACCGGGTCCCCTCGGCGCTGTCGCACACGGTTGCCAAACTGGAAGCGGATCTTGATGTCGCGCTGTTTACCCGCAACGGGCGCCGCGCCACGCTCACACCGGCAGGGCGCGCCCTGCTTGAGGACGGGCGCCATCTGCTGGTGGCCGCCAGCGAACTGGAACGCCGTGTGCAGCGCATCGCCAAAGGCTGGGAGGCCGAACTGCGCATCGCGCTCGATATGCTCATCCCGGCCGAGCGCCTGCTCCCGACGATCGGCCGCTTCCTCGCCGCCGGCCACGGCACCGAAATCCGGCTGGCCTACGAAGTCCTCGGCGGCGGTTGGGATGCGCTGGTCACCGGGCGGGCCGATCTGGTCATCGGCGTCCCCGGCGACATGCCGGCGCGCAGCGGCATCGCCACGCGCCTGCTCGCCCCCGATTGCCGCCTGCGTTTCATGGTCGCCCCGAGCCACCCGCTGGCCTCGTGCCCAGGCCCCATCGACGCCGCCGAACTGCGCAACCACCGCGCCATCGCCATCGCCGACACCTCGCGCGAACTCACCGCCCGCACCGCCGGCCTGCTCGAAGGCCAGGAAACCCTGCGCGTCCCGGACATGGCAACCAAAGCCGCCGCCCAGGCCGCCGGCCTCGGCATCGGCCACCTGCCGCGCTGGCTCGCCGAACGCGAAGCCGCGGCCGGCCGCCTGGTGGAACGCCCGCTCGCCGACACCCGGCCCGCCACGCCCTGCTACATCGCCTGGCGCAGCCGCCGCATCGGCAAAGCTCTGGAGTGGTTTCTGGCGGAACTGGAAAAACCCGAAGTCCTGGAACTACTCGCCGACGGGTTGTAAGGGCCTGCGGTTTTTGCCCTTTTTTGAGGGTCGACCGCGACAATCGCGAAAAAGCGTCTTCAGGCTTTGTCCGCCGGCATACCGGCTTCGGCCCATTCGATGATCGGCTGCCATTGTTCGAGATCGCGTTCGGCGCGTGAGCGGGGCAGGTCGAAGATGGTCATGCCTGCAGCGGCGGCCTGGACGTAGACCTGGGTGTCGCGCAGGTAAGCCAGCACGGGCAGGTCGTAGGTCGCGAAGAAGCGTTCCAGTTCACCGGCGGCACGGGTACGCGCATCGACGCGCATGCCGATGACGGCCACGTCGGCGCGGCCTTTGCGGACGGCTTTTTCTTCAAGCAGGCTATCGAGGAAGCTGCGCGTCGCCAGCATGTCGAAGAGCGAGGGTTGCACCGGGACGATGACCCGCGTCGAGAGCTTGAGCACCTTGTCGAGCGCCTTGCCGTGCAGTCCGGCCGGGGTGTCGAGGACGACGTGGCTGGTGCCTTTGGGCGGCCGGGCGATGTCGTCCGGGCCGATTTCCCAGGTCTCGATGGTCGGCAGTTCAAAGGGGCGCAGGCCCAGCCATGCCCGCGCCGATTGCTGGCGATCGATGTCGCCGAGCATCACGTCGTGACGGCGGCTGGCGAAGTAGCCGGCGAGGTTGGTCGCCAGCGTGCTTTTGCCGGAGCCGCCCTTGGGATTGGCGACAAGAAACGCTTTCATGTCCCGGCCTCTTGCTTGTCGAGAATGCGGCGGACGAGGTTGATGTGCTCGCGCAGGGTGTAGACGAGGTCCGTGAAGGCCAGCGGCACGTGCAACAAGCTGGCTTCTTCGTCGATGGCATCGATCCGCTTGCGGTAATCGGCCTGCCGCGCCGGATCGAAATGATTGCGCAGATCGTCCTCAAGGAATTTCAGCTCGCCGTAGCAGCGGAAGACCTTGGAGCGCACGCGCCAGGAATAGAGCGCGGGCGCGATCTTGAACAGCGGGATCATCAACGCAAAGATCGGGATCAGCATGACGATCAGGCGGTCGATGAGCACAGCCAGCCAGAAGGGCAGGTAACGCTGCAGGAAGGGCGGCCCGGATTTGAAGTAGCGCGCGGCTTCCGGCGAAAGCGGCACCATACGGTCCTTGAAGGCGGGAAATTCCCCGGCACGCTGGAAAAATCCGGCACGGCCATGCACTTCGCTGGCCGCCTGCAGCAACAGGCTTTGCAAGGCCGGGTGCAGATCCTTGCGCACAATGAGGTTGGCGGTGGGCGCGAGCAGCACAATGTCTTCCGGCGGATAGTCGCGAACCAGATCGGCCACGCCGCGCGGCAGCACCAGCTTGCTCAGGAAGGGGAAACGGCGCTGATAGGCATCGGCCTGCGCAAAGCTCATCACCTTGATCCCCGGCGAGCGCAGCAGCACCTGCACCACCGGCGCGTTTTCGGCGGCGATGATGAATACCGCATCGATCCGCCCTTGCTGGAGTTCTTCCGCGGCCTTGAGCCCGGACGATGGAACGAGGTGATTGCCCGGACGGATTTCATTGGCGGCAAGCAGTTGCTGGGCCAACTGGCGTACCCCGGACCCTTCCTGGCCGATGGCGATGCGCCGCCCCTTGAGATCGGTGAGACGGTCGTAGCGATGGTCGCCGCGGTAAAACACCCAGACCGGTTCGTAGAACACGCTGCCCAGCGAGCGCAATGCGCCATCGCCCTCTTCTTCCGGGTCCTCGGAAAGGGGCGGTTGCTCGATGACGCCGCCCTGGACAAAACCGATCTGCGCTTCATCGCGCTCCAGGCGTTCCAGGTTTTCCAGCGAACCGGCCGAGGTTTGCACCTCCAGCTTGACCCCATTACGCGCCAGAATGGTCGCGTAGCGTTGGGCGAAATGGTAATACGCCCCCGATTCGCTGCCGGTCGTGATGACGATGCGCGTCGGCGGCGCCGGTTCGACAAACTGGTAAGCAACGACGAATCCGATCCCGACGATCAGGAAAATCCACCATGCGGTGGCAAAGAGATCGCGCAGCGACAGCAGGCCAGCCTTGAGTCGCGCCATCATGGCACCAGAATCGTTGAACCGGTGGTCTTGCGTGCTTCCAGATCGCGGTGCGCCTGCGCTGCGTCACGCAAGGCATAAGTCTGGTTGATCTCGATCCGCACCTGCCCGCTGGCGACCACCTCGAACAAGGCCGCGCCCAGCGTTTGCAAATCCTCGCGCTTGGCCGTGTAGTGCATGAGCGTCGGGCGCGTGATGAACAGCGAGCCCTTTTGCGAAAGCAGCAGCAGATCGAGCGGTGGCACCGGCCCCGAAGCATTGCCGTAGCTGACCATCATGCCGAGCGGCCGCAGCGAATCGAGCGAACCCATGAAGGTATCCTTGCCGACACCGTCGTAAACCACCGGCACCCCTTCGCCGCCGGTGATTTCCCGCACGCGCTGGGCGAAATTTTCGACCGAGTAATTGATGACGTGGTCGCAGCCATGCGCCTTGGCCAGCGCCGCCTTGGCCGGAGAGCCGACGGTGCCGATCACCGTCGCCCCCAGCGCCTTCGCCCACTGGCAGGCAATGAGGCCGACACCGCCGGCAGCAGCGTGGATCAACACGGTATCGCCAGCCTTCACGCAATAGGTCTTGCGCAGCAAGTACGCCGCGGTCAGGCCCTGCAACATCATGGCCGCAGCCGTCTGGAAAGAAATCGAATCCGGCAAGCGCAGCAGGCGATGCGCCGGCAGATTGCGCACTTCGGCATAAGCGCCAACCGGGCCGCCCGCGTAAGCGACGCGGTCGCCAACCGCCACTTCGGTCACACCGCTGCCGATGGCTTCGACCACGCCAGCGCCTTCAAGGCCGATGCCCGAGGGCAAGGGCAGCGGGTAAAGCCCGGTGCGATGGTAGGTGTCGATGAAGTTGAGCCCGACGGCCTCATGGCGCACACGCGCCTCGCCCGGCCCCGGTTCGCCCGGCTCGACAGCTTCCCAAGCCAGCACTTCCGGACCCCCGGTCTGGTGAAATCGGATCGCGTAAGCCATGGGGTCTCCTCCTTATTGTTCGTTCAGAACAACGAGGGTATCACCGCGCCGGGCTTCCTTCCACCTTGAGCCGCAGCCAAAGGCGGCCCAGCCATTCGTGCAGGGCGTAGTAGCTGTAACGGAGCGCGCTGGCACGCGGCAACCAGTCGAGCAATCCCTGGCGCCGAGTCTCCGCCGCACGAAACCAAAGCGGCGCCGGCACAACCGACAGCCCCGCCCGCTCGAACAACTCCCGGGCACGCGGCATGTGAAAGGCATCGGTCACCAGCAGAACGCGCTGGACCCCGGCGTCGTGCAGTATGGCCGCCGAAAATGCCGCATTGCCTTCCGTATCCAGCGCTGCCGTTTCGCGCCAGCGCACGGCGACGGCGAGCTCGTTCTGGAGAAATTCGGCCATCACATCCGCCTCGGCGCGGCTGGCATAACTCGGCTGCCCGCCAGTCACCAGCACCGGCAATTCGAAGCGCCTGGCCAGCACCGCCCCGTAGCGCAGCCGCCCGAGCGTTCTTTCGCCGGCGGTATCGCCGCCATACTCGGGGGCATCGGCATCGAGCCCGCCCCCCAGCACGACGATTGCCTGCGCGCCCTCCGCCGCCACCACGACCGGGCCGGCCTGGCGTTCCAGGCTAGCCATCAAGGCCTGCGCCACCGGCGGCAAGGACTGGAGGAAGAGCAGCAACGCCCCCACAACGGCAAACGCTGGCGCCCACCGGCGCCGACGGAAGAGGCCGGCCAGCGCCAGCAACAGCAACCCGTTCCCCGGCGGCAGCAGCAAGGCGGCCAGCAACTGCTTGAGGAACCAGGCGAATGTCATGGCGCTACACTGCCGTCAATTTGGCGTAGTCGAGGGCCAGCCATTTCATGCCGGCGCTGCCGAAATTGACCTGCACGCGCGCATCGCCGCCCCGCCCTTCGGCAGCGACAATGACCCCCAACCCGAACTTGGGGTGTGCCACGCTCTGGCCCACACGGAAGCCTCCAGCTTCGCCTTGTGTGTAGCCGCCGCCGAAACTGCCCGCAGCCGGAACGGCGGGGGCTTCGGCACGTCGATTCAGTTTGCGCAGCAGCGCCTCCGGAATCTCTTCGAGGAAGGACGACGGCGTGCAGTAGCGCGTCTGTCCGTGCAGCATGCGCGTCTGGGCGCAGGCTAGATAGAGGCGCTGGCGCGCCCGGGTCACCGCCACATACATCAGGCGGCGCTCTTCTTCCAGACCGTCCTTGCCTTCGAGCACGGCGTTTTCATGCGGGAAAAGCCCCTGCTCCAGTCCGGTGATGAAGACCACGTCGAACTCCAGGCCCTTGGCGGCATGCACGGTCATCAATTGCACCGCTTCCTGCCCTTCGCCCGCTTGATGCTCGCCGGACTCCAAAGAGGCGTGGGTCAGGAAGGAAACCAGTGCGCCGCCTTCGCCGACCGCGCCTTCGTCGTCGATAAAGGTCGCGGCAGCATTGATGAGTTCGTCCAGGTTCTCCAGCCGTTCCTGACCTTCTTTCTCCGTCCGGTAATGCTGGAGCAGCCCCGAATGCTCGATGACGTGCTCGACGATTTCCGGCAACGGCAACCTGGCTGTTTCCTGACGCAGACGCTCGATCAGCCCGATGAACGCGCCGACGGTTTGCCCCGCTTTGCCGGTCAGAGAGGCCGCGGCGTTGTAAAGGCTGGAGTTGAGCTGGTGCGCGGTGGCCTGGAGGTTTTCCAGCGAACGCGCGCCGATGCCGCGCGTCGGGAAATTGACCACGCGCAGGAAAGCCGTGTCGTCGTCCGGGTTGCCAAGCAGGCGCAGGTAGGCGAGCGCATGCTTGATTTCCTGCCGCTCGAAGAAGCGCAGCCCGCCGTAGACCTTGTACGGCACGGCCTTGGTGAACAGCTCGTGTTCAAGCACGCGCGACTGCGCGTTGGAACGGTAAAGGATGGCGATCTGCGTGGGCGAAAGGCCGTCGCGGATCAGTTCGCGAATTTCATCAATGACGAAACGCGCCTCCTCCAGATCGGAAAATCCTTCGAAACAGCGGATCGGTTCGCCATCGCCGGCTTCGGTCCACAGGTTTTTGCCGAGGCGGTCGCGGTTGTGTTTGATGATGGCGTTAGCTGCGGCGAGGATATTGCCGTGAGAACGGTAGTTCTGTTCCAGACGAATAACGTTGTCGCGCGCGTAGTCGCGCTCGAATTCGCGCATGTTGCCGACCTCGGCGCCGCGAAAACGGTAGATCGACTGATCGTCGTCGCCCACCGCGAAAATGCGCGCACCGCCCCCGGCCAGCAGTTGCAGCCAGGCGTACTGGAGGCGGTTGGTATCCTGGAACTCGTCAACCAGAATGTGCTGAAAGCGTTGTTGGTAGTGGGTACGCAAAGGTTCGTTGCGCTGCAGCAATTCGTGGCAGCGCAAGAGCAGTTCGGCGAAATCGACCACCCCTTCGCGATTGCACTGGGTTTCGTATTCCGCATAGAGCTCGACGCGTTTTTGCGTGTAATTGTCGTAGGCCTCGGCCTGGGCAGCGCGAATTCCCTGTTCTTTATGCGCATTGATGAAGTGACACAACTCGCGCGGCGGATACTTTTCGTCGTCGATATTCAGGTTCTTGAGCAGGCGCTTGACCATGCCCAACTGGTCCGCCGAATCGAGAATCTGGAAGGTCTGGGGCAAGCCGGCCTCGCGGTAATGCGCGCGCAGCAGGCGGTTGCACAAGCCATGGAACGTGCCGATCCACATCCCGCGCACGTTGATCGGCACCAGCGAAGACAGCCGCGCCGTCATCTCCTTGGCCGCTTTATTGGTGAAAGTCACGGCCAGTACGCCATGCGGACCAACCTGCCCCGTGGAAATCAGCCAGGCAATGCGCGTGGTCAGCACGCGCGTCTTGCCGCTGCCGGCGCCCGCCAGGATCAGGGCATGCACCGAAGGCAAAGTAACCGCTTGAAGTTGCGGCGGATTCAGGTTGGCAAGGAGATCGGACATGGTTTTGAAACGCAAAGGAATGGCCGCAAGTATACTGCGTGGCGCGACAGATTCTGGATGAATGGTCTGACCAATCTGTTGCAATTGTGCAACGCAGCAAAATGATTCGTACCCAAGTCGCTTACTCAAAAAGTCATACCGACGTATACTGACAAAAAAATATTGCAGTGCACAAAACCTTCTGCTCACAAGGCAGTCATAACAGCACGTGGCACCCCCACGAGAGATATAAAAGGAGCAGCACCATGAACAGCATGAACGCACCGAAAATTTTGCCCTGGATCGCCAAGAAGGCCGGCATCAGTGAAGAACTGGCGCTGAAGCTGTGGCGCCGCGCGGTCTCCGAAGCCGAAGCCCTGACCGGCAAGGCCGAGGGTTCCGAATACTGGGGCCTGGCCGTCGAGCGCTTCCTCAGCCTCGTCGAAGACGAAGCCGGCGAATCGCCGCAATACGCCCTGACCCCCGCGCCGCAACTGGCATGGATGTGGCGTCATCAGAATCGCATGTCGATGCTTTCCTTGATGGCCGCCCAAAACACCTACCGCTTCTGGCAGCACACCTGGGGCAACATCTACCCCGCAAAAAAAGCAGCCTGACCGGGCGCCAATAAATTGAGCCCCATCGATGCCAGTGCGTGCAGGCCTGGCGTCGATCGGCTCAAGCGCTCCCGGTCACCCGCAGCAGCGGGGTAAGCCCTCGCGTCGCCGACAGGCGGCGACGCGGCATTGATGCACCGCTACCGGGCCGTTGCCGACGCCGGACCAAGATTCCGGCCGCGATTCGGCCCTGTGTGGCGTGCGAGATGCCTTCCTGCGGCGATTGTCGCGGTCGACATCGAAAAAAGGCCAAAAATCATCGGCCGGCACACGCTTTGGCCGCGGATCGTCGCGGCCAAGCCCCCTGCCAATGTCGCGTATAATCGGCCGCTTTAGAAAATCAGCGCCGAAGCACCCATGCAGGACAAATACCTCCCCGCCGAAATCGAACAGGCCGCCCAGCGGCACTGGGACGCCACCCACGCCGCGCGCGCCGTCGAAGACGCCAGCAAGCCCAAGTACTACTGCCTGTCGATGTTCCCGT
>ERZ1645187.3351-NODE-3351-length-13518-cov-10.762014_pt1 | contig 13518 bp, 9 predicted proteins | sample MGYA00575352_ERZ1645187 | MGnify/ENA primary metagenome ERZ1645187 (study PRJEB40837, sample SAMN11349314) | freshwater sediment metagenome | isolation source: river sediment | host: Sediment | place: India: Wazaribad , New Delhi | collected 2017-02-21 ...
GATCGCCATAAAGACGAAGTGCAGGTTTGGGGAGATGTTCACGGCTCAGCGGCCATAGACGCGAACCAGCACCACCAGCCATGATCAAGGCATAATCCATTGAAAGCCTCCAGAGATTTGTGATACTCTGATTATACTCTTACCCACTGGCAAGCATGCCGCCATAAATTCTGCCCACCACTTCCTGAGGATCTACAGGTTCCAGCAGCTCTGTTTGCGAAGGTTGGGCAACGGCTGCCGGCAGGATATCCAGTAGTCGGTGCAACTGCACCTGCGAAGCAAACTCAATTCATTGTCAGATGCTGGATTGGATAGCCTTACATGAGCGTCAAAGACATCCTCAAAGCGATGACCACAGCCGGCAGGAGGAGCGCCAAAAAGGACTTCTTCAGGCAGCCAGGTGGCTACCGGAAAGTACTGAGCGCTGAACCGAACGGCAAACCCTGCTTCAAATGGTGCACATAGATTGTAAAGGAAGCCTTCCCTGAAAGTAGTATCTACACCCGCCCGGACTGTCAACGAGCTTAGTCATTAATCTGCAATAGAGTTGCTTGTATACAGCCACAATTTGAAGCAATTTTTCGGCTTGCACAAATTGGTGAAGGCTTTCATTGGGTCATCCTATCCAATCACTAAATCAGTCGTATCACCCTCCAACACGCTGCTGAGTAAAAAAATCAACTGTCCTAATCAGCTATAACATTTAAAGATTCTGTCGATGCGAAATCCGATCTTCCAATTCTCTTTTCTCCGACTTTACGTAGTGGCTACGCGCATTACTTTGTCTCGATCTCCTTTGTATCATTTCCCCAATTGGGCAGGTCTCCCAGCATCTGCTTAGGCTACACGCATAAAGTAGCCCTGATTCCTTTGTATCCCTCCCCCGCTCGAGCACTCCTCCCACCAACACCAATTATGGCTACGCGCATCATATTATCACCAGTGATCTTGCGCAACGCAGATTGACAGTCTCCACTTCGTTGATTAGCACACACACGTCCGTATTACTGGATGGCTACGCGCACATTTTTAGTCTTTCAGCTCCTAAAATGCCCCTTTAACTAACGAAATTGTGTCAGCCCGTCACTGCTGGCAAGCCGCCAGCCAACGATCCAGGAACCCCTCCTCTCTTGCAGCTAAGAAAGTAACCTGAAACCTGGCTCTCCAGGAAATTCTCCTGATTCGGACAGGGTTCTCAATCCATCAAAGCCCGCCAAAGGGTAGGCTCAAAATGTTCAAAGCCAATAACGGGATTAGTCTTCCAGGCCGAGGGCGTCCGCCAGGCGGCGAAGTAATTTCAAACGTCCCGGGTTATCTGCTACAGGCTGCAGCAAAGACTGCAGGTCTTCACTTCCAGTTCCACTATTAATCGCGGGTCCCAGGTAGTTTTGTTCCATCCTGCGCATGGTTTTCTTCAGCAGCTTGCACAGCTCTCCCGCTGGGAGATCTGCCAGTCGGGCAGCGGGTCCGGCTGGACTCTGTTGATTCTCAAGCGCCGTGGCAATCGCAAAACTGACCGGGCTGTGGATCTGCGGGTTCAGGCTGCCTGCTATCAGCCATGTCAAAAAACTCTTTTCGAACCCCAGTTTTTGGATCCTTTTCCGCAATTCGGGGTTAATCCCACTCATTAATTTGCCGTAATCCCAGTCTTTTTCGAAAACATCGGAAGATCTTACAACCATCTCAGAATCCGATCCGTCCACCGGAGCTGATATTTTGGTTGGAATGGTTTCTTGATTGAAAAAGGGGGTATATTTAAGTCTACTTAGTATTTTAATTATCGTGTCAAATTGACAAATTCCCGCCTCAATGAGAGTCTCAAAATAATAATTTAACCCATCCACGAGTGTATCAAAATGACATATTTCTTCGGGAGATAAAGTCTCATTCTGACATATTCCCGCTCCTACTAAGGTCTCAAAATGACATAATCGATCTGGATTGGCCTCAGAATTGCTCAACATAGCACGCTGCCAATGTTCGCTGGAGGCATAAGCGCTGAGTAATTCCGGGCTTACAGGGTCGGGAGGGGCGAAGAGGAAGGCATACAGCGCTTGTTTCAAGGACTCATCAGCAGCGGTTAGTTGCACTTCGGACACCTGCAAATGCCAGTCGATACCGGTTTCGCTGGAACGAGTATCGAGTCGGCAAAGGTATTGGCTGGCGAGATCGCGATTTGACTGCCGCCACTGCCTGGTATAGGCGGAATCAGGACTGACATCCGTCGATTTCGGGCGGCCGCGTTTACTCGGTTTGGCGTGTGGAATGCGTTTGGGGAGTGTTTCCGAGCGAATCCAGCCCTGCAAGGTAGGCAGCCCGCCAGGCACCCAGAAAGTGTTGCGGTCTTTGCCGCGCGCCCAGTCCACATAGCAGCAATTCTTACACATGAGATAGAGTACCCCGAGGTCATCGCCCAGTTCAGGTAAGACTCGCTGGAACCAGTACCAAGGCACTGCCAGGAAGCTCTCCGGGCGGATCAAATGGCTTGCCAGCTGGTCGCACAATCCCGCCAGGGTGGGATCCAGGGATTTTGGCGCCAGGGCACGGCTGACCACCTGATGTACGCTGGCTGGCTCAGTAAAGAGAGCAGCTGCCTTTTCATCCGGAAGACGATAAGGGAATACGAGGATCTGGTCCCGGGGGGTTGTGATCGCTTTGGAAAGAACCGCCAGAGGATCGAGCGGGAGACCCTGGGCAAGCAGCCAGTCATAGAGATCCTGGGCGTCGCCGGGGGTAAGGACCAAGCCACGATAGTGGTACGTGTTGGGTTCCCGCTGGATGTGCCCCTCTGCGATGCGGTGCTTCGGCTCAGCCCTTTGGACGAACCAATCCATATCACCCTGTTGGAAAATCCGGAAAAATTTAGCCCGGCTGATGACATTTCCAAGAGTTTTCAACAGGGACTGGACGTCGATCGTAACCGTGTCATTCTGGCGCGGATAGAGTTGATCAGCGCCATGCTCTCGAGAGGCTCGATAGAACGCCTGGCGTAGGGCAGTGGCAATCAACACCGCTGAAGAACCCACGTAAGGGACAAAGCGCAGGAGATAGGAGGGCACAGCTGCGATCGAATCTGGTTTCAGGATCGCATCAGTCACGTTCGCAGCAGCGATCTCAACCCGGAAGGAAGTTGATTCTGTGCCCATGGGCACACTTTTTTCCAGGTTCAGGCGTAAATGCTTCCCGGTTTTATCCTGAATGACGGTTTCGATCAGGGGATAATACTGACACAGGCCGGAATAAACCAATTCATCTGCAGTAATCGTGAAATTGCCGTTAAAGCCGAGTTTGCTGGAATCTAACAATCCCTGAAGCTGCTCATTTTCCAGCCCAGCCAAGGATTCCAAGATCTCAGTCCAACCGTTATCTTCCATTTTTCAGTTACACCGGTCATCTCCGGTCTATAATCACCAATCTTACCCGGCAGCACCAGGACGGAACGGGAAGATACCCATCCTCAGACTGCCTTTTTGTTCTTCGAGCAGCTTCTCCAAGTGCTCACTGCCCAGACGCAAAGCCTCACTCAGTGAGCCATGTGATTGTTCTGCCAGGTTGAACATCGTTTCTTGTGAAATTAGCTTCAGCGGATCCGGATGCCCGGCAGACATCATGCGCGCGTAGAGCAGAGAAGCTACTTCCACCACCTCTGGGGCACGGAATGGCACATAAAGTCCCAGGAATTGATTCAGCGATCCGATATTGCTGGTATTGTTATTGATATCCTGCAAGAAGATAATAGTCTTTATCTTCTTACTATGCTCCACCGACCAATCCAGCATCTGATTCAGGTAATCCTGATCAATCGGCGGACCATCCAGTACGATCAAGAGCTGATCATCGCTGCTTTCCAACCGCTCAAAGATACTTTCTATCCGATTTGCGTTTGACCTGGAGGAGGGCAGGGAAAGGGTCTCTATCACAGCCATCAAGAAGTGGCGCGGTTCCGTAAGGATATTAGTGTTCATATAGAGCCCCAGCACCTGACCTCTCTGCTCAAAAATGAAATGGGTTTCAGCCAGCTTCATTGCCAGCATGCTCTTTCCGCCTCCGCTTGGTCCAGCGATCACACCCAGATTCTTGGAGGGATCTTTCTGGTCCGCAATGAAACCATGAGCCACTTCCAGCACCTTGCGTTGCTCAGCCAGGTTTGGATAGAAAAAGCGTGTGTCGCCATAACGTCTAAAAGGATGTTCAAGAAATTGGGCATTCAAAAAGTCAGAGCTAGTTAACATCTTCACCACCGTATTATTTGTTGTTTGTAGCTTAGCACTCGCGTGTAGTTAAGTCAAGTACTTAATTATTATAGCTAAGTTCGACAAAGTGGGAAGAAAAAAAGATTCAAAAAACAAGACCGGCTTGTAAAAATGAAAAACTAATGTAAAATAGAAGAGTGCGTTATCATGACAGGAATCGGGTGAGGATCTAATGGCAATTATATCTCTGATCAATCGTAAGGGGGGCGTTGGCAAGTCCACCATCAGTATCAATTTGGCTGCTGGTCTGGCAACCCATGGTTCCCGCAAACCCGGCAGCAAGCCAGTTCTCCTGATCGACATGGATGATCAGCTTTCGGCTACGATCACTGCAATGGGCGGCGGTTTCGATGATAAGTTTATTCCCGCAATCACAGCGGAGAACAACTATCCCCAGGCACTTGAGAACGGATACGGAGCAAGCGAATCACTGATCGTAGATTCCTTAATCCCGCGTAATCGCAGCGAGAAAGTAAAATTATTTCTTACCAACAAAGCCAGGATGGAAGGATTGGAAGCCGCACTTAAGGGGCGTGAAGAACCTGCCTTTCAGCTGACATATTTTTTGGAACCCATCCGTGATGATTATTCTTATATCATCATCGATAACCCACCTTCAGCCGGCATGTTACCCATGAATTCACTGGTTGCCAGCAGTCACGTTTTGATACCAATCGAACCGGATGGACTCAGCCTGATCGGATTGGCAGACATCCTGCGCATGGTTGAAAGTGTGCGCAAAACCACCAATCCTGACCTCGAAGTGCTCGGCATAATCCCTTCGCGTTTCAGGATGATCAGACGGCAATCCCGCGACGTGATTGAAGATATGGAGCGTATGTATGGGCATCTGCTTCTGCCCTACGTCAAAGATCTGGCGGATATTTCTGCCGCTACCACAGCAGGCTATGACGTTTTCTCGTTCTGCCCTGAGAAGTCACAGGCTTATCGCTGCCTTTCCAACCTGGTTGATGCCGTTTTAGGCAAACTTGGAGCCGTCTGATGTGCCCATGGGCACAGTTTGCGGCATAGACCAGATTTGGCTTAATTACTTGAGGAGAAACCATGGCAAAAACTGAGAAACCCCGTTTCGACGACTTGATTAACATCACTTCCGATGCTTTTAATGCCAGTGCTGAAAAACAGGAAGAATACGACCCCGATACCCCAAAGATGGTCAATAACCGCCAGAGTGTGTATCGCGTGCCTCTGTCCATGATTCGCCCTGATCGCTTTCAGGCGCGCCTGATCCTCCCTCTTGAACTTCGTAAGGATTTTTACTCTGGCAGAACCCCCTGGAATGAAGTGGTTCGCAACTGGTTCGAATTGGCACGTAATGATCGCTTGATCGCGCAGGAGATCGCTGAACTCACTGTCCTGGGGGATTCTCTCCATGATACCGGCCAGATCAAACCGGTGACGGGGCAGGTTGTCAATGAGAATGGTCATGATGTTTTCAGAATGTTGACTGGTGAACGCCGGTTTTGGGCAACCGCGATTAAAGCTGTGCTTGAAGGCCAGCCCACTGAGCCATACGTACTGGCTTTGATAGATAATCAACCATCGATTGAGAAACAAATCGCTGAAAACATGGCGTACAAAGCACTTACGCCGGTTGGCAAAGCACGTGCCGCTGCCCGCCTGGTGCTTGAATCACACCAAATTCATCCTGGAGAGACCGAATCCGAATCGGCCTTCTTCCGCCGTGTTGCGGATGTGCGCCTTGATGATGGAACCAAGGATATGTTGCAAAAAACCCTGCAGTTGGAGCGTACCTATTATGGCAGGTTGATGAAATTTTTTGAGCTGGATGAAAAAGAACTTGAGATTGCGGATAAGTCAGAAATGCCTGAGCGCGTCTTGCGGGAAATCATGCAGTACGATCGCGCGCTTTGGTCTGACGCGATAGCCTTTTATGCCAGCCATGAAGGCCGCACCTACCAGGATGTGCACGCCTTCCTTGAACGCCTGTCAGGGAACGAGACTGGTCGAAAAGCGCGCATTCCTCTCGACCCTACCACCAAATCTGCCCGCAGCCTGCGCAGGTTGTTAAACGGCATTGATGACCTACCAGCTGATGACAAACCCGGATCAATTGCGGATGCCTTGCTGGGGGATGTGGACCGCGAGGAAGCCAGGCAGTTGGTCGCCCGTATGGAGAGCCTGACCGCAGCTTTGAAGCAGCGCCTCGAAAGCTTGAAATAAGCGTTCAATCCCAGAAATCTCTGTTAGTTGGATTGTTTATTTTATGCCGGGAATTTAGTTGATTTAGCTTGAGGTGGACTGCCGTTGCGCACCTGACATGGTTGTTTTTAAACGTTTTTTGGTTCCTCCTTTCACTTAGGAATTTACTTCTCACCGCAACATTACTTCTTCCAAACCCCTGTACCCTGATGATCCAATTTGATCACTGAATTAAGCATTCTGCTTTTGGTCTTTGATTTTGGCGATCCTCAAAAGCTCCCGCCTTTCTGACGGCAAGAGATTTGCAACAAAGTGAGCGCGGTTCTAAGCGGTGAACTCTGCTCCGACGGATACCCAGCGAATCAATGTGCAACCCAAACAAGTTGCATAAACTTTTGATCTAGATCAGTGCAGAACGCCCCTAAGATCCCTGTATTGGCCGGAGTCTGGCGTAGCTATTTTCTGGCAGATAGCTCTGAGAGGGCTGTGCCCATGGGCACAGTTCGGCGCTTGCGCCGATGTGCAATCCAATATGGCGAGTTATTATTAATGCGCATAGCTATCACTTGCACCGACTATGGTCTCAAAATGACAAATTCGGCTTGCTTGGTATTTGAAAACCTCAGGAATTCCATCGATGAGATTCAGAAAACACCTGGAGGTATCTCTACGAGGGTAATTGTCCCGCTTTGAATTAACCGAGACAATTTTTGTTTATAGTAACAAATCCTCCGGTAAAGGGTCGAAAATTGTGATTGAACTGACAGGATGCCACCGGTAGCGGATGGTAGATGGGGATACTGACTGGACAGCCCTCCAGCGCCAAAAAATCAACCAAAAAAACAACCTGGGTTGAATTGTTCATCCCTCTTTACTCTTTTGCTTAGACTCATGAATTACTGGCAGAAAACAGCCTTCCAAGTCGAAAAAACAGGCAAAAAAAGACCGCGAGTTCTCTCGCGGTCTTTTGGACTTATTAGATTGCTTATGCCATCTCGAAATTTTCAATGTGAACCTGGCTGGACTTGATACCAAAATACACGTTGCTTTTGGCGATTCCAAGTTTAACGAAATTTTTCTCCATCGCTCTCAGCATTGGTTCAGGACCGCATACGAAGTAGAACAGGTCCTTGTAATTTTCGGGAAGCACGCTCGCCATCAGCTCAGATGTGATGTAACCGGCGTAGGGATAGTCTTTGTTCAGTGGTTTTTCAAGCACAGTGAAGAGTTTCAGATTGATCTTCTCTGCAGCGGCAGCAAACTCATCCTGATACAGAGCTGTATCCTCGTTGTAATCTCCATAGAACACATATACCGGACGCTTGTCATTCGTGTCTGCCAAGGAGTTCACGATTGACATGACTGGAGCCACACCAATACCACCAGCAATCAACACGATGCCTTTCTTGGTATCGTCGAGTTGCAGGTTGAAATGTCCGTAAGGACCGTCCACGAATACCCGGTCTCCCGGCTTGAGGTCTTTGATGGTGCTGGTGAAGTCACCCGCTTCTTTGATCGCAAACCGGACACGTCCATCGGGGGCAACATCAGAACCAGCGTAGCTGAAAGGATTGCGGCTCAAAACCCATGGGCTTTTACCCGTGCTGATCCAGGCAATCTGACCAGCTTTGAACGGAACGCCGGCATGCCCGTCAGGCAGCAGGTTGAGCGTGTAAACCGCATTCGGTTCTGCTTCCACTGACTCGACCTTGTAAGGTTTTCTCCCTACGGCGATTGGATGAAGAATGCGGATATAGATGATCAACAAAGCCCAGATCGCTATTTCGATATACCAGACCGACCTTACAAGCGGGATCTGCATGTAATAGTTGACCTTGAACATGTGCCAGACACCAAAGACCAGGATGATCGCGGTCAAGAGATTGTGGAGTCCTAACCAAGCCACATAATCCAGTTTGATATTTTTTCGCAGGGCGGATGTCAGACCGATCAATACCAATCCGGCCAGACCAATCCAGCCTGCGGTCAGGGTAAAACCGCTGCGAAAGACCTTATCAGTAATCAGCAAAATCACTGGGTGAAGCAGCACCAGCACAATTGCTAAAATCGAAATGAGGTGATGCGTGCTGTAGACCTTGTCCATGTCCAAAGCGTCTGCCAACCAGTTCATTTTTGCGATAGGAACCAACTGGAGACCAGCCAATGCCAGCCCGATGAAGCCCAGTAGAACCGATACATTGACGATGATGTCACGTGGAATCCAGACAATCATCATCGCAACTGCCGGCAAAAGCAGCAAGACGAAGTAAATGATGTAAAAGATGCCCCTTCTCGTTGAAGATTTCATGGGATTATCCATTTTCCTTTCGATCTGCCTATGGTCGCGTCAGGCCGGTTGTGGTCACGCCGCTTATAGCAGAGAGATCTTCGATTGAGTCATACATCAACTGAAGCACATACTGGCCGTTGTGAATATAGGCGCCGGGTTCTTTGAAAGTGAACATGTAGTTATAGGCAGCCTTCAGCAGACGAGGGGTAAACAATTTGTACTGGTTCGGGTAGGTGGCTTCGTCTTCTGTAATTTGACCGTCTTTGTTAGTGTCGATGAATGAATAGGGATATACATCTCCGTAGAAACCAAACATGGTTCCATCACCAACATTCGCTGAATACTGGCTCATTGCGTGATGCAGCAAGGCTTTCATGCCTTCGATTTCATCGTATATGCTCTCAACAGCTCCATCGCCATCGTAATCGACTTTGGACATTGTGACAGTCTTGTATTCCTGATAGCCGGTGACTTCGGAGTGGCAGGTCTGGCAAAGAGACGTATCAGAGTTTTCAGGTTCCCGTGCGTGCAGCGAGTGAGGATCATGACATGTGGCGCAGGTTTCTACGCCTGGAGCGTGAGTGAAGGTGCCAACATACGTTTTGCCTTCGTATTCGTAACCGTTGCCGCCATCGGAGCCAGCGCGTACCGCAGCTGCTGCAAAGTAGTGGTTGCCGATGATTGCCTGATCGCCGATGGGTTCGTCTTCTGGCTTGCCTTCAGTAGCTTTTGCGACATCCCGACTAGATCCCATACCTCCATGACAGGTCATACAGGCTGAAGATGAGCCGGTTCCGGTTATTTCCGTACCAGAGGGGAATGTCACTGAATCCAGTTCGTGCGTGGCAGTGCTGTGGCAAGCGGTGCAGCTGACAGGATCCTGGATCTTACCAGCCATTTCAACCGAGCCAGCCGCAGAGCCGTCCGCTCCAACAAAATCGCGGAAACCAGAAGTGCTATGGCACTTTGCGCAGACAGGAGGAACTACAGCAGGATCATCTTCATTCCAATGATTGAAGGTTTCTGAAGTAATGTCAGCGTGACCTGACCCTTCCCACTTGGTCGTGATTTCACTGACTGATGCTTTCGCGGTGTCTGTGGCTTGCATCGTCGTGCAGGCTACCCACACCAACAGTGCTGCTGCAAAGACAGCGATCAACAAAAAAAAGCTTTTTTTCTTCATTCAATTTTCTCCTTGGAATTTGTTAAAATAGCTGACAGTCAAAAATTCATGCAATTACTATTATAAATGTATCTTGTTGGGTGTCAATGTGTGAAATATATTACAATCTAAACAATTCCTGATTCTTTGATTAAAAATGCCATTTGAGAAACCGAATTTATTTTACAAACCTGGAAACAATCAGGACCTTTAGTAAATGCGATAGAATAGATAAAAAAATAACCTGAGGATATCTTTTGAAGAAAACAAATCGAAAAACTATTATAGCAGTGCTGGTGATCACGGTTGCCCTGATCGCCCTTCTGATTGCCACGACCCGCTCCAGCACCCAATATTTTTTGACTGTCTCTGAGCTCCAGTCAGGTGAGACCGACATGGTTGGTCGCAACGTCCGCATGTCTGGGGTCGTTCTGGGTGATACCATCGTCTATGACCCCCAAACTCTTGACCTCACCTTTGAGGTTGCCCAGATCCCTGGCGATCATCGCATCATCCAAGAGATGGGTGGAATGGCACTGGTCCTTGAACAAGCGGCTGCAGACCCCTCTCTTCCGCACATCACCGTCCACTACAACGGTGTCAAGCCAGACCTTCTGAAGCATGAAGCCCAGGCTATCGTCTCGGGCTCTCTCGACGCCAACGGAGTTTTTCAGGCAAAAGAATTGCTATTGAAATGCCCCTCAAAATACGAGTCCGACCTGCCGAATCAGGTCGGAAACTAATCCCTCTGAAAAGGTAACCATGTTCCACTTGGGTCTGATTTCCTTTGCTGCTGCCATGCTGGCGATCCTCATCGCTCTCATTCTAACCGTCTTCCAACTTTTCAAACACCAGACCGCCCTGACGAAGCCGATCACCACTCTGGCAAGCGTTTCCTTCGGACTGCATACCCTTAGTCTCCTTACTCTGATGGCGATGCAAGTACTTCAGGATTACTCCATCTCCTATGTCGTTTCTGTGGTGAACTCTGCCATGCCTACCATTCTGAAAATGACAGCAGTCTGGGGGGGGCAGGCCGGGTCACTCTTTTTCTGGGGTTGGACCCTCAATCTGGTTCTCTTTATCTCGCTCCATGTCCGCCGACAAATTCAGGATAGCTGGTCTTTTCTGTTCACTGCTCTAAACCTGCTCTTTTTTGGCGCGCTTTCACTCTTTGCTGAAAATCCCTTCAGCAGAGTCTGGATGACCGAATCCGGAGATATCCTCGAAGGTGTTTTTTCACCTGCTGCGGGTGCTACCGTTTATGGTGGAATATCCGGTTTTGGACTGAACCCTCTCCTGCGCCACTGGGGTATGGTTATCCATCCGCCCATTCTTTATCTCGGTTTTGCTCTCTTCCTGATACCCTTCTGCGTCGCCATCTCCCACCTCATCAGGGGTGAATCTGATGAAGGTCTGCTGGGCGAAACGCGCCTTTGGCTGCTCTCCGGTTGGATCCTGCTGACCGCAGGTATCGCCCTGGGCAGCTGGTGGTCCTACGATGTATTGGGTTGGGGCGGTTACTGGGCATGGGACCCGGTTGAAACTGCCTCGCTTCTCCCCTGGCTCACCAGCACCGGCTTGCTTCACAGTCTCCTGCTGCAGAAGCAGCGAAAAATCTTCAAGCGATTTAACTTTGTTCTTATTCTGTTGACTTACATCCTGGTCATTTTCAGTATTCTTATTACTCGTGCTGGCTTGCTCAATTCTGTGCATGCCTTTGGGGAGAGTAAGATCTCCCTTCCCCTTACGCTTCTGACCCTGACCCTTTTCGGGGTGTCCGTTGCCTTGCTTGCCTGGCGCTGGCGTCTCCTCCATTCAGGTTGGGAGCTAACATCTCTGGTCACCCGCGATGCAGCTTTCCTCTACACCAATGTAATCCTGATCTCTCTCACGATTGTTTGTTTCTATGGTCTGGCTTATCCCCTCATCACAGGCGCGATTACTGGCACACAGATTGGGCTGGATCGAACTTTCTTTGATAAAGCCGCGACGCCCCTTTTCATCCTTTTGGCTATCCTGATGGCAATCTGCCCGATCAGTGCCTGGACGGTCAATTCAGTCAGGCAGTTAGGCAAGACTGCTCGTATCCCCCTCATTCTGTCAATCCTCCTGACGGGTGTCTGCTATTTTTTCCTGACAAAATCCTGGCTGGCGCTGCTGGTGCTCTTCATTGTCAGCTTTGGTTTGCTACTGATGCTGGCCCTCACCCTGCGCGAATGCAAGTCCCCGCGTGAAGCTGCCAAACGTTGGTGGGGTCAGCGTGCCCGCCATGGTGCGTGGTTTGTCCATGCCGGGGTTCTCCTTATTGCTCTTGGCATCGTGGGTATGGAAGGCCTTGAAGCAAGCATCCAGGGTACCATGATCCCCGGTGACAAAATGCCTCTCCGTTCCTACGAGGTGGAATTTGTTCAGCTCACCACGGAGTACGAAAACCCCGAGTACCTGACGATTGAAGCCGAACTGGTCCTCTGGAAAGACGGTAAAGTGGTTGATAAGCTCTTTCCCGGGCAGCACCTTTACGAGGATCGTGGCCAATATGTGAGCATTCCAGGTAAACAGTCCACCTTGAGAGGGGATTTCTACACATTACTTTTGGATTACAACAGTATGATGGGGTATGTGACCATCCGGGCGTCCGATAATCCCCTGGTCAACTTCATGTGGATAGGCGCGCTATTGATGGTTTTGGGTGCGATTCTGGCAGCCAGTGTGCCGTGGAAATCACTGCAACTCGGCGATAATGACCAGCATGAACGGGAGCTCCCCGTTTCATGAGCCTCGAAATACGGCGGGTATCCAAATCTTTTGGTCAGCATCGAGTTCTGGATGGACTTGATCTTGAGGTACAGCCTGGCGAGCCGATGTGCCTTCTTGGTCGCAACGGCGCGGGTAAAACTACCCTGCTGAGGATCCTCGCCGGGCTGCTCAGACCTGAAGCAGGCTCGATCTGGCTTGACGATCAGCAGATCGACTATGCCGAGTCCCATGCCAGGCATGATATTGGTCTGGTCATGCATCAGCCCTTTCTCTATGAACACCTCACTGGGGTCGAAAACCTGCGCTTTTATGCCCGTCTTTACCAGGTCCCTGATGAGAACGTTGCTATTGAGAGGGCTATGGCGCAGGTTGGAATGCAGCGTTTTGGCGGAAAACCGGTCAGAGCCTTCTCGCGGGGCATGAAGCAACGTCTCACAATCGCCCGTGCGCTGCTGCATACCCCCAGCATTCTGATTCTGGACGAACCCTACACCGGTCTCGATTTGCAGGGCAGCCAGGCTTTCAATCAACTCATGCTTGAGCAGAAGCGGCAAGGTCGTATCATTCTTATGACCACCCATGACATCTCCCATGCCCTGCCTATCAGCAGTCGTTTTGCCTTCCTTGCCAGGGGTCGGATCGCTGAGGAGCTTCCAAACAGAAACCTGTCGCTGGACTACCTGGAATCCTGGCTGGCGGAAAAGCTTGCCAAACCGAATTCCGATCAGCAGAGAGTAACGGCATGAAAGATTGGCTCCACTCAGTCCGCACCCTGGTCTGGAAAGACCTGCTGCAGGAATGGCGCAGCAAAGATATGCTCACTGCCATGTTTGCCTTTGCCATCCTGACCCTGTTTATCTTCAACTATG
>ERZ1645187.3353-NODE-3353-length-13512-cov-8.335142_pt1 | contig 13512 bp, 5 predicted proteins | sample MGYA00575352_ERZ1645187 | MGnify/ENA primary metagenome ERZ1645187 (study PRJEB40837, sample SAMN11349314) | freshwater sediment metagenome | isolation source: river sediment | host: Sediment | place: India: Wazaribad , New Delhi | collected 2017-02-21 ...
AGTCCTCAACGATCACGCCCTGCATCCGCAAGGCGGCCCACGCCGGAGGCGTACGAGCAAACGACACTCGAAAAAATAGAACAACTACTCGTCTGCCCGACTTGCGGCCGAGACGAAATCGACGTCGAGCCAGACTGGCCAGTCCCCTGTTCCAAACATTGAGGCAACTTCGACCTCGGCCGCCGAAAACTAACTAAACCGGCAGCAGATGCCCCGCCAACTCCGGTCGCCGCGCAGCCTCGAGCGCCTTCAAGGGTCGCCGTTCCAGCTCGAATGTATCGAGAAACCTGTCTCGCCCGGATGGGGCAAAGCCTAGTAGCTGGGACGCCAGCGGCCCCTCGGTCCGCCACATCGGATGAACGACGGTCGTGCTCACAGCCGTCTGACCACTGCCCTGCACGATCCGCGCAAGATTGAGCGGCCCCACGAAGTCGACCGCAAGCGATCCCGGCCGCATGGCGGCGACGTTTTGCGCCAGGGCATGGCTACGCGCCAACCACCCACGGAGCTCGACGAAGTCGTCAAACCGCCCGTCCAGGCCACACGCGTATCCCGGGGTGACCATCGCCCGCAGATATGCAAGCGCCATCCTCCAATCCAATAGATTGTGGACGCGTCGGTTTCCGTACTGCTGAAGGCAGCGATAGCATGCTGTATGGCAATTCTCGCGATGCTCGTCTGCCAAAAAGACATTCAGCGGCCAATCGTCGCGAACGCCAAGAACATCGCTGATCACCTGCACTATCGCTGGCTGGCCATCCTGGCCGTTTTCGCCGAGCCGGCGACAAAGGCCTGACCCATTAATCAACGTGTCGCCGATCTGGAGCATAGGCCGCCCCTGGTGCAGACGCGGCTCAAGAGCCTCAAACTCATCCGGTGCAACGTCCAATTCAAGCGCGGCTTTCTGCACCAACAGGTGCGTCGCGCTGATTGCAGCGGCTCGCACTGCGGTCGAACGCATGCGCCCCTTCCGCGCGACCATGTCGAGCCGCAACCGCGGATCGAATTGCGTCAGCTCAAGATAAAGCGCGTCTGTCTCCTTGCGCGCCATAAGGCCGAACGGGTCGATCAAGCCTTCTCGATCGGCCCACCTGTTCAGCTCGTTCGGTGGCGCTAGATCGACGTTCACCGCCTGGTTCTGCAGGTTGCTGGCCTTCGCCACAAACCCCTTCAGAACCCATGTGTCCGTTGCATTTTCGACCTGGAACCGCTCGACGCATCCGTCGCCCTCGACGCCGTCGTTCAGATGCATGACGGTTACGCCGGCGCCTCTCCACACGCGCAGCGGCCCGCAGTCGATCTGCTCGCCCCGCTTGAGCACCGTCGCCACCGTCCGCGTCGACATGATGCCGACCTCGTCGACGTCGTTCTCCTCAGCGCGAAAGTCCGTCCGAAACGCCGCCGGCGTCAAATACCGAACGAACGATTCTGCGGGAATCACGTCGCCGCAATCCGTGCAGACCACCTCCTCCATCGGGCGATCATGCTCGATTGCAGCAGATCCGCACGACGGGCAACGTACGACGTACGCCTCGTCGGTCAGCCAATCGCCAAGCGGTCCGCCAACCTCAATCCTGTTGAGGCTTCGCCGCTCGGGCTCTGGCAGCGGTCCCGTGAACCCGATTACCCTGTGCTTCAACTTGTCCTTCGTCAGCAACGCACCGGGCGCATACTCAAACACGGCAAGATCGACATCGCGATCCATCGTCGACCACTCGAAGTCCTTCTGCTGGCCATCGGTCGAGCCCGATGACTCCACGAGCCCCGTGTACAATTCACGGACCCGCGTCGGCATGCCGTACATCGGCAGCAATCCACGCTCGGCCAGGAACTGGGCGAGCCCCATGCGGGCATGTGTCTGCATCGCCCCAAGACCCAAGATCTCGGCGACAAGCGCGTCCGGCGTCATTTCAGCCAGCAACTGGCGCCGGTGATCGGCGTTTATCACCGCCGACTCGGCGAAGGCCCGCATGGTTGGCGCCGTATCTTCGAGAGCCTGCCGAAGCTGCTGGGGCCAAACCGACCCAGTAGGGAAGAAATCACTCGTCGGCACGTATTCGCCGTGAACGTCCGGCGGCACCAGATCGTCGCCCGGATACGCCGCGCCGCCGCGCGCGCAGTCATCCCGCACTTTCGCGAATGCGGCTCTCAGCCAAACCTTACGCAGCAGGCGCTTCGGAATCGGCAGATGGTCCGCGGCCAGGAACGGCGGCGGCGGTGGATCGCCAGTGATCGCCTTCGGATTGCGGAAATAATACTCGTCGTGGCTGCGTCCCCTGCAGAACGTCGCGACAAAGGAAAACGCCTGGCCGCGTCGACCCGCGCGACCGACGCGCTGCTGATAATTGAACCGCTGCGGAGGCATATTTGCCTGAAGCACGGTCTGCAGCGACCCGATGTCGATTCCGACTTCCATCGTGGTCGTCACGGAAAGCAGATCGATTGCCTTGGCCGCCTTTTCCAAATCCGTCGGGCGCGCGCCGGATGAGCCCACCAATATACCCTTGAACCGGCGCAAACGGTCGGAAAAATCATCGGTCTGGCCGGTGAGCTCCTCGCACTTGAGAGCGAACCGCGGCACATCGTGCCGGCGCCCGCGCTCAATTCGGCGGCCGAGGAAATTCGAATTCCAAAGGTCTTCGACAACACCCTTCGGCACCTTGCCCAACGGGCGCCGGCACCTCGTGCATACCTCATGTCCAAGATGCAGATGCACGCGCTCGCATCCATCGCACCGCCAGTAAGGATCGCCTGGCTGCGAAAGACGGATGAACAGCTTCCCGACGTTGATGATGCCGTTATTGTGGCCCAGCCGCCGGAAATCTTCGAGAACCTGCCCGAATCGCTCGGGCGCGGCGGCATCGCCGAATACCGCGAGCGCGAAGCGGCGAACGCGGTTGCGCTCGCCCCTGATGTCGCCGAAGGCGGTCCATTCCTTCACCTTCCCCGGGTTGAAATATTTGTTCTCCTCAATTCGGTAAGCGCCCGCGAACACCCTGAGCCAAGCGTCCAGACGGTCCGCTTCGGCGCTTATGCCGCTGACCATCGACGGATATCCAAGTCCCGTCTCCTCCAGCGCGAAGAACGTGTTCGAAAACACCACGTCGTCGACCAACTCCGACTGGATGTCATGAATTTTCGTCGCAAGAGTTGCGCGCTCGACAGCGGTCAAATGAGGCGCAAACGCCGCGCGACCATCAGTCAGAACGAACGATTTTTCCCAAGGCCGGTCATCGAACCGTTTACGACCCAGCTCATCGAACGGATGAATCCCGAGCCGAACGAACTCAGAGGCCACGTAAGAGAGCGCCTCGTTTGGATCGGCAGCAGCTCCGGGAAACTGCAACAGTCGATCGATGCGGACCTTGCGCGCCGGAACGTCGACGATCTCCGGGTCGTCGCTTTTCTTCCACTCCGCCGCGAGATCCATCAGCTTCTTGATCGAATCCGGATCTCCCTTGTCGACCAGCTCCTTCGAGATTTTCGCCTTCTCCGCCGCGGGCACCTGCTTGGCTGCTGTAACATCGAGCATATGCAGAGCAGCCGTAACGAAAATCTCGCGGCGCAAGTCGCGCAGATGCAGACGCTCGATTTCCAGTGCCTGGTTGGCCGCATCCTGTCGGCTGTCCGAGAAAATGATGCTTTTTGCGTCCGCTCCAATTGCATGGAGAAGTTCAAACAATTCGGTCGCCACAAGCTGCGAAGCCTTCGTGAAGCCGGTTCTGAACGCCCTTATTGGTGAACGCGTCCTCAGGGACCGCGGCCTCGTCGCGTAATCCGTGCCGCATCGCGGGCAGCAGAACGGCTGGGCAGAATTTTCTCCACTCGCAATCGCTTGCGGCGTCCGGAAATAAACTCGACCGTTCAAGAGGCCATCTCGCGGCGCCTGAGGCCTCACCGACACGACGCCGGTTACGGTGTCGAGGCTCGCAGCATCCCATTGGTCCCAGGCGTTCTCGATTGGCGCGACCTCAGCGTCGGACGGCCAAAAGACCGCGAACTGGTCGAAAGTCATTTTGTCGTAAAGCTCGGACGCACCGCGATCCGGCGCAGACTCAAGGTCCGGTGAAGACGGCAGCAGTTCAAATTCCTCGGCTCGGTCTGGCGTGAGTCCACGCTGGCCGCCCAGAAAAAGGTCGCCGCACGCTTCGCAATAGAGCATTTCGAACAGGCGCCGACCCTGCACGCCAGGTGTAGGCGGCGCTCCATGCGAAACACCGCGAATGATCGTCAGGTCGGAAAACCTGACTCGGTTGCCGCCGCCGCTCGCTGGCGCGCCGAACAAACCTTCGACGTTCCGAATGAACGTATGAATCCGAAACGACGGGGTCTTTTGCGCCGCCTTTGCGCCCCAGGCGCTGCTATCGGGCAGCGCACGGGCAAGCAGCAGTCCCCGGACAGCGTCCGTATCGACCGCGCCAAAAAGCTCTGTCGACAGCACCGACACCGACGTCGCGCGCGGGCTCCCCGATGTCGCGCACGCCGCAGCCAGCGCCTCAGCGGCGCATTCAGCGACCTTCCCCGCGACCTCGCCGATCGGCCCGTCCGGAACGCCCAGGGCAACGGCGAGCCGCCTGACTGCCACCTCATTTTCGGGACTTTCCGCGACCGCAGAAATCAAATCGCCGCCGCCTGCGGTCTCCGCAAACTCAGCAAACGGCGCCGTTGGAAGCCGGGCGCGAAGCGGTGCTGGAAGCTCCGGATCACCGGGGATCACGCATTGCGCCCAGAACGCTGGATCAGTCGATCCCTCAACCCCAGAACCTGAAAACGTGCCGAATGGCGCAAATAGATCACGCAAGTATCGCGTGCTGTGTTCGAAATTCTCGCCGTCCATAGGCAGCGAAGCGCTCGACGCAAGAATCCGCAGCTTATGCCGCCGATCTGGCCTATCGAGTCCAAGCCGCACCAACAGGCTCTTCACCAGGAACGAAATCTCCGTTCCCGCCGACCCGCGGATCAGGTGCAATTCGTCGAACACGAGATAGAAGTAGGCGTCCGGATCATCAGCCAGCCAATCGCGAGTCATATTGAAGATCGGATCCTCGACCTCGCGCGACAGCATCGCGCCGAGCATCGAAGCGTTCGTCACGAGGATATCGGGCGGTGCCGCCTGCATGTCCCAGCGCGACACCATCTCGCCGCCATCAAGCGACGAAAAGATGTACCGCGTTTCATCGGGCGGCCTGCGCCCGGCCGCTTCGGCCTCTTGGCGCATGAACTCGTCGTGTCTGCGCGCAGCATCCTGATCGTCGTCCATGCGCGCCATTGACGCGCGCAACTTGGAAAGGCGCCGCTGCCTGCGCCGCGCCTCCACCGGATCGTCCGCCCGTCGCGGATGGCGCTCGTGGCCAGTGACGGGGGTCTCGCCTGTATAGTTCCCGAAGAAAATTCGGTTCCCCGCGAGCCGGCGGTCCATCGTATCGCGTGCGGCGTCGGAATCCAGGGCCTTTCGCAAACGAACCATCTGATCCGCGACAAGCGCGTTCATCGGATACAGAATCAGCGCCCTGACGGCCGGCCGTCGGCCGGGCGCTTCCCCGGATCGCTGATGCCGCCTGCGATTGAAGCTCTGCCCCCGACGCCACCAGGCGCTGCTCAAATAGTCGGTCGAAGGCGCCGGCCAGCGGACGCCCTCTTGGCAGATGCTCGCCAAAATCGGGAGCATGAAGCTCTCGGTCTTTCCCGAGCCTGTGCCAGACGTCACAATGCTCGGCTGGCCGGGGCGAATCCCGCGCTCAAGCATACGAATCTGATGCGTGTACGGATCGTACTCAGACGCCCGGCGCAGCTCCCCGTCGGCATCCCTGCCATCGAATAGGCCGCTGAGAGCCAGTTCAATGAATGCAACGCGCGCGTTGCGCGACAACGGGCCTAGAACCTCTCCGTCGAGCAATGCCTCGAGCTTCTGGCGTTGAACCTGGTAGCGCAGAACCGGCTCTACGAACGGTTCCGTCGCCAGAACGTCGGGCGTCGACAGCAAGGTTCGGCGCTCGGCCGCGGTGACCGGATCAGCGATCCGGAACGCCGTCTCGATGTAGGAAATGAAGAAATCCCGCATGCGGGCGAAGCCGCCAATCGGATCAAGCATTTCCACCACCAACCAGAGTAAGGCCGTCGCGCACAACGGCGACCGCGACCGCCGTCTTCGCTCCCAGGCACCGCGCAAACTCCGCGACCACCGCCTGTGCATTTTCTACACCAAAGACTTGGACGGCCGCCGCATGAACCGCCGCAAGCCGCTGGGTCGCCATCAACCCAAGCCCGTCCGCCAGGGCGCCAATCACGGGCGCGACCGAGCCCGGATCAATCACGGGCCGACCGATCTTGAGCGAGCAGGGTCTCTTTCGAAGCCCGGAAACTAGCCCAGGGAATCCGATTGCCGCCCCCTCGACAAAGATGCCGGACGCTTCGATCACGGTCGGCGCGCCACACAAGCGCTCCCCCTCTTCCGAGGCCGGATCATCAAGCGCGACGCACGTGGCAAACGAGCCGGGCAGGGCGCCTTGCCGCACCGCGTCCTCAAGCGCCGGAAACCAAAACCTCGCACCAGAATCGTCGGCGCGCACAACGGCGCCCATCACAGTCGCGGCGCCTTCGGCCGCAGCGGTCTCAACCGCCACGCCAAAAACCGTCGGACTACTGCTTCCAGGCGATGACCACAGATCTTCGAACGTGATGAGTGTCGGGTTCCCCACAAGCCGGACGATTCGGCCGCCAGCAAATACGAGCGCGGCAAATTCCAACAAGTCGCCGCTCTGTTCCCCCTTAATGATTGGAATTTCACCTGCGGTGACGAAGACCGCGAGCCGCGCAAGCGCATCAACGCCCACCTTACTCAGAACAGGGAGCTTCGCAAGCCGCCCGAGGACTTCGTCGAGCTCGAAAACGGCTTCTGCCGTATCGGTCGCCAATTGCGGCTTCACAGGCGACCCAGGACCGCGGACCACTGAAAGCTTGGACTCCATACTGACCAAGCGGTCCACCTGCGCTGCCACCTCCGCTTCACGTCGAACACCTTCTTCGATCGCAGCGGTGACCTGGCTCTTTTTATTTGCCAGCCCTTCCAGCTCGGACTTCAGGGCTGCGCTCCGCCGCTCGAGTTCATTGACCTCCGCTGCTGCCTCGCCCCGGCGCCCAGACTCCCAGGCGTCGATTTCCTGAGCCTTCGTCGCCCGCAGCTGCTCGATAGAAGATTCTATTTCGGCGGACGCGTCTGCTCGCCGCTTTTCCAAAGCATCCATCTCGCTGGCTTCGAGTTGAGCTGCGAGCGATTTCGTCTCCTCTAGAAACGTTGTCCGTTCGGTCGCCATTTCGGCACGCAGGTCGGCGCGCGCCGCATCGAGAAACGCCGGTCGTTCGTCTTCCAGCCTTTTTGCCACAGCCTCGTCGATGAAGCGCTTCACGGCCACGTCGTCCATGATCGCCTCGCGAAACGCAGCGAGCGTCTCTCCTTCCCAGCTGATGCGTTCGGCGAGAAAGCGGGCTCGAACGAGCTCGGCCAGAACTGCAGCGTCCTTTCCACCAAGTAGGGAAACGCGCCCGGTCAGCTTTTCGATACGCCCTTTCAATGCGCGTTCGATGGCGCGACCGGCCTCGGCGAAATCACCCGGAGCGCATGCGACCGCGGCCGCGCGAAGATATTCGTCGTCGCGCGACCAGTTGACGGTCTTGTCGAGAAGCTCCGATCCATCGAAATCGTATTGATCCGTCCAGTCTGCGGCATCCGGTACCGAGACCAAAAGCTCCGGCGAAAACCGCCGCACGGGAAGCGACGCAAGGCCGGGATCACAGGCCCGCCAGCGACCGTCGGCGCCCTGAGCCAGGGTGACGCGCACGACCTCGTCGTCGCCGATGCGGACCGCCCATTGTCCGGTCGCGCCGGTCTCGACGCCGATCTCCACCAAGATCCGACGGTCGCTCTCGACGGTCTCCCAACTGGCATTTCCGAGAAACCTGCACAGGCGGCGAGGCGATACCGCTCGAAATGCGCAGGGCGCGTTCGGGCGGTCCTGGGCCACAACCCGAAATATTACGGGATCGCCATCGTGAAGGCCGTTTGCAAATACGCCTTGGACTTCTACGACGCCATTTGGCGGAAACAATCCGCGCACGTCGGCTACGGCCTGCCAGCCCCCGCCCTCCATGCGAGACGCCACCGGAGTTACCCGCGCGATGGCATTGCGACCACGTTCGGCGATGCCAACAATGTCTGGCGCACGGGCCTTCATGAAATCCCCTTCTTCTGAATCTGCTAGCTGTCCGCCCTATGCACCGACAGCTGCCCTCTCTGCCACGCTGGCCTGAGCCGTCCCCTCGAATGGCGCGCCGCCGCGGCGGCATCCCATGCCGAAATTCCCGCAATCTTTCTGTCGGAGACGATCAGACCCGGCAGAAGACGGTTCAACCAATCAAGCTCACGTTCGTCCGTGCGATAGACGTACGTGCCGGCGAAAACGCCGGCATTGACAGCGTGCTGTAGTCGCAGCCGTTCTGCAAGCAAATCAGGCAAGAAAGCTTCGCGACACTGCCCGATCAGAAACCCGCCCGACTCCGAAAACAACGGCACGCGAGCGACGGCGTGCGCGGCGACCACCGCTATACTCCTCGACAAGAAGCGATATTCTCGACTGCGCGCGATGTCTTCGACGACGTAGACGTCATGGTCGTTTCCGGCTGATTGAGCCCAGCGGGTCAGCCGGACCGAACCATCGCCCTCCCGCGCATCGGCCACGAAACGACGGCGCTCCCAATCCCAGCGTGACGCTGGGCTCCGTCCGAATTTCGTCAGCTTCGTTTCGACAAACGCAAGTGGTTGCTCGGTTATCCGAACGATAGGCGGTAAGATGTTCCACCCAAGCCGCCCAGCGAGAACATCCAATTCGCCGCCACGGCAGCCGTTCAGGAGCGGCGCAGTCGGCGTCGCTCCCGCAATCCTAAATGGCTCCGCGCCGACAGCCCTGGCCGCCGCCCAAAAGCCTTCCGACTGCACTTCGCAAACCGCGCCCTCCGCGAACGCAACATCGCCTAGACGGCGAAGCGAGGGCGGTCGCAAGGTCCATACTCGCCCCTTCCAGCGCTGGCGCACCCTGGGCGTCAAGATCGTCGCATCGCACAAGCTGCGAATGACCGCCCACGGATTTTCGTCCGAACCGAAAGCGTCGCGAACGACTTCGACGAGATCGCCTTCGCCCCATCCGGCACGCCCTCCGGCGTATACCGCCTCGACCAAGTCATTCATCCGTCGGTCGCCGTCGTCGCAACCCGATTTCACCGCCGTCACGCCAACCCTAAGCTCGGACTCGCTGCGCCATTCAAATAGCTCCGGAAAGCCAGCCGCCTGCGAATCCAAGCTACCGTGGGGCACAGCGCTGCGCGCAAAATGGATGCGCCGAGACCAAGAATGCGAACCATCCTCCGCAAACCACTCGCCGCTTACGGGGGCCTCCGCCATCAGACGGAATCCTTCTGAGGCGTCGCGTTCCTCTTCGACGCGAAGATTGCCGGCTGCACCCCGACCTCGCCTTATAGAAACGACGGTCGAACTCGACCGAATTCTAGGCAAGAACAATGGTCGCCCGAGCCAAAGACCGTCGGTCATTATGCCGCCAGACACCGAAACGGAATGCAGCATCGTTGGCCGGCGCGCATCGGCGATCAAATCGATGCACGCTTCTGCGACCGCTGGAGAGACCGGGTCGATCGTGAAGAACCAGTCGCCGCTCGCGGCGAACCGAGGACGATATTCGCGAAGCCGCCTATATCCGTCAGCCGAACACCCGATATGCACGCGGCCAAGGATTTCGTCGTCGCCGACAACCGCCCGCCACCTGCCGTAACCGGCCTGGCGGAACACAAGCAGGCGGCCGGTCGACCCTTTCGTTTCCTCCAGATCCCCGGCAACGACACCGAGAGCACCCTGCTTTTCTGGCATCCTCGAACTGGCCGCCAACAGGGCAAAAATCGGCGTCCCATCCTCGTCGAACGAGCATTCGACCCGATACTCGAGTTCGGGCGCCTCCGGCGCCCCGATACACGTTCGCACGAATTTCCAGAACCGGTGGTCCGCCAGATACCGATTGCCGGACAAGAGCGAGGCCTGAAAATCGTCGAACGCTTGCCGCATTCCTTCCGACCGTCGACCGCTCTCAACGCGCGATCGGAACCGTGCGACAAATTCGCGCGGTTCATCTTCGATTCCGGGATGCTCTGCGATGAAGTTAGTCAGCAAGGTCCCGTCTGACTTCGTCGGAAAAGCAAGCCGAAGACTGATCCCGATATGGGTCCACGACGGCGGCACAGGCGGCAAAACAAGCCGCCGCACCGGCAGGCCGTCAGCCTGCCGTGCGGCGAGCCAATCGACCAGGGCCTTCCACATCAACTCAACACCGTGGAGCTGCATGAACGTCCGGTCGCTCTCGAGAAACTCAGCGAGCTTTTCGCGAAATGGCCCGCCCAGCCTCGCATGCTCGGCAGATCCGCCGTGTTCCCCAGGAAGGCTGGCAACCAATAACGTCAAAACGAGGTAACAAAAGTACCCCGGCACCTCTCGTGCGGGCTCAGCTGGCGGCCCCTCGCGCAGCGCCCGATCAAATCGGTCGCCGCTGCACACAACAAACTTGAAGGACCGCAGCGCGGATTCTTGACCGTCGAGGCCGATGTCAGCTCCGGCCTGCACAATCGTCTCGGGCGTAACCTCGAACGACAAGATCGCCGACGGATCGCCTGACCCATCGACCGTTAATAGTCGCCACGTCAGCGCGCGCTCCCACGCGAACAACGTCGCGCGCGCCGTCGCAAACGATTTGTCCGTCATGCCCGACATCTCGACGAGCGTAGCATAGCGCTCCGCCTCGACCAGACCTGCGGAGCTTTTTTTGTCGAAATGCCGTAGCGCCTCTTGGCGGCCGCTTCGAGCCCGGGCATCCTATTCGTATTGAACGGAATCAAATCGGTCCATGAAGAAGCCAACGGCCATTTCATTGTTCACCGGATGCGGGGGAAGCGACGCCGGCCTCATCAAGGCTGGATTCGACGTCGTCATGGCCAACGATATCCTTCCTTACGCCCGCGATGTCTATGAGGCGAACCTTCCCGAGACGGATTACCGCCTCGGCGACATCGCCGAGATAGACAAATTTCCAAAAGCCGATCTGCTCGCGGGATGCTACCCCTGCCAGGGCTTCAGCGTCGGCGGCGTCCGCGACCCAGACCGCCAGATCAATTACCTCTATCGGGAATTCGACAGGGCCCTGAGACGCATCAAGCCGAAGGCGTTCATCGTCGAGAACGTTTCCGGCATGCGCCGGTCGAACAACCAGCACCTTGCGGTCAATCAGCTTACTCGCTTCCGTATGGCCGGATACAAGGTCTCCTGGGCCATCCTGGATGCCCGAGAATACGGCCTTGCGCAGGAGCGGACGAGGATGTTCTTCGTCGGCATTCGATCCGACCTCGGCCTTCGATACGAATTTCCCGAGCCGAGCCATTCGCTGTCCGGAGATCATCTCGTCGGTCGCAAGCCATGCCCCACAATCCGGGACATGATCGGCGATTTGCCCGAATGGCCCGACGAGGCCGAATACGACACGCAGCCATTCCACTGGTACTACCTGTCGCGAGACCGCTGGCGCGGCTGGGACGACGTCAGCAAGACGATCGTCGCCAATAGCCGACACACCCCGCTGCATCCCGTCAGCCCGAGCCTCAAGCGCATGGGCGCGGACGAATGGAAATTCGTCGACGATCGCCCGGCCCGCCGGCTCTCCTATCGCGAGGCTGCACGCCTCCAGGGATTTCGGCGGGCAATGAAGTTTCCCGAAACGGCATACATTCGCATGCGCTATCGGGTCGTCGGCAACGCCGTACCGCCGCCCCTTTTCAAAGCCGTCGCCTCGGCAATCCCTGACATCTGGTGACGTTCAAACACGGACCGACGCCGCGGCGAGCCGGCGTCGGTCAAAGAAATCGCCCGGCGCCTGACCGTTGCCGGCACAGTCGACGCCACCATCAAGGCGCTCACCGGCTGATGCCAACCCTATCTCGGCCACGGCCATCGCCGTTCGCCGGGCCTTAACGGCCTTGGCCGATCATTCGGTCGTGTCCCCGGAGGTGGTGTAGCTGGGCGGGAGCAAGCCGCTCGCGACGCGCGCTTTTCATAGGGCGGTCGCGAGCGAGCGGCTTGCGGTGGTCATCGGCGGTTCGCCGGTAAGATCGGGTTGCGAACTCCCACGCAAACCGAGGAACTGCCGATGACCGACGAGATGATGACCCTTCGCACGCTCGTGGAGAAGGCCCCCGACGCCGATATCTTGCGCGACATGATCGGGTTCGCCGCCGCGCGGCTGATGGAGATCGAGATCGGCGCCCTGACCGGGGCGGGCTATGGCGAGAAGAGCGCGGAACGGCTGGCGCAGCGCAATGGCTACCGCGACCGGACATGGGAGACGCGCGCGGGAGCGGTGGAACTGCGCATCCCCAAGCTGCGCAAAGGCAGCTATTTCCCCGGTTTTCTGGAGCCGCGGCGGATGGCGGAGAAGGCTCTGAGCGCCGTCATTCAGGAGGCCTATATCCACGGCGTCTCGACCCGCTCGGTCGACGATCTGGTCAAGGCGATGGGCATGAGCGGGGTCTCCAAGAGCCAGGTGAGCCGGCTGTGCGAGGAGATCGACGAACGGGTGAAGGCCTTCCTCGAACGTCCGCTTGAAGGCGATTGGCCCTATGTGTGGATCGACGCGACATACCTCAAAGCCCGCCAGAACGGCCGGATCGTCTCTCTTGCGACGATCGTCGCGGTGGGCGTCAACGCCGACGGACGGCGCGAAGTGCTGGGCATGGACATCGGCCCGTCCGAGGCGGAGACATTCTGGACCGAATTCCTGCGCAAGCTGGCCCGACGCGGTCTGCGCGGCGTCAAGTTGCTCATCTCGGACGCCCATTCCGGCCTCAAGGCGGCCGTCGCCAAGGTTCTGACCGCGACATGGCAGCGCTGTCGCGTCCACTTCATGAGGAACGCGCTCGCCCATGCCGGCAAGGGCGGGCGGCGTGTCGTCTCGGCCTTCATCGCCACCGCCTTCGCGCAGGACGACGCCGAGGCCGCGAAGACCCAGTGGCGCAAGGTCGCCGACCAGTTGCGCCCGAAGCTGGCGAGCTTCATGGACGAGGCGGAGCACGACGTGCTGGCCTATATGGGTTTTCCCGCCGCCCATCGCGCCAAATTGCACAGCACGAATCCGATCGAACGCCTCAATGGCGAGATCAAGCGACGCACCGAGGTCGTCGGGATTTTCCCCAACGAGGCGGCGATCACCCGGCTCGTCGGCGCCATCCTGCTGGAACAAAACGACGAATGGGCCGTCCAGAGAGCGCGCTACATGACGCTGGAAACGATCGCGCCCCTGAGCGATGATCCCATCGTCGGGCTGCCAGCCGTGGCCGCCTGATCAGCCCGGTTCAGACCGGCGAACACGGCGATGGCCACGCCGAAGTTACACCACGCTGTGGGACGCGATC
>ERZ1645187.3354-NODE-3354-length-13508-cov-29.384821_pt1 | contig 13508 bp, 15 predicted proteins | sample MGYA00575352_ERZ1645187 | MGnify/ENA primary metagenome ERZ1645187 (study PRJEB40837, sample SAMN11349314) | freshwater sediment metagenome | isolation source: river sediment | host: Sediment | place: India: Wazaribad , New Delhi | collected 2017-02-21 ...
ACTTCTGGCTGACCGGCATCCTGTCGTCGTTCCTCGACAACGCCCCGACCTATCTGGTGTTCTTCAATCTGGCCGGCGGCGATCCCGAATTCCTGATGCACGACATCCCCTGGACCCTGCTCGCCATCTCCTGCGGCGCGGTGTTCATGGGCGCCAACTCCTACATCGGCAACGCCCCCAACTTCATGGTCAAGGCGATCGCCGAGGAGAGCCATGTGAAGATGCCGAGCTTCTTCGGCTATCTCCTGTGGTCGGGCGGCATCCTGGTGCCGCTGTTCGGCCTCCTCACCCTGGTCTTCTTCCACTGGTGAGCCGATGAGCGACCCGGATGCGAGCGACGCCGCCCCTCCCCCGCCGCCGACGCGCCCCGAGGAAACCCTCGCCGTCACCCGCGGCGTGCGCCGACATCTGATCCGGCTCGGCTTCGCGGTGGTGGAGGAACTGCCGCTGGCCTCGGGCCGCCGCGCCGACGTGGTGGCGATCAACGAGCGCGGCGACGTCTGGATCGTCGAGGTGAAGTCGTCGGTCGAGGACTTCCGCGCCGATCAGAAGTGGCCGTTCTACCGCCTCCATTCCGATCGCCTGTTCTTCGCCACCTCGCCGCGCGTGCCGCTGGAGATCTTCCCCGAGGACTGCGGCCTGATCCTCGCAGACGCCCACGGCGGCGAGATCCTGCGCGAGGCCCCCGAACATCGTCTCGCCGCCGCCACCCGCAAGGCGGTGACCCTGCGGTTCGCCCGCCTCGCCGCCCTGCGCCTGCATGGGCTTATCGATCCCGGCATCCTCGGCAACGTCGAGATCGGCTGAGCCGCGCGCTCCACCGCCCCCCTCCCCGATTTCTCGCGTCTGGACGCCGCCACTCGGCGTCCCATATCCTCGCCCACCGAACCTCGAGCGCGAGCCCCGATGGCCAACGACGACGAACGCAACACCCTGACCGGCCGCCTCGGTCGCCACGCCCGCATCGGCGTCGACGTCGGCACCGCCGCCGCCCGCATCGCCGCCGCCCGCCTCACCGGAGGCGGCGACCTCGCCAAGGAGGGCCGCCTCATCGCCGACGCCCTCGGTGGCCTCAAGGGCCCGCTGATGAAGGTGGCGCAGTTCCTCGCCACCATTCCCGACGCCATTCCCGCCGAATGGGCGGCCGAGCTGCAGCGCCTCCAGGCCCATGCCCCGCCGATGGGCTGGGCCTTCGTCCGCCGCCGCATGGCCGCCGAACTGGGACCGACCTGGGCGAGCCGCTTCGCGAGCTTCGAACACGAGCCGGCCCACGCCGCCTCGCTCGGACAGGTCCACCGCGCCGTCGCCCCCGACGGCCGCCGGCTGGCCGTGAAGCTGCAGTACCCGGACATGGATTCTGCGGTCGAGGCCGATCTGTCGCAACTGTCGCTGGTCTTCGCCCTGATGCGCCGCCTGCGCCCGCAGATCGACACCACCGAGATCGCCCGCGAGATCGGCGACCGCATCCGCGAGGAACTCGACTACGAGCGCGAGGCCCGCCACATGCGCCTCTACGGCGAGATCCACCTCGCCGACGACGAGGTGCGCATCCCCGAGGCCGTGCCCGAGCTCTCCACCCGCCGCCTCCTGTCGATGACCTGGCTCGACGGCGAGCCCATGCTCGCCTTCAAGGAACAGCCGCAGGAGGTCCGCAACCGCCTCGCCGCCGCGATGTTCCGCGCCTGGTGGCATCCCTTCTGCCGCTTCGGCGTCATCCACGGCGACCCCCACCTCGGCAACTACGCCGTCTTCCGCGACGGCGACGAACCCGCCGGCATCAACCTGCTCGACTTCGGCTGCGTCCGCATCTTCCCCGCCCGCTTCGTCGAGGCGGTGGTCGAGCACTATCGCGGCCTGCTCCACGGCGACCGCGACCGCGTCGCCGCCGCCTACGAGACCTGGGGCTTCGAGAACCTGACCCACGACCTGATGGAGACGCTCGACATCTGGGCCCGCTTCCTCTACGGCCCGCTCCTGACCGACCGCACCCGCCGCATCGCCGAGGGCGTCTCGGCGATCGAATTCGGCCGCGAACAGGCGACGGCGGTGGCCGAGGCCCTGAAGCGCCACGGCTCGGTGCGGCCGCCGCGCCAGTTCCTGTTCATGGACCGCGCCGCCATCGGCCTCGGCGGCGTCTTCCTCCACCTCGACGCGGAACTGAACTTCCATCGTCTGTTCGAGACGGCGATCGAAGACTTCCAGCGCGAGCGCCTCGCCGAGCGGCAATCTGCCGCGCTCCAACGGGCCGATCTCGCACCTTCGGAGGAATGACACGGATCGCGCGAGCCGCGAAACTGTGCCCCGGAGCAAGTGACGACGAACCGCCGCCCACACGAACCGCCCACGCGATGCGTGTGGTTCGGTGAATTCGCCGTTGCGTCCGTTTCGAATGACTGGCTTGATGATCGAGCCGGGGCCGCAAGAGCCCCGCGTCGTTCAGGGAGAACGTCATGTCCGAAACGAACATTCGGGATTGGGCGGAACACCGGCGCACCTACGCCGCCTTTCTGCGCCTGACCAAGGGAGCGACGGCGGCGGTCGTCGTTCTCCTGGTCCTGATGGCGACCTTCCTGCTCCATCATTGAATCGATCTGATCGCCTCGTCGGGGGGCGATCGAACGATTCGAATGAGCCTCTCACGCCTCGCCACCGCGGCGAAGCGCGAGGGGCGTCGTCCGATCTCGGCAACGGGATCGGGTTCGTCGAGCGTCGCCCTCCACGGGGAGAACGGGTGACGATCGCACCACGCACGCGACGGGACCGGAAAGGTGCTTTCCGGGTCGATCGCGCCGAACCGGCCCGTCTCGCGGCGGTCCAGTCGAGAAGCATCTAGGGAGACACCCCCATGAAGATCGCGGTTCCCGTCGAACGCTACCCGCAAGAGGGGCGTGTGGCGGCAACGCCGGAGACGGTCAAGAAGATGAAGGCGCTCGGCTTCGACGTCACGGTCGAGGCCGGAGCCGGGCTCGCCTCGCGCTACGTCGACGCCGAATACGTGGCGGCGGGCGCCACCCTGGCGTCCGGCATGGCCGCGACCTTCGAGGGCGCCGACGTCGTGTTGATGGTCCGCCGGCCGTTGCCGGAGGAGTGTCACATGATGAAGAAGGGGGCGATCCTCATCACCATGGCCGACCCCTACGACCACGCCGCCCAGATCGCCGAGATCGCGGCCGTCGGCGTGACCACCTTCACCATGGAGTTCATGCCGCGCATCACCCGCGCCCAGGTCATGGACGTGCTCTCCTCGCAGGCCAACCTCGCCGGCTATCAGGCGGTGGTGGAGGCGACCTACGCCTATCATCGCGCCTTCCCGATGATGATGACCGCCGCCGGCACCGTTCCCGCCGCCAAGGTCTTCGTCATGGGCGCCGGCGTCGCCGGTCTCCAGGCGATCGCCACCGCCCGCCGCCTCGGCGCCGTGGTCACGGCGACCGACGTACGCCCGGCCGCCAAGGAACAGGTCGCCTCGCTCGGCGCCAAGTTCATCGCGGTGGAGGACGAGGAGTTCAAGGCGGCCGAGACCGCGGCCGGCTATGCCAAGCCGATGTCGGCCGAATATCAGGCCAAGCAGGCGGCGCTGGTCGCCGAGCACATCAAGAAGCAGGACGTGGTCATCACCACCGCCCTCATCCCGGGCCGTCCGGCGCCGAAGCTCGTCACCGCCGAGATGGTCGCCTCGATGCGTCCGGGCTCGGTTCTGGTCGACCTCGCGGTCGAACGCGGCGGCAACGTCGAGGGCGCCGTGCAGGGCGAAGTGGTGGAGACCGAGAACGGCGTGCAGATCATCGGCTACGTCAATCTCGCCGCCAAGATCCCGGCTTCCGCCTCCGCCCTCTACGCCAAGAACCTCTTGGCCTTCCTCGAGACGATGGTCGACAAGGAGACCAAGACCGTCTCGCCGAAGTGGGACGACGAGGTCGTCAAGGCGACGCTCATCACCAAGGACGGCGCCGTGGTTCATCCGGCCCTGCTCAAGTCCTGACCGAATTTCCGCGAGGAACGATTCTCATGTCCAGTCTCACACCCGATCAGGCGCTGGAGAAGGCGACCGCAGCGGCCAAGGCCGCCGCCGCCTCTGCCCAGGACGCCGCCGCCGCCGCGCACGCGGCACAATCCTACGTCGACCAGCTGGCGGACGCCGGCGGTGCCGCGCTCGCGGCCGCCACCGGTGGCGCCATCGACCCCTTCGTCTTCCGCCTGTCGATCTTCGTCATGGCGATCTTCGTCGGCTACTACGTGGTGTGGTCGGTCACCCCGGCCCTGCACACCCCGCTGATGGCGGTCACCAACGCCATCTCCTCGGTCATCGTCGTCGGCGCCCTCCTCTCCGTCGCGGTTCCCGCGATGGACAGTGGCTCGATCATGGCCAAGGTGTTCGGCTTCCTCGCCCTCGTCATGGCATCGGTGAACATCTTCGGTGGCTTCCTCGTCACCAACCGCATGCTCGCCATGTACAAGAAGAAGGAGCGGTGACATGAACGCCAACATCGCCGCCGTCCTCTACCTCGTCTCGGGCGTGCTGTTCATCCTCAGCCTGCGCGGGCTCTCGAGCCCCGCATCCTCCCGTCAGGGCAATCTCTTCGGCATGATCGGCATGACGCTGGCGGTCCTGGTGACCCTGGCGCTGGCCAAGCCGTCGATCGGCTCCGCCGTGCTCATCCTCGCCGGCCTCGCCGTCGGTGGCGGCATCGGCGCGGTGATCGCCCGCAAGATCGCCATGACCGAGATGCCGCAGCTCGTCGCGGCCTTCCACAGCCTCGTCGGTCTCGCCGCCGTGTTCGTCGCCGCCGGCGCGCTCTATGCGCCGAGCGCCTTCGGCATCGGCGCCGTCGGCCACATCCACGGCCAGGCCCTGGTCGAGATGAGCCTCGGTGTCGCCATCGGCGCGATCACCTTCACCGGCTCGGTCATCGCCTTCGCCAAGCTCAACGGCAACATGTCGGGCAAGCCGATCCTGCTGCCGATGCGCCACGTCATCAACGCCGGCCTCGCCGCGCTGCTGGTGGCGCTGATCGTGGTTCTGGTGAAGACCGAGAGCCATGCGGTGTTCTGGCTGATCGTCATCGTCTCGCTGGTGCTGGGCGGTCTCATCATCGTGCCGATCGGCGGCGCCGACATGCCCGTCGTCGTCTCGATGCTGAACTCCTACTCCGGCTGGGCCGCCGCCGGCATCGGCTTCACCCTCGGCAACACCGCCCTGATCGTCACCGGCGCGCTGGTCGGCTCGTCGGGCGCGATCCTCTCCTACATCATGTGCAAGGGCATGAACCGGTCGTTCATCTCGGTCATCCTCGGCGGCTTCGGCGGCGAGACCGCCGGTCCCGCCGGCGGCACCAAGGAAGCCCGCCCGGTCAAGCACGGTTCGGCCGAGGACGCCGCCTTCATCATGAAGAACGCCTCCAAGGTCATCATCGTGCCCGGCTACGGCATGGCGGTCGCCCAGGCGCAGCACGCGCTGCGCGAAATGGCCGACATGCTGAAGGAGGAGGGCGTCGAGGTGAAGTACGCCATCCACCCGGTCGCCGGCCGCATGCCCGGCCACATGAACGTGCTCTTGGCCGAGGCCAACGTGCCCTACGACGAGGTCTTCGAACTCGAGGACATCAACTCGGAGTTCGGTCAGGCCGACGTCGCCTACGTCATCGGCGCCAACGACGTCACCAACCCGGCCGCCAAGACCGACCCGACCTCGGCGATCTTCGGCATGCCGATCCTCGACGTCGAGAAGGCCAAGACCGTGCTCTTCATCAAGCGCGGCATGGGCTCCGGCTACGCCGGCGTGGAGAACGAACTGTTCTTCCGCGACAACACCATGATGCTGTTCGGCGACGCCAAGAAGGTCACCGAAGAAGTCATCAAGGGCTTCCACTGAAGCTGGGACGGGCGGCGCCCTCTCGCGCCGCCCGACCGCGACCTTCGCAGCCCCCCGTTCCGAAAAGCGAGAGCCCCGCGTCCGTGTCCGGCCGCGGGGCTCTCTCGTCTCATGGTTTCAGCGCCGGGCGGTTTCCCCGCGGGCGCATCGCCTCACGGGCAGACGTCGCGATAGCGACGGCCGCGCTCGTCGCGATAGACGCACGACTTCGGCGCGGTCTGGTGACCGATCACGGCACCCGAGGCACCGCCGATCAGCGCGCCGACCGCCGCACCGCGGCCTCCGTCGATGGCACCGCCGATGAGGGCACCGGACCCGGCACCGATGAGCGCGCCACCGACCGTGCGATCGGACTGCGAATGGCTCGAGCAGGCCGCGAGGCTCAGCGTCAGAGCGATGGCGAGAAAGACCTTGTTCATCAGGGGAACCTCCATCCACATAGGCGAGGGCGACCACGTGAGCCCGTCTTCGTGGCTCCGCAGTCTCCGCCCGGATCTCCCGGCTCCCGAAGGCGTCGTTCGATCCCGGCCGACATCAACATGTGCCGCAGCGACGATCCTTACAAGCCCGAGGTGGTCCGAACCGCCGTCGAGTTGTAGTTTTGCTTAAGTGGAGATGCTCCGATGTGCGTTCCGGCACACGCAAGTACCCGCGATCGCCCCGCCCCGCGTGGTCCTCGCCCCGCCCTCGGCCGGATCGAATGTCCCGGCCGGGCGCCCGAGGCGACCCTTCTCAGACCCGACCGGCCAGCCGCTTGAGGCAGTCCTGCCCGAGCTGCGACGTCGGCACGATCGACACGCCGCGCTGGCACGAGGCGAGCGCGTCCTTGCGGTCGCCGAGCTGCTCTTCGACGATGCCGCGGTTGATCCACGCCTCGCCGTAGTTGAGGTCGTTGTTGAGCGCACCGTTGAAGTCGTCGAGGGCGCCCTTGAGATCGCCGTTGCCGACCTTGAGCAGGCCGCGGGCGTTGAACGGCTCGGCCGCCGAGGCATCGCGTTCGATCGCCGCGGAATAGTCCGCCATCGCCCCCGCCCGATCGCCCATCCCCTGCCGGATCAGCGCGCGATCGTGATAGGCCCCGGCATTGCCCGGCTCGATGCGGATCGCCTCGGAGAGATCGGTGAGAGCGCGATCGCGCTGGCCCATCTGGCGATGGACGTTGCCGCGCCCGACCCAGGCGGCGGCATAGTCGGGCTTCAGCTCGATCGCCCGCGCATAGGCGGCGAGCGACAGATCGAGCCGCCCCATCTGCCGCAGCACCAGACCCTTGTTGGCCCAGGCGCGATAGAACGACGGATCGAGCTTCAGCGCCGTGTCGAAGTCGGCGAGCGCCGAGCGCCCGTCGCCACCGCGGGCGTAGGCGGTGCCGCGCAGATTGTAGGCATTCGGATCGTTGGGTCGCGCCGCCACCGCATCGCTGAGCGAGGCGATGTTGGCCGCCGAACCGGCGCCCTGATCGGCCGAGCGCGACGCCGCGGTCGAGGCATCGGTGAAGCTCGCCCCGGCGGTCTGGCAACCGGCCACCGCCCCGGCCAGCAGCACGGCGGCGATCGGACCGAGAAGAGCACGCCCGCTGAGCTTCGTGAGGGTCGACGCCATCGATTCCACTCCCTGCCCGCCCTCGCCCCACCGGGCGAGTCCCGAAACGACGCCGCCTGACGGCGTCTCCGTATTCGATTCGGAGCGATCGAGAGGATCCCACGTTCGGGCCCGTCCCGCCATCGGCGTCGAGGCCCGAAACGTCGTACGGAGGACGTGCGGACGAGACCGCACGCGCGACGACGACCACTCCCGCGCCGAAGGAAAGACCCCCATCGACGCGAAGAACCGTGCCGCGGCTCCGCGTCACGGTTCCTTCGTCACAGGCGCTCACCGCAGCACGCAGGCGCTCGGCGCCCACGTCGTTCGGGAGCACGCGCGGGAAGGCCCCCGCGAGGGGCACCCGCGCAACCGGTATCAGCGCTTGCCGGCCGCGGCCTTGGCCGGGAGCAGGCCCTCGCGCTGAGCGCGCTTGCGAGCGAGCTTGCGGGCGCGACGGACGGCCTCGGCCTTCTCGCGAGCCTTCTTCTCGGAGGGCTTCTCGTAGTGGCCGCGGAGCTTCATCTCGCGGAAGATACCCTCGCGCTGCATCTTCTTCTTCAGCGCCTTGAGAGCCTGGTCGACGTTGTTGTCGCGAACGAGAACCTGCACGCGTTCGATCCCATCTTGAAGTAAAGGTTGTCCTGATCGCATCGACCGGAAAACGCGGACGTACCGGGAAACCCGGGTTCGCCTCGCCGTTCTCTTGGAAGACACGACCGAGCCCCATCGAGAGATGAAGGCTCGCGAAGTGCCGGTTGCGTAGCAGAATCGACGGGGGATGTCCACCGCCTCACCGGCCACGCTCACCGAAATCGACTCACACGCCCCGGTCGCGCCGCGGACGAATGCGATTGACGTGCCCCATCTTGCGGCCCGCGCGGATCTCCGCCTTGCCGTAGAGATGCAGGCTCGCGCCCTCCTCGGCCAGGAAACGGGCCGGATCGGCGGCTTCCTCGCCGATCAGGTTCTCCATCTCCACGTCCGAATGGCGCACCGGCGCACCGAGCGGCAGCCCCGCCACCGCCCGCATGTGCGCCTCGAACTGCGACACGAGGCAGGCGCTCTCGGTCCAGTGACCGGAATTGTGCACCCGCGGCGCGATCTCGTTGGCCACCAGCCGCTCGCCGCCGACCTCTGGAACCACGAACAGCTCCACCGCCACCACACCGACGTGATCGAGCGCAGCCGCCACCCGCTCGCCGATCTGCACCGCCGACGCCCGAGTCGCCTCGGAGATCGCCGCCGGCACCCGGCTGAACTTCAGAATGTGATGGCGATGTTCGTTCTCCGGCACGTCGAACGAGACCGCCGTCCCGTCGAGCCCGCGCGCCGTCAAGACCGAGACCTCGCGTTCGAACGGCACCCAGCCTTCGAGGATGGCCGGCTGCCCCTTCATCGCCGCGAACGCCGCCGCCGCATCGGCCGGCGCGGCGATCTTCGCCTGCCCCTTGCCGTCGTAGCCCATGCGCCGCGTCTTGATGACCGCCGGACACCCGATCTCGGCGAGCCCCGCCTCGAGATCGGCGAACGTGTCGACCGCCCGGAACGGCGCGGTGGGAATGCCGAGCCCGGCCAGGAAGGTCTTCTCGGCCAGTCGGTCCTGCGAGATCTCCAGCGACTTCGGCCCCGGCCGCACCGGCACCCGGGCGGCGAGGAACGCCGCGGTCGCCGCCGGCACGTTCTCGAATTCGTAGGTGACGACGTCGACCGCGTCGGCGAAGGCGGCCAGCGCCTCCTCGTCGTCGTAGTCGGCGATGAACGCCTCCGCCGCCACGTCGAAGGCGGGACTTTCGGGATCGGGGCACAGCACGATCGACTTCAGCCCCAGACGCGCGCCGGCCAGCGCCAGCATGCGGCCGAGCTGGCCGCCGCCGAGAATGCCGATGGTCTTGACCGTCTCAGACATGATCGACCGGCCGCTCCGCCACTGCCTCGGTCTGCTTGCGCCGCCATGCCTCGAGCCGGTCGGCGAGTGCCGGATCGTGCAGCGCCAGAACGGCGGCGGCGAGCAGCGCCGCGTTGACCGCCCCGGCCTTGCCGATGGCCAGCGTACCGACCGGGATGCCGGCCGGCATCTGCACGATCGACAGGAGGCTGTCCTTGCCCTTGAGCGCCTTGCTCTCCACCGGCACGCCGAACACCGGCAGCGCCGTCAGCGCCGCCGTCATGCCCGGCAGATGCGCCGCCCCACCGGCCCCCGCGATGACGACCTGGAACCCTTCCGCCTTGGCGCCGCGCGCGAAGTCGTAGAGCCGCTCCGGAGTACGGTGCGCCGACACGATCCGCTTGTCGTGCGCCACGCCCAGTGCCTCGAGCGTCTCGGCGGCATGGCGCATGGTCTCCCAGTCGGACTGGCTGCCCATGATGATGGCGACCGGCGGGGGGGTGTGGGTCATTGGGCCTCTCCGGAGGTCCGAGCGGTGCGCCGCGATCGGTCGCCGTCCGCAGTCGGTGAAACGTGAGAAATTCAACGCCCGCGGGCTGGAAACGCCTGACGAAACGGCCGGCCGCGCGAGAAGCGCGCGGTATAGGCGATCACCCGCCGGCGCACAAGCGGGGGAGCCCGCATTCGCCCGCGAAAAACGTCGGTTTTCGCCGTCTCTACGCCGAACGACCGAGTACATCTCGCCTCAGGCGATGATGTCGGGAACCAAGCGGTCCTCGAGATGGGTGATGCGATCCTTGATCGCCAACTTCTTCTTCTTCAGCCGTTGGATCGTCAGATGGTCGCCGCGACCGCTCTGGACCAGCGCATCGATGGCGAAGTCGAGATCGCGATGCTCCTGACGGAGATGGACGAGCTCGGAGCGGATGTCTTTTTCTTCGTCTTCCGTCATCTCGGGCGCCGATGTCGTTTCTCGTGAGCGCGAGGGAGACGCGATCCCGCGATCGCTCCCCCCGCGGTCCGGCCTCGCTCGACCGGGCGACGCGCCATGCGACGCGCGAGGAGAAAGGATAGATCATCCCGAGGAAAAAGGGGACTCGTTCCCGAGACGGATTGCACCCTTCGCCCGCGCCCGCGGGGGGCGAGACCAATTCGCCTCGAATGCCGACGGTCGCGGCGAGGGATCGTTCACCGACCCCGTCGCGCCCGACCGAACAACGCCCACCATGACGATTGCAAGGCTACGATTTTGTGACATGCTGTGGATGTTGAGAACATCCCAGCCAGGGAGGCAGGAGCAATGTCCATCGAATCGCACCTCGCGGAACTCGAACGCCGGCACTCTGCTCTCGAAGACAAGATCCGCGACGCGACGGCCCATCCCAGCAGCGACTCGCTGGCGATCGCCGAAATGAAGCGCCGCAAGCTTCAGCTCAAGGACGAGATCAACCGTCTGCGTGGGGACTCCACGCTGCACTGATCGGGTCTGCCCGAAAGACGAACCCCACGCGACGCCGCGGCTCAGCCTGCGGCGTCTTTTTTTGCCCACCGCCGGCCTCGCCGCCGCCCCGGCCGGCCACGCCCCCCCCCGCGCCCGGCCTCGCCCTCCCGCGAACCGTGGATCGGGTGCGCAATTTCAAGTAGTTACTTCATATATACAACCTGAAATCCACATCACTTGACCGGACGGAAAGACTTCCTTCATCCGCCCGCGTCATGATCCCCGCATTGCGACGGTGTCGGACCAGCGCCGACCGGGGTGATCATGAACGACCGCATCTGTCTCATCCACGCAGGCCGCGAAGCCGACATTCCCTATCTCGCGCGCCTGCGCGAGGACCTGGGCGTGGTGACGATCCATCTCGAGGACATCGCCGTCCTCGACGACGTGCTCGGCATGGCCTTCCTCGTCGATCTCGACCTCTCGGATGCCGCCACCGTCGACGAACTGCGCCGCTCGCTGCCCAAGGGCGGCCACCTGCCCCGCCTCTTCGCCGTCGACCCGCGCGAGCGTCTCGCCCGCGTTCAGGCCGGCGTCCTCGGCGCCACCGCCTGCCTCGACCGCCCGATCGACCCCGCCGCCGTGCTGAAGATCGTCATGCCGGCCCTGCGCTCGGAAGCGCTCGCCACCGATCTCGGCCGCGGCAGCGTACCGCCCGACGCCCCCGGCTCCGCTTCCATCCTCGTCGCCGACGCCGCCCTGAGCGAACTCTTCATGGCCTGCCTCACCGGCGGCGTCGCCGGCTTCGAACGCATGAAGTCGGCCGGCTCCCAGGTCTCCGGCACCATCCGCGACATCGGCCTCGACCCGTGGATGGACACCGTGCGCAAGCACCACGGCGGCACCTACCAGCACTGCCTGCTGGTGACCGGCATCGCCGTCGGCTTCGGCACCGTACTGCAGATGAACGCCCGCGACGTCGAACGCCTCGCCATGGCCGGCCTGATGCACGACGTCGGCAAGGCCCAGATCCCGGTGCACCTGCTCGACAAGCCCGGCCGTCTCTCCGAGGACGAATTCGCGGTGATGAAGAAGCACCCGGAATTCGGCTTCGACTTCCTCGCCCGCACCGAGCCCGATCTCGATCGCGACATCGTCCATGCGGTGCGCCATCACCACGAGATGCTCGACGGCTCCGGCTATCCCCACGGCCTCGGCGGCGATCGCATCCCCGATCTGACCCGCATCATGACCGTCTGCGACATCTACGGCGCCCTGGCCGAGAAGCGCTCCTACAAGCCGCCGATGGAGACCGACGAGATCCTGCGCATCCTCGGCGACCTCGCCGACAAGGGCAAACTCGAGCACGCGCTCGTCCGCGCCCTCGGCGCCGTGGTCAAGGGCGACGCCGCGCTGACCCGCCCCCGGGCCCCGCGCGCCGCGGTGAAGCAGCGCCGCACGGCCTGATCCTCACGCCGGCCACCACCCGAGCCCGCGCACCCCGTCCCACACCAGTTTGACCGAGACGAGCGCCAGCGCCGTCAGCACGAGGCGGAAGAACCACGCCTCCGAGATCCACCGCGTCAGCCGCACCCCGAGGAAGGTCGCCGCCACCGCCGGCGGAAAGGTCACCGCCATCTTGGTGAGATTGTCGAGGCTGAGCTGGCCCAGCGCCCAATAGGGCCCGAGCTTCACCATGTTGACCGCCGCGAACAGGATGGTCGACGTGCCGGCATAGACCATCTTCTCCAGCCGCTGCGGCAGCACGTACATCTGATAGGGCGGCGCCCCGGAGTGCGACACGAAGCTGGTGAAGCCGGTGACGATCCCCCAGAACACGCCGCGCGGCACGTCGGCCGGACGAGCCACCGGCGGCGCCGAACGCGGCCGCACCCGATCGACGGTGAAGACGAGACCGATCGCCCCGACCATCAGCGTCACCATCGGTTCCGAGATCCACGACGCCGTCGCCCAGCCGATGCCGACCCCGACCGTCGCCGCCGGGATCAGGATGACGAGATTGCGTCGTGAGAACTCGCGCCGATAGGCCCACAGCCCGAACCAGTCGGAGACGACGAAGATCGGCAGCAAGAGCCCCGCCGCCTGGATCGGCGACACCGCCAGCGCGAGCACCGGCACCCCGAGCATGCCGACGATCGGCAACCCGCCCTTCGACAGCCCGACCAGCATCGCCGCCGTCACCGCCGCCGGATAGAACGCCACCGCCGCATCCATCGTCGAGACCTCTCTCGGGCCCACGACCCGCTACGAAAGTCTCATTCTCTAGCGATTTTGCACCCGTCCGACCAGCCCTCGACGCGTTCTGTCCACCCGATGGTCGCGATCGTACCAGCCCTCGCCCATGTCGTCGCACCCCGCTCGCTGCGCCGCAACCACCGCAGCGCAAAGCGAAATTCGAGGCCGGCGTAGTCGAACGTAGCATTGCGGGGTTCCCGGCTCGGGTGTGAAAGCGATGCGAACCGAAATCCGCGCGGGACCGTCGGATCGGTGTGGAGGAGTGTCCATGACGAGCCGTTATGCCGAAGTCTATCAGAGCTGGAAGAACGACCCCGAGGGCTTCTGGGCCGAGGCCGCCAAGGACATCGATTGGATGAAGCCCTGGGACAAGGTCTTCGATCCGTCGGCCGGCCCCTACGGCCACTGGTTCGCCGGTGCCGAGATGAACACCTGCTGGAACGCCGTCGACCGTCACGTCAAGAACGGCCGCG
>ERZ1645187.3355-NODE-3355-length-13508-cov-12.807552_pt1 | contig 13508 bp, 10 predicted proteins | sample MGYA00575352_ERZ1645187 | MGnify/ENA primary metagenome ERZ1645187 (study PRJEB40837, sample SAMN11349314) | freshwater sediment metagenome | isolation source: river sediment | host: Sediment | place: India: Wazaribad , New Delhi | collected 2017-02-21 ...
AAAATGTTTCTCCTAAGATACATCTTTTTATTTATCTTTACCGAGACTCATAATATATAAAACTGAATTCAAAGATAGTATATTTACCTAATGGAAATTCGGTGTATAATTCAGTAAACAGCTTTGCAAATTATGTAAAAAACTGTTTGAAACTGTTTGAAAAGTTGACAATGTAATACTTACAAAGAGCTGGAATGCAGATGTTTACGGCATGATTCGCAAAAATGGCCTGATTTCTGGTCAATATCTTCTACATATGTGCTTGATTGCATTACGCAACCTGGTGAATGGCAGTGCAGCAAACCAAAACAGTGGCCAAGTTCATGGTGGGTTTCTTTGATCAGTCTTTCGAGGAAAAGTTTTTCATCTTTGACCATGCCATAGCGCTCGTTTGACAGCCTGTGAGAAGAAGCAATAGCTGATTTTCCGTTAAGATATGCCTGTCCGTAGATGTAGGTAAGAATGGGAATAAAAATGTCAACATTGAATAAGCCGATGAATTTCTCGTCACCTTGTCTGGGTTTATTTTCGATAAAACCAAGTAGTTTGTTTCCGTTGTATTGTTTGCGTGACGAATCGAAGAAAGTGCTGAGATCGGCATACTCGTCACGTATAATAACCTCGGAAAGAAACTCTTTTTCAACCGACTCCGCTACCTTATTCAGCAGATTCCTATCTAACTGTCCGTAGTTGAGGAGTGTGATTTTCATTATCGAAACTGCCTTTTTTTTGGGGGAAAGGATGCAATTTTAACTTCCTTGTCTCAGGTCGTATTTTTTGATCTTGTTATAAAGGGTAACTCTGTCAACCTGAAGAGCTTTGGCAGTCCGCGAAATGTTCCAGTCGTATTTATTCAACACGTTTTGTACATGTTTTTTTTCTAATTCTTCAAGGCTTTCGGTAATGATTGCGTTGCTTTCTTTCTGACCGGGCAAATCTTTCACACGAATTTCTTTGCCATTTCCAACAACGATTGCCCTTTCGATCATGTTTTCGAGCTCCCTGACGTTGCCGGGAAAGTCGTATTCTTGTAATCTGTTTATTGCCGCACTTTCGATTGTGACAATGTTTCGGCTCATGGCGCGGCAGTATTTACTGATAAAATGCTGAACCAGTACAGGAATATCATCCAATCTGGCCCTTAACGGCGGAATGCTGATATTAACAACATTGAGCCGGTAATAAAGGTCTTCTCTAAAAAGGCCTTCAACAACCATTTGTTTCAGATCGCGGTTGGTAGCGCAAATTACCCTGAAATCAGAGCTGATAAGTTTGCTGCCGCCAACACGCATAAAAGATTTTGTTTCGAGTACGCGCAGCAATTCGATTTGCATTTTCATGGAGATGGTAGCAATTTCATCAAGGAAAATTGTGCCATTGTCAGCCATTTCAAATCGTCCTTTCCGGTTGTAAACTGCACCTGTGAATGCTCCTTTTTCATGTCCGAATAGCTCGCTCTCCAGCAAACTTTCACTCAAGGCACCACAATGCACACTTACAAGAGGAAAAAAACGTCTAGCTGAATTTGCATGTATTGCTTTGGCAAATAACTCTTTGCCGGTTCCGCTTTCGCCGGTAATTATCACTGATGCATTGGATGAAGCAACTTGTTGAACTTCACGCAGTACCTGCTGTATTGCTTCACTTTTGCCTATGATGTCTTGCACTTGTTCTAAGCCGATGTGTTCTCTGAGTTGCTCGTTTTCATTACTTAGAAGAATCTGCCGCGAAGCATTACGAATCAGGTGTGACAGGTCGTCCGGATCGAATGGTTTTGTGACGTAATCAAAGGCGCCGTCTTTCAGGGCTTGAACGGCCGTATCAACGGCAGCAAAAGCTGTCATAATGATGACAATGGCATCTTTTTTTATGGTTTTGATTCTTTTTAATAGTTCCAGGCCATCCATGCCGGGCATTTTAATGTCGGTAATGATGATGTCGTAGTGGCTGTTTTCGAGCATTGCAAGTGCTGTACCAGCACTTTCGGCACAGCCGGTTTCAAAACCATCTTCGATAAACCAGTTATATAACGAATCTCTTACCGATTCTTCGTCGTCAACTATCAGGAGTGAAATCTTTTTAGACATTGCGATCATTTTTAGGTTTTAATAAGGGTAGGGTGATGCTGAAAGTGGTTCCAAGTCCTGGTTCTGAATGCACTTGTATGCTCCCTTTATGGCTGCTGATTATTCCATGAACAATAGGCAAGCCGAGTCCGATGCCACTTGCTTCATGTTTTGTTGAGAAAAATGGTTCAAAAATATTTGGAATGACATCCTGTGTCATGCCCTGACCATTGTCAGTTATTTCAAAAACAACAGTATCTTCATCAGCATTGTGGGTTCGAACAAGAATCTCACCTCCCGAACCCGGGGTGATTGCTTCTGATGCGTTTACCAACATCGCGATGCAGGCTTGCTTGATCTGATTTGGACTGCAATTGATCAAGTCGGATTTGGCTTCAAATTGCGTATAAAAAGCGATGTTTGCAATCTTCAACGGATGCCGCATCAGCTCGGTTGTTGAATACAAAATATCATGCAGCCGACAAGCTTCGTATTCAGCTTGGTCCTTGCGTGAGAAATCAAGCAATCCTTTTACAATATCACCACAGCGTTTTGTTTCACTTTCGATAAATCGGAGATGTTTGAGGATACTTTCTTTGCGGGAATTTTCAAACGCTGTAGATTGCAACTGCTTGTAAATGAGTTTTGAATAAACAAGAATGCCAGATAATGGATTGTTGAGTTCATGAGCCACAGAGGCAGAAAGCTTGCCTAATGATGCAATTTTCTCGATCTGAATCAGCTCGTTTTGCACTGAGCTTAATTCTTCAGATTTTCGCTGCACCTTGAATTCCAATTGTTTCGACCAATTTTCGAGTTCTGTGTTGGCGGCCTGAAGTTTATCCAGCATATCGTTGAAAGCCAGCGATACTTGTTGCATATCATCCATTTGACCGGGTGCAATTTTTAGTCTCGTGCCGGACTTGCCTGAACTAACTGCCAGACTTGCCTCAACAAGCGCTGACATTGGTTTTTTGATGTTTCTCCAGGTAAAGAAAATCAGCGAGGCGGCGAGCAAGAGTGTAGCGGTCATTGCTAAAATAAAATAGCGTTGTGATGAGTTGTTTACAGCTTGGTCATAAGTTCCCAGAGGGAGTTTTATTATTAAAGATCCGAGCAGATGATCATTTTTTCCGTGTGCATGGCATTTTGCCGTGTAACAACTCGTTTCGTTCAGAATCGGGTTACGTATCAGAAGGTAACGCTGGTTGTTGTCGGTTCGGTACATGCTGCATGAGCTTTCTATACCAATGATCCGATAGCTCTTTTCTTCGCCAGGAAAGAGCTCGTTTATAGCCTTGTGACATTGAATGCAGTCGGGTTGGTTATATTGCACTGCATCTGCTGAAAACGATGAGTAAACCAGGCTGTCAAACTCATTGTAAAGATTCACTTCATCAATTCCGCTCAAAGTGTTTATGATATCGAGGGTGTTGTACAGCTCTGTTTTGTCATTTTCCATCATCGAGTGGTACAATGCACCTTCCACAATGGAGGCAATGTTGTTTCCGTTTTGGTAAATGATTGTTTTTAGGTATTGCTCATTGACTGATTTAAAAATGATGGCATAAGCTGCGAGTAAAATGAATGAAAGCAAAGCAATAATGAGCACCACCCTGCTGTAAACAGAAGAATAAAACTGTCTGAATTTTTTACTCAATCTGCAGGTTCTTTGCGCTGCTTTTCGTGTTTTATTAACCATCAGGATTAATAATAAATTTATTACATCAAATCAGATCACGATAACAGGCTGTAAATCATTGTATTGATCTACAGCCTTTTATTTGTCCCAACTTTTTTGAAGCTTTGAAGTTGGGTCATGCAATTTCGGTAAAATTTCAATAGAAATCAAATTGCTTGATCATTGTCTTTGCGAAGGAAAACTGTACCAAAATCAGCCCAGATTTCTTCGGGCATTTCTTCCATGATATGCTCACGGAGCTCGCCGCCATCTTGCAGGGCATTGGTTTGAAGACTCGGTTCATGTTTTGCCAGACTGGCAATAAGAAAATCCTTGAATCTTACAATTTCCCATTCGGCCCAATAGCTTGCTTTGTCAGCAAGGAAATAATCTTTTGTTTCTGCAATCCAATTGTTGGGTTCCAATTCGAATAACCAACCATTGCCATAAGGATCGTGCATGAGTTCGCTTGCAGCATCATTGCTGAATCGTATTACTTTTCCGCTCAGAGGAGATTCAAGGCAAATTGTTTTTTCACCCTGTTTTATCTCGAGCAAAGGCTCGCCTTGCCGTATTTTTTCTCCGGCTTGTTTGAGTGGTACAACAGTAATATTGCCAGTGATCTTCAACAAAAGATCGCTCAAACCAATACGTGCTTTTCCCGATTTTAACAGGTACATCCAGCTATGATTCGGGCTGTGATACACGCCTTTTGGGAGCTTGAGGGCGCGCATTGTCAATGTGCCGAAAGCTTCACCGATCTTTTGGGTAATTTTTGCTTTCTTGTTGAGTAGTATCCAAAAAGGGATGAGCAAAAGAAAGAAAGCAATCGTCAGAATGTATTCAAAACCTTTGGTTTCAAATAGATTATAATAATGAAATCCGTCCATTTGTGATGATATTTAAATTTTTAAAGTAGTTTAAGTGACTTAATGACCACCTCCCACCCAGTCGGGTGAGCGGTGCAGAACGGGCATGCGCCTCACTATCCAACGCAAAACCCATATTTCTATAAAAATAATTGTTAGTGTAACCACAAACTCCTGCCAGCTTGGAATATAGCGTTCGGCAGCATCCCAGCGATAGCAAATGATTGAAATGTTCATTCTGTTAAGCATGATGCCAAGAAGCGTGACGATGGCAGCAATCCGGCTGAGCAACGTATTGTGTGTGCGATATGCAAAGAAGAAAAGTAGCATCGGAAGAAACACGAAGCCAATCACTTCCACCAAAAACCAATATCCCATTGGACTGTTGATATAAACAGCATTCTGCTCATGCACAAATACAAGAATCAAGAGTGAAAGATAGACAAACATGCCTAAAGCACAAATTTTTGACAGCCCTGTCAGTATGCTGTTGTGTTTATGATGATCTTCTGGTGCAAGTTGGTTCGAGAAGACACGATGGCTTATCGAGCCTTCAAAAATTACCATTGATATACCGGCAAAGATGCTGGAAACCACAAACAACAAGGGCAAATAACTGTTGTACCACAATGGGTGTATTTTGTCTTTTGCCATAAGGAAAAGAGCCCCAATACCCGACTGATGCAGCACAGAAAGTGTGATGCCGAAGATTACGGCGCCCATCGAAATAGCCGTAAGAAATCTGTGAAGTTTCCTTGCGTTGAGCCATTCGGCGACGGCAGGCGAAAACTCGATGAGCAGCGCAAGCATATAAAGTAGAAAGTGCCATCCCACAAGAAACAATACCGAGCTTACACCATAATTGTTGCCGATTACAACATTAATAACATTGAGTGGCCGGCCCAAATCGAGCAGCAGGGCTGCCGAATAGAAAAGATAGGCCAAAAAGCCGTTCAGCACTGTAATACGCAATATCGGCTTGTATTTTTTTAAGTTTAAGATGTTAACCATAAACACCAGCACGTAAGCACCACCGGCAAAAGCAACGCCGGTCACCACATCGAATCCTATCCACAATCCCCAGGGCACATCCTGACTTAGGTTTGTAACTGAACCGATTCCGTTTTTAAACCTGAGAAAAATTATCACCAATCCAACAATCATTATCGGAAAGCTGATAATGTTGAAAGGACTGAAGATTTTTCCTTTTGGTTTCAGTTCGGAAATTATAAAATGCAACATATTCTCATTTTGCTTCGGTTCAACTTTTGAAATGGTCGTGCTCATAATTCTTCCTCCTTATTAGCTGATGTCTTAGTGGCTTCGTAGATTCCAAGCAATACGGCCGGAAGCAATATATCAACAGGTGCAATGCTCGAAATAAATCCCTTTGTGAGCGCGGGGTAGGAGCTGTTTTGGATTTTTGTATTAAATCCTATTTCATCGAATGGAACAGGCGAAAGATAAAGCCACGATGTGCCTCCGGCTTCGTGCTCGCCGTAAATATGGTCCACATATTTCTCAGGTTCATCATGAATGCGCTTGCGTGCTTCGCGAATAAGTTCGCTTCGTTTACCATAAATCAGGGCTTCTTCGGGGCAGTTGTATGCACATGCCGGAATCTCGCCCTGGTTTATCAGGTCAATACACATATCACATTTCACAATCCGTGGGTTTGTGCTTTCGTACTCAAATTTCGGAATATCAAACGGACAGGAAATCATGCAATAACGACAGCCCATGCACTTGTCTTCCCGCCAGATAACAGGTCCTTCAGGCGTTTTATGCATAGCTTGTGTGAGGCAGGCTGCATCACAAGCCGGCTGATTGCAGTGCATACACTGGGTTTTTCGCGGAAGTTTTCCCTGGCTTGTTTCATAATGATTGACAACTGTCCTGTGTTTTTCATCGGTGCGGCGAAACGGCGGATTTTTGGGGATGTCAATATCGGTAAAACCATGTGCATCAGCGCAGTCATATTCACAACCATGACAGCCTTTGCAGCGGGTTATATCATAAAGAATCCCATTGAGTTCGGTTTCGCTTACCGTGGCATTGTTTGCCGCAGTTTGTTTGCCAAATGAAAGGGCAACTGCTGTAGCCCCCATTGCTTTGAAAAAGGTTCTTCTGTTAAGTGACATTATGTGATCTTTTTACTTTTTACTGCTCCTGAGAGAGATTTTTTAGTCAATTAATCCTAAAATCAGTTTTGTATTTCTGTAATCTGCTCTCAATGATTTATTTGCCTCTGATTCATTGGTGATAGAATTCCTAGCTTTGTTTGTTCAAAAACTTTGTTTGAAACTCTTCCCAAACCTGCGGGTCAGCCGTTTCCATCAGACCTTCCATGAGTTCGCCTCCATCTAACATAACGACTTGCGTCTGAAGGCTGCTTGTGCTTTGTAAAGCATTGACGATAAATTCTTTAAAACGATTGTATTCAGACCTAAGCCAATCACGGTATTGGTCGGCCATGCTCAGAAGACTTTGTTCACGTTTCCAGTTTTCGGCTTCAACCTTATACAACCATTCCGGATTAAGCGGCACGATATTTTCGGTTTCTGTTTGGTTAATTGCAACAATACGCCCTGAGACCGGAGATAGAACTGATATTTTGCGGCCTTTGTGGGTAATGGTTGCCATGATGTCTCCTTTTGTAAAACTTGTTCCGGTTTTAAAGAGATTCACTTGCGCATTGGTGCCAAAAATATGTTTTAAAAAATCATCAATACCTACTTTGACTGTTCCATCTTCTTCCATGAAGGCCCATGTATGTGATTTGTCATACATTCTTCCCCCGGGAAACTTTAGGGATTCTGCATTAAAAGTCATTGCTGGCTCAGTATCAGTTTCGTCAACAGGCGTTCTGTCAAGAAATAACCAAAAGATACCCATCGTTGCCAAAACAACGGCTATTACACCTCCCAGCAAAACGATAAGCCAGGAAAACGAATTAGGTGCTGAAGCATCGGTTTCCTGCAGATTGTTGTTGAGGTTTGCTTTTAAGGCTGCGTTTTGCTCACCTTTGTATATCGGAATCATTCCATTGGCAGCAATTGCATCATTTTCGTTTGAAAACAGCCAGTTAATGAATTGTTGGTTTGCATCGCCGGTGGCATTTGCAGCAAGATATACGGTTACAGAAAGTGCTTTTGGGTATTTGCCTAACCAAATTGCCCGTGAAAACTCTTCAGTGCTTGTATAGAACGCTTCGTTGTTGTCAATTAATCCATTGTCATTTCTGTCAAATGGAACAATCAATATATCGCTTTCGGGCTTGGCCTGTATTTCAGAGAAAAGTACAAAGCGGATATCATTTTGATTAACATCATAAATGAAGTCAGCTACAGATGGCAAATTGTTTTGGTTCGGCCCAACAAAATCCAGTACAGCCTGGCAGGCAATACTGCAAGAGAACGCGATTGATTTGTCTTTACTTAGAACCAATCTTTGAATCTCAGTTTTTCCAATTCCGGTTTTTACGAATGTGGCGGCTTTGGGGTTGTTTTTATTGATAACAATAACAACAGCATCGCGGCCGATTGGGAGTAATTGTGTTGCATTTTCAGCTGAATTAAATGTCAGAAACAGATTGCCTTCAGATGATTTTTCCAAAACTGCTTCATTGCCTGTAGCGCTTGAATAAGAGCTGTTGATGGATTTTGTCATTCTTGCAAGGTTTGCATCTTCGGTTGAAGCGATAAGATTTACTGCTTGCACGGTCAGCATACTTAACAGTAGTGAAATGCTGAGAAGAAATTGATTAGCTTTCATGGCTTTGATTTATTTTGAGTTTATAATTTTCTTTCAAAAATAAGTCCAAAATCATGCCAAAGTGTCATAAGTCACATCAAATCAGATATATATAGCTTTATGTAGTTTATTTAAACAACAAAGAGTGTTGAAAAAATAAACACTTATTTTATATAATTCACTTAAAATGCTGAATATCAGTAATAACAATTAAGTGTTTAGAAATTAAACAGGTGTTGAAAAACACAACACATGTATTTAAACGTCATATAATCAGTTATATATGAAGGAAGATTGAAAGCCGGGGGGCGTGTTTTTTGGAAAAACCTGAGACAGGATACCGGTCTTTTTGGTTATCACAATGTTTTAGTTACGCTTGCTTCAGCAAAAAATTGCTTTCTTCGTTAACCATCGCCTGGTTCTCAAAATGTGGATTCAGTCTTGTGCCCGAAAACAATGCGAATTTATTGATGAGAATTTTACACGTTTGGAAGGTTGCACGTATGTCCGGGTCCTCATATCACTATCAAAGACAATCCTATTTCTTGTTTGTGTGTTTTATCAGGGCAATCCTTTCCACCTCTTTCAACAGGAGTGGGAATGCCGGTTCGGCCATGCCGTGATCATAGCCGCCCAGCTCGATAAGTTTTGTTTGGGTGTGCCCTGCAACGCTCATCATGCGCATCAGATAGGCATTTTCTTCGTAACGGCCGAGAAGTTCCAATTCTCTGTCGCCGGTAATAAGCAAAAGGGGAGGAGCGTCGGGCCTGACATGATACAGCGGCGCCATTGAATCAACCACCGGCTGCGTACCCGGGATGCCGCGCTCTTCACGAATGGTAAAATGGGTGATGGTGTGGCCGCTGAAAGGAATTAGCCCTGCAATCCGGTTGGCATCAATGTGATGAACTTTCAGCCATTTTTTGTCGAGGCCAAGCATACTCACCAGATATCCACCGGCAGAATGCCCTGCCAGAAAAATCAGGGAAGTGTCGCCTCCCAGTTCGGAGACCTTGTTGAACGCCCATGCCACCGCTGCTGCAGCATCTTCGATGTAGGCCGGTGATTTTACCTTCGGATAAAGCCTGTAGTTGATCCCAATCACTGCTACACCCTTGTTTTTCAAGGCTTCAGGAATTTCTTTTTGTCCGGCTGACAATCCTCCACCATGAAACCAAACGATTGTGGCAAAACCTTGCTTATTTGCCGGATAATAAACGTCCAGCACACAACGCTCCTCGATATAGGTATCCAATTTGACTGAATTTGTTGGGTAATAGTGGATGTTTTCGAGAAGTTTATAGTCAGGTTGCGACAGTAGGCCTGTTGTTAACACCATGAAAGCCAGAACAGTAATAATCGTTTTCATTCTTTATTGGGAATTAGTATCCGACAAAGTAATCAAAAAATGTTGATGTAGGAGGAGGTTAGATTTCGGATTTGTTTTACGTCAGTTTTTTGAAGGTAATTTAAGCTTTCTCAGCTTTTCAACTTTTGACTGTAGGCTCGTATCGTTTGGAAAACGCATTGACAATGCCTCAGTGTATTTCAAAGCCGAATCACAGTATAAACGCTGATATGAACAAAAGGAGCCATAGGTGTCAGCCAGTCCTTTTATTGCCGCTGTTTCGTCAGGGTAGAGTTTTTTGGCATGATCGAATTCTGCAAGGGCATGGTAAAACGCCTTTCTTGCTAAATGCTCATACCCATAATCAATACTCAGGTTGAAAGCGGCCAGCCTTTCATTGCTGTAGCTTGCTTCATTAGAACCGGGGCTTATGATTTTTCTTATTTGAAAAGCTGCAAATAACAGTATCGCCGTTATTGCAAACAGAAGTATCTGATTGACTGATTTTTGACCGAAACTCCTTTTTTTTGTTAAAAGATCTAACAGGTTGTCAGGATAGCGATCTTTCGGGTTGGGCGATCTGCCTCCAATATGCAGGTCGTCATTTTTAAAATCATATGAATCAGTTTTAGTACCCGAGAGAAACCTGTTTCGCGAAAAGGCTTTTTTTGCTTTTTGAGAATAAATCCATTTCTGCATGCCGAAGCCCATGTATCCCATAATATGATTGTTTTTTCAAGATGTAAAGATAGCCAAATATTGCATAAATGGTCTATTGCAGCACTAAAACAGGGCTTGTTTAAAAAATGAAGATGTTGAAATGAGCCGTTAAGTAATATTTTTCATAATCGCAGCATCTAATCAAATTGCACCTTAACTTTGTAGCATAAGGAAGTTGTTTTTTAAGCTGATTGGTTTTAATTGCTTGGATATGAGCTATGATAAAATCATCCTGTTTTATTTTACAGGCACCGGAAATGCGTTGATGGTGGGTCAATGGGTGGGTGAAATCGCCGGCGAAAACAAGCTGGATTTTGAGCTGCATAACATTAGCAAAACCGGTTTGGGTTCAGGCGTACTTTCCGGTAGTAAACAATTGATCGTATTTGTCTCGCCCGTTCATGGATTCAATTACCCACCGGTGATGCTTCATTTTCTCCGACATTTCCCCGCCGGCAATTGCGATGTTTTACTAATGAACACAAGGGCTGGTATGCGCATAGGTTCATGGGTAACACCGGGTTTGTCAGGTATAAGTTTTGGCTTTGCTGCATTGATGCTGGCACGAAAAGGATATAGAATAAGAGGAATGATTCCTGTTGACATGCCCTCCAACTGGCTTTCCATTCATCCGGGATTAAGCAAAAATGCCGTGACATTCATTCACCAAAGGATGAAGGAGAAAAGCTGTCCCAGAATCAGTAAAGTGATGGAGGGCAAGAGGTGTTTTGTTGCATTGCGCGAATTGCTGCAGGATCTACTCATTGCTCCGGTGTCGCTGGGTTATTATCTCGTAGGGAGGTTCATCTTTGCCAAAACGTTTTTTGCTTCCCGCGATTGCGACAATTGTGGGATTTGTATTTCGGCCTGTCCTGTGAAAGCAATCAAACTAATTGACGGACGACCTTTCTGGACCTTCAAATGTGAGAGCTGCATGAGGTGCATGAGCCATTGTCCTAAAAGAGCTATTGAAACAGCTCATGGTTCTGTGATCCTGGTGTCTCTGATTTTTAGTCTGTTGTTTTTGACAGTTTTCTACAAGCTTCTTGGGTTCTGGACAGGAGAAATAGAAAACGGATGGGTTCGTTTCATACTCGAATCAGCACTCTTTATACCAATTATTGCTGTATGGTACAGAATAGTTCACTACCTGATGCGGTTTCGCCGGGTGGAACGCATGGTTGTCTTTAGCTCACTCACCAAATACCGCTTTTGGGGCCGCAGATACAATGCCTTTGATAAAATCTACAAACCCAAACAATAATATTTATTTTCGTTAGATATTTACTTCCCGCCCAACATCACATATGACGGATTTATGCTAAATGACCTTTCAGCTTCTCCTTGATTGTCATAATAAACCAAAAAAAACAACCCTCAAACCAACGTAAGGTTGATTTGAGGGTTTTGTTGTAGGCGAACAGCTGTTCGTTTATTTTCTTTATCCGCAGAAAATGTCCTCTACATCTTTCTTTCTCAGAACTTTTAATTTTATCCTTTTGGCATCTTCTTACCACTAGCTATCAATCATTTGATCTGAAAGACGTCCGGAGACGATTGCTACAGTTTTATTAGCTTGACAGTCTGCACTAAACTTCCGTTTTTGAATACATGAAGCAGGAATACTCCTGACTGAAGTCCATCGAGCTGTATGCGCTCAGTCACCTTTTCGAGCTTGCCTTCACCAACTGCATTTCCGTTGAGTCCGGTAATTACATAATGTAGTTCACTCTGGCCAAAGTCTTTGGTGCCAACCTCAATATTGATATGTGTTGTTGCAGGGCTGGGCCATGTTTTAACAGAAACAGATTGTGTTGGTTTTTCGTCAACGCCAATTATAAGCGCAAATTCAACATAAATACTATGGTTGGCAGTAACATTGCTAAAGGTATAACTGCCAGCATCGCTGATGCTGTCGCCATCTACCCAAAATGCATACACCTTATAGCCTTCGGCAGGTGTAAACAAAAAGGTTTTATTGTCGCCATAGTTTACAGCCACATCGCCGCTTGGGTCAATCGCACCATTTGGTCCGCTCGTTGCGTTGATCACAAAGGTGTTGATAGCAAAAGTCGCTGCGATAGTATGGTTGGCAATAACATTGTTAAACGTATAAGTTGTAACAGCACCAACCGATGTGCCGTCAACCAACACATCAGCCACGTGATAACCCTCAAGAGGGGTAATTGTAAATGACTGATTATCACTATAATTTACTGTTACGGTGCCCGAAGGATTGATGCTTCCGTTGGCACCGGCTGAAGCAGTGATGGTGTAGGTGTTGATGGCAAAACTTGCTGCGATGGTGTGGTTTGCCGTAACATTGTTAAACGTATAAGTTGTGACAGCACCTACCGAGACCCCGTCAACCAGCACGTCGGCTATATGATAACCGGTATTTGGAGTAATGGTAAAGTTTTGGTTTGCTCCATAGTTTACAGTAACATTTCCGGCAGGAGAGATGCTGCCGTTTGGTCCTGCAGAGGCTGTTATTACAAAGAAGTTTATTGCAAAGCTTACGCTTATCGTTTGATTCGATGTAACGTTGGTAAAGGTGTAGCTGGTGACTGCACCTACTGATGTTCCGTTTACCAAAACATTGGCAACCGAATACCCGGTATTGGGTGTGATCGTAAATGTTTGACTTCCACCATAATTCACTGTAACAGTGCCCGAAGGATTGATGCTTCCGTTGGCACCGGCCGAAGCAGCGATGGTGTAGGTGTTGATGGCGAAGCTCGCTGCTATGGTGTGGTTCGCAGTAACATTATTAAAGGTGTAGGTTGTAACAGCACCCACTGATGTTCCGTCAACGAGCACATCGGCCACATGGTAGCCGGCAGCAGGTGTGATTGTAAAGGCCTGGTTAGCACCATGATTCACTGTCACATTGCCTGTCGGGCTGATGCTTCCGTTGGCACCGGCCGAAGCAGCGATGGTGTAGGTGTTGATGGCGAAGCTCGCTGCTATGGTGTGGTTTGCAGTAACATTATTAAAGGTGTAGGTTGTAACAGCTCCCACTGATGTTCCGTCAACGAGCACATCGGCCACATGGTAGCCGTCAGCGGCTG
>ERZ1645187.3357-NODE-3357-length-13502-cov-11.300885_pt1 | contig 13502 bp, 17 predicted proteins | sample MGYA00575352_ERZ1645187 | MGnify/ENA primary metagenome ERZ1645187 (study PRJEB40837, sample SAMN11349314) | freshwater sediment metagenome | isolation source: river sediment | host: Sediment | place: India: Wazaribad , New Delhi | collected 2017-02-21 ...
GCGAGGGCGGCGCGCTGCACTATTCCTTCCTGCAATCGATGGAGGCGATGCGGCCCTATTATCTCGCGCGCACCGTCGGCGGCGCGCTGTTCGTCGCGGGCGCCATGGTCTGCGCCTTCAACGTCGCCATGACGGCGCGTCTGGGCCACGCGCAGGCGGGCGCGTCCGATCTGCCGCTCGCGCCCGCGCCTGCGGAGTGAGCGATCATGCTGCGCGCCCATTACAATATCGAAAAGAAATCTGTGCTTCTGGTGATCGCGATCATCGCGGCGGCGAGCGTCGGCGGCCTCGTCGAGATCGCGCCGCTGTTCACCATCAAGGGCACCGTCGAGGCGACCGACGACATGCGCGTGCACACGCCGCTGGAGATCGCCGGCCGCAGCGTCTACATGCGCGAAGGCTGCTACGCCTGCCACAGCCAGATGATCCGCGCGCTCGCCGACGAACGCGACCGCTACGGGCCGTATTCGCTGGCGGCGGAGTCGCAATACGATCATCCGATGCTGTGGGGATCGAAGCGCACCGGCCCCGATCTGGCGCGCGTGGGCGGCAAGTATTCCGACGTCTGGCACGTCGCCCATCTCGACAATCCGCGCGCGGTGACGCCGACGTCGATCATGCCCGCCTATCCGTGGCTGGCGCGCACGGAGTTGCGGACCGACGATCTGCCCGGCCATCTGGCGACGCTGCGCCGACTCGGCGTTCCTTACACGCCCGAAATGATCGACAACGCGGCGCGCGACGCCGCCGCGCAGGCCGATCCCGACGAGTCCGGGGCCGCCGATCTCGCCAGGCGCTATGGCGAGGCGACCAACATCCGCGCTTTCGACGGTCGGCCGAAGGCGCTCACCGAAATGGACGCGCTCGTCGCCTATCTTCAGGCGCTCGGACGCATGACGTCGGCGCCTTACAAGAGCGCCGCAGCGGGAGGCGATCATGACGCCAAGCCATGACATGCTGGTCTTCGTCGCCAAGACCTTCGGCCTGTTCTACCTGATCGCCTTCGCGCTGGCGGCGACGATCCACACGCTGCGCCCGTCCATGCGGGCGCGTCACGACAAGGCGGCGCGCGACGTTCTCGACGCGGAGGACGGGCCATGCAGCTAGGACCGCGCGATCCGCTCAGCGGCTACCGCACCACCGGCCATGACTGGAACGGCATCACCGAACTCAACACGCCGGTGCCGAGGATCGTGATTTTCTTTCTCGTGGTGACCACGCTCTACGCGGTGATCGGCTGGATTCTGCTGCCCGCCTGGCCGCTCGGCGCGACTTTCACCAAGGGCCTGTGGGGCGCCGATCAGCGCCGCGCCGCCGACGCCGTGCACGCCACCATCGCCGCCCGCCGCGCGCCGTGGGAAAGCGAGATCCTGTCCAAGGACTTCGCCGCGATCCGCGCCGACCCGGCGCTGATGGCGCGCATCGACGCCTCGGCGCCGACGCTGTTCGGCGAAAACTGCCAGCCCTGTCATGGCGCGCAGGGCAGGGGCGGGCCTGGCTTTCCCCGGCTCGACGGCGCGGCCAAGGTGTGGGGCGACGACGCCGAGGCCATGGCCGAGACGATCCGCGTCGGCGTCAACAGCGCCCATCCCGACAGCCGCGTCGCGCAGATGCCGGCCTTCGGCAAGGACGGCGTGCTGAAGCGTCCCGACATCGACAGGCTGGTCGCGCATGTCACGGCGCTGTCGAAGGGCGAAAAGGGCTCGCCCGAAGGCCAGAAGCTGTTCGCCGACAACTGCGCCGCCTGCCATGGCGAGGACGCGCGCGGCGTCGCGGGAACCGGCGCGCCCGATCTGACCGATTCCGACTGGTTGTATGGCGGCGATCCGGCCGCGCTGTTCGCGACCTTGCAGAATGGCCGGCGCGGCGAGATGCCGACATGGGAGCAGCGCCTGAGCAAGGCCGAGATCCGCATCCTCGCGCTGTATGTCGAGAAGCTCGCGAGGACGTCGAAATGACCCGGCGCCTCGTCGTCGCGCTGGTGGCGGCGGCGGCGGCGCTGTTCGCCGTCGCCAACGCCCATCTCGTCTATGTCGCCGTCGCCAGCCAGCCCGCGTGCGTTCAGACCGATCCGACGCTGCCGCCGGCGCGCCGGTCCTGCTGAGAGGTCGCCATGATCGAGCCCCTGCCTGCGCTCGAAGCCCCGGATGCGGAGCCGAGCCCCTACGCCCGCCATTTGCCGCGCGACGCGGCCTTGTCGTGGCTGAAGGCCGGCCTGGCCGATTTCCTCGCCCGCCCGGGATTGAGCCTCGCCTATGGCGGCGCGATATTCCTGCTGTCCGTCGTCGTTCTCGGCGGTCTGTGGCGTCTGGGCTTCCATTACATGGTTTTTCCCGCGCTGGCCGGTTTCCTGCTGGTCGGGCCACTGCTGGCGATCGGCCTCTATGAGAAAAGCGCGCGGCTGGCGGCCGGCGAGCCGGTGAGCCTGCGCGATATGCTGCTGGTGCGCCCGCGCTCGGGCGGGCAAGTCGCTTTCGCGGGCGCGATCCTGTGTCTGCTCGCCGCGCTGTGGCTGCGCACCGCCGATCTGCTCTATGCGCTGTTCTTCGGGATGCTGCCCTTCCGCGGTTTCGACGAAATCCTCCACAGCCTGCTGGCGACGCCGCGCGGCTGGGCCCTGATCGTCACGGGCGCGCTGATCGGCGGGTTGTTCGCCGCCTTCGCGCTGGCCATCAGCATGTTCTCGTTTCCGATGCTGGTGGAGCGGCGCACCGACGCGCTCACCGCCTTCGGCGTCAGCTTCGCGCTGACCAACAAGAACCTTGTCGCGGTGCTGCCGTGGGGCGTCATCGTCGTCGCCGGTTTCCTGCTCTGTCTGGCGACCGCGCTGCTCGGGCTGATCGTCGTGTTTCCGATCCTCGGCCACGGCGCATGGCATGCGTGGAGGGCGGTGCGCCCCGACGCGTGACGGCGACGCTGTCGCCGCCGGACGTGCCGACACAATGCATCTCGGCCGCGAAGGCGGCGATCCTTCTCATGCCGTTCGATGATCGCCGTCGGAAGACCTTTTGCGCGGCGCGTCGGTCGAACGGGTCGCCGGCCACGCCGTCACGGCGCGCAGGAGATCCCCGCCGACCGGATTCGCCCCGTCCAAACGCCGAGATCGGCGAGCGTGGCGCCTGCCGCGCCCTTGAACTCCTCGCCGTCATGATCCTCGCCGTCATGCGCGAAAAATGCGCAGCCCGGCGCGCAGGCGACCGACGCGACCTTGCCCGACACCGCGGCGGGCAGGCTCGGCGCGTCGCCATAAACGAGCCCGCGCCCCGGTTTTTCCGCCTTGAGCGCGTGGCGCGCGCCTTCGAACCGCGGAGCGGCGTAAAGGACGCAGGAGAACGCAGGCGGCCGAACGGTCTTCGGCTCGCGGCCCTGGTCCCGTCTCGACGCGGACGCCGCGCGCCAGCAGGTCCGTGTCGCTCCCTGCGGCGCGATTCCATAGCCGCAACGCAGCGTCTGTCCGGCGGCGCCGATCAGCGCGGCCTCGGCGGCGATCTCCTGCCCAAGATTGCGGTCAATGACCATTTCATCGACGCCGCCTTCCGAGCCTGACGCGCGATCCGTCGAGGCCTCCGCGACCCGGTCGAGATCGAAGGCGATACGCGCCGGCGCGATTTCGCGCCCGCCGTCCTTCCGGTCGAGGATGTCGCGATAAGGCCGCGCCGGGCCGGAAAACGAAGGCGCGCGAATCTCCGTCCATTTGCCGCGATCGGCGAGCGTGTCTGTCGAAAGGCACGCGCGCAGCGGGCAGCGTCGCGCCTCCAAGGCGCCCGTCCCCTCCCGCCGCGACGCTGACACAAGGTCGCCGCCGCGGGTCAGGGCGAAGCGCCACACGACATGCGGCCCGACGCCGAACGCCTTCGGCGCGTCGACATTCTCGCGCCCGTATTCCTTGATCGCCTCGGCGCGCAAGGTTGGGCCGAGATTGAAGCGCGCGACCTCGATCCACTCGGCGTCGGCCCCGTCGCGTCGCTCCCGCCGCACGACATAGCGGACGCGGTCGATCCGCGCTTCGAGGGCGTCGAGCGTCGCCAAGGCGCGTTCGATCGGCGTGGCGCCGGCGCCGACCGCCGAACGCGCGCGGCCAAGCTCCTCGGCGCCGCGCGGGGAGAACCCGTCTGCGTCGACGAAACGCTCGGCTCTCTCCTGCGCCCACGCAGGCGAAAGCGCGAGCCACAGGGCGGCGAAAGCGCCCTTCGCCAACATGCCGCATTGCCTGGCCATCGCGTCTCTCCTTTCCGCCGCGTCATATCCGTCCCGCTTCCGGCCCCGTCCGTCCTGCGGCCGCGCGGACGGCCTCGAAGACGCCTATGACCTTCGCCAATGACGCCAGATCGAACGCCGCGGCGTCGCATCGATCCGTTCGCGTCGGCCAGAGGGTGAGGTGCGTCGCCTGCCCGCCGCCGACGAACAGGGCGGAGCGCCGGCCCGATCCGGCGTCGGCGCAAGCCGACAGCGCGGCGGCCAAGCGCGGCGTGAGGATCGTGCGCGCGGTTCTTTCGTCGGCGTAAACGGCGAAATCCGCGGCGTCGTCGATGACCGCGACGCGGCTCGGCTCGGACAAGGCCGCGAGCGAAGGATCGTGCGCCGACAAGGCGTCCATCCATGAAGGCGGCAAGCGCATGCGCGTCGCCAGCCCGCGGAGCGATCCCTCGCGCCCGCGCGCCGCGATGTGAAACGCCCTGATCGTCGCCGACAGGTCCGCGCCGCGAAACGAGAAGCGATCGGTCACCCGCAGGCGCTCCGCGCGTTGCCGGGACACGCCGATGCCGGCAAGCGCGGCCGCCAGTTCGCCGTCACGGCGCCCATGCAGTTTCGCGGCGCCGAGCGGCCGCGACCAAAAGTCGGTCGCGCGGTTCGACTGACGCCGGTCCGCGACGTCGCCGCCGGCGCGCGGCCTCGTCGAAGAAGCGCGCTTACGTCCCGGCTCCAGCGCGTCGAGAAGACTGCGCAACGCCGGATCGGCGAGCGCCCGCCGAATGGCGCAGGGCCTCGGCGGCGCGCCCGCGAGCTTCACGACGGGTTCCAAGACAGAGCGCGACATCGGGAGCCTTGAAGGTCGTCCGGCTTCATTTGCGGGACGCGCGCGGCCTTGCGCGTCCCGCAAATGAATGAAGCGCTCGGGCATTTCTTTCGCCGCGCCGCCCAGTCGTCGATTGCCGACTTGCCGCCCTTGCGGTTTTGGTTTTTCTTTGGTCGCAAGCTCCGGTTCGGAGCCTTGGACCGCAGGATCGCCGAATATCTTTCACGGGGATCAAGATGGGCGCACCGTTCGACGCTTTCCGCAGCGACGCGCGGTTTGGCGCGCGCGTGGCGCTCGCGATGTTCGACGGCGATCTGCGCGTCGTTCTACGCAACGCCGAGGCCGAGGCGCTGATCGCGCAGGGCCTTCTGTCAATCGACGCCCACGGACGATTCGCTGGCGCGCTCGGGCGCAAATTGCGCGCTCGCCTCGCGACGCCGCAAGACGAAGCGCCGCTCGTGTTGGGCGTCGCCGATCGGCGCGAGATCTATTTCGGCGCCGTCGTCACGCCTGTTCTGCCCGTCGCCTCGGGCGGCAGGGGTCTTTTCGCCCTGCTGGTGCGGGATGCGCTTGCGGAACTGCGCGACAAGGCGCTGGCGGTCGCGCGGCGGCACGGTTTGACCGAACGCGAGAAGCGCATGCTGGTGCTGATCGTCGAGGGCTACGACCCGAGCCGGGCCGCGCGCGATCTCGGGGTGGCGCGCTCGACCGCGCGCACCCATCTCCAGCGCGTCTTCGACAAGATCGGGGTGACGCGACAGAGCGCGTTGGTGTCCTTCGTCGCCCGCTCCCCGGGCGGGGAGATGGCGTCCATATGAGCGCCGGCGCGGATCGCCTCCATGGCCGGAACGGAGTTCCCGCATGTGCGCCGAGCTAGCGCCGCGCCCGCCTTCCTCCGCGGGCGAGGCGGCGACGCGGGCCGCCGATCGCGTGCGGACGATCCGGCGGGCGCGTTGGGTGTTTTTCGCGGTGTTCGGCGCGCCGATCCTGCTCGCGATTCTCGGCTCGTTCGGTCTGATCGCGACGGACGGCGCGGGCGGCGGCGGCGTTCTGTCGTTCATCGTCCTCGCCGTCGCCGCCCTCGCGGGCGCGGCCCTTCCGTTCCTCGTCGTCGCGCTCGTCGGCGGCGCCGTTCTCGTCGCGGTATGGGGACGACTGCGACAGGGAGAGCGGACCGATCTCGACATGGCTCGGCAATCGGGAGAGTCGGGACCGCGGCGCGGCTTCGCGCTCGCCGAACGATTGCGCGCCGATCCGGAGGTCGCCGCCGCGCTCGCGGGGCTGGAGTTCCAACGCGGCGCGGCCGCCGCCGGCGTCGCGCGACGGCGCATCCTCTTCATGGCGGCGGCTTTGGCGCTCGGGGCGGCTTTCGCCTGGTGGATTTTGTCGTCTCCGCCGTCGCCAAAGAACCCGCACCCCTTTCTCGGCGCAGCGGCGGCGATCATCTGCCTTCTCGGCGGCGCGCTTGCGCTCGCGGAGCTTTCTCCCGCCGCGCGCGCCTATAACGCGGCGTTCAAGCGCGCGCTCGCGCCGCATCTGCTCGCACGATTTGGCGCCTTCGAGATCGCGCCGGCGGGCGGTTCCGGCGCCGCCGGCCTGGCGGCCGCGGCCGATCTGCTCCCGACCCTCGCCCCGGACAGGTTTCGCGTCGAGGACGAGATCCTCGGCCTGCATCGCGGCCGCACGACGCGCATCGTCGAGTACCGAATGTTTGGCCGCGACCGCCGGGGACGCATCGACCGCGACAGCTCTGCCTGCGCGGGGATCGTGGTGACCACGACCGCGGCTCGGCCGTGGAGCGGCCGTCTGGTCTTGCTCGGCCCCGTCTCGGGCGGGGAGGTCTGGCCGGCGCAGATCGACCTCGATCGCGTCCATCTTGAGGACCCGGAGTTCGAGGCGATCTATCGCGTTTACGCGAGCGACCAGATATTCGCCCGCGCGGTGCTGACCCCTCGCATGATGCAAGCCCTCCCCGCGACCGCCGCCGACGGCGATTTTCTGCCGCCTTTGCTGGCGATCAACGGCGAACGCGTCGCGCTGTTCGCGCCGTTCCTTGTCGCCTCCACGCGGTTTCTGGAGGCGGACGCGACCGAGGCGAATGTTCTGGAGCAGGCCGCGCTGCAACTGGAGTCGTTGGCGCGCGTGTTCGACTTCGTCGACATGTTGTTCGAGAACCAACGCCTGCACATGACATCGCCGGGGACCGGAGACATGCCGCCATGACCACCTTCTTCATTCTCGTCATCGCCGCCGCCGCGATCCTTTACGGCTGGCACGCGGCGATCGTATCGCGCCGCAACGCCGTCGCCGAGGCGCTCGGCGGCGTCGACGCGCAATTGCAGCAGCGTCACGATCTCATCCCGAACGTGCTCGCCATCGCCAAACGCTTCATGCAGCATGAAAGCGACCTGTTCGCCCGCATCACGCAACTCCGCTCCGCCGCGGCGGGGATGGCCGGCGAGCGCGCCTTCGGGCAGATCGGCGAAAAGCTGCGCATCGAATCGCAGCTCGGCGAGAGCGTCGGGCGTCTGTTCGCGTTGGCGGAAGGCTATCCGCAACTGAAGTCGGACGCGACCATGGTCGAGGCGCAGCGCAGCTATCAGGAGGTCGAGACGAACATCGCCGCCGCGCGGCGCTTCTACAACAGCGCGGTGGGACGTTTGCGCAACGCGGTCGAGATTTATCCCGGACCCGCGCTGGCGCGCCTCGCCGGCGTCACGGCGCTGCCGCCCTTCTTCGAAGCGGCCGAATCGGCGCGCGGACCCGTCAGCGCGCAGGACACGCTGGCCGGGTGACCTGCGTCGGACGACCCGGCTGCGCCCGCGGCTCTCATTCAAGCCCGCGGCTCTCATTCAAGCGCATGACGGCGCGCCGACCGCCGCGCCGTATGGTCCGCAACCCTCTCGACATGAGCGCGGCCATGTGCGGCAAATCTCTACACGGTTTCGGAGCGACTCTCGTCTTCGCCCTTTGCTCCGCCGCGTCTTCCGCGCGAAGCGAAACGGCGGAGCATCCCCTTGCGCCGCGCTTCGACGGCGCTTCGATCCTCTACGCCTCGACGGTCGAGTTCGACGAAGCCTTGCTGCTGACCGACAAGCTCGACCGCAACGCGCGCAAGGCGGCGGGCGTCGCGGGATGGACGTCCGTCGAGGGCAAGGTCTCGAAATGGCGTTACGAGCTTCCTGCGGGGCGCTCGTCGCTGGAGGCGTTCCGGCAGCGACAGGCGGGGTTGCTCGCCAAGGGCTTCGAGCCGCTGTTCGCCTGCGTCGATCTGGCCTGCATGACGAGCGACGCGCGCGAGCCCGACATCCACATGATCGGGGCCTTCGTCGATTCCGACAACCGCAACCCGATCATCTATTACGACCGCGCGCGCTACGCGCTGTTCCGCCTGTCGGAACCGCGTCGCGAGGTTCACGTCGCCGTGCTTGTCGGGGAGCGGGAACAGCGCGCGAGCGAGTTCGTCGAACTGGTCGAAAGACTTGCGGCGGAAAGTCCCGCGGTCGCGCCGCCGACGCCGCCCGCGCTTGTCCCGCCCGCCCCCGTCGCGCCTGCTCCCGAGGCGAGTTCCGAGGCGCCGAATCCGCCCGCGCCCGCCACGGCGCCCGCGCCGAGCGCGGACGACATGCGCGCCGGTCTCGCGCGTCACGGCGCGTTCGACCTTCACAGCATCCTGTTCGACTACGCCGCCGACACGCTCCGGCCCGAGGCCGGGGCGTCGATCGCCGAGATCGCCCGCCTGCTGCGCGAGTCGCCCGATCTGAAGCTCAAGGTGATCGGCCATACCGACGATCGCGGCGGCGCGGCATACAACCGCGATCTGTCGCGCCGACGCGCAGCGGCGGTGGCGCGCGCGCTGGTCGCGGAACATGGCGTCGCGCCGGAACGCCTTTCGTCGTCGGGCGAGGGGTTCGACCGACCCGTCGCCTCCAACGCGACCGAAGAAGGCCGCGCGGCGAACCGGCGCGTCGAACTGGCGCGCGAATAGGCGACGCCCGCGCGTCTCCCGGTCAGGGAAAATTGGGCGCGGTCGGATCGAGACAGCGCGGGGGCCGGTTCGGGACGAACGCGCAGACGATGCCTCCGGACGCGCCGGCGCCGGCCTGCACGGCGGTCTCGCCGCCGGCGGCGCTCAGCTCCATTTTGCCGCCGCCGGATTTGCTCGGCTGGACGACAAAGACCGGGGTGCCGCCGGCCGTGGTGAACAGGGTCGAGGCGCCCTCCGCCTTCGAGGCCCAGTTGCCGGTGACGGCGCCGCCGGCGTCCGACAAGGTCAGCGTTCCCGCGCCTTGATTGACCGGGTTCGAGCCGAGCTGGGCGGCGGGCTTGCCGCCGGGACCGTAGAGGCGGACGGCGGCGTTCTTTCCGTCCTTGACGCCGAGATGGGCGACTTCGATTTTCGCTTTCTCGATCCTCAGACCTTGATTCTTGTCGTCAATGGCCATCACGAATCCATGTTCCAAAGCGCCGCCATTCATCACCATCCCCGCCGGGGTGACACGCACGGCCCATATCGCCCCACTTTCTCTCGACTGCACGGCGAGCGCGGTCTCGCCGTGGGTCGCCGCGCCCAAATTGACTTCGCCGCCGTTCGCGCCAGTCAGCCTGAGGCGCGCGCCGTCGCCGCTCTCCGTGACCTCCATCAGGAGCGCGCCGCTGGCGGACACGACCTTGAACGGCGCCGTCACCGTGGCGCCGACGGCGGGCGGCGTCTGCGGCGGGGAAGGCGTCTGCGGCGCCTGAGAGCCGGCCATCCGCGGCGCCATCGCCGCGCCGGCGGCGGCCGAGACCGCCACCAGCGCCGCCATTCGCGCCGTCATGCGCGCCCTTTCGAGAATGCGTCCCATGCGAGGCTCCTCCCGAAGGCTGCGGACCGACCGGCGCGACACGGATCGCGCCCGGCGCTCAACGTTCTCACTGCGTGCAGAACACTGTGAACGACGACACCTTGAGCCAGTTCAGCGAAAAGGTGTTAAGATGCGTCAGGCCCTGTGCGCCGTAGATCGTGACGCTGCGGCCCTGAAAGTTGGGATGCTCGTAGAGATTGGCCTCGCACCGGCCTTTCGCGTCCCAGTCGCAGCGGGCCGCCACGATCCTGTCGTCCCAGTCGCCAAGCGAGGCGCGCTTCAACGTGAACTCCATGCTGTGATTGGCGTCGCTCGGCCAGCGCGCGACGGTGTCGACATATGCGCGGTAAGGGTGATCCCCCGCGTCGGACGAGCGATGGAAATAGCAGCCGCGGACCTTGTAACCCGATCCTTCTGGCACGCCGTAGTTCTTGCAGTTGGGGGAACCGTCCTGGCACCAGAAGATCGCTTCCGGAAAGTCGATGGAGAACCGTTGGCCCGAGCGCTTGGCGAGTAGCAGCTTCACGCCGCGCTTCTCTCCGAAACCGCGCGGCCATGGCGCCTTTCCTCCCCGAGTCGTGGTGACCGAAAAGATCAGCGTCTCGTCCGTCGCGCTGTCGATCCTGAGATAGGAGCCGCGGGTTTCGTCGATGCGTCCCTGCGCCGGATCGAAGCGAAGATGCTCCTGCAGAACCCAGCCTTCGGCGAAGTCCGCAAGGCCGCGGCCGCGGACTGTGTAGGTCCAGCCCATGGTGAACTGGGCGACGCTCTTCCCGCCGTTGATCGTGGCGATATAGCCGCCCGGAAAAGTCAGCAGCGCGTCGGCGGGCGGATGGGCCGGCGCCGGCGCGTGCGGGGGCGGGGCAGGCGCGGGAGACGGCGAGGGAGGCGGCGTGGAGCCGGGACCTTGCCGGTTCTTCGACGAGGGGTAAGGCAGGATCATCGCCGCGGCCGGCGTCGCCAGCGCCGCCGTCACGACGACGAAGCGCGCGAAAGCGCGAAGACGGCGTGCGATGAAATCTGACATGGCGCTCTCCCTTTGGCGTCGGCGCGTCGGTTCGTCCCGTCCCGTTTGGTCGACCCGCGGCGCGGGCGCGGCGCCTCTCAGCGGCGCGTGACGACAAGCCCCATGATGCGGTGGCTGCCGGCGTCGATGACCTCGACGTCGATCGTGAAGTCCGACTGGAATCCCTCGCCCTGCTGGGTCGTGTTGACGGCGCAGGCGTTCGGCTGCTCGCCGGGGCCGGCGCTCCAGCGGCCCTCGGCCTTGCGCGGGTCGCTCCAGGCGCCGTCCTGCTGGACGAATTTCGTGACGCTGGCGTAGCTTCCGTCGGCGCGATAACTGAACGCGCTCTCGACCTCGGTCGCGCCCATGAACTCGACCTTTCCGCGCCCCGCCCAGTCGCCGACCATGTAGGTCGGGCAATCGACGGCGGCGCTTGCGGACGAAGCGACGACCAGCAAGGTCGCGGTCGCGGCGGCGCGGATCGCTGTCATCGGAGTCTCCCTCGTTGCCGCTTCGCGCGGCGCCGGATTCGGCGCGTCATTCCCCGGACGTTCCGAGCGCCAGGATGTCGTGCATGACGTCGGCCGCCGCGCTCTCGCGCGCGTTGCGTTCGCGTCCGGCCGCGGCCATGAACCGGACCTCGTGCGTCCTCGCGCCGACGCGCCTGATCTTGCAGTTCACCCCGTCTTTCACCCGGCGCGTCGACGGCCGCGTGCGCAGACCTTCGAAGCCCGCCGCGTCGAGCCTGGCGGAGAACGCCGCCGCCTTGCCGGCGGGAACCGTCGCGACCTTCGCGAGCGCGTCGGTCCGCGATCCGGACCACCACACCTCGCCCGCCGAGGTCAGCCTCGCCGAGCGGAAGCGGCCGCCCCTCCCGCCCTGACATTCCGCCTCGATGGTCCACGCGAAGGCCGGCGTCGAGGCGAGGATCGCGGCGAAAACGGCGGCGGCTTTGAGCATGACGCATCTCCAGTCGGATGATCGCGGCGGCGTTCGCGTCAGCAGCGCGGCCTGAACTGGAACTCGTGGCGTTGCCCGGTGAAGCGCATGAGGGGTGCGCCTCTCAGGCTACAGGTCGTCTTCATGCCTTCACCGTCCGGCATTTTCACCGTCACGCCGTCGACGTTCCAGTTATCGCCGCTGAACCCGCCGCCGAATTGCGTTCTCAACGTGATCAGGCGCAGCCCGTCGACGGTCGTCCCCGGAGGAAGGTCGATGGTGACGGTCTGCGTCGACCGGTCTGTCCACTTCGCCGATTTGTTGACGTTGGCGGCCACGATCCTGCGCCCGTCCGTCAGCTCCACCAGAACCGACGCGTTGTCGTTTCCGCCGCGCAGATCGTCTCCTCCCGTCGAGATCTCCAGTCGCAGATGCGAGGGGGCGCTGGCGAGGACGGGCGGCGTCTCGGCGCGGTAGTTCTTCTGAACGAAATAGGATCTCCAGCATCCGCCGTCGCTGACGCACCATCTCGAATTGCCCACGTCAGGCGTCAGCGTCCGCGTCTGGCCCGGAACGTTGGGATCGTAAATCAGGATCTTCACGTCTTCCTTGCGATCGCCCAGATCGCCCTTATAGGCGCCCACGTCGTAACCGATGGCGAGCACCACATGATCGGTGAAGGGGTTCGCGCTCAGCGACTTCAGGCCGAGCGGAACAGGCGCTCCGCGGTCGATATGCGCCCGCAGTTCTTGCAGACGCCCGCCCCTGCGCCCGTCGAGCCCCCATCGAAAGAACTCGTCGTTGCGCGCGCCCAATGGGTTGAGATGCAACTCTGCCCATTTGTCCGCATGCGACGTGAAGGACTTGAGATGGCGATCCATCAGGTGCTTCTGGAGCGGCGACCCGGGCGGAGGCAGGAAGTCCTGCGCGGGCGTCGTGACACCCGCGTTAAAGTAGTCGAGCGCGCCGTAAACCATGCCCGCGCACAGTCCATCCGCCTTCGCGTCGGCGACGATGCCCGTCTGAAAGGTGTTCTGGAAGCGAAAGCCGTGCTTGGTCGGATCGAACCTGGTCGCGCCCGACTCGGCGCGCGCCGTCGTGGCGTTCGAGGCGCCCGCGATCGCCGATAAGGAGGCGATCAGCGCCAGAAAGGGGGTCCGCACCTTGATCATGCCATGTCTCCGGATGTCTTCGCGGCTCGATGCGTGATGGCGCGCGGCGCCGTCATCGACCCGACGCGCTCGCGTCTCATGACCCTAGGCGCGACGAGAAGACGACGCTTCCGTCATTTGCAGGAGGCGCGCGTCGTCACATGCGGGCATCGTGCGCGCGCCGCCGAAGAGCGTCGCGCGGCGAGGGAGGAGAGGGCATGATCGAAGTTCGGACATTGCGGAGGATCGCCGTCGCCGCGATGGTCGGCGCGCTTGCGACCACCCCCGCATGGGCGGCGAAGCGCTCCTGCGCGGCGGGGACCACACGCGTCAAAGGCTACGGCTGCGTGAAGAATACGGAGATCGAGAAGGCGAAGCGCATTTGCGCGCCGCTGACGCCATCCGATTTCCGGCATTGTTTGTGCGAGGACGCAAAGGTGGTCGGGGCTTGCGGCGACTAGCGCGTTTTGCGATCCAACAGGATCGAAAAATCGCCCTATCTATTTGTTTCAACGCATCATCTTTATCCGCCAAGTCTGCAA
>ERZ1645187.3358-NODE-3358-length-13501-cov-25.091923_pt1 | contig 13501 bp, 19 predicted proteins | sample MGYA00575352_ERZ1645187 | MGnify/ENA primary metagenome ERZ1645187 (study PRJEB40837, sample SAMN11349314) | freshwater sediment metagenome | isolation source: river sediment | host: Sediment | place: India: Wazaribad , New Delhi | collected 2017-02-21 ...
ATCGGCGCGCCCCGCTGGCCAACGGCCAGCTACACCACCTCACGGGACACGATCTGAGCGCGGCGCTTCGTGCGGTCGTTCGAGGGTGTCGGGACGAGGGGCGTCAGCTATCCCGCCCTTCGGGCGGGTTCGGCTCGCCTCCGGCGGGCCGAACAAGGGGCAAGGGATAGGCTATCGGATAGCTACCAGATACCAATTAGCTATCTTTTCTCTCAAAAGCATCCAAGGCACGGTCGAGCAGTTCGCCGAAGACCAGATCGTGCTTATCGGCCAGAGCTGTGAAGCGCGCCACGGTTTCCGGGGTTGCCTTGATGTTGAATTGGACGTTCCGGCCGGTGCGGCGGCGACGTTGCGTTACCGGCTTCGCGGCAACCTTGGGCCGTTCGGGCGCGCGGCTCGGAAAGTTGTTGGCCTCGGAAACTCGGCGGATCGTTTCCTTCTGCGCGGCGGGTTTCTTAGGGGGCGTAGGCTTGAAGTCCGAGAGGTCGAGATCACCGGCGAAGGGGTCGGCGCGGTTCTGGTCAGCCATCATGCAACCTCCTTAGCCGGGGCTTGGTTGCCGTTGCGGAGCCGTTCGACGATTTCGGCGGTGTATTCCTTCGCGTTGTGGAGAGCAGCTTGGAGGTTGCTCACGCCCTTGTCCTTGAGGCTCGAAAGCGGGCCGCCGAAAGAGAACATGGCGCGGAAGGCCTCACGGTCATAGAGACGGGTTTCCATGACGGGAACGCCGAGTTCCATGAATCGCTCTTCGATATGGCGTTGCGTCTTCGGCATGATTGCGGGGTTCGTGCGGGTGAACAGGACGGCGAAGGGAATAGCCCGCCCGGCGATGCGTTCTTGCGCCTTGATGAGCTTCATCTGGCGCGCCGCCTGCTTGGCGTCGAGCTGCGATCCCTGCACCGGAATGACGACGAAATCCGCCATCGAAATCGCATAGCTCACCATGAGGCTCGCGGTGCCTTCGAGATCGACGATTACGAAGGACGACACGCTCGCGGCCTCCTCGATGGCGTCGACGATGGTCTCCTCGGTGACATCGCCAATCACGGACAGTTTCTCCGGGACGCCGGAGAGCTTCGCCCAATCGACCACGTTCTTGTTGGGGTCGGCGTCGATGATGGTGACGGTCGCACCGAGTTCGGCCAGCTCAGTCGCGAGCACCGTCGCCGCCGTCGTCTTTCCGGCCCCACCTTTCGGCGAGCTGAGTGTGATCACGGGCATCGAGAATCCTCTTGGCTGGTAGCTATCAGATAGCTTCATAGTACCAAGATGATAACAATAAGTTAACCGATAGCTATCGGATACCTATTAGCTACCAGATAGCTATCTGGTATCAGATCGCTTCAGCCCGCCCCAGAAAGCAACAATCTTGCGCGAGGAGTCCTCGGAAATTGGGCTCGTTTGTGCTACATTGTAGCCCAAGGAGAAGTAGCCATGACCAACACCGTTGTTCGAGCCCGCATCGACGGGCATGTGAAGGAGGAGGCCGCCGCCGTTCTCGCGACGATTGGCCTTTCGGTGTCCGATGCCGTCCGCTTGATGATGATGCGGATCGCCAAGGACAAGGCCTTGCCGTTTGAACCGCTGGTTCCGAACGCCGAGACCGTCGAGGCCATGAAGGCGGCGCGCCGTGGCGCACTCGTGAGCGTCGGTAAGCCGGAGAACTTGCTGGCGAGCCTCAATGCGGGAGATTAAGTACACGAGCCGCTTTCGGCGGGACTACCGCCGGGAGAAATCAGGCGTTCACGGGAAGAAACTCGACAAGCTGCTCATGGAAGCTGTGAACCTCCTCGCGGCAGATGCCGCGATGCCGGATCGGTTTCGCGACCATGCCCTCATCGGCGAGTGGAACGACTGCCGGGACTGCCATATCCGACCGGACTTGGTGTTGATCTACCGGAAGCCAGACGAGGACAGCCTCGAATTGGTGCGTATCGGCTCACATAGCGAACTCGCGCTGTAGCCGCTGACATTGGAAAGGGCTGGGAGGTGTCCCTCGCCAGCCCCATCACCTTGACGGTCATCGGCTTCCCAGCCTGTACCGTGGGAACGAGTCTAACCTGACGTTAGGGCATGGCAAGGGGAATCGCCCGGCCCGCCTTACTCCTCTCTACCGACATCACCTTGTTGAAATATCCCGCAGGGGGTGCGGGGGACGCGAAGTCCCCCGCCCATGCCGCCGTATGCGGCGTGTTTCAGGGTAGGGGCGGCATCGGCGGGAGAAGGTCGGCCAACACCTCGCGGTCTTTCTGGCGGGTGACGGTCGCGGCGAGAAGCCGCCGCACAGTCTCGCGCAGGGTGGGGTCTTTCTCCATGGCGACGAGGACGGTTCCGCCGACGACGATCTTGCGACGCGTCTGGCGCTTGCGCTCCTCGGTCTTGGCCTTTCCCTGAAGCTGGACGAGCTGTACGGCGAGCTTGTCCTTCTTGGCCTTGAGGGCGGCTATACGGGTTTCAATGTCGGCAGCCATGGCGTGCCTTTCCGATCTAGTGAGGCGGTCTCTCGACACGACTCTTGCACGAAAGTGATTCGAGACATAGCCTTTCAAGAGGAGTGGCCTGAGGAACGAGGGCGCACTTATGTGTTCTGTCGAACACGTGCTCTTCAGATAGCTTTTCATCGATCCTAAAGCGTCCCACCTCTAGTCGTCCCATCATCGATCATAACCCCGCCCTCCGGCGGGAAAGCCCAGAACGGAAAGCCGCCCATGGCGATCTTCCACCTGACCGCGAAATTCATCAGCCGAGGGAAAGGGCAGAGCGCGATCGCGGCGGCGGCGTATCGTTCGGGCGAGCGGCTGCGGGACGAGGCGGCGGGTGAGGTGAAGGCCTATCACGCGCGCAGCGAGCGCATCGTGTTCACCGACATCATGGCCCCGAAGGATGCGCCGGAATGGGCGCACGACCGCAATCGGCTATGGAACGAAGCGGAACAGGCGGAGAAACGGAAGGACGCCCAGCTCGCCCGCGAGATCGAGGTGGCGTTGCCGCACGAGCTGACGGAGCAGCAGCGGGAATGGTTGGTGAAGGACTTCGCGCGCGAGGCCTTCGTGCGGAAGGGTTACGCCGTGGACATCGCCATTCACGCGCCGGACAAGGAGAGCGACGAGCGGAACCACCACGCGCATCTTCTAGTGACGCGGCGCACGTTGGGGCCGGAGGGCTTCGCCAAGACCAAGGACTGGCAACTCGACAAGGGGCAGTTGGAGGAGTGGAGGGAGCAATGGGCGCACCTCGCCAACCGGCATTTGGAGCGGCACGGACACGAGGCGCGGATCGATCACCGCAGCCTCGAGGCGCAGGGAGCCGACCGGGAGCCGGGGGTACACCTCGGCTATGCCGCCAATGAAATGACCCGGCGCGGCGCGGCGAGCGACCGCATGGACGAATTGCAGGGGGTGAAGCAGCGCAACGACCTACGGGCGGAGATAGGCGCGACGGATCGGGAATTGGCGGCGTTGGAGAAGGAGCGCGGAGCCGCGGCGGCGCGAGAGGCCGCCCGCGCCGCGGCCGAGGCCGAAGCGGGCCGGGTCGCCGAAGTTCGGGCGCGGGAAGCGGCAGCGGCGCAGGCCCAGATCGCCGCGCAGCAGGCGGAAGCCTTGGCGAAGGCCAAGGCGCTTACTCAGGACAAGGAGCGTCTGGCGCGCGCGGCGGCCGAGGCACGGCTCGCCGCCGCCGACAAGGCCGACCAGAAGGCGCTCAAGACGGACTACGCGGCCGAGAAGTTCGCGGAAGGGGCGCGCGGGCAAGCGCAGGACATCCGGCAGGAACGCCACGACACCAAGGCACAAGAGCAGCAGGACGCATGGCACACGCGCACAGCCGAGCAGAAGCCGCCGACCGGGCAGCCGAAGGAGAAGGCCGGAGGCCTGCGCGTGACGAACGCCGCAACCGGCGCGGTGTCGAGCCTTGGGGACTTCATGACGGGCTTTCTCGCCAATCTCGGCGGCGGGGCGAGGCCGGAGCCGTCGAAGGAGCCGCGCACCGCAGGGAAGTCGGTCGCCGCCTTCCTGATGGATCCGACGGAGCGGAAGCGACAGCAGCTCGAACGCATGGCCGAACGAGAGGCGGGGGAGCGCGACCGGAAGGCCATCGCCAGTATGGAACGGGACATGAAGGCCGGGAAGGCTCTCAGCTCGGCCGACATCGCCAATCTGACGCGGCAACACCAAGAGCAAATCCGCCACTTCGGCGACGACGGGGTGCGGCGGATGGTGGAGGAAGCGCGCCGGGAGGCGGAGAAGTCGCAGGGCCGAGAGCGCGAGCGGGACTGATCGAAGGGTCTCGCGGCCGGGGCGAGAGCCGAGGAAGCGATCCGACCGGCATCGGCTACGGGGCAGAGGTCGCGGAGATCGAGCGGGTGTTTCGGCTCAAGCTCGCCGGGCTGCGTCGCCGTCTTTCCCCGTGGGAAATCCCTGCCGCGATGCGCGCGTTGAGAGAGGAGCGCACGATCCGCCTCAAGGCGATGCGCGAACGCCGGGAGGTCGAGCGGTTTGCCGACCGCATCGCGCGTCGGCTGATGATCGCGGACGGTCGGCCGCGCGACGGGCCGGGGTAAGCTGTGCGGCGTAGAAATTCAGTAAAGTCATGTTATAAGCGGGCCATGAGGCTTCAGTGCGGCAGCTATGGCATATATTGTGCTGCAACGAGCAATTTGAGCGATTGAACTTTTTGACTCATCTCTTCATACAGAGCGAGAAGTTCACCGATGTTATGTTGAATAGCGAAAAAATTGTCGGAACTTCCAGGATATTCATCTTCTGTTGCATCGGATTGCGCTTGTGTCGGAGAAAGATAGGTCATGGCTATCTCATAAGCGTCTGTAGCATCGCCGGTGAGGTAATTCTCCGAAGTCAGGCCCTCAGAAAGGCAAAAAGCGGGAAATATCAGCATCGCTCCCTCCTTCGGCACCTTTATGGCGCAGGAGAAGAGAATGGCAGGCACCTCTTAACAACGAGTTAATTGGCTAATACGCACGACGCTAGGAAGGCGTGCGCCTAGCGCGAGATTGGAGACGAGCTCGAAGGACATGGCTAAGACGAGCGGCTTCCGCCGTCTCTTCTAAGGAGTTTTCCAACTGAAACCCATGATCACGAAGAGCAATATCATTAAGTTCCTTTTTCGTTTTTAATTTTCGCTTTGATGGCAGTTCGTTTCCTTTTGCTCTCCAGTCTAAAAACGCACTGTACAGTCTGTAATCCAGCTGCCGCAGATGTGGCAGTGCTAAGTTATCAATACAAGACGCATAAACACGCTCGATGAATTCGCCCGGAGTCTCCGCTTTATTTGACCTACTTTTATATATTTCCGGGGCCATGTTAGGGACAGACTCGCCGGCTGTGCTTGTAGAGGCTGCGAATGACGCCGTAACTAATGCCTGAAGTCGGCGCGCATTTTCTTGAAATTGCGCGGATATAGCAGGCTCTTGCCCCGCGAGAGTGGTGGCCTCTTCAAGCAGGGCGACTATCTTGAGCCGACGTAGAGCGGATTCCATTTGTTTTTCTTCTTCAGGTGTCGTTGTGTGCAATTTTATATCTACATTTTCATTTAAGAAAGACTGCAATAAATTATGCAAATAGATAATATATCCAGATATTTGCTTATGGAAATTTCCTGTTTTGGCGGAATTACTAGATACACTACGCGCGCCCTTGGAGTTCGACATGCGGGGCATTGGCGAGCCTTGGGTTTAGAGTCGTAGGCGAATCAATGAGTTATAAGTTTATTAACCATAATTGCTGTCGGGAGCAACGCCGCAGGACTTGCGAGGAAATCCCCGCCGCCATGCGCGTTGAAAGAAGAACGCACGATCCGGCTCAAGGCGATGCGCGAACGCCGGGAGGTCGAGCGGTTCGCCGACCACATCGCACAGCGGATACTCGCCGTCAGTCGGCCGCGTGACGGGCCGGGGTGATGATCCGTTCTCAGGGGCCTCGCTCGAAGACAAGCATCCCAGCCTTTTCGGGTTGCTTCTGCACCGGGGTAGGCTGTTGGCGCGGATCGTCCCAGAGGCCTTTCAGAGAGGTGTCGTCGAAATAGGCCACGCGGTCGGTGACGACCGGGCGCAGACCTTGGGCGAGGACGAGCATCTTGCCGGATGAGAATTCCATCATGAGCTTGTCGGGCGGGAGCAGCGGGCGCATGGCCTCGCCGACGTTCTGCCCGGAACTCAGCCCGTACACGTTCTCCTGTCGGCCGTGGGTCTCGACGAGGGTGCCGCCGACGAAGTCCGACCAGTATTTGGCGGTGTCGTAGTCGTCGAGGTTGAAGAGCGCGCGCACCCCGGCGTTGCCGATGAAGGACGCCCAGCGGCCTTTGTAGAGGTCACGCATCTGCGCCACGTCTTGGAAGACGCAAACGAGCTGGATGCCGTACCCGGCGGCGAGGCCGACCGCGTTCTCGACCGCCTGAAGGTGGCCGAGGGTCGCCAGCTCGTCGAGCATGAAGCAGACCGGCAGGGCAGGCGGGTCGAGCGTGTCGGTCATCTCGTCGAGGGCGGAGGTCAGGACGAGGCGGAGCCAGCGGTTGAAGACCGGGAACTTCGGCGCGGAAAGGCAGAGGTACACGGTCATGGTGCCGCGCCGCCAATCCGCGAAATCCACCTCTTCGCCGGGGCCGTCTTCCGACAGGCAGGCGACGATGTGCGGGTTGTCGAGGATTTCGGTCTGGCGTTGGGCGGTCGAGACGATGGAGCCGAATTCCTTCTCCGGGGTTTCGAGGAACGACATCGCCAGATCGCGGAGCAGCCCGTCGGCCTCGTCCATCTCGCTCATGGCCTGAAGCGTCGGTCTGAGGTTGCCGAGCAGGAGGCGACGCACCGTCGGCAAGTCCCGCATCTCGTCGGGAATATCGGGTGACAGCGCGACATATAGGATGAGCGCGGCGAGGAGCTGTTGCCCCGACGATGACCAATGATCCTGCTCGCCGTTCTTGACCACGAACAGGGCTGCGGCGAGGGCTTTGCTCTCGGCTTCCGCGTTGGAGAGCGTGAAGCGGGACAGCGGATTGAAGCGCGCCGTCTCCAAGCCGGTCAGACCGAAGGGGTCGAGGACGTGTACCGAGCCGTTGATCGTCTCGCGCCGCCGGATGGTCGCCTTGGCGTTCTCGCCCTTCGGGTCGAGGACGAAGGCGGACCCGCCGTAACGTAGCAGATGCGGGATGATGAGCGAGACGCCCTTGCCGGAGCGCGTCGAGGCCATGACGAGCACATGCTTGTCGGTGTGCAGGTAGACCGGCTTGCCCTTGTAGTTGGGCCAATGGCCGAAGGCCATGCGGGCAGGGTTCTTCACGTCGACATTGTGGCGGGCAACCGCTTCCGGCTGGGTGGCGAAGCGCGCGCCTCTCGATTCATCCGGGGGTAGCTCCGGCAGCGGCTGGTTGCGCAGCCAGTACATGAAGCGGACGATGTAGGCGGCAAGCCCCTGCGCTTCGTAGCGATAGACCCGGAGTTCGTGGTCGAAGGCGAGGATTTCTCGGAAGAGGAGCGTCGGAATCCCGATGAAGACGCCCAAGATCATGCTGATGGTGATCGACAGCGCGATGATGCCGGTCGCGCCGAGGAACAGCTGCACGAGCGGCGCGAGCAGGAACAGCGCGACGACGAAGACCGCCATCCAGCCCGCCGAGATCGTCCCGCCGGTAATGATGGGTGCGGGGGTCGCCAGACCGATCAGCGCGAGCGTGGCTTGGCTGAGGACGCCGCCGCCCATCGCGCCGAGCATGATCGCGAACGCCATGCTGCCGACGATCAGACGACGACCGTTCAGCCACGCGAAGGGGTTGATGACGACGGCCGCGAAGATCAGGCTCGCCACGAGGCCCCAGAGGTTGAAGGCGAGGGCGGCGGTGTTCAGGAGGGTGGGGTAGGAGCCGACAGCGTGGAGCAAGCCCCAGACATCGCGCCCACTGGCAAAGAGAGCTGAAAGGCCGAAGGCTACGTTGAGGGCAATAACGACGAGGAAGAGACGAGTGGTAGTGCCGATGGGGCTTATGTTCGAACCCATGATGCGCCACCTTTTCAGATCGCCGCAGCACCATTGAAACCGAAAGTTTCAGAGCTTAGAACTAATATAGCTGTGGGGCTCAAGCGGCGGCATTTCGCTCTAAACTACCCTGCTTCATGGAGTTGTTTCTCACTAAAGGCGGATGTTCCCACCCTGTTTGAAGATTCGGCGCATGACGCTATTAGTAATAAGATGATATCTCTTGAGAATTATTCTTATGAAATTGCCTGCCATATTTTTGATGAGTAGCTAGCAGCCAGCAAGAATAATCCGGGAGAAAATCCATGGAAGATGACGAAAAGAATGAAATTATTGGCGCTTTCAATGATTTGTTAGAGGAAGTATATGGCCTTGTTCAGGGCGGTTATCTTTTTATTGGCGATGAGTACGCGCTATCTGATCATGAATCATTGTACTATGAATCAATAATGCATGTTTGGTGCCAGAATTCTGGATATCCGATGGCAGTTATACGTTTTTGTCTGAATCAATTTCCTTTGGAGTATCCAGAGTACTTTGATGGTCTACTGGATATAATTAAGTATGAAAAAATGGGAGGGAACTAAGCCCCCCCCCATTTTTTCATGCTATGACTTTGATCTTTGGCTTCTGTGACCTTGTCGCTGCCACGGGGCGACTAGGCCCTTTATATCCGGACTCTTCAAGTTTGTTGATTGCCATTCGAATCAACTCGCTGTCTGAAGCTGCACCAACTGCTTTCCGAAGGTGTTCCAGGCGAGCCTCAAACGAAGCCGGGAGGGTTATGTTTTTTCTAACAAAACCCTCTGTTACTTTTCTAGCCATCTCATCCTCATCGTTTGTTGCGCATCTGGTGCGCGTCAAATGCGCATTGCGAATGCATGCTGATACCCTGAATCGTCGGCCTAAATCAATAACCCGGCCTTAAGAGGGCTATGAAATATTTCCATTTATCTGGCAATATTGACCTAACATTCAGGCAAGATCAACTAAAAAACTGGCAATATATCTATATATATTTTCTATTTTGGAAATATTTCCAACACAGTAAATAAAATTCACCGGTATGGGTGGGTGTCAACCCAATCCGGTACAGGTGTTTTTGGCGAATGCCAACTTCATCATTCGAGGATGGTAATGGGCGAGATTGCCAAAGGGTGGTGATCCAGCGAAGCGCAAAATTTCCAAAATAGGTTATAAAATATCCAATTTGGTTCAATTTCATTTCCTAGAGCGAGTTTACAATGCGCATTGAGTGTGTACTATATGCGTATCGAAACACTCCAAGGAGGACACGATCCCGGCGAGGCAAGCCGGAGGGAAGCGGAGCACGAGAGAGCAACGAAAGGAGGTGCAACGGCCAACAACGGAGAAGTCGGAGAGTTCGAGAAGCAAGGAGGACACGATCCCGGCGAGGCAAGCCGGAGGGAAGCGGAGCACGAGAGAGCAACGAAAGGAGGTGCAACGGCCAACAACGGAGAAGTCGGAGAGTTCGAGAAGCAAGGAGGACACGATCCCGGCGAGGCAAGCCGGAGGGAAGCGGAGCACGAGAGAGCAACGAAAGGAGGAATAGCAGAGAGTCGCTATGACACTTCTGGAAGGGGCGAAAGAAGAAGGAAACTGAAATGGATACGCCTTATAAAGGCGACGCTGTGGTCATTCTTGGTTGGGGTGGCTGCATCGTATTGCGCAAGTCTTATTTGATTTGCAAAATATAGGGCGGCGGCGATTAGCTTCTGCCCTATATTATTTTGAGGATAAAATAGGCCCGTTTACTCTTTTATATCCTATTCCAAATGTAGTTGTCTCAAGTATCTCAATATCTGACGCCTCAATGACTTTATTTAAATTTTCCATAACTTCTGATGGGCTTCTGCACAACCACCTAACATAAATGTCCCATTTTCCGAATGCAGTATAAACCTCAATTGCTTCGTTTATGTTTGAAAGATTCTCAGCAATTTTATCGGTTTTTTGTTTTGATATTGAGTGTAGTTTAATAAAGGATATGGCATTGGTCGAGTATCCGAGCTTTTCGTACGCAATTTCGATTGTGTATTTTGCTATATACCCATATTTATATTGAAGCTCTTTTTTCTTTTTGCTCAGATATGACTCGGATATTGCGAGTTTATACGCCATTTCCTTTTGAGATATGGCGTTGTCGGTAGACAGCATGTTGAGTATGCGAACGTCAATTTCGTCAGCCATGGCTTATACCGCCGTGCCTATGAGTGCCGGTTGCAGGACGCATGATGATCGGTAAACAACATACACAATTTATCGAATTTTGCGTCAGCTATCTATTGTTGGGCTATTACGGAGCACATATGCAGAAATACTAATAAAACCAATACGCTGAACGGTAAACTGTTCAGGTGCATAAATCAAGATTTTTGCACCATACCTAACCGCCTGACCTGTTTTCGCTTTTCTGGTGCGTAAGTCCGGTGCAGAATGGCCGCATGATTTACGGTTATGCGCGAGTGTCAACGGACGGCCAGAGCGTCGAGGCTCAGGTGGAGCAGCTCACGGCCGCAGGCGCAGGCAAGGTGTTCCGCGAGACGGCCAGCGGGGCAAAGACCGACCGTGCCCAACTCAAGCGGCTGGTTGCTTCTCTCGTCGCCGGGGATGTGGTCGTGGTGACGCGGCTCGACCGTCTGGCGCGCTCGACCCGTGACCTGCTTAATGTTCTCGCCCAGCTTTCCGAAGCCGGTGCCGGGTTCCGTTCTCTCGGCGATGTGTGGGCGGACACGACGACGGCGCACGGCCGGTTGATGCTCACGATCCTCGGCGGGTTGGCCGAGTTCGAGCGCGAGCTGATACGCGCGCGCACCAGCGAGGGCAGGGCGCGTGCCAAGGCGCGTGGCGTTAAGATGGGAGCACCGCCGAAGCTCACGCCCCACCAACGTCGCGAGGCTCTTGAACGGCGTGCAGCGGGCGAGGCGGTGCGAGAGATCGCCCGCTCCTATAACGTCAGCCACAGCACGATTTCGCGGCTGTGGTAGTATCCCTGCGTCCGCTTACCCAGCGTCGTGATCGCCCTTTGAATTTAAAGATGCATCATCAATGGGACGAGAGGAGAGTCGTCCTTTCGTCTTGCTCGTCTGAGAGAATTTGGAGATTCTGAGTTTGTTATAGAATAAGAATATTCGCTTTATGAAAAGCAGGAATTTTTTGAATACAAAATAAATAATCTCATAAATTATAAAAGAAGAAATAAGCGTTATAGCAACAATACCATGTTGAGTTATTTCGTCATAAGACGAAAAAATTTTGTATATATCAGATGCGTTTCGGCAATTATGAAATCTATCCACGACTGGAATCATGCTGAGCAGCGCGAGAACCCTGACTAAAATATCAAACATGGCCGCTCTCCGCGTTGGTGAGCCACCATTTTTGATCTCAACAGTTAATCAATTTCCAAAATCCAGGAGATTGGCAATTTATGAATCAGGCGTTCTACAGCGGCGTTTCGCGACATGATAGAGACGGAGAATTTCCTTGGTTTCTTCCGAGGCACTTCCATCCATAAGCCCAGAATCAGCAAGTTTTTGATCGATAGATTTTCGCTTTGTTGGAAGTATTTCGGCAAAATCTTCAGGTATAGATCCGCCGTTAGATTTCCATGATTTTATGGCATTGTACAAACTAAGATCGATGGCTTTTATATGTGGTCGAGTAAGGCCGCGGCCGATGAATGGAGCATATACTCGTTTTACAAAGTCAAACGGCGTTTCTTTCTTGTTTTTTCTTTCTAGCCATTTCTCAGGGGCAGAATCCGGAAGTTTTGTTGTGCGTTGTGTGGCTTCGGTTGAGAGCGCAAACGTGATCATTACCTGAAATCGGCGTGCCAGAGCACGAGCTTCTTCACTTACATCCTGTGTTTGGTCGCAGAGGCGAGCTATTTTCGCCGCAAGTGCGACAATACGTATTTTCGATTCCATAGAGTCAATATGTACGAAGTTTTCATCAGCGATCAGCTCGTCATTCTCTCTGAATGACAATTCATTATTGCTAATGTGCTTGTCGTTTTCAAGCGGTGGGTGTTTTGACCGTTTGGGCATCGTCCCGTGCAGCTGATCATGCGGGACGAGGTACTTGCCCGATTGAATGATTCGCTCGTTGGAATCCTAATACCAGCGATTCAATGAGAACAAGGTCTTTGGAACAGATCGACCTACAATCGAGAGTAGCGATTCACCTATGCTCTCGACACGAATCAGATGTTTTGGCAGGCTCGGCAGTTACGCGGCGGGATTCGCCGCGTTCCGACCCGCAACTTTTTCAGGAGAAAAGCTCAGAAAACACAAAACCCGCCTCGAAGGGCGGGCCGGTGTCCCGGCAAGCCGGGGAAACTGCAAAGTGCTTGGCGGCCTTCAGTTTCCCCAACATCGCTGTTCCTGTCAAGCGGAGATTGTTTCCGCTACGGGTTTGGTTTGCCTGAATTATTCGGTTCGCCTTCGGATGGGTTGAGCTTCGACCCGACGGAGAGCCCATGTCTGCCGCTGTTTTACGTCTCCCCTCCCACCTTCGCCCGCGCCGGGAGAAGGAATACGGCCCCGCGCGCGGGATACCCCTCGACCGCAACGCCAAGGCCCGCATCATGGCCTATGCGCGGGGCTACAACGCCAAGCACAAGGGCGCGCGGCAGCATCGCGGCCCGATCACATGGGCCTATGAGCGGGTGCTGAAGGCGCTTCTCTACGGCTTCCACAACAGCAAGGACGGGCGTTGCTTCCCCAGCTACGAGGCCATCGCCGAGCGGGCGGAGTGCAACCGTTCGACCGTCTATGAGGCCATTCGGCTGTTCGAGGACATCGGGTTGCTGACGTGGGTCAACCGGATCGTGAAGGTTCAGGAACCGGTGCTCGATCTCTTCGGGCAATGGGTGCGGCGCTGGCGGATGCTCCGCACCAGCAACGCCTATCTGTTCCGCGACCCCCTGCCCTGCGGCGGCGGTGCGCCGAGTTCGGAGGCGCGTTCGGGCCGAATTCCTTGGGGTTCTTCTAAGTCGGAAAAACCCTCTGGAACACCTCTTCCAGATTCTTTTCCTTCTAATGCTCCCGCCAAAATCATCGTTCTCGACCCCTCCAAAGGACTCGATGCCGCTCTCATCAAGCTCGGAAGAAGCCTCGGAGCCCTACCCAACAGAGAATCCAAGAACCGATAGGCTCTTTCTCGTGGCAACCTCTCTCCAAAGCGGACAACGCCCTAAAGGGCGTTGAAGCTACGCGCGCCCATACAAGGGGCGCGCGACATTCGTGCCGCTTCGCGGCACAAAAGGGCATTCGAGGATAAGAGCTGACGGAAGCGCCGGTGTCCTATTCCAAGGGGTATTCCTTGCGGACAGGCGGTCAGGGAGGGGTTTTCTCGTCTCGACCGCTACCCTGCCGCACAGCGCGCCTAATGCGTTCAAGGCCGCCGCTACGCGGCCCCTGCGGGCTGCGGGCCTTGAGCGCGGATCGTGTCCCGTGAGGTGGTGTAGCTGACGAGAAAGGTGGTCATCGGTGGCG
>ERZ1645187.3359-NODE-3359-length-13498-cov-7.431972_pt1 | contig 13498 bp, 11 predicted proteins | sample MGYA00575352_ERZ1645187 | MGnify/ENA primary metagenome ERZ1645187 (study PRJEB40837, sample SAMN11349314) | freshwater sediment metagenome | isolation source: river sediment | host: Sediment | place: India: Wazaribad , New Delhi | collected 2017-02-21 ...
GACAGCGGAGAAACGGTTCAGGCACAGACTGCTGACGGCGGTCTGACAGCGGAGACCGAGGCTGAGCCGGAAACAGAAGCAGGAACGAAGGGGCCGGCAAGACCGGAAAGTCAGAGTCTGTTTGCGGACAAGGTCGACAATGTACTCACTGAAATCTCGTCTGAAGCTCCGGCCGCGCCTGTACAGAGGCACAGCGGAATCAGCAGAGAAGCGATTTTAAACGCGCAGGAAGTTCTGAAGGAATCACGACAGAGACGCGGAACGACGGAAAAGGCGGCGGTTCGTCCGGAAAAAATCTATAAGAATCCGAAGAAGGCCGGAGAGGCTCTGGAATCGATCACCGGATATATGCGCTCGAGAGGATTTCCCGTGCCGGAAGAAGCGGTGCAGAACCTGTACCTGAGTCTGAAGGCGGTGCCTCTTGCCGGAGTTGCCGGCAAGCCCGTAAGCGACCGGGACGAATTTGTGCGTCTGTTTGCGGAGGCTTCAGGCGCGGACGCGGTAAACGGCCGCTTCCTGCAGATCAGGCTTAAGAATACGGACAATCCGCTGGCCGTCCTGTTCGGTTCCTACGATCCCCACAGCGGCAGGACGATACCGGGAGTTCTGACTTCCTTCGCCGGTCAGGCGGAAGCGGAGCCCGACGCGCCGTTTTTCCTGTATCTGAAGGATCTGCCGCTCAGCGCGGATCAGGATATTGTCGGGGAGCTGCTGGCTCTGGCGGATTCGAGACACCGCAGCGGACGAAGGATTGTCACAGATCCGCTGTTCGCACCGGGGACTATCGGACCGGACGGAGCGGACAGACGCTGCGTCCTGCCGGGCAATCTGTTCGTCATCGTCTCACCGGAAGCGGGGAGAGCGGATGCGGAGGACCTGAAGACAATCGACCATCTGAATCTGATCCAGACGCCGGTGCTGCCGCTGCTATGTCCGAACGAAGAGAAACGGCCTGCGGGAGAATATGCTTCGGAATTCTTCTCAGGACCGTATCTGAGCCTGTCGGACGCAGAAGGGGATATCTCATCGCTGAACGATGTGATCGTCCTGCTCGAAGCGATGAACGGCGTTCTCGCGAAAGCGGATGCGCGAATCGGCCGGAAGGTCATGGACGAGATCTGTCTGTATCTGCTGTACAACGGCAGGGAAAATCTGATGAGTCAGGAAAAGGCGCTGGATTACGTCATTCTTCAGAAGATCCTTCCGAAAATTACGGGCAGCGGAGAACAGGTCGAAACGGCGCTGACGGACCTGTTTAAGATCTGCGCGGGAACCAAATCGGATACCGCAGTCAGAAATTACGCCGGACAGGGAGGACTCTTCCCGAACTCGGCTGCGCAGCTGTCGAATATGGTACGCGCGCTGGACAGAAAGGGCGTTACGTCGGTTCTGGATTAACGCGCCTGAGATGATTCGGTCAGATCAGATGTATATCTAAAAGTAAATAAAAAAGCCGTTCGTTCAGGCGGCTCCTTTATCGGAGCTGCCCGTCCGGACGGCTTTTGTGCTTTTTATGATTTGTCTGTTCTCATGATATGAGGATAAGCGGAATTCAGCGGTTTCTGTACGGGAACGTTCATGCTTTCTTCGCGTTGACGATGGTTTCGATCCCGACACATACGAATTCGTTCATACGTTCTGTTTCGCCGGTGAGGCTCAGATAGCCGATGAGCGCTTCGAATGCAGTCGCGTATCTGTAATCCGAAACCTTGGCGTTTTTCGGAACGTGACTCTGGGTGTTTCTGCCGCGTCTGACGACGCCCTCCTCATCCTCGGTAAGCGCTCCGCTGTCTTCGATCTCGTGCATCGCGGCTGCCTGACCGCCGGCCTTGACGTAGGCTACGGAGTTTTTGTTCAGGCGGTCTATCGTACCGATCGAGACTGTCACAAGATATTTTCTGACTGCGTCTGTGTAGACGCTGTCTCCGATCCATGCGAGCACCAGCGGACTGAGCACGCGGGCCTCCGCCGGTGACATGACCTTGTCCAGAGCTGCTCTGACGTCGGTCAGGCTCGTTTCCATCTGACGCCTTCTCTCGTATCCATCAGCTCGATGCCCTCTGCGGCGAGCTGGTCGCGGATTTCGTCCGCCCGCTTGAAGTCGCGGTTCTTTCTTGCCGTCTGGCGTTCTTCGATAAGCGCTTCGATGCGTTCATCTTCACCGCCGGGTGCTTCTTCCTTTTTCTGAGCAATACCGAGAACGCCTGCAAGCTCGGTGAAGAGGGCCAGCGCGGCTTCGATCATCGGCTTCGGTGAATTATCGTCAAGCTGCGCGTTCGCGTCTCTGACCAGGTCGAAGATCGCCGCAATCGCGTCGGCCGTATTCAGGTCGTCATCCATCGCTTCGTCATAGGCGAACCGGTATTTGTCCAGGGAGTCGATCCAGGCGCGTTCGTCGTCGGTCAGCGCTCTGTCTTCCGCGTTTGCAATACGATATTCAGCGGTGTCGCGGAAATTGGTCAGACGTTCCAGAGCGGCCGCAGACTGCTCGATCATTTCCCGGGAAAAGTTGACGGGACTGCGGTACTGGGCCATCAGCATGAACATGCGTACGGCGGCCAGATCGTATTCCTTCGCGATATCCCGGACAGTGAAGAAGTTGCCCAGTGACTTGGACATCTTGACCTTATCGATATTGATGTATCCGTTGTGAACCCAGTAGTTGGCGAAGCGGCATCCGCAGGCGCCTTCCGACTGGGCGATTTCATTTTCATGGTGCGGGAAGATCAGGTCCTGGCCGCCGCCGTGAATGTCGATGGTCTTTCCGAGAATCGAGGTGCTCATCGCCGAGCATTCGATATGCCATCCCGGACGGCCCTTGCCCCACGGAGATTCCCAGTACGGTTCGCCGGGCTTCATCGCCTTCCAGACCGCAAAGTCGAGAGGGCTGTTCTTCTCTTCGTCGACCTCGACCCGGGCGCCGGATCTCAGATCCTCGATGCTCTGGCGTGAAAGCTCGCCGTAATCCGGGAAGCTTTCAACCGAATAGTAAACGCTGCCGTTCTTTTCGTAGGCTTTTCCGTTTTCAATGAGATGCGAGATCATGTCAATGATTTCGTCCATGTGTTCGGAAACCCGCGGATGAACGCTGGCTCTGCGGATGCCGAGTGCGTCTGCGTCCCTGAAGTATTCTTCGATATATTTATCGGAGAGCTCTTTGGCTGTGATGCCCTGTTCGTTGGCTCTGTTGATGATCTTATCGTCGACATCCGTGAAATTCTGTACGAACGTGACGTCGTAGCCCCGGTATTCGAGGTAGCGGCGCAGGACATCGAAGACGATCGCGGGTCTTGCGTTTCCGATATGGATATAGTCGTAGACCGTAGGACCGCAGGAGTACATACGGACCCTGCCTTCCTCGATCGGGACGAATTCCTCTTTCATACGTGTCAGTGTGTTATATAATTTCATCTCTGCTCTTTTCTGCTTCTGTTTCAGTCCGTTTCTTTGAAATTTCGGCCGGAACGGACTTAAAATGGTATCGATATTATAACATAGAGGTCCCTTTATCTTCCTGCTTTTATAAGGCGCTTTCGGGTAGTTCTGTAAATGTGAGCTTTTGCATGATAAAATATTCTAAATGCCGAAACGAACAAACAAGAGATCTCTCTGAATAAAAAAGGAGCTGCAAAATGGACAATATAAAATTATTGGCAGAGGCTTTTCTTTCAGTCTCTACCGAGGAAGAGTGCCTGGAACTCCTTCGTGATATCTGCACGGAAAAGGAACTCGAAGAAATGACGAATCGTTTTACGATCGCAGTGATGCTGCACGAGCATAAGACGTTCGTTGAGATCGAAAAGGAAACTCGCTCCAGTTCCGCGACGATCTCCCGTGTCAACCGCAGTCTGAAGCTCGGCAACGGGTACAGACAGATCATCGAAAAAGTCGTGCGGCGGGAGAAAGAAGGCGGAAATGCGAAAGTTTTATAAATCTCATAAACTGGACAATGTCTGTTACGATATCCGCGGTCCGGTAGTCGAACGGGCAAACAAAATGATCGCGGACGGAATGGATATCATGCAGCTCAATACCGGCAATCCGCCGGCATTCGGACTGAACGCGCCGGATGAGGTAATTCGGGATATCCGTGTGAATCTGAAGGATGCGGAAGGCTACTGCCATTCGAAAGGGATATTCCCGGCGAGAAAGGCGATCGTTCAGTATTATCAGACCAAAGGGCTGTTCGGACTTGATGAGGAACATGTTTACATCGGCAACGGATCCTCTGAAATGGTATCGATCTGTGTTCAGGCGCTGATGGACGAAGGCGACGAGCTTCTCGTTCCCGCTCCGGATTATCCGCTCTGGACTGCCTCCGCGTTTCTCTCCGGAGGAAAAGCGGTCCATTACATCTGTGACGAAGAAAACAACTGGTATCCTGACATCGAGGATATCAAATCGAAGATAACCGACAAAACGAAAGCGATCGTTGTGATCAATCCGAACAATCCGACCGGGGCCATCTACCCGAAGGAGCTGCTCGAACAGATCGTCAAGCTCGCGGTCGAACATGATCTGATCATTTTTGCAGATGAAATCTACGACAAAATAATCTACGATGACATTCCGTACACGCCGATGTCGACTCTTACGGATGAAACCCTCGTTATTACGTTTAACGGGCTGTCCAAATCCCACAGAATCCCGGGCTTCCGCGTAGGCTGGATGATCATCACCGGCAATACGAAGGATACGGCGGATTATCTGGAAGGCATCGATATGCTGGCAAGCACGCGCCTGTGTGCGAATGTTCCGGCACAGTATGCGATCCAGACCTCGCTGGGCGGTTATCAGAGCATCGACGATCTGACAAAGCCGACCGGCCGGCTGTACCGCCAGCGCGATATCGTCTATGAACGCCTGAATCAGATGGAAGGCGTAAGCTGCGTCAAGCCCCAGGGTGCTCTGTACGCATTCCCGAAGCTGGACGTCGAACGCTTCAATATTACTGACGATACCCAGTTCGCCCTGGATCTTTTAAATAAAGAAAAGATACTGCTCGTTCAGGGGACAGGCTTTAACTGGCCGGAAAACGACCATTTCAGGATTGTATTCCTGCAAAGCCCTGTCGTTCTCAACGAATGCATGGACAGACTCGAGCATTTCCTCGAGACCTACAGACAGAAATGACACAGAGTCTGAGTATCCGCACCCGCTCTCCTGAAGAAACTGAACGTATGGCGGCCCGTCTCGGAGAGAAACTCGAGGCGCCGCTGATCTTTCTTCTGAACGGAGGGCTGGGCGCCGGGAAAACAGCCTTTTCGAAAGCATTTGCGAAGGGCGCCGGAAGCACTGACGATACCGCAAGCCCCACATATACCATCGCCGCGACCTACGACTCGCCCCGCGGGCCGATTCACCATTTCGATCTGTACAGACTTGCGGATCCGGACGAACTGTACGAAACTGGCTTTGACGACTATCTTGAAGACGAGACCGCTTTTCTGCTTGTCGAATGGCCGGAAAAAGCCGAGCTGAACGGACCGTCCTGTGTCTATGTGGATATTCTTGCCGACGAAACAGCGCCGGATGAGAGAACGTTCACGTTTACCGGAGAAGCTCCGGTGGTTGAAGCCATCGGGCGGGCGCTGGGAATTGCGGATGAGGTTTCGGATGGACGATAAAGACATTTATTCCGGCGCTGCCGTCGTAATACCCGCGGCGGGCAGCTCGGTCCGTATGGAAGCCGGGCGAAACAAGCAGTTTCTGAAGGTAAGCGGAGTGCCGATTCTGGCCAGGACCATTTCGATTTTCAAAGAAATGCCCGAGATCGACAGAATTATCGTCGTGCTCAATCCCGACGAATTCGACGTCTTTCGTGATGAGATCGCAGTTCCGTACGGGCTTACGGATATCGAAGTTGTAGCGGGCGGAGCGGACAGACAGTCTTCTGTTTATGAAGGCCTGCGGGCGCTGGACGATATGCCCGACGACGCGGTTCTGCTTGTTCATGACGGAGCAAGACCTCTCGTGACGCCGGCTGTTATACTGGATAATATACACGGAGCATGTGAGTTCGGTGCTGCGGTCACCGCAGTACCTGCGTCAAATACGATAAAGATCACGAACAGCAAAGGCTTTTCGGTACAGACGCCTGAGCGCGATACGCTGTATGAAGCGCAGACGCCTCAGGGCTTCCGTATCGGAGTCTTTCGGCGGGCTGCAGAACAGGCTCAGAAGACCGGTTTTACCGGCACAGACGATGTTTCACTTGTCGAGCGGATGGGCCTGCCGGTCAGGATCACAAAGGGAAGCAGGCGCAATCTGAAGATCACCGTTCCCGAAGACATGATCATCGCGGAAGCGCTGTTTGCACAGCCGGATCCAAAATGCTGATCCGATCAATTGAAATATGAGCAGAACACGGTTCCGCTCAGGAAGAGAAGAATATCTGCTGGAGGAGCCGGTATGAATTTAACGACCGAAGAGTTAAGTCAGCTGTACTATAGAATGCTTCAGGCACGGCATTTCGAAGAAACTCTCGAAGATTTGTTTCATCGCAGGGTACTGCATGGAACGACGCATCTCGGGATCGGACAGGAAGCTGCGGGAGTCGGAGCCGCGTTTGCGGCTCTCAAACAGGGAGATCTGACCATTCTGACTCACCGTGGTCACAATGAGACCATCGGTCTCGGCGCGGATCTGACGATGCTGATGGGCGAGATGTTTGGCAGATCTGGAGGCTGTTCGGGCGGAAAAGGCGGTTCGATGCATTTTATCGACCTCGAACACGGCAATTACGGCGAGACCGGAGTTGTGGGCGGCGCCTATCCGCTTGCCTGCGGAATGGCGTTTACGCAGCAGTACAACGAGACTGGAAAAGCAGTGCTCTGCGTCGGAGGAGACGGCAGCGTCAACGAAGGCAATTTTCACGAATCGCTGAATCTTGCGTCCGTATGGAAGCTTCCGGTCGTCTTTTTTATCGAAAACAATCTCTATTCGATGTCTACCCCGCTTGAAAAGGAAATGAACATCATCAATATTTCCGATCGTTCGCAGTCGTACGGAATCCCGGGGATTACGATAGACGGAAACGATGTCGTCGAGGTGTACGAAATCGTCAGAAAAGCGCTGGATTATGCCCGTTCAGGCGAAGGACCGTTTCTGATCGAAGCGCTGACCTACCGTCAGTGCGGTCATTCGAAGAGCGACCGTCAGATTTACCGGTCCGAGCAGGAAGTTGAAAACTGGAAGAAAGAAGATCCGATCCCCCGATTTGCGGAATATCTGATCGAACACGGACTGGCAGAAGAAGGCGATCTGTACAGGCTGGAAAGACGCGCCTACGAAGACGTCAAGGTAGCGCTGGCAGCTGCCAAGGAAATGCCGGTCCCGAATGACGACAGCGTGTACACGGACGTCTATGCGGAGTAAGTGATGAATCTACAGGAAATGAGTTATAGAGAAGCTCTCCGTGAGGCGATGCGCGAGGAAATGCAGCGCGATCCCGCGGTCTGGCTTCTCGGAGAAGATATCGGAGTTTACGGGGGGAGCTTTAAGGTTACGCTCGGTCTGCTGGACGAGTTCGGCGAGCGGAGAGTCCGTGAGACGCCTATCAGCGAGTCGGCTATTATCGGAACAGCCGCAGGCTCCGCGATGACCGGCCTTCGTCCGGTTGCGGAGATGATGTTCAGTGATTTCATCACGCTGGGAATGGATGCGCTGGTCAATCACGCGGCGAAGTTCCGCTATATGTCCAACGGTCAGGTTCAGATTCCGATGGTGGTACGTCTGCCGTCCGGTTCCGGGACCGGCGCCGGCGCTCAGCATTCGCAGTCGCTGGAGGCCTGGTTCTGCAACGTTCCGGGACTCAAGGTCTGCGCGCCGAGTACGCCTGCGCAGGCGAAGGGACTTCTGAAATCTGCAATTCGGGACAATAACCCCGTTGTTTTTATTGAATATAAGACACTTTACGATACAAGGGGGCTGGTTCCCCAGGAAGATAATTACATTATTCCGCTGGAAGAAAGCTACATTGAACGCAGAGGGTCGGATATAACCGTCGTTTCGTGGGGCCCCGCTCTGCTGGAGACGATTAAAGCGGTCAGGATGCTCGCGCAGGAAGGAATTTCATGCGAGATCATCAACCCGCTTACGCTATATCCGATGGATATGGATCCGATATTCGAATCGGTAAAAAAAACGAGCCGTCTGGTCATCGTTCACGACAGTCAGAAAACGGGCGGAGTCGGTGGAGAAATCGCAGCGAGAGTAGCCGAGAACGACTGCTTTAACTATCTGGATTCGCCGATCGTCAGAATCGGCGGGCTGGACACGCCTGTCCCGGTTGCGGAGAATCTGGAACGTCAGATGGTTCCGGACGCCGGCGTTATAGCGGACGGAATCTACACTGCGCTCGGACTGGACTAGGAGCGGCGTATGGCATTTTATTTAAAACTAACCGCACACACCGACGCGGCTGTCCTGACCGTCGAGCGATGGCTCATCGAGGAAGGGGAGTTCGTCGATGCGGGAAGACCGCTCGTCATGGTTCGGGCCGACGCGGAGCCTGTTTCCGTTTCGTCTGATGTGGACGGGATTCTGCTCGGGAAGAACGTACGCAACGGCGAAGTCTTCAAGGCGGACGACAGTCTTGCGACAATCGTCTCCCGCGAGGAAGCCGGTGAGATCCGTATCGAAAAGAAGCTCTCCCGCAGGGATATGGAGATCCTCCGTTCCCTGAGTCTGAAAAAACGGAGACGCATTCGGTCGGCTGATCATGTTAAAGCGACGCCTGCGGCCCGTCATATGGCTTATGACTATGGGATTGCGCTCGGCGCCGTAAAAGGGACCGGACCGGACGGCCGTATTCAGCGGACCGACGTATTAAAGGTTCTGAACAGCGCCTCGGGAACGTACAGCGCGCAGAAGAGCGACAACCCCGGTATTGGACGGCTTGATCTGACCATCGGTGAACTTGAGAACGCGGGTTCGGAAAAGAGTGTCGAAGCAGAACCGGCAGTTCGTTTAGGATCTGCCACGCCGCTGGCAAAGCGGATCGCAAAGCAGTACGATCTCGATCTGAGCACTCTTGCCGGAACGGGACGGGGCGGGAGAATCACCCGCAGTGACGTTCTCACGGCGCTTGATCTCAAGGAGCCTCAGACCCCTGCGCTGAGTGTGGCGCCGCGAATGACTCCGGTCGTATCGGAGCCTCCTGTAGAAATTCAGCCTGAGCTTGTGATTCCGGCAGATGAGCCGGATGAAGAAGAAGTCAGCGCTGAAATCGCCGCGATGGAAGATATCGAACAGGAAATATCTGATGATATCCATCCGGAAACGGAAGAAGTCGAATCCGCCGCAACTGTGGAAACTGAGAGCGAAGAACCGGCGGCCGAACTGAAAGAAGCGGAAACCGCGGAGACAGCTGCGGCTGTCATTACTGACAGCACTCCTGAAACAGCAGAGGCTGTTGAAGAAGTGTTTACGTCGGCTGAAGAACCCGAAGCTTCCGAAGAAGAACCTGAAGAGACCGAGGCAGCCGAACAGACGGAAGAAGCCCGGATTTCTCCGATTATGCTTGACCAGACCCCCGAACCGGAGCTGCTCGAAGAACCTGAACCGCAGGTGATCGAACTGAGCGGACCGGGACCGGTAATCGAACTCGGGACAGAACCGGAGGCAGAAGAAGCGTCTGCCGATCAAAAGCCTGAAGAAGGAACTGACGAGTCTGCCGTTATTATGGCGGCGGTGGCTGCTTCTGTCGAAGAAGCGGATAAAGCTCAGCAGGAAAGCGGCAGACCCGAACTGACCGAGCTGCCGCGTACCGTCAGAAGCGCCGTCATTACAGCCGAAGTCGACCTCGGAAAGATCGCGGCCGCTGCGGCGCAGATGGCGGACAGAAAAGGCGCGCAGGTACCGGATCTGGCGGATTTTGCCGTACTGTCGGCAATCAAAAGCTGCAGGAGCGTATTCAACGCGTCTCCGCAGACGATTCTGCTCGATGTTTTCGGGGAGGCTCAGAAACGCTGCGTTCTGACTGATGCGGGGAATCTTGACAAGCTGTCCGAGGTTGCGGCTGAGAGAGCTTCGGGAAATGCTGAAGCGGAAGATGCTGCGATTTCGCTGGTTATTGCTGATTACTCGAAGACTCCGCTGCTGACCTGTTCGGGACTGATCGAAACGAACTGTCCCCTCGTACTGAATATAGGAGGAAAGCAGGAACGCTCGCGATTTTCTAAAGCGCAGATTCGGCAGAGCCAGATTGTCCGGCTTACGCTGGAACTGGATCCGGCGAGAATCCGTCCGAAGGACGGGATCGCCTTGATTGAACGTATCTGTATCTGCATGGATAATCCGGAATCAATTTTACTGGGAACGGAGGCAAGGTGATGGAAAACAGAAAAAGTTACGATGTGGCCGTTCTCGGCGGAGGACTCACCGGGTTTACCGCCGCAGTGCGCTGTGCGCAGCTCGGGAAGAAAACCGCGCTGATTGAAGAACATGCGCTGGGCGGAGCAGGGCGTCAGCTCGGGACGGTTCCGATCCATTTCCTGCTGCAGAATGCGAAGATTATCCGCGCATGCACGGAATCGAAGGATAAAGGGCTGCGTTTCGGTAAGGTGAGTCTGAACATCGAAGCGCTCCATAAGGCCTATGAAACGAAGCTCGAAAAGCTCGCTACGGTCCTGCGCGATTCGCTGAAGTCGGCTGGTGTAGAAATTTACATCGGAACCGGCTCGCCTCGTACGGACGGTTCGATTGCAATCACGAGAGAAGGCTATAAAACCCGCTTTATCGAAACGGATCAGCTTATTCTTGCGGGAGGCACTGTTCCCGATGTTCCCGGAAAATTCCGGGATGTTCCGGGTGTGCTCACAGACTGGACGGTCGGGCTTACGGATTATCTGCCGAGAACCTTCATCATCTGCGGGAGCGGGCCGAAGATGTGTGAAGCGGCGCAAATCTATTCGATTTTTGGATCCCAGGTCACGCTTCTGCTAACAGGAACGGAGCTGCTTCCGGGAATGGGCGATATGATCAACGAGTCGGTTCGGGAAACGCTCACGGCCGGCGGAATCAAAATCTTCACGAATCTGATGTTCGGCACGGTATACCGGGATTCGGCCTATAATTTCCATCTGGAAGCTCACGCCAGGGATTCTGAAGAAATTCAGAATTATTCGGCGGAGGACCTGTATGTGACAGGAGACTGCCGTGCGAATCTGCGCGGTCTCGACGCGCTGCCGCTCGTTACGAACGGCGGCTGGATCGAAACGGACAGTCACTTTAAGACATCTGTAAACAATGTGTACGCTCCGAGCGGAAGCGAGCTGATTCACGGCTCGCAGGCCGGTCAGGCGGCTGCCGCGCTTACGGCGGCGGAAGCGGCCTGCGGAGCGGAGGTCACCGAGTACAACAGCAGGCTCGTACCGAAGGTAGTCGAAACGATTCCGGAGGCTGCTTCTATCGGTCTGCTTCCGAGAGAAGCGGGCGCCGCGGGCTACGATATCAAGAGCGGTCTGTTCCCGATGTCCCTCAACGACTGGGCTGTCATGCTGGACGGCGACGAAGGCTTCGTGCAGGTTTCAGCGGACGCGCATTTCGGAGAGCTGCTGGGCGTTCAGGCTTACGGACGCAGCGCGGCAGAAATAATCACGATCGCGGAGTCTGTCATGACCCTTGAAGGGACGGTGGACGACCTGGCCAATATTGTCTATCCGTATCCGTCGGTTGCTGAAGCGCTGGGTGAAGCCGCGCTCGATGCGGTCGGCTCCGGTATGAGAAAAAAATCCTGAATACTGAACGGGTTCCGGCTTCGGAGCTCGTTTGTTTAATTGAAGAAAGAAAAAACGGAGGAAACATGGCAGAAAGAGAAACGATCGTCATCGTGGATTTCGGCGCGCAGTACAATCAGCTGATTGCCCGCCGCGTCCGCGAAAACAGGGTCTATTCGGAGGTCGTTCCTTACGATGTCTCCATCGACAGGATCCGGGAAATCGACCCGATCGGCATCATTTTTACAGGCGGCCCGAGCAGTACGCATCAGGAAGGCGCGCCGAAGGTGGATCCCGCGATCTACGATCTCGGTATTCCGATCCTCGGGATCTGCTACGGGGCTCAGCTCATGGCTGAGCAGCTCGGCGGAAACACCGACTCTGCCGAAATCCGCGAATACGGAAAGAAGGCGCTGGATCTTAAGAATGCCGGATCGAAGCTTCTCAAGAATGTCGGCGACGGTTCGGTGTGCTGGATGAGCCATACCGACTATATCGAACAGATTCCCGACGGCTTCGAAATCACTGCGATCACGGAAACCTGTCCGGTCGCGGCTTTCGAAAATGAAGATAAAAAGCTTTACGGCGTCCAGTATCATCCGGAGGTTGAACATACCGAAAACGGCAAGGAGCTGTTGACGAGCTTTATCTACGATATCTGCGGAGCCGAAGGCACCTGGACGATGGCCAACTACATCGACGAACAGGTTGCGAAGATCCGCGAAAAGGTCGGAGACAGGAAGGTTCTCGCGGCGCTGTCCGGCGGCGTCGACTCGTCGGTCGCGTCCGCGCTGATGCACCGCGCAGTCGGAGATCAGCTTACGTGTATCTTTGTCGATCACGGTCTGCTGCGCAAGGATGAAGGCGATCAGGTCGAAGAGATCTTCAAGGATAAGTTCGGAATGAACTTTATCCGCGCCAACGTCCAGGACCGCTTCCTCGGAAAGCTTGCGGGCGTTACGGAACCGGAACGCAAACGCAAGATTATCGGTGAAGAATTTATCCGCGTCTTCGAAGAAGAATCCAACAAGCTCGGCGATTTCGACTACCTGCTGCAGGGAACGATCTACCCGGATGTTATCGAATCCGGTACGAAGAACGCCGCGACGATCAAGAGCCACCACAATGTGGGCGGACTTCCGGAAGACGTCGACTTCGAGCTGATCGAACCGCTGCGTACGCTGTTCAAGGACGAAGTCAGAATGCTCGGCGAAGAGCTCGGCCTCGACCACGATCATGTATGGCGTCAGCCGTTCCCGGGACCGGGACTTGCGATCCGCGTAATCGGTGAAGTTACCGAAGACAAGCTCAAGATCCTCAGGGAAGCGGACTGGGTCTTCAGAGATGAAATCGCGAAGGCCGGACTCGACGAAGAAATCTGGCAGTACTTCGCGGTGCTGCCCGGCAACCGTTCAGTAGGCGTCATGGGCGACGAACGCACCTACGACTACACGATAGGCCTGCGCGCGGTCACCTCCGTAGACGGAATGACCAGCGACTGGGCGAGGATTCCGTTCGATGTCCTCGAGAAGATCTCGACAAGAATCGTCAACGAAGTCCCCCATGTGAACAGAATCGTGTACGATATCACCAGCAAGCCGCCGTCGACAATCGAGTGGGAGTAAATAACGAAGCCCCGAAAGCCTTGATATCTCAGGACTTTCGGGGCATTTTTTCGCCATTTGATAGCAAATTGATAGCAGAAGCCCATTCCCGATTTACTCACTTTACTTCCCTATTGCAGGTGTTAAGCAGGTAATCGACCTTATTATAAGAAC
>ERZ1645187.3360-NODE-3360-length-13498-cov-6.199732_pt1 | contig 13498 bp, 11 predicted proteins | sample MGYA00575352_ERZ1645187 | MGnify/ENA primary metagenome ERZ1645187 (study PRJEB40837, sample SAMN11349314) | freshwater sediment metagenome | isolation source: river sediment | host: Sediment | place: India: Wazaribad , New Delhi | collected 2017-02-21 ...
CCGACCACGTAGCGGGCGCGGACGGTCTCGGTGCGGCCGGCATGCTCCGGGTCGACCCGCTCGAAGGTGGCGGTCACCGGATGGGCGTCGAGATCGGCGGAAAGCGACGGGTCGATCTTCAGATCGACGAGGCGCCGGGAGTAGTGCGGCGCGAGCCGGCTCGGCGAGTTGCGCATGATGTCGAGATAGAAGTCGTGCACCCGCGCCTGATTGAGAATGACGTGCGGGTAGGGCGACAGCCCGTCTTCGACGTCCTGGACGCGACCCTGGCGGACGATGCGGCCGCGATCGTCGTCGGCGGACTTCCAGAAGGTCGTCTCGTTGACCCAATAGGCCTCGCGTTCGACCCGCTCGCGGAAGCCGAAGGCCTCGAACATCTCCATGGTGCGGCAGGCGATGCCGTCCGCCTTGCCATGGGTGAGGGGGCCGGCGGTCTGTTCGGCGACGGCGGTGCGGATCTCGGGGAAAGCCGCCAACTGGGCGGCCAACGTCAGGCCGGCGGGGCCGGTGCCGACGATCAGCACGTCGACCTCGTCGGGAAGAACTTCGGTGTTCGTACCGGCGTGAGGCGAGGCCGGCGCGACGTCCGGATCGCCCACCCTGAATCCATCGAGATGAAACTGCATGATACCCCTCCCTCGGTCCCGTCGTCGCGGGCTCTTCCGACGTCGGCCGGCGCACCTCTCACGCACCCGCCGTCGACCCCGGCCATCCGTCGCGATCGTTCGACCGATCTCGTATAAGGGTCGAGCGGCGACGCGCCGGATGCGCCGTCGTCGATAGTTCGTATACTAATCATTATCGCCCTAGTCAATCTACGTATGACGGTCTTTCGACCCTTTCGGAGTGAGCCATGTCGGAGATGAACGACAAGCCGGGACATCTGGCGCGACGTTTCCAGCAGATCGCGGTGGCGGCGTTCCACGCCGAAGTGGGTGCCGTCGGATCGGACCTGACGCCCGTCCAGTATGCTGCTCTGGCGGAGATCGCCGCTCGTCCGGGCATGGATCAGGCGACGCTCGCCGGCCGCATCGCTCTCGACCGGGCGACGATCACCGGGGTGATCGACCGGTTGGAGAAGAAGACCTTTCTGAGCCGCGAGGTGAAGGACGAGGATCGGCGGGCGCGGGTGTTGCGCATCACCGAAGAGGGATTGCGCGTCCTCGATGTGATCGAACCGGCGGTCGACGCGGCACAGAAGGCGATGCTCGCCGGGTTGAGCGGCGCCGAGGCGGCGGAGTTCATGCGGTTGCTCGCCAAGGCGATCGCGGCGGCCAACGATCTCAGCCGTGCACCGCTGCGCGGCCCGGCGACGGAGACGGCGGAATGACCGCGCCGGTCGACCCGACCCTGTCGAATTGTCATTTGAAATTCCGTTTTCTTCATCGATTAAATCGCTGTTCATTTCCCGCCCGTATCCTCGCGTCATGGATGTGAACTGGCGCAACTGCGAAGACCCGTTGGGCAAGATCCGTTTCGAGATCGCCAAGTCTCGAGGCGGCGAATGCGGGCATCTGTTGAAGCCGCTGGCGGAGTTGCACGCCGCCGGTCGCGGGCGGTCGGGCCATTACGATGCGGCGCTCTACACCGAGACGGTGATCCATCTGCTCGGGCCGGCGACGTTGTTCGAGCGCATGGCCTTCGCCGACACGGTCGCCGACATCGGCGGTCTGCCCTCGGGCGTTCTCGGTGCTCTCCTGCACGACGTCTATCTGGTGTCGCGGCCGATCATCGAGCGGGCGCGGCTCAGCGACGACGAGCTGATGACCGTGATCGCCAAGGATTCGAGCGAATCGACGTTGCTGGTGATCGCCCAGCGGTCGGGAACCGGCGTTCCGGTCACCGATCGGGTGGTCGAACTCGGGACCTTCAAGGTCCACCTGACGCTCGCCGCCAACAGCGAGGCGAAGCTGTCGATCGAGACCTTCGATTTCTTCTCCAACATGACGACGGCGCAGAGCGACATGGATCTGGCGCTGGCCAAGCGCTCGGATCTCCCGGTGTCGATCGCCAAGGCGCTCTACCAACGCATCTCCGAACGCGCCGCACGGCGGGTCGAGGAGATGATGATCCGCGACAGCCACCGCGGTCGGCGCTTCCTCGCTCTCGGCCGGTGAGACCGGCACTTCGATGCGGCTTCCGCTCTCGACGACGCCCGTGATCCGATGCGACCATGGCGGCCGGGTCGGCACATTCCGTCGCGCGAGCCCGTGGCCCGTCGATGGATGATCGAGATGATCGAAGTTCGCCCGTATTCGCCTTTCCCCAACGGATTTCGCGCCGCATTGCGGGCGCGTGAGCGGCTCGTCGGCGTGTGGTGCTCGCTCGCCAGTCCGATCACGGCGGAGATCCTCGGGCTCGCCGGGTTCGACTGGATCCTGCTCGACGCCGAACATGCGCCCAACGACGTGCTGTCGTTGATCCCGCAGCTGATGGCGCTGAAGGACAGCCCGTCGGCGCCGGTGGTGCGTCCCGCCTGGAACGACACGGTGCTGATCAAGCGCCTGCTCGATGCCGGCTTCCACAATTTCCTCGTCCCCTTCGTCCAGTCGGCCGAGGAGGCGAGGGCGGCGGTGGCGGCGACGCGCTATCCGCCGGCCGGCGTGCGTGGCGTGTCGGTGGCGCAGCGCTCCAATCGCTACGGCACGGTCGCCGACTACCAGAAGATCGTGAACGACAACATCGCCGTGGTGGTGCAGATCGAGAACGCCGCCGGCGTCGAGGCTGCGGCCGAGATCGCGGCGGTCGACGGTGTCGATGCGCTGTTCGCCGGCCCCTCCGATCTCGCCGCCTCGCTCGGTCATCTCGGCGATGCCGCTCACCCCGAAGTGCAGGCGGCGATGGCGCGGGTCTTCGCCGCCGCGGCGGCAGCCGGGAAGGCGAGCGGCATCCTCGCCCCCGTCGAGGCCGATGCCCGTCGCCATCTCGAACAGGGGGTGAGTCTGGTCGCCGTCGGTTCGGACCTCGGCACCTTCCGCAACGCCACCAAGGCACTGCGCGACAAATTCCGCTGAGACCGAGGTCGCCGGACGGACGACGGGCTCACAGCACCGCCATCATGCCGCCGTCGACGTAGATGATCTGACCGCTGACATAGTCGGAGGCCGGCGCGGCGAGGAAGACGACGGTTCCCACCACGTCCTCCGGCTTCCCCCAGCGCCCCGCCGGCGTGCGCCGCCTCACCCAGCCGTCGAACTCGGGATCGTCGATCAGCGCCGTGTTCATCTCGGTGGCGATGTAGCCGGGGCCGACGGCGTTGACGGTGACGCCCTTCGCCGCCCATTCCGCCGTCATCGATCGGGTCAGCATCTTGATGCCGCCCTTCGCCGCCGTGTAGGGGGCGACGGTGGCCCGCGCCAGTTCGCTGGTCAGCGAGCCGATGTTGACGATCTTGCCGTAGCCGCGCGCCACCATCCGCCGCGCCGCCTCGCGCCCGACGACGAAGGCCGAGGTGAGGTTCACTTCGATCACCCGCCGCCAGTCGGCGGTCTCGAGCTCGAGGATCGGCTTGCGGAACTGGATGCCGGCGTTGTTGACCAGGATGTCGACCGCGACGCCCGCCGCGTCGAGGGCAGCGAAGGCGGCCACGATCGCCGCCTCGTCGGTGACGTCGAAGGGCGCCTCGTGGACGGTGTGGCCCTTCGCTCTGAAGTCGCGGGCGGTCGCGGCGACGCCTTGCGCCGTGCTGCCGTTGATCACCACCGCGGCGCCGGCTTCGGCCAGACCTTCGGCGAAGCTGCGGCCGAGGCCGCGGGTCGATCCGGTGACCAGCGCGGTGCGGCCGGTGAGGTCGAAGGCTCGCGTGATCATCGGGATCATCCTCGCAACTCGGAGCGCCTGACGCGCAGGTCGGAGCGTTCGTAGACGGCGGGCAGCAGTTCGGTGCACAGGCCGACGCCCTCCATCGGCAGGACGCGGCCGTTCTCGATCTTCGGCATCTCGGTGACCAGTTCGCGGTACCAGCCGGTGTAGAAGGCGCGCACCGATTCCTGGATCAGGGTGTTGGGGGTAGCGAGCGAGGAGTGGACGGCGGCGACGTAGCCGACCGGGCCGGTGCAGTCGTGGGGTGCGTAGGGGCGGTGCCAGGTCTCGGCGAGCGACGCGATCTTGCGGCCCTCGGTGAGGCCGCCGGTCCAGGCGAGATCGGTCATCACCACCTGGATGGCGTCCTGCTCCAGCATGTCCTTGTAGGGCCAGCGCGAGCCCAGCGTCTCGCTGGCACAGACCCAGACGTCGGTCGCCGCCGAGTATTCGGCGAGCGCGGCGGGCGAGTTCATGCGGATCGGGTCCTCGTACCAGGTGGGTGCGTAGTCCTCGAGGACGCGGGCGATCTTCTTCGCCGTCGGCAGGTTCCACAGGCAGTGGAACTCGACCATGATCTCGATCCGGTCGCCGACCGCCTTGCGAATTTTTTCGAAGGGTTGCACGGCTTTCTTCATCTGCTCGGCGGTGATGAAGAGGCCGTTGTTCTCGATCGCCGCCGGATCGAAGGGCCAGATCTTCATGCCACCGATCCCCTGCTCGAGCAGGCTCTCGGCGAGCGCCCCGGCGTCGGTCATGAAGGCCTTCAGATCCTCGTAGGGGCCGTCGGCGCGATCGAGGTTCCAGGTGTCGACCGGCTTGATCTCGTGAGAGCGGACGTAGCCGTAGCCGGCACAGGTGTTGTAGACGCGCACGCCGTCGTGGCAGAGGCCGCCGAGCATCTGGTGCACCGGCTGGCCGCAGACCTTGCCGAAAATGTCCCACAGCGCGATGTCGATCGCCGAGGCCGCGCGGTATTCGGCGCCGGTCGAGGACTGGGCGAGCGGCAGGTTGACCATGTCGCGGGCGATCGCCTCGATGTGCAGCGGATTTCGACCGAGGAGCCGCAGGCTCAGGGTGTCGTGGATGTGGGCCTCGACCGCGCCGGCGCCGTAGAAGGTTTCACCGAGACCGATCACGCCGGCGTCGGTGTGGATGCGGACCCAGAGAAGATTGGCGAATTCGTCGAGGCGCAGCGTCTCGATCCTGGTGATCTTCATCGGGCTCTCCTCCTGCCGAGGGTCTCCGCCTCGGTTCTGCGGGTCCTTCAGCCGTCCACCTCGCCGTGGATCGGCGCGCGGCCGGACCGAACGACGTTGACGAGGGAACACCCGTCGAGACGGCGGACGACGTTGTCGGCGATGACGGCGCGGCGGCGCGCGACGGTGCCCTCGGTCCAGCCCGACATGTGCGGGGTCATGACGATGTTGGGGAGTTCGTGGAAGGGCAGGTTCGAAGGGTGCGGCGTCGGCTCCGCGGCGCTCGGATAACGCCACCAGGTGTCGATCACCGCGCCGGCGATGCGACGGTCCCGCAGCGCCTCGTAGAGGGCGCGCTCGTCGATCGTCGCGCCGCGGCCGACGTTGAACACCACCGCGTTCGGCCGCATCGCCGCGAAGGCGGCGGCGCCGACCATGCCGGCGGTCTCGGGTGTCGCCGGCACCGAGACGACGAAGAAGTCGGCGGCGCTCCAGAATTCGGCGAGGCGGTCGAGGGTGAAGGCGAGATCGACGTCCTCGTCGGTCGCGACCCGGCTGCGATTGGCGACGACGACGCCCATGTCGAAGGCTCGGGCGCGCCGCGCGATCGCCTTGCCGATGTGGCCGTAGCCGAGGAGGCCGATGGTCTTGCCCGCCAGTTCCGGGTGGAGCCGCGCCGGCGCGCCCGACTGGTACGACCAGACGCCGCGGCGCAGATCGGCGTCGGCGGCGGCGAGCGGCACGTGGCGGGCGAGCAGCGCGGCGAAGACGTATTCGGCGATCGCCTGTTCGTGACCGAAGCAATTGCAGACCGCGGCCTCCGCCGGCAGCGCCGCGAGATCGACCGCGTCGTAGCCGGCGCCGGGGACGTGGAAGAGCGACAACCGTCGGGGCCGCGGCAGGCTCGCGTCGAATCTCACCCCGACGACGACGTCGGCCTCGGCATAGGCGCGGATGTCGGCCGGGTCGCTCAGCGCATCGGGCAGCACGCGGATCTCGGCCGGGCGGTCGAGGAGGGCGGCGAAGCCGGGTTCGAAGGACGAGGCGTTCTCGCCGTGGAAGACGATCTTCGGCAACATCGACGGGCGCCGGTCCTTCAGGCGCCGAGCAGGGGGTCGATCGAACAGTCGAGCAAGCGCGGGTCGAGGCCGGTCTCCATCACGTCGAACATGCGGTCGACGTAGTCGACGAGCCCGTCGGAAGCCGTGCCCGCCTTGTCGCCGTCGCGCTTGGCGATCGCCGCGAGAAGCGCGAGGTGGACGTCGACCGTCTCACCGAGATCGGTGCGATCGGGCATGAAGCGGTGATGGATGTAGCCGATGCGGCGGAAGATGGTATGGAGCGGCCGGAGCGTGTGCTCGAGGAACGGCTCGCCCGCCGCCGCCAGGATCAGTGCATCGATGCGGCGGTCGAGAGCGTTGAAATCGTCGAGGCCGATGGTGTCGCGTCTGTCGCGCAGCAGCCGCTCGATGTGCAGCATCTGATTGCGGTGCGACAGGCTCGCCCGTTCGGCCGCGAGTTTCACCACGAAACGCTCGATGTCGCGCCGGAGCCGCAGCAACAGCCGTTCGCGAGCGAGATCGATCGGCGCGATCTGCAGGCCGTGGCGCGGGCGGATGATGATCAGCGTGTCGGCCGCCAGCCGGTTCACGGCATTGTGTACCGGGGTGCGGCCGAGACCGGTCAGGTCCTGGAGCTCCTGGAGGTTGAGGCAGCGCCCCGGCTTCAGCTCGCAGGTGACCAGCTTCTCTTCGATGCGCTGATGCGCCAACTCGAAGAAATTGACGCGATTGCGCCGTCGCGGTGCGGCGTCGTCCGCCGTCGGAACCAGTTCCACGACCGTCGAACCCGTAGGCATGCCCGGCCTCCCTCCCATCGGCCCTCGAGACGGGACCGTTCGACGACGCATAAGACATGTTGTGATATATTACAAGATGTGGCATCGAGGCGGTATCGAACGGTCACGGACGCGATCAGGAATTCCGGAGGAGCCGTCGCCGAGGATCGAGGTCGGGAGGAGAGCCCATGCGCGCCGTCGTCGTTCACGCCCCCAAGGACCTGAGGCTCGACGAATTCCCCGATCCGGCGCCCGGCCCGGGCGAGGTCCGGGTGAAGATCGGCGCCGGCGGCATCTGCGGCTCGGACCTGCACTACTACCACGACGGCGGCTTCGGCACGGTGCGCATCCGTCAGCCGATGGCGCTCGGTCACGAGATCGCCGGCGAGGTCGTCGCGCTCGGCGAGGGGGTGTCCCACCTCGCCATCGGCACCCGCGTCGCGGTCAATCCGAGCAAGCCCTGCGGCACCTGCGTCCACTGTCGCGAGGGTCGGCGCAACCAGTGCCTCGACATGCGCTTCATGGGCTCGGCGATGCGCTTTCCCCATGTCCAAGGCGGCTTCCGCGAATATGTGACGGTCGACGATTTCCGCGCCGTGCCGGTTTCCGACCGGACGACGCTCGCCGAAGCGGCGATGGCCGAACCGCTGTCGGTCTGCCTGCACGCCGCGGCGCAAGCCGGCGCGCTCTTCGGCAAGCGCGTACTGGTGACCGGCACCGGGCCGATCGGTGCCCTGATGGTGCTGGTGGCGAAGAGCGCCGGTGCTGCCGAACTGGTGGCGACCGATGTCGCCGACAAGCCGCTCGAGGTGGCGCGCCGGCTCGGCGCCGATCACGCCATCAACGTGGCGACCGACGCCGGGGCGCTCGAGCCGTGGCGTGCCGGCAAGGGCGTCTTCGACGTGGTGTTCGAGGCCTCGGCCAATCAGTCGGCGGTGCGTTCGGCGCTCGACATGCTCAGGCCCGGCGGCATCCTGGTGCAGCTCGGCGTCGGCGGCGACATGAGTCTGCCGATCAACGTCATCGTCGCCAAGGAGCTGCAGATCCGCGGCACCTTCCGCTTCGATCCCGAGTTCGAACTGGCCGTCCGCCTGATGGGCGAGGGCAAGATCGACGTCACCCCGGTGATCAGCGCGTCGATGCCCTTCGGCGCCGCGGTCGAAGCCTTCGAGCTGGCGAGCGATCGCTCACGCGCCATGAAGGTGCAGCTGACGTTCTGAGCGGAACGCGGCCCGACCCCTACTCGGCGGCGCCGCGCCCCGGCCAGGGCAGCACGGCGCGGCGATCGACGCCGAGCGGCACCACGCCGGTTTCGGCCGAGGTGGTGTCGTCGATCCAGTTGCAGGCGGCGACCTGCCGCTTGCGCGCCTCCATCCGGGCGTGACGCTCGGCGACGAGGCCGGCGCGTGCGTCGATCGGCGCGTGCGCGAGCGGTTCGAGGCGGCCGGCGAGGAAGGCGTCACGGTCGAGAATGTCGATCCGCCGTTCGCCGAGCCTGACCCACAGCAGATCCCCGGTCACCAGCGCGCCGATGCCGCCGCCCTCGTAGGCTTCCGGCGTCACATGGCCGATGCAGGCGCCCTTGGTGACGCCGGAATAGCGGCCGTCGGTCATCAGGATCGAGGTGCGCTCGAGGATGCCCTGGTGGCGCAGATAGGCGGAAGGCGCGAACATCTCCGGCATGCCGAAGGCCTTCGGCCCCTGACCGGCGATGACGAAGGCGAAGGCGAGGGTGCCCTTGACCACCATGGCGGAGAGATCGTCGCCCGGATCGCCGCCGTTGATCGCCCTGAGGCGATCGGTCAGCGCCGGTGGCAGATCCATGGTCCCGCACAGGGTCTTCACCAGATCGGTCGAGCGCAGCTCGCCGTTGCACACCGTCTCGTTCTCGTAGTGACGAACGAGGAAGACGCGGCCGTCGAAGCGGGCGACCTGCTCGCTCGACATGCCGGCGACCTTGAGGATGCAGGACGAGAAGAAGTTGCCGGAGAGGACGTCGGTGCCGGAGCGGGCGCGGATCGGTTTCGTCCGGATCACCGAGCGTTCTTCGGGCAGGTCCGGCGACACCGCCACGGGCAGCGCCGCGATGCGCTCGCGCCACGTCCTACCGGTCACCGTCGGCGCGTCGAGATCCATCGGCACGCCGAGATCGTCGAGCACCTTGTAGATGCTGTCGATGCCGTGGTGGAAGCCGGCCGCCCCCTGCTCGGCGAGCACGAAGGTGTCGCGGCCCTCGGTCAGGGAATGGGCGAAGATGTCGGGCACCGGATGGGCGTCGCAGAGCCGGGCGTAGTCGAAGAGGGTCACGTCGTAGCCGGCGTGGCGCATGACGCAGGGCATGTGCAGCATCAGGTTCGACGACGAGCCGGTGGCGCCGTGGATACGCACGGCGTTGGCGTAGTTCGCCGCCAGGATCTCGCAGAGCGCCAGCTCCGGCTCGTTGATCATGCGGAACAGCGTGTCGACGCTCGACGACACGAGGTCGAGGCCGGGCTCATCCATCAGCAGTTCGGCGCCGCGCGGCACCAGTCCGAGGGCGGAGACCAGAGTGCGCGACGAGTTGCCGGTGCCGTTGAAGGCGCAGACGCCGCCCTTCTCGTCGCAGGTGGCGACCGCCAGTTCCTCGAGGATCCCGTCGGCCTCGCCGCGCGTGACGATGCCGTGACCGACGGCGCGTTCGAGCTGGCCGAGGAAGGCCTCGTCGGACGAACACTGCAGGATGTAGCGGCAGTTCTCCTCGATGTCGGCGGCGAGCTGAGCGTCGCCGACGGCGCGCGCCTTCGCCTGGATCTCGGCGAGCCGGGCGCGGGTCGCGGCCGGGATGCGACCGCCTTTCAACACGTGCGAGGGCACGAAGACCGCCCACACCGGGGCGGTTCCGCGTTCCGGCTCGCGGCGGGCGCGATCGGCGGCGGCGAGGCCGGAGAGGATGCCGGTCGGGGTCTTGTCGCAGCCGGAGAGCACATAGGCCGCGTGATAGGAATGGCCCTCGAAATTGATGTTGATCGCCTGGGCCGTGTGGTTGCGGCTGGCGAGCGAGTAGCTCTGGCCGATGTTCGACTGGGCGGTGCCGTCGCAGATCACCGGAATGCCGAAGGTGAAGGGCACACCGCCGTTCCGCCAGACGCGAGCGGCGGCGCGCAGCATGTGTTCGTGGTCGAGGAGATGGGCGGGATGATCGGGCGAACCCTGGATGATGCAGATGCGCGGCCGGTTCGCCGCGAGGCGCGCCACGATCTCGGCGAGGCCGTAGTCGCCGAGCCCGGCGAAGTCGGGATCGCCGGCGAGCAGAGCCTCGGCCCGGCGCAGGAGCGCCCTCACCGTGATCGGCTCGTTGGAGAGGCCCTGGATGCAGTGGCGATAGGGATTGGCCGTCTCGGCGACGACGAGATCGGCGAACTCGGAAACCGGAGCCTGGGCTCGTTGATCGGTCATGCGGGGGGACTCCTGAAATCGCGAGAGGCCGTCGTACGGAAAAACGGGATCGCCGAGATGGATGTCGATGTCGCAGGGATCGCGGACCCGGGCGGGATCGGCGCTCCGTTCGTCCGCGTCAGAAGACCTTTCCCGGATTGAGCAGGTTCTTCGGATCGAACGCCGCCTTGAGCCGGCGCATCGCCTCGATCTCCAGGGGCGAGCGGGTGAGCCCCAGCCATTCCATCTTGGAGATGCCGATACCGTGTTCGGCCGAGACCGTTCCTCCGAACTCGCCGACGAGGCGATAGACGATGTCGCAGATCTCGTGTTTCGGCTGCTCGGCCCGACTGCGATCGCGCGCCACGATGTGCAGGTTGCCGTCGCCGACATGGCCGTAGAAGAGCGCCGCGACGTCCGGGATCGCGTCTCGCAGCGCGGCGCGGCAGGCGCCGACGAAGGCGTCCATCCGGCCGATCGGCAGGCCGATGTCGAAGGGGACGTGGGCGCCGAAGGTTCGGGGGAATTCCGAGACGGCGTCGCGGACTTCCCAGAACGCTTTCAGGTCGCCGATCGATCGCGCGACGACCGCGTCGGCGAGGAGGCCGGCCTCGGCCGTCCCCTCCAGGAAGGCGTCGAACTTCGCACCGTCGTGGTTCTCGTCGGTGCCCTGCACCTCGACGAGCACGTAGAAAGGATGGCCGGGAGAAAGCGGCATGCGCAGACCCGGCGTGGTGGCGATCAGCTCCCAGTAGTCGGCCCACATCACCTCGAAGGCGGAGAGCATCGAGCCGAGATCGCGCCGCGCCCGCGACAGCAATTCGACGACTGCCGCGAAGTCCTCGACGGCGCAGACGGCCGCCGAGGAGAAGACCGGCAGCGGCGAAAGCCGAAGCACCGCGCGCGTGACGATGCCGAGCGTACCCTCCGAGCCGATGAAGGCCTGCTTCACGTCGTAGCCGGCGTTGTTCTTGATCATCCGGTTGAGGCTGGTGATCACCGTACCGTCGGCGAGCACCACCTCGAGGCCGAGCACCAGATCACGCGTCATGCCGTAGCGGATGACCCGATTGCCGCCGGCGTTGGTGGCGATGTTGCCGCCGATGGTACACGAGCCGCGGGCACCGAGATCGAGCGGCATGTAGAGGCCGTTCGCGGCGGCCGCCGCCTGCACCGTCTCGAGCGGCGTACCGGCGCGCACCGTGACGGTGGCCCCGGCGACGTCGATCTCTTCGATTCCGGTCAGACGCTCGAGCGACAGCGCGACCGCCCCGGCGATCGGCCGCGCCCCGCCGCACAGCCCGGTGAGCCCGCCCTGCGGCACCACCGCCACGTCGTGCCGGTGGCAGATCCGCAGCGCCTCGGCGACGTCGGCGGTCGTCGCCGGGCGGAGGAGGGCGAGCGGGCGAACCGCCGAAAGCCCGCTCCAGTCGGTGAGATACTTCTCGGGGATCGCGTCATCGGGCACGAAGGTGCGCGCGTCGAACGCCGCAGCGAGCGCGGCGATCCCCGGTCCGGGCGAAGCGGGCGAGGCTGTCGTCATGCGGGTCCGTCCGCCGCCGCGAGATGAGCGCATTCGGGCACCGGCGACGTCACCTTGCCCTCTCGGAAGAAGCGCAGCAGGTTCTCGACGGTCAGATCGCCCATGGCGCGGCGGGTCTCCACCGTGGCGCTGCCGACGTGGGGCAGGAGGACGACGTTGTCGAGCGGGAAGAGCTCGGTGGGGACGTGCGGCTCGTCGGCGAAAACGTCGAGGCCCGCGGCGCCGAGACGCCCGTCGAGGAGAGCGGCGACCATCTCGGCCTCGTCGACGACACTGCCGCGGGCGATGTTGATCAGCGTCCCCTCGGGGCCGAGGGCTTCGATCACGGCGCGGCCGATCAGCTTGTTCGTAGCCGCGCCGCCGGGGGTGATGACCACCAGGAAATCGACGTCGCGCGCCATCTCGACCAGATCGGCGTAGTGGCGCCACGGGACGTCGGTCCGCTTGCGCCGCGTGTGATAGGCGATGTCGCAGTCGAAGGCGGCGACGAGTTTGCGGGCGATGGTCTCGCCGATGCGGCCGAGCCCGACGATGCCGACCTTCTTGCCCTCGATCGACTGCGTCAGCTGCGCCGCGCCGAAACCGGACCATTTGCCGGCGCGCACATAAGCGTCGTCGCGGACGATGCGCCGCGACACCGCGAGCATCAGGGCGATGGCGGTGTTGGCGACGTCCTTGTTGAGGACGTTCGGCGTGTGGGTGACGACGATGCCGCGCGCCGCCGCGGCTTTCGCGTCGATGGCGTCGTAGCCGACGCCGAAGCAGGAGATGATCTTCAGGTTCGGCAGCCGCGCCATGATCTCCGGCTTCAGCCCGTCGTGACCGTTGGTGGCGACCGCCTCGATCGCCGCGCCGCTTTCGGCGAAGTAGGCGTTCCAGTCGGTCACCTCGGTGGCCTTGTCCACCACGAAGGCGTCTTCGAGGGCGGCGAGGACCCGTGGCGTGGTGCGTCCGACGAGCAGCAGGCGGGGCTTCATGGGGCGGATCTTCCTTCCTCGGAGCATCGGAGGGCGCGGGCCGCCGGCGACGTCCGAGACGCCGCCGGCCGCGACCGCTCGTGTCAGTCGTCCGCCCGGACCCGTTGGCGCTGGGTGCCGAGGTTCTCGATGCCGAGTTCCATGACGTCGCCGGCCTTCAGATAGACGGGTGTCGGCTTGATGCCCATGCCGACGCCGGGCGGGGTGCCGGTGGAGATCACGTCGCCGGGGTGGAGGGTGAAGAGGCTCGACAGGTGAGCGATGATCTGGGCGACGGTGAAGACCATCGTCTTGGTGCTGCCGGTCTGGCGGCGCCGGCCGTTGACGTCGAGCCACATGGCGAGGTTCTGCGGATCGGCGATCTCGTCGCGGGTGACCAGCCACGGGCCGGTCGGGCCGAAGGTGTCGCAGGACTTGCCCTTGGTCCACTGGCCGGAGAGCGCCGTCTGGTAGTTGCGTTCGGAGACGTCGTTGATGACGCAGTAGCCGGCGACGTGGTCGAGCGCGTCGGCCTCGGAGACGTATTTCGCCTTCTTGCCGATCACCACGCCGAGCTCGACCTCCCAGTCGGTCGCCGTCGAGCCGCGCGGCATCACCACGTCGTCGTTCGGGCCGACGACCGCCGAGGTCGCCTTCATGAACAGCACCGGATGGGCCGGCAGCGGCAGGTTCGATTCGGCGGCGTGGTCGGCGTAGTTGAGGCCGATGCACATGAACTTGCCGATCG
>ERZ1645187.3361-NODE-3361-length-13495-cov-27.010789_pt1 | contig 13495 bp, 12 predicted proteins | sample MGYA00575352_ERZ1645187 | MGnify/ENA primary metagenome ERZ1645187 (study PRJEB40837, sample SAMN11349314) | freshwater sediment metagenome | isolation source: river sediment | host: Sediment | place: India: Wazaribad , New Delhi | collected 2017-02-21 ...
CTATTGGCAACTCCACTCCGCAACCTGCCGTAGGGGCAACTACTGGTCGTCGGCCTTTGCCGCCGTTGGCCGCTTGCCCGGTGTCGGGCGGCAATGTGGAGGTAAGCCGCCAGTCAACGCCAATCAGGCTCGAAGGTCTGCTACCTACTCCGTCGAACTGGCGCTCTCGACCCAATCCGGTCTTTCGCCGTTTTGTTGTTCAAACGGCAGCTTTCTGAGTGAAGCGGCCATAGGGAACATCTAGCCAGTAGCGGCACGTCGGCCAAAGTGGATGATTGTGGCCCGTTTCTTTCGATGACTGGCCTTAGGGCCAGTGTTTCACCCCTGGCCCGATCCCGATAATGGCGACATGCGCTTTCTGCATCGCTCACGCAGTGCAGAAGAATGCAAAAGCAAAATCCACGTCGCTTACCGACCTGATTATTCAGGCGTCTGGAAAAGGAAATCCCATGAAAGCCCCTCAGATTATTCGTACGACTCTCGTTGCTGGCGCACTGGTGCTCAGCACATTCGCAGCAGCCGCTGATGCAGTGAATAGCAGCGTAGTCCCCACGCAAGGCCAAGCCTTGAAATTCCAGCAAATCCGCAATGCCACCATCAAGCTGGACTATGCAGGAACCACCTTCCTGATTGATCCGATGCTGGCCGTCAAAGGCGCTTACAAAGGCTTCGAAGGCACGCCGCGCAGCCATCTGCGCAATCCATTGGTGGATTTACCCATGCCGGTCAGCGAAGTGATCAAGGCCGACGCCGTCATTCTGACGCACTTGCATGACGATCATTGGGATCATGCCGCCCGTAACCTGATTCCACGCAACATGCCGATTTTTACGCAAAACCAGCAAGACGCCAGCAAGGTGCGGGAAGATGGATTTACCGATGTGCGCGTGCTTGCCGAACAGGGCACGGACTTCAAGGGCACCCGCCTTTACAAGACTGGCGGGCAGCACGGCAGCGATAAGATGTATGCCACTCCCGGCTTGCGTGAGTTGCTGGGCGAGGCCATGGGGATCGTGTTTCAGCGGCCCGGATTCAAAACCACCTATGTGGTGGGAGACACCATCTGGCGCAAGGACGTTGATTCGGCCCTCAGCCGCTTCAAGCCTGATGTCATTTTCCTGAACACCGGGTACGCGCAGGTGCTTGGCTTCGAGGGCTCCATCATCATGGGCAAGGAAGACATGCTCCGTGCTTACCAGATGATGCCGCAGGCCAGAATCGTTGGTATCCACATGGATACGGTCAATCACGCCATGCTGACCCGGGCGGAACTGCGCGCCTTTATCAAGGAGAAGAAGATGGACACGCAACGCGCTCTGGTTCCAGAAGACGGTGACGCCTATTCATTCTGAGTCAGCAACAGACTATCCTGAGCTGTGACACGGCGGGGCGGACCATGAAGGTCTGCCCCGCATTTCCATTTCAAAGGATGTGACATGAAGCCTCCCGTCGTGGCTGTAGTGGCCTATCAACACTTCAGCCCCTATCACCTGTCCGTGCCCTGCCTGATTTTCAGTGACGAGATTCTGAACGGACAGAAACTCTTCTCCCTCAAGGTCAGCGCAGAGAGCAGTACACCAGTGCGGGCTTCCTATGGCATCAGCCTGGCCGCCTCACACGGGCTGGAGGTACTGCAAGACGCCGATATCGTGATCATTCCGGGCTGGCACGATCCCGCCACACCGCCGTCGCCCGAACTTATCGCGGCCTTGCGCAGCGCTCACGCCCGAGGCGCCCGCATCGTGGGCCTGTGTCTGGGAACCTACGTGCTGGCCTACGCCGGATTGCTCGATGGCCACCGGGCGGCAACACACTGGGAAGCTGAGAGCGACTTCACGCGCCGATTCCCGCAAGTCTGTCTGGATGCCAATGCGCTCTACGTGGATGACCAAGGGATCGTCACCTCAGCCGGTACCGCTGCGGGCGTCGATTGCTGCCTGTACCTGGTGCGCAGCTATTACGGCAGCCGCATCACCAACCAGATCGCCCGGCGCATGGTGGTGCCCAGTTACCGCGAGGGCGGGCAGGCCCAGTTTATTGAACGGCCAGTTCCGGTTTCTACGCTCGATGCACGAATCAACGCGCTACTGATTTATCTGCGCGAGAACCTGAACGAAAAGTTGTCGCTGGATGCCTTGGCACAGCAAGCGCATATGAGCCGGCGTACCCTCACGCGCAGTTTTCATCAAGCAACCGGCATGTCTGTTGGGGAATGGCTACAGGCCGAACGCCTGCACCGGACACAGGAACTCCTGGAGTCCAGCGCCCACGGCGTAGAAGCTATCGCAGGACTGGTTGGATTCGGCACGGCGACGGCGCTGCGTCAGCAATTCAAACAGACCTTCGGCGTTTCTCCAGTCGAGTGGCGAAAGCAATTCCGGAAAGCGGATTTCTGAGTATTGATTCTGCCAGTGGCGATGCACCGTCCGGAGTCGTGCCCACAGCTGTCATTGCCAAGAGAGATGTTGGGCGTCTGTTTTGGCCGATTATGAATAGCCACCGATTATGGAAAGTTGTGTGCTGGGAAGCGCGCCGATGTACGCTGACAGGTGGCAGCGCGCATCCCATACTTCGCATAATCAAAGGGTTCGCAAGAAGTCGAGCAACGAGTCCGACGCACGATAGCGCTGTACTTTTGCGTCGGGCTCGTGAAGTTTGGCCAATGCACGTTCCTTCATTGCCAGATCAGCCTCGATGTAGTGATGCGTGGTTACAGGGCTTTCATGACCAAGCCAAAGCGCGATGACGCTGATGTCAACGCCGGCCTGCAACAGATGCATGGCCGTCGTGTGGCGGATCGTATGCGGCGAAACTTTCCGCATGGCCAGTGCAGGCTGAATTTCCGTCGCGCGCTGGACCGCCGATGCCAACCTGAGCGTAACGTTGGCACGGGTCATTTCGTGCCCACTCCGATTCGGCAGCAATGGCGACGCGCCATCGAACTGCGGATTCACATGCAACCAAGCGCGCAGCGCCTTCACGGTGGACCGCCACAACGGCACGCTGCGCTGCTTGCGACCCTTGCCATGCAGATGAACACAAGCGGCGCTGGGGTCGAGCACCGCATCGGCAACCTTGATCCCGATCATCTCCGATACGCGCGCACCAGTGTTGTACATCAGCAGGAACAAGGCATGATCACGCTGACTCAGCCATGAATCACCCGGTTCCCCGATGATTGCCAGCATCTCCTCGCGGGTCAGGTAGCCGAACATCGGACGCTCGAAACGCTTGACCGGAACCCCCAACGCACGCTCGATCACATGCAGTGACGCCACATCCCGATGGCCGGCGAACTTGAGAAACGAACGGAGCGCCGCCAGGCGGGCATTGCGACTGCGCACGGAATTCTGTCGCTGCCGCTCAAGATGATCGAGGAAGGCAACGATCAGGTCAGGCGTGATGTCGGCCAGGGTCATCACGGCTGGCGCCTTGCCCAATCGTTCCTCGGCAAATGCGAGGAACAGCACAAATCCGTCGCGATAGGCAGCAATAGTCTGCGGGCTGAGCGCGCGCTGATTGGTCAGGTATTCACCGAAGTAGGCTTGCACCAGAGCAGGAAACGACGGTGGCAGTTTGGCTCGCTTACTCATCGTCACCTCCAGCAAGATCGGCAAATCGTTCAAACTTGCCGCCGGCCAGGGCCATCAGCTCCGGAACGGCGGTGAGATACCAATAGGTGTAGAAGATCTCGGCATGGCCCATGTAGGTCGATAGCGCGAGCATCATCTGATCGATGTCTGTACCATCGGCATGCCAGCGCATCAGGCGACAAACGACGAAGGTATGCCGCAGGTCATGTAGGCGGATGGCAGCGTGACCACCCCGGTTTACCCAGCCCAATTGGTCACGTAACGCATTGAAGACGCGATGTGCCTGCCTATCGCTGAGTGGCTTCCCCAGTAGCTGGCCACGACTGCTGATCAAAAACGGCATGTCAGCTGTGGTGGAGACATGTCGTGCCCGTGCCTTGCGGTATTTCGCCAATGCTGCGACTGTCGTCTGGTGGATCGGCAGCAATCGTGATTTGGCGAACTTGGTCTGACGGATCGTCAGGAGCCCACGTTTCAGATCGACATCGGCATCACGTAGATGCAATGCCTCGGAAACGCGCAGGCCGGCTGCGGCCATCAGACCGAACAGGGTTTCGTAGGTGGCGGGGCGGATGCTGCCAGGCGGTCCAAGCTGCCGAGCCGCCGCCAGCAAGTCGATGACCTCCTGATCGTGGAAGATGTGTGGGGCGAGGCGTCCTCGCTCCGGGCCAAATGACAGCTCCTCAGGCACTTCGGTTTCAGGCTCGAATTGCTTGAGGTAGCGCGCAAACAGGCGAATCTTCGCGAGACGCACCGACCATGTCGGAGGTGTGCCGCGTTGCCATTTATCCTGCCGGGCCCACTCGATCATAAGGTCGGTAGTCAGTGGCCCACGGTGCCTACGGCTTGCAACGTAGCGGGCAAATCCGGCTAACAGCGTATCCCACGAACGCAGTTCGAAACCGAGGCGTCGCCGTTCGGCGAGGTAGTCGTCGATCCGCTGCTGCAAGCTAACGCGCGCATTCATGCTGCACTTCCCGGCCAAGGCAAAGCGACGGCAGCCAACTTGGGCGTATCGAGCTTGGCGTAGATCAGGGTGCTGTTCAGCGACCGATGGCGCAACAGGTCGGCGACTTCCTTCAGCGAGCTACCATGCTCAACGAGGTTACAGGCAAAGGCATGGCGCAAGGCATGTGAGCGTGTATGTCTCAGGCCGATGCGCCGGTATGCCCACCCAATCACACCTCGGACAGCACCCGCCGTCATTCCTTGATCATGATTGCCACGATGCATCACGAAGACCGAATGGCTAGTGCTGAGCGGCCGCTCATGTTGAAGGTAATCTGCCAGCGCCTGCCCGGTTTCCATCGGCAACGGCAGAATATCCTGCCGCTGCGTCTTGGTACCTTTCAGCGTCACCGTGCCGGCGCGCCAATCAATGTCGCTGATCTTCAGGCTGGCGATTTCGCCCGATCGCAGCCCAAGATCCAATGCGCAACGGATGATGGCGTAACTTCGCTTCGGCCAGCGGTACCGGGTGGAGAACGATTCCAGCAGGCGCTCAATCTCGTCTGGCGTGAGCGCGCGCGGTAGCGATGCCAATTTCCAGTGGACGGGATTCTGGATAACGGCGGCAAGCTGGGCTACCGAGTCACCGCAGGTGGCACGGTAGCGCAGGTAACTCCGTAGAGCCGCTGCATGCTGTGATGCATTGGAGGACGTCTGACACTGAGCCAGTCGCGTGGCGAGGAACTGCCGAACATCGTCCGGCTGCATCCGGGCAAACACGACTTCGCGATGTTTGAACTTGCCTTCCAGCAGCAAGGCAATGATCCGCATCCGATCTTTGCGCGTACCGGCCGACAGCCCGCGAACATCCCGTAGATGCTCATCGTAGCGCCGCAGTTCTTCATTGATACATGCCGAATAGGTCGATGTTTCCGGGGAATTCGGCGTATCCTCGTTGGTCGTTGAAATGGTCATAACGGTCTCCTGTGTGGAGCCGTCACTTCAGATCACCGTCGGGATTATGTCGAGTAAGCGAGCGGGCCTGTAGCCGCAAACCCTTGCCTCGCCTGCCTTGCATTGCCGTATACCCCGACTACTTTCCATAATCGGTGGCTATCCATAATCGGCCTTATGTGGAGCTCCACATAAGGCCGAGGAGTTCGCGTTCAGTAAATGCTCTGGATGTCCGCTGCACTCAGTAAACTGCCGTTGCGCGTTGCTGATCACCAGCCAGCATCCGCGAGCTCAGTGGCACGGACTCTTCCCTGAATCCGACACTTGCCGATGCCGTACTAGATCGTATCGTCCATCAAACGCATCTGTCGCAGCTCAAGGGCGAATCGATACGGGAAATTCGGGCACAGTAGAAGATGGCAGGTGAGAAATTATCTTGGCAGGATGCTCACGGGGAACTGGGCAGCCTGCTCATGTTGGATCGGTCTGGGTGATTGCGAAGATCCGCTGTCAACACAACCGACGTCACATCCACCCATCCAATGGTCGCCAGACTTTCGGCGTTTACGATAGCCGGAAATAAGCTTTCCAGCCCAGAACATAGGGGCGTATAAGAAAAAAGACGGAACCCAAATGGGCTCCGTCTCAGTGTTTACAATTGCAGGTAACTGCCGTTCAGAAACAGAAAAATTGCTTCAACTTTATCCTTCAGTGATCTGTTTAGACAAAGTCTGCTGATCCACCAGCTAAACAGTCGTTCAGAATGTAGGCATCTTCAGGAGCCCATTCCATCGATTCAGCAAAATGAAGGAAATCGGACAAACTCATTTTCCGTACTTGCGTCTGCGTTTCAGCGCGGCAGTAGTGCTCTTCAATCACGATAGATCCGATCGCTTCGCCATCTGAAAAATCAAATATCATGATCTGCCGATCGACATCCGAATTTTCAACACTCAAAACCGCATCCCAGTGGTCGTCGTTTTGTAGCAAAGCACGGGCCAACCAAGTTGCCCGCTTCCGCAGTCTGATCTGAATCATCTTCACCAGAGATTGATAGATTAGCTGGTAAGGCAGGACTTGATACCCAGTGTTTCTAAAGATACTGAATTGAGTAGCGTCATCGAGTTTGATGATTAGTTCGCAGATGGGATTTGTTTCGTCGACGTAATACATATGCATTCCTTTCAAAATGGAGGTTACTAACACTTGGGAATGCGGCACATAGCTGTATACGCAGAAATTAGCTGGCGATTAAATTTTTCCTGAAGGTACGACGACTTGGTGCGAAATCGCGTTCTGGTTGGTAATCGGTAGCGAGCATTTGCGAGAAGGGTCAGGACTGAATACGTCCTATCTTGTCGCGACAGACGATCAAACTTACCTTAGTCCCTATGTAAGGAGCCTAATCATGGATCGCCGTCGCTTCATTCAATCCCTGTCAGCCGCTGCGCTTTCAGGTAGTTTTCCAGCGCTCAGTATTGCATTGCCAGCCACAAGCCCGGTGATTACCCCAACTGTTCAGGCCCCTTTGGCCCCAACATTTGCCCTCACCGAGGAAGAGTGGATTACCAAAATTGGAATTATCGCCATAGGCGGTGCTGGCAGTTCCATTCTCCGAGATGCGAAAAATCGACTCCCCCACCTCACACGCACAGTCGCAATCGATGACAACCCGTTTACCCTTCATCGTTCCGGCGCAGATGTATCAATCCTGATCGAAGAATGCGAAAAACGCACCCGCGGGATTCAACAAGCGCAAAACCGCTACCTGACGATTGCAGATGAATTGACCGCATCTGTCAAAGATCTGCATTTGGTGTTCGTCCTGTCGGGACTTGGAGGAGTAATCGGCACAGCGCTCGCACCAAAAGTTGCCGAGACACTCTCACAACTGCACATTTTTAATCTAGCGCTGGGCATCACGCCCTTCGAGTTCGAGGGACTTCGCCGCCAGCAAATTGCATTGTCAGGACTCAATGCTGTACGGCGCCGGGCTGGCACAACATTCGAAATTTCAAATCAGCAACTGGCTGCCACTCAGGATGAGAGTACCAACTTTGCCACGGTACTCGACCTCGCTCCAAAGCAGTTTGAACAAATCTATCGAGCAACGCTGAAGCCAATGTTTGAATTTAGCTTTGTCGGCGTCGATTTTGAGGATATCCGAACAACACTCTCCCACCGAGGGGCAGGTGGATTTGCTATGGCCAGCGCTCACATCGACTCCGTGGATATGGCAACACAGGCGGCTTTGTCAGAAGTATCGAGGCAGGTTGGCAATCTCAAACAAGCTCGCGGCATTGTCGTCGTAATGGAAAGCGCTAAAAAAACCTTCCGGATGAGGCATGTCAACGAAGCGATGAACGTCGTTAAATACCATCTTGATGATGATACTTACATAATTTTTTCAGCGCATTACGATGAATCGCTTTCGGACAGATTCAGGATTAGCTTGATCGCAAACAGAAATATCTCATAGCCAACGCTCTCATCCCTATGAGATATCGGGAACATCACATCGTTTTCAGAAATCAGGCTTAAGCGTCACGAAACTGTCAGTGCAGCGCGTGGCATTTGAATTATTCACGAGGGATATGCAATTCGGAGACAATCCATGGTGTGATCTAACTTAAGAAAACACATGGCACAAATTTTCCCCGATGGTTGGCGTGAACTCGAAGTCACAGGGGCTGCCCAGCGTGAAATCGAGACACTAGCGATCTTGGCCGACGGACTCCCCGATGAGTACACGGTTTACCACGCGGTGCATTGGACCAATGTCGAACAACGCTACGCCTTGTATGGCGAGATCGACTTCGCCATCGTCAATCAAGCAGGTGATCTCCTTCTGATCGAGCAAAAGAGTGGTTTTCTCTCTGAAACTCCTGACGGCCTGGTCAAACAGTATCCAGGGAAATCAAAAAGTGTTCCTGTCCAGATTTCCCGGATGGTGGGTGCTATTCGAGGAAAACTCGCTGCACGCGGTGACATTCCCTCCGTCATCACGGACGCCCTGCTCTATTGCCCTGACTACACCGTAAAACAACCAGAAACAGCTGGCTTGGCCCCGGAACGAATAGTTGACGCTCGTCGGCGGGATCAACTTTGTTCAGTAATTCAAAAGCTTCTCCCCATCAAAGAGCCGACGGACGCCACCAAAAAAATCCACGCCTTCCTTCGCGATCTTGTTCAACTAGAAGCAGATGTCAGTGCTTTGATGGGGCACGCTCGGAACATGGTGACGCGAATCTCAGGAGGCTTGTCCTACTGGGCTCGCCAACTTGATTTCGAACCCTATCGGCTACGTGTCATTGGTACTGCTGGTTCGGGTAAGACCCAACTGGCGTTGGCTGAATACCGGGTTGCCATTGATGCCGGGAAGCGCCCACTCTACATCTGCTATAACCGGCCGTTAGCCGATCATTTTGCTCATATCGCACCTGATGGTGGCGTTGTGGCCACCTTCTTCCAGTTCTGCGATCAACGGGTCCGGTTTGCTGGCGAGACACCCGATTTCAAGCGACCTGATGCATTTGAGCAGCTTCTGTATCGCGCCAACGAGCTCCCGATTGACGATGCTTTCCTGTTCGACACAGTGATCATCGATGAGGGCCAGGACTTTTCCGAGAAGTGGCGAGATTTCATTTTCCGTCATGCACGGCCAAACGCCAGACTGCTCTGGCTCGAAGACCCGATGCAGAATCTGTACGGCAAGGCATCCGTCGCGTTGGAAGGATGGCTCACCATGCATGCTCGGTCCAACTATCGGAGTCCACGGCCTATTGTTCATCTGCTCCAATCGATGCTACCCGCCGACCTTGAAATCGAAGCCCGATCTCCTATCGAGGCCGATGAGGTCGACATTCTTACCTACCAAGACACCGCTGGACTCTACCAGTCGGTCAAGGAAGCAATTCGCAACTGTTACTCGGCTGGCTTCAAGAAAAAAGACATCGCAATCGTGAGTTTTCACGGGCGTGAAAAATCCAATCTGATGCACCTCGATTCACTCGGTCAAACTACGCTGCGAAGATTTAGCGGGGAATACGATCTTTTTGGCCAGCCGGTCTTCACCGACGGCGAGATCCTCCTTGAGTCGGTCTATCGCTTCAAAGGCCAGGCTGCTCCCGCCATTATCTTTACCGAGATCGATTTTGAGACGCTGGATGACAAAACTGTTCGCAAGCTCTTTGTTGGCGCAACACGGTCGATGATGAAGCTCATACTGATTATTCAGGAGCGCTCTGCAGTTCAATTGCTTGAACGATTGGGGTGATGAACGTGACTACGAATGTCGCCGCGGCCATTTACTATCATGGCGACTGCCTGGACGGTTTTGGCGCAGCCTTTGCCGCCTGGAAGCACTGGGGTGACCGAGCCATCTATCGAGGCATGCATTACGGCAATACGTGGAAAGCTGAAGATGTGGCCGGCCGCGATGTATTCATCCTCGATTTTTCGTTCCCTCCCGAAGAATTGTCTCGCATGGCGGACTATGCGCAGTCAGTCACCCAACTCGACCACCACATTACGGCTCAGGAGAAATGGAAAGAACACCTCCACCCGAGTGCTGACGTAGGTGTTGAGCACTTTGAAGACAAGCAGCAAAGACTGAAAGTTATTTTTTGCCAAGCAAAATCGGGGGCTCGTCTTGCCTGGGAGTTTTTTCATCCGAATGCCCCCTGCCCATTATTGGTTCAGCACATCGAAGACCAGGATCTCTGGCGGTTTTCCCTATTGGACACCAAGGCATTCTGTGCAGGCCTGAGACTTCGCAACTTCGAGTTTGAGGTCTATGACCGTATCGTTTATAGCGCCCCCGAGGATCCTGAATTCGGTTACAACATCGTGCGAAACGAAGGTAATGCAATTAGCCGCTTCCTCCAGCAGCAGGTGAGCCGCTTAAGCAATAGCCCGAATGTCGTTCCACTTGAATTGCCAGTACCCTCTACAGGCGGAACGCGCACAGTGAGAGGGTTGGCGGTTAACTGTGATGCCTTGTTTGCCTCAGAACTCGGCGAACAACTTGCTTTGAAATCCGGTACTTTCGGTCTAATTTGGCAGCTCACTTGCGACAATTTCGTCAAGGTCTCGTTACGCGCAGCTGGAAATGTAGATGTAGCTCAATTAGCAGAACAATACGGCGGTGGCGGGCATAAAAATGCTGCAGGTTTTCGACTTTCTGCGGGCGAGTTTTTCTCAAGGCTTTTTCCGTCATGACTCCTGGCGAGAGCTAACTCGACCGCGAGGAGACCCGCCGCGACGTCTTCCTCTACATCGAGATGCTCTACAACCCGAAACGTAGTCACAGCTATGCAAACGAGGTTTCTCCGGTAGAGTTCGTGAACCAGTATTTCAACCGGCTACAGAGTGTCTAGAAAAACCGGGGCGATTCAAGGCGAGCAGTTTCGATTTCGAAAGATTGTTCAGCGCTTGTCCTTACCGATAACGGCTGAGCGCATCGCCGCGATGCCACAAAAAACCTTCGAGGGCCATCAACCAGCCCCAGGTGCGATTCGCCTTAGTGTCGCCGTGGATGGCGGCCAGCGCATAGAGTTTCGTTGCCTTGGGCAAATTGCGGCGTGTTCCGATTCCGAACTCGTACATCCGTGCCAGCATTGCATGGCCACCCACTGCACCGATGGTGAGCGCCTGTTGCGCCAAGGCAAATGCTTTCTCATGGGAACGGGCATCTGAAGAAAGCCGGAGCAGTGCTCCGGCTTCGATCAGCAGTGCCTCACCACGGTCACATTGATCAGTTTTCATCGCTGTCCCTCAGATGTCGAAATCACCGACCTTGCATCCTCCAGATTCACGCAAGAATTGAGTGAATCCCGACAGCAAATCGACCATCCGCTCCACCTCATCCGCATCCTCACCTGGCCAAAGTGGCAGATCGAAATCGTCCTCGGTATTCTCATCTTCTTCCGCCATGTAGCGCTTGCGAAGGGCAAGAACAAAATAGGCCTGCGCCACACCGTAACCCAACAATTTCTGAAGTCTATCGGCGAGCATCTCGGCAGTTTCGCCATCCATATTCGGGTAGGGAGGGAATTCATCGGAAACTTCCGACCAAATGAAACGATGGATTTCGATCCAGTCGTCCATCGAATAGAAAAAATATTCTTTGCCCTCATCAGATTTCGGGGCAACACCCAGGAACAGTTGATCAGACATCGTATCTCCCTCCGCCAAGTTCATTTCTCAGGATAAAACCACCACCCTTCATTTCCGGGTGGTAGTGCATCAACCACAACTGAATTGTGCGGACTATCGACGACAAATTGTGTCGCCAATACCTAATAGCATGGCTTCATCGAATACACGTTTAGCCGGGAGATGCCATGAAAATCTATTTCGCCATCCTCTTTACCTTGGTTCTGTGCGCCTGCAGTGGGAGTCCACCACGGCAACAGCCGAATGCCTCTGGCTTGGATAAACAGGCCTTGCCCACCGAAATGGCAGAATCCGCATTTCAGGAATCGACCGGTACGTTGAATCTGGTCTTCGATGCTCAAGGCAACTGGGTACGCCTGAGCGCCAAGGGCACAGCCGGTTTGGCCAATGATTCGCCAGCCGCTCGCGAATCCGCCCTGATGATCGCTTCTTTGCGCGCCAAACGGACGTTGGCGGAGTTTCTCTCCAGCCAGATAAAGTCGGATACCACTGTGCGCCGCATCGCCAAGACCTATGCCCGCAATTTCCAATCCGCCGAGCAATCGGGCGACGAATTCGCCCGCGACAGCGAGGCTGCGTCAAGCGCTGACGATGAGAAACGCAGCGCAAAGTCGGAGAATGCACATCGGGTTGCATCAGTATTGGTCGAGCGCATTCAGGAAAGCAGTGCGGCCATCCTGAAAGGCGTCCAAGTGACCTATCGTTCCTTCGAGGATGGTCGCGTTGTTGTCGAGGTGAGCGCGAGCAAGCAGTCCATTTCAGCTGCACGCCAGGTGTCACGGGCGATGTCCGGCGGGTTGTAATGAAATACCTTATCTGGCTTACCTTCCTGCTTGTTCGCACTGCGCTTGCAGCCGAAGTTGAAACTGCCGGCTACGGCAAAACCACGGACGAGGCACTGATCAATGCCAAGACAGCCGCTATAGAAAAGGTCGCCGGGACTTTCGTGACCGGGCGCACGCGAGTCGAGGACGAACACGTTCGACAGCGCATCGACCAATACCACGGCGGACGTATCCGTCGCTACGACATTCTGAGTAATGAAACAGAGAACGGCATGATCGTCATCCACATTTGGGCAGATGTGGATACGGATAAGGTTAATACGGTTACTCAGGATGAAGGTACGGAAATCTCGTCTGCCACCATTGATCAATTGGATGCGGATCGCGACGAAGATCAACGTGCCCGGCAAATCCTGCATGTCCTCGACGATCCCGCCCAGGCTTACGTCGTTCGCCTATTAAAAACCAGTTATCGGAACCGTGGCGAAAAGATCGATGTCACCCTGGAAGGGGCTATCCTCCTCAATCCGAAATGGGTGAGCGATCTCCTGGTTCTGGCGCAAACGATTAATCGTCCTGTCGATTTGGGTTCTCGTTGGTCGGACTTTTTCTGGGGTGTTTCTGCGCTTTCTGCTGCGATCAATCCTGCCTTGCCAGGCACTGTTGGCCATCTGGCACGAGCGACGCAAACCAAGCCACAGGTAGGAGACACTTACATGGCCTGTTTCGCGGATACACCGGGCTGGGATGTCGATGAATGCCATCAGATCCGTCACCCACTCGATCGACTTTCCCGTCATGGCCGAAGAAATCTGCAAATATTTATCAACAATGGGGATAGATCGCATTTGCTTGGGCAAATCCCAATCAACCTGGACGCATTGCTGCCTGAAGTGAGTTCCGGGCAAAAGGTCTATTTCACCAAAAGTGCCCGAGAACGGCGCTTTGATTTCCCCGGGGTGCTGGTGTACGGGAAAATTGCGATGCCGTTCCAATACACACTGACTGTTTCTCCGGAAACTTTGCAGGAAGGAAAAT
>ERZ1645187.3362-NODE-3362-length-13495-cov-16.438318_pt1 | contig 13495 bp, 9 predicted proteins | sample MGYA00575352_ERZ1645187 | MGnify/ENA primary metagenome ERZ1645187 (study PRJEB40837, sample SAMN11349314) | freshwater sediment metagenome | isolation source: river sediment | host: Sediment | place: India: Wazaribad , New Delhi | collected 2017-02-21 ...
GTCGACACGGGCGCGTCGTTGACCGGGCTCACCGTAATGGTGGTCGTGGCGGCATCGCTTTGCAGGCCCGTGTCATCCCACACAACGACCTGGACCTGACGCGGCGTTGCTGAAGGATTGTCGCTGGTACTTGCAAAGCCAATGCGTTCGATTGCAGCCTCGTAGGACGCGAGCGACGCATTGCCCGTCAGTTCAACCGACGTTCCCGAAGGGGCGATGGACGCGGTGATACCTGCGGGAAGGGCGGCGATCAGCGAAAGGAAATCTCCGGCAACCGGGTTTAGAATCGTGACGACTGCCGAGCTGATTGCAGTGGAATCGTAGTCCGTGATGCCTGCGCCAGCTCCGGTCGTCGCCGCGATCGAAACCGGTGCGGCGTTCTCCGTGTAGCTGGTTGAATAGCTCGTCACAGGCGCGATGGCCGTGATGTTGACGTTGTCGATACGTATCCATTCGCCGTTCGCCAGAGCTGACGACGTCATGAAGCGAATGGTCGTATTCGCGGAGATGAAGCTGGATATGTCGGCTGTGAACGTCTGGTAGGCTGCATCCGTCGCGGGCCCCATGAAACGACCGATTTCAACGAACGTAACACCGTCACTCGACGCCTGAATGACCACGTAGTCGTTAAAATTGTCGAAGCCGTTGCGGCGGTAGTCGAACGTCAACGTCGCCTGCGTGTATGCTGAAAGATTGGCCGAGCGGCGTATGCCGTTCGACGTGTTGTCGAGTTCAAGGACCGGCGTGCCGTCCGTGACGATCCGAACGTCGCCAGCGGCGGAATTGCCGTCGTCGTTCACCTCGGTCCACGCGCTGCTCCAGGCCCCTGTGCCCGTGCTGTTGGCATAGTTTCCGGTCGCTATCGTGTCGGCGAAAGTGGCCGTCGGAGATGTGTCGTTCGCGTTGAGGTCGACGATCGGCGGTGAGTTCGGAATGATTGCAACGTCGATGAAGCCGACTGCCGTGCCGCCGGTTCCGTCGCTGATCGTGTACGTAAATAGATCGGAGCCGGTAACGCCGGGCGCCGGGGTGTACGTCAGCTGGCCGTCGAGGCCAAGGGCTACCGTCGCTCCCGATGCAAGGGTGACGGAAGGACCGCCAGCGGTGATCGAATGATCGGCGATATGGGTGATCAACAGCGGGTCGCCGTTCGTGTCGAGATCGTTGTCGAGAGCATCGATCACCACGGGCACGTCGCGCCCCGTGGTTACCGAGTCGGTCTGGGCAATTGTCTGGCCTTGAAAGCTGTCTGCCCGCACGAAGAGGAATGAATCGTAGGCCGCATCGCCGATGTCCGCAATTCCGATACGGATGGTGTTCGCGACGCCGACATTGACGTTGCCAATCAGCGACAACGTAACCGTGAAGCCGTCCATGCCCGTGTTGAAGGTGCCCGCGTTCGGCGCATTATTCACGTAGAGGGAGGGTGCATTCGAGTCGTACACACCGTTCGAAGGGTTCGGGTCGTTGTTCTGGTTGCCATTGGCCGGATTATAGGTAGCGGCCTGGTTGATCGTGTCGACGCTGAACGGAGCACCGGACGGTGTTACTGCCGCCTGGACACCATTGATCCAGATGCCCATGGCGTCGTTGAATGTGCTGTAGACGTACTCGTTGTACTCCTCGGAGCCGAACGTAAGCTGCAACGTCACCAAGTTGCTGGTCGGGATGAAGGTGAACTCGAGAACGGCCGCGTCGAACGACGTGCCGCCGCCGACTCCTGTCAGCAGCGCGTCCGCTCCGCTCGTCGCGCCGGGAGCGTCGACTGAAGAACCGCCGGCCGTGTTTGGTCCCAGAACCTGTGCAAGATTGCCGGTTGATAGAAGAATGCCGCTGTCATAGGCGAGCCACTCCGGCGTGTAACCGCTGCCGCTTGAGAACGTTCCAGCTTGGGAATTATCACCCGTGAACGTGGCACTGAGAACGGTGATGCCAGTTCCCGCGATCGCATTGGCCAGGGTCGTCGCCGTCGTCGACGTGCCGTTCAACGGTGTCGTGGTGATCGGCGCAAGTAGGGACTGCCAGCTTTCAGCAGCGAGCGTAGCTGTGTCGACAGAGCCGATCTCGGTTTCCAGAACCCAGTCGCCGCCGAGCTGCACCGCACCCGTATCGTCATTCGATGCGGCGATGTCGGCGCCGGTGATACCACCGAGGACGATGGCCGCCTCGAGGCCGGAGTCACCCGATGTGAAATCACAGCCATAAACGAGGATGTCGCCGTCGGCGGAAAGCGCGGTGCCGATGGCGGTCAGCTCGTCGAGATGCTCGGCCTGCATGCTGTCGGCATCGAGAACCGTGTTGCCGAGACTGAGATAGCCCGGCCCGCCATGGCTGATGATGTGGATGGCATCGAGGCCGGTGCGCCCTTCCAGGGCCTCCGCAATCTGGACGACACCGTCGCGATCGGGTGCAAGGATCACGACCTCGGCATTGGCATCGAGACCCGAGAGGAGCGGTCCGATGTCGGAGACCGCCGAACTGATGAACACGATGCTGCCGCCACTGGTAGCAGATGCCACCTCGGAGGCTCCGAGCAGTTCGACCGGCAGCCCGCCGCCGGCATCGCCGTCGGCGTCGCCGGCATGAGGCTCGGCTTGCTGATCGACCACCTGCTCGGCTGTCGCGACCGCCGCGGCGTCGAACGCAATCCGGCGTTCGAGCGCCCGAAATGAAAGACCTCGGGAAAGATTGCGGCGCAAATCCTCTACCGTGACGCCTTTGCTCTGATGCCGATCAGGTGCCGGAAAGATTGGCTTGTTCATGAGAATGCCCGCCCGCAGGAGATTGCAGCGCAAAAGGGGATTGCGCCATTTCAGCACGAGGTTTCACCCTTCATACTTTATTTTGCCTTAATTATTCCAGACCAATTTACAGCAATCGGACGTAATTGAGATGCGAGGGATTACGAAATGCAAACACACCACCTACAGTTTTAAGCGAGTGGAAGACGGCTTTTCCGTCACAAAATGCGAAACGTGGAAGCGGCTTTGACGGCGACAAATCCGGTCTTCTCCGGCCGCAAGATCGACCCTCGCACCAAGAATTAATATATTGTTTCTGCTGCTATTTCTTGCAGCCCAACGCGCCCGCCGATTGTGCTGGCCCGCCGCGTCCGGGACGCAAACCCACGTCCGGTGACCGCCTCGCAGCACAAGACGAGGCGCCAGCCGCCCGGCGACCTGCCACGCTTTGGCGCCGAACAAAAAGAGCGGTGCGATGCGGCGATGGTGCCGTCGCCAACCCGGCCGGAGCCGATAAAAAGCGAATCAGATGCCGCCTTCGCGGACGAGAACGCGGACGACTTGCCGCCACAAGCGGGCCGCGAAGCTTTGTCTCTGGCCAGCAACGATGGCGATCCCGCGAACCCGGAATTCCGGCGCCGGATCAGAAGCGGCCGCATCCATCACGACGCGATATTGCGCGGTCACAGGCGTGATGCGGCCGTCGTCTTGCCGGTGGCTCTCGATGGCGCCGCCATGGACCGAGGAGAGATCCTCCACATCGATCGTCGCCGTCCCGCCCGGTGCGATGTCCCGCATGGTAATGTCGAACGCGGCGCGGGCGCCGTCATCGGGAAAGAAACGTCCTTTGGCACCCTCGGCAAGGCGCCACACGTCCCCCTCACCGACGTATCCTCTGGCCTGCACTGTGCCGAGGGCCGCTACCGTCGCCAGCGCATCCACCGACGCAATACTCCGACCCGGATGAAGCCAGGGCGCAACCTCGACGACCTCGCCATCGAGCGGCGACCGGATCGTCAGCTCTTCGCGTCGCCGCAGCAGGCCATCCAGCTCGGAGGTTGCGGCAGCAAGCTCGCGATCGAGGATGACCGCACTTTTGCGGTCGGTTGCATCCGCAGTCAGACGCGCCAGACGAACGCGCGTCGCGGCGATCTTCATGCGCGCAATGCGCATCTCGTGCTCGAGTTGCTCGGAGTGCAGCACGGCCAGAACGTCACCTCGCGCGACCCTTGCGCCCTGCACCAGATTGACGGAACGGATCTCGGCGGGCTGAGGCGAGAAAATGCGTTGATAGGAAACCGGCTCGAGCACCACCGGAATGGCGACCTGGCTGGACCACGGCGTCACGAACATGACAATGAGAGCGGCGAAAGCCGCAGTCGTGATGTAGGTGCGGCGGCTCCTCGTGATGGCCGGTGCGCGCTTGCGCCATTCCATGATCTCGCTCCAGATCGGCTTGACGACGAAATACGCGATCTCGAACAAGAACAGAACAACTCCGAGCAGCTTGAAGAAGTAGAGGTATACGACGATGGCGATGCCGATGAACAAGATCAGCCTGTAAATCCAGACAGCCCAGGCATAGGCGATCATCCATCCGCGCGCGCGCCGTTTGAAAACCTCCGGCGGGGCATGGCCGAGACCAAACAGCACTTCGCGCAGATGCCATCGCGCCAGTGCGAACGCGCGCGGCTGCAGATTGGGCACGCCGACGAGATCCGACAGCAGAAAGTATCCGTCGAAGCGCATGAACGGATTGAGGTTGATCGCGAGGCTCATGAGCCATCCCGATGTCGCCGTGACGAACAGGACGCCCTTCAGCATTCCCTCCGGAGTGAACGCCCAGAGGAACGTCGCGATACAGGCGATCATCAACTCGACGAGGATGCCCGCAGCCCCGACCAGCAGACGCTTCCGGCGTGACGAGAGCCGCCACGCGTCGGTGACGTCGGTGTAAAGCATCGGTGTCAACAGCATGAATGCGACGCCCATCGCCGTCACCGTGCCGCCGTAGCGCACGACCGTATAGGCGTGGCCGAGCTCGTGCATGGTCTTGATCGCCAGCAACGCGAGAGCGAAGGCCACCGCACCTTCCAGCGACATGAACGACTGAAACGTCGTCAGGAACGCGTCCCACTCGCGGGAGACCAGGTAGAGGCCGGCAAGACCGAGCACGCAAACGGTGAGCAACACCGCTCGCGTGTAGAAGACCTGCGCCACGGGCAACGTGCGAAACAGAAATGCCTGTGGCTGGAACAGCGGGATGCGAAAGAACAGGTAGTTGTGCGCGAGCTGCTTCAACCACCCCGGCCGTGCGGCGCGCGCCTGCGTGACGAGCTGACGCCAATCACCATGCGGCGGATCGGCAGAAAGATGGTTCACCGTGATGAAGCCGGCGAGTTCGGTAATGTCGCCATGATCGACGTTATGGCCGAAGCTCGCCGAAACCGCAGCTGAAAGCGCGCGTGGCGTCATCCCCTCGCGCCAGCACGAGAGCACCTCGAAGGTCGCTCGATCGATCTCGAAATAACTGTGACGCGCCGGATCGTAGATCAACCAGCGCAGCACGGCATCTCCCGGCTGCGGACTGATCAGCTTCAGGTCCTCGCGCAAGCCCGGCAGCCGCGCCTCGGCGCTTCGCTCGGCCGACGCCATCTAGAGCCCCGTCCACTGCCTGAGTTTCGCAAACGGACGACGCAACAGATAGAAACCGAGCGGTACGCGTTCACCATAGATCTGTGCCGTGCCGCGCGCACCGAGACGGGGCGATGTCGAGCCCGCGCCCGTCAGCCCGGCCGTGATCCGGAATGACAGGACCTGCGCATCACTGAGACGCGCCTGATAGTTGGTGCTGACGACGCTCGCCTCGATGGACCCCAGCGGATTGGCATCGAGCAGCAGCTTGGCGCGAGCTCCGGGCTTCAGGATGATGGCGTCGGCCACCGGAACCTCGATGCGCGCCTCGACCTGCCGGGGATCGGCGATCTCGAGGATGCGCTGACCGACGGACATCGGGCGGCCGATCAATTCCTTCTTGTCGCCGAGCACCGCAAGCCCCGCACGCGGGGCCCGGATCTCGGCCTTCGAGAGCAGATCGCGTGCGAAGTCACGTTCGGCGATCTTCAGTTGAAGATCGGCACGCGCGACCGCCAGTTCATGACGGCCGCTCTCGTCCGCGAATGCGAGTTGCGTGGTCGTCTTCAGGCGGGCAGCAGCGACCTGGACCTCGCGCTCGGCCACCTCGAGCTTGTTGCGGAGCATCGTGCTCTCGAACTTCACGAGCAGCGTGCCAGGTTCGACACTGCTGTTGGCCTCGACCGGAATATCCTCGACGACGCCGTCGATCGGAGCTGCGACCACGAAGGGATCGCGCGGGACGATCTCCACCGGAGCGAGCGTCGTCAACGAAACCGGCACGAATCCCAATGCGACGAGCACGCCAGCCGTAACGAGGGCCATACGCCGCCCCGGCAGCAACGACGACGGCGACAGACGCTGGACGGGTGCGAGTGCCTGCCAGGCATGCGCGAACGTACCGGCAAGTCGCGTCGCGATGACGATCTCGCGCTCCTGCCAGGGAACCTCACGCGTCAGGATCATGCCGCCGAACACGTCGCCGCGACGATCCCTGAACGGCACCCACGCCGCGTCCTGTAGCGGATAGCTGGCCGCCGTCTCGTCGCCAGCAGTGGCATAAGCGGAGATGCGGAACTCACAGGTCTTGCCGGACTGCCCCGCGGACTCGAGATGCGCAGCGATCGACTCGATGGTCTGCGTCAGTGGCGCCGTCCGATCGACGACCGGCAGTGCGGTCACGCCGACGAGTCGCATATCGCCGCGCTGCCGCGCGAGCACGAACATCTGCCGCGCCTGCACGAGGCGGCGTGTCTGATTGACGATGAGCAGCGCCAGCTCGGACGTATCGGCACACTTGCGCGCCTCGGCCTCGAGCTTCAGCAGCGCGAGCAGGCCCGCTTCGCGATCGTTGGCAGGCGCGTCGGAGGACGCTGCACGCGGCGGTAGCTCGACAGGACCAGTCCCCTTTGCCGCCGGCGCTGCGCGCCCCGCAGTGGGAGCGGCCGTCGCCGTCGAGGCCGTCGCCTCCGCGCGCAACTGCGCAAGCTTCTCGAGCGCCTGTTCCGGCACAGCCGGAGCGGACACCACCACACGGCGCGCGGCGCCTGTGCTGGCTCGGTCGCCCGGTTGCTTCGCCTCGGCCACGGCTCAGCCCTCCTGCGCAGGAAACTCGGCGCCGCCGCTCATGCCCGCCAGCACGCCCGAGATGTCCGCACCGACGTCGAAACGGGCGGTGACCTTGACCGTCTGGCTGATGGGATCGACGGCCGCTCCGATGCGCGTGATCTTCGCCGGGAACGCGTGCTTCAACTCGTCGATGACGAACGAGAGCGGCTGATCCTTTCGCAACCAGCTCAGCGCATCCGACGGCATGATGATCTCGATCTCGAGCGCGGTATCGTCGATGATCTTGAGGAATGGCTTACCCGCCGGCGGCACCTCGTGCACATGGATGGCAAGCTCTGCGACGCGGCCCGAGAACGGCGCGACGATACGGCAATCGTCGACGCGGGCGCGCAGGGCGTCCGCCTCACCTTTTGCTTTGTCGACACGCGCGCGGGAGATCTCGACATCGTGCTTGCCGATGGCACGATGCTCGTTCAGCACCAGGTTGTTGTCGAGCGCCAGCTCCATTTCGCGTTTCTGCGCGTCGGCTGCGGCAAGCTCTGCGCGATGACGCCGGCAGTCGAACTCGACCAGCGTATCACCCGCACTGAAAGCCGCTCCTTCCTTGAAGCCGACGAGAGCAACGCGGGCCTGCAGATCGGTCGAAATGGTCGCTTCGTTGACCGGCCGCACGACGCCACGCGCAAGCATGCCATCATGGCTGCGCGTCGCAGCGGTTGCTGCGAGATCGTCGGCCAGAACCGGTGTCGACATCGAGCCGGCCAAGGTCAGTCCGCAGGCCAGCGACAGCGCCCGCCCGACGTTACTTCCCGTACGACGCGGCGGTGACTTTCGCACTGGCGTCTCCACGTTCCAGATTTCGGGCGCGCAAGCCTGAAGCCACCTCGGACACCGACATGTGCTGCGCCAGCTCCTCGGCATAAGGATCGAGGCCCATGGAGGAGAACAGGTTGGCGTAGGCGGTCTGCACGGCGGCGAAAGCGATGTCGTGCTTCACTTCGGCGACGAGCGTGTTCATCTCCTCGCGGATCAGCGTCTGTTCGCTGATGCGGTCGGCAGCCGCTTCGGTCCGCATCTGCGACAACAGCCGGCGCTGCACGTCGAGATACTCGTCCGCGGTCGCCAGTTCCTTGCGCAGATGCAGGTAGCGCACGCGGCTCACATGGACCTGCGTCATGATCGCCATGGTCAGCGCCAGCTGGCGCTCCTTGAGCACATCGTCCTGCAGCGTCACGACATCGCGCTTGGCCGGATACTGGAACACCTTGAGCAGGTTCCACGACGCCTTGTAGCCCCAATCGAACCAGGCCGCGTTCATCAGGAAAGAATTGGAATCGTAGTTCGAGCCGGCATACATCTGGAAGCCGGGCAGCAGCTCGAGCAGAGCCGCGTCGGCCTCGTGCGAATTGATACGCCGCTGATAGCCGACCTCACGCAGCTCCGAACGGAAGCGCAGCGCGACGTCGACCATCTCGCCGAGGCCCATGGTGAGACCCGGCGACTTGGAGCTGCGCGGCGGCACGACCAGAGCGAACTGCGTTCCCGGCTTCAGATTCATCAGCGCCGCGAGCTGCGACTTCGCCACCTTGAGGTCGCGCTCCAGCTCCTGGATCGAGCGCTTGATCTCGACCAGCTCGCGCTCGTAGGTGAGCGCGGTGATCGGCGAGGTGTCGCGATTGTTGTAGAGCTCGCGCGTCGAGGCCAGCGCCTGTTGCGTGCGATGCTCGAGCTGCCCCAGCCTGCGCATCAACCGCTCGGCACTGACCGCGCGCCAGTAGGCGGTCCGGACATCCTCGACGATGCGCTGAATGACCTTGCGTTTCATCTCCTCGGCGATCAGCACCTTGTCGGCCGCCTGACGCGCCCGCACGTAGGAGAGCCCGAAATCGAGCACGTTCCAGCTGAAGCCGATATCGGCCGTGTTGATGTGCTTTTCCTGAGAGGTCGAATTGCGCACCTCAGGGACAGGGCTGGGATCGAGCACATCACCCGGCAGCACGCGCGTGCTGAACGATGCGGAATAGTTGTCGCGGTTCGCGTACCCCGCCTTGGCGACCGCATTCGGCAACAGGTTCCAGTGCGACAGGTCGAGCTCGGCAACACGCAGCGACTGCTGCATCGCCTCGACCCTGAAATCGAGGTTGTACTTGAGCGCCCGCGCCATCGCCTCGTGCAGACCGATCGCCCGCACGATGCCCTCCTGGCCAGCGTCGACCTCAGCCGCACCCTGCTCGGCCGCGAGCGAAATCTCGATGTCGGAGAACGGTTCCGGATGGATCGCGCATCCCGGCAGCAAGAGTGCCAGTCCCAAAGATGCCACGGAGCGAATTTTCGCGATTCTCACGTCTGGACCCGTCTGTTCGATAAACCAACCGAGACATGACGCGATCACATACGCTTGAGACACAACCTGCAGAAGATGATCCGTTGGCAGATCTATCCAACGGATTGAATCCACTGCGCACGAATAACCGATTTGCTTGGGACAAGTCAGCAGACCACCGGCGTGGCCTGTCGTTTTCGTTGACCCGTTGCGAGTGCGTTACACTGGCGCGAACAAGCCTCCCTTGAGGACTGTCTTCCTCATTGGTAACCAAATGGTTAACGTCGCGCGCCTGACTGCACGCGTGATCTGAACAAGTGATTTTCTGGCGACACTCAGCGCACCGTTTTCGCCGATTGCCCGAACAGAACGGCGCGCGACTGGTCGGTGACTACGGCGCCCTTATGAATCGTCTCCGCAAGCTCATAGGCACGCACCACGGCCGGACGCCGCTGGATCGCCTCGAACCAGCGCTGCAGATGAGGGAAATCGGCGAGTTCCTGCCCCTGCCGCTTATGAGGAACGATCCATGGGTAGCAGGCGACGTCGGCGATCGAATAGGCGCCGGCCAGATACTCTCGATCGCCAAGCCGCTTGTTCATCACGCCGTAGAGGCGGGACGTCTCGTTGACGTAGCGATCGATGGCGTAGGGTATTTTCTCAGGCGCGTATTGCGAGAAGTGATGGTTCTGGCCGGCCATCGGGCCGAGTCCGCCCATCTGCCAGAACAACCACTGCAGCGTGTCGGTCCGCGTCCTCAAGTCCGTTTTGAGCAGCTTGCCCGACTTCTCTGCGAGATAGAGAAGGATCGCGCCTGACTCGAACAGGGATAGCGGCGGGCCGCCATCGGCCGGCGCGTGATCGACGATCGCCGGGATGCGATTGTTCGGGGCGATGGCGAGAAACTCCGGACGGAACTGCTCGCCGGCGCCGATGTCGACGGGCTTCAATGCGTAGTCGAGCCCCGTCTCCTCGAGAAAGATCGTGATCTTGTGCCCGTTGGGGGTCGTCCAGTAATAAAGGTCGATCATCGCCGCTCCCTCGCGCTGGCTGCTCGCGCGCAGGATAATGCGCCCTCGGCAGTCATGGACAGCGCAAACGGATCGATGGCTAGGTGCTGCGGCTTTCAGCTGGTCGCGGCAGCGACTTCGCGGGCGTGGAACTCGACCAAGGCCTTCAGATCAGCGAAATCGTCGAAGGCTGCCGCGTGGACCAGATCACCGAGCGGGACTTTGCGATAGCCCTTGGCGTAGAGCAGCAGCGGAATGCCCGCCGCCTCCGCGGTCGCGGCGTCGACCTCGCTGTCGCCGACGTAGACCACGGGGCCGCCACCCGCACGTCGCCATGCCTCGATCAGCGGCGCAGGATGCGGCTTCTTCTCGGGTAACGTATCGCCGGTGACGACCGTCGCCAGCAGGTCACGCCAGCCGTGCGCTGCGAGGACCACCTCAGTCGGCGCGGCGGGCTTGTTGGTGCAGAGCGCCAGCCGATGGCCTTCGGCGCTGAGTGCGCGCATGGCCTCGGTGCAGCCCGGAAACGGGATGTTGGCGTCGCCCGGCGCGGTCGCATACAGCTCCTCGAAGCGATGCAGGCGCGCGGCGAACTTGGCCTCGTCCTCTGCGTGACGCGCCTTCAGAGCGCGCTGCAGGAAGGTCGGTGCGCCGTTGCCGATGTAGCTGCGCGCTTCGGCGAGATCGAGCGGCGCGAGGCCAAGTTCCGCCATCTGGATGTTGGCGATATCGCGGATGGCAGCGGCACTGTCGACGAGCGTCCCGTCGAGATCGAAAACCACGACGACGCTCATGCGCTCTCCTTCCACTTGATCGAACAGCCCATGGAAGGAATCTGCTCTCGGGGTCCGCGACCGGTTTCCGCCACCTGCTTCATCGCGAGGAACAGATCGCGTCTGAGATCGGCCGGCCCTGCCTCCTTGCGCGAGGCATCCAGCCGCCCGCGATACTGCAAGCCGAGGCCAGCGTCGAAGCCGTAGAAATCCGGCGTGCACACAGCGTCGTAGGCGTGCGCGACGTCCTGGGCCTCGTCGTAGAGATACGGGAACGTGAAGCCGTGGCGAGCCGCGAACGCCTTCATGTTGTCGAAGGAATCCTCGGGGTAGTGCGACGCGTCGTTCGCCGAAATCGCCACGACACCGATGCCCATGGCCTGCAACTCGCGGGCGTCGCGCACGATGCGATCGATGACCGCCTTCACGTACGGACAATGGTTGCAGATGAACATGACGAGCGTGCCGCGCTCGCCCTTGCTATCGGCTAGGCTGTGCACACGCCCATCGACGCCCGGCAGGCTGAACGCAGGAGCCTGCCACCCGAAATCACAAACCGGCGTCTCGACCGCCATTCGATGCCTTTCCCGTCATTGCTCGAGGGGAGAGCCGCCGGGACGTTCCCGGCGGCCCCGCGCATGCTACATGCGCCCGCCGCCCATGCCACCCATGCCGCGGCCCATGCCCCGGCCCGGGCCGGTGGTGTCGAGCGCCGCCTTGCACGCGGCCGATACCTTGTCCTTGTTGGCTTCCAGGCAGGCGCGCACGGCGCCGCCGCCGTGCTCCTTGCCGGCGCACAGCTTGGCGATCTCGTCGCCGCACGACGCCGCGACGGGCCCCTGTCCCGGCCCCTGCGCCCAAGCCGCGCCGGTCATTGCCAGCGTCAAGGCGACCGCAGTGATGATTTTCTTCCCGTACATCTCATCTCTCCCTTGCACGTTGAACTCCACGGTGGAGTCGATGGAACAACGGATCGAGGGGACGGCTTCCGCCGCCCCGACGCACGGCGCAACTTGCCGCACGTTGACCGGGATCAGGCCGCCCTGGCGCGCAACGCCGCGTTGGCAGCCTCGCGGATCGACTTGATGTTGGCGCCGTATACGTCGGGCTTCGCGACCGAGCCGCCCTTGAACACGGCCGAGCCCGCCACCAGCACGTCGGCACCGGCCGCGGCCACCAGCGGCGCCGTTTCCGCCGTCACGCCACCGTCGATCTCGATGTGGATCGGCCGGTCGCCGATCATCTCGCGCAGGCGCCGCACCTTCGGCACCATGGCGTGGATGAACGATTGCCCACCGAAGCCGGGGTTGACGGTCATCACGCAGACGAGGTCGATGCGATCGAGCACGTACTCGATCGATTCCGCGGGCGTCGCCGGATTGAGAGCGACACCGGCCTTGGCGCCCGCCGCGCGGATCGCCTGCAGCGTCCGATCGAGATGCGGGCCTGCCTCGACATGCGCTGTGATGACATCGGCGCCCGCCTTGGCGAACGCCTCGATGTAGGGATCGACCGGGGCGATCATCAGATGCACGTCCATCACAGTCTTTACGTGCGGACGGATGGCCGCGCAAGTCTGTGGTCCGAACGTGATGTTCGGCACGAAATGCCCATCCATGACATCGACGTGGACCCAGTCGCAGCCCTGCGCCTCGATCGCCTCGCACTCCTTGCCGAAGTTGGCGAAATCCGCAGACAGGATGGACGGGGCAATCTTGATGCTTCTGTTGAACGTGCTCATCGCTCGTCTCCTCGCCTTCGGCTGTCGCGCGGGGGCGGGTGCGCCGCCCGGTTTCATAGTATCGGATCGGCGCCACTCGTGCGAGCCTACGACGGCGCGGCGCCGCCGTGGCTCGGTCCCATCGGATCATCGAGGCCGCCGGAGAACACGCGGCTCGCCCGGATGTCGACCTCGGAAATGGTCGACAATGCCTTGGCGTCGAGCGGTCCGGTGGATGTCTCGAACAGGCGATTGGCCTGACGCAACCGCGCGCGATCGAGCGCATTGCGGATCGAACGGGCGTTGGCGAAGTGCGGTTGCCCGCGGCGCTTGGTGATATATTCGGCGAACGCCCCGTTTGCGGCCTCGTCGAACACGTAATTCTGCGCGCCGAGCATGTTGGTCGCGATCGATAACAGCTCGCTGTCCTCGTAGTCGGGGAACGTGATGTGGTGGGCGATGCGCGAACGGAAGCCCGGGTTCGACGTGAAGAACTTGTCCATGCGGTCGGCATAGCCGGCGAGGATGACGACGAGATCGTCGCGGTTGTTCTCCATCACCTGCAGCAGGATCTCGATCGCCTCCTGGCCGTAGTCGCGCTCGTTGTCGGGGCGATAGAGGTAATACGCCTCGTCGATGAACAGCACGCCACCCATGGCGCGCTTCAGCACTTCCTTGGTCTTCGGCGCGGTGTGGCCGATGTACTGGCCGACGAGATCGTCGCG